>ERZ827108.140-NODE-140-length-119679-cov-3.887330_pt1 | contig 119679 bp, 97 predicted proteins | sample MGYA00519921_ERZ827108 | MGnify/ENA primary metagenome ERZ827108 (study PRJEB31778, sample SAMEA3449258) | human gut metagenome | biome: human gut; feature: human-associated habitat; material: faeces | place: United Kingdom | collected 2010/2012 ... | reverse complement strand
CTTTTGATGATCCTTAATTATTTATTCAGATATAGTCAATAAGGAGTGTGTTATTTCACCACCACCTTGTCGGTGCCGATGAGGTAGATGCCGGGTTCGAGGCGGGTAAGGGCCTCGGCGCGGGTCACACCCTCCATGAGCCGGATGCCCGAGGGGGTGTAGACGTCGACCTTCTCGTCGGAGTCGGCATAGGTGTCGGCGATGCCCGAAACCACGGCGCTGGCCCAGTTCTTGGCAGGCACCTTGATTTCGCCTTCGAGGCTCAGAGGCACCACGCGGGTGGCGGCGGCACGGGCGTCAGCGGTTTTGGCTGTGGCTGCGGCCTCGGCGGCGGGGGTGTCGGGGGTATCTACCAGGAAGGGATATACATTATATGTCTTCACGGTAAATGCCTTGTTGAGCAGGTCGCCCGAGACGGTTTTGGGCACAAACAGCGCGTGGCGGAAGCTCATGGCGAAACCTTCGCGGGCGATGGCGTGGGCCCAGTCATTCTCGATGCTCCAGCCGGTGCCGTTGTATTCGCTGAAACCGCAGTTGAGGCTCGAGTTGCCCAGCAGACCGGGGAAGCCGTCGGGATATTTCGCGGTTTCGTAGGCATTGTTGTAGCCCTGGAAATTCCATGCCATGGGCGCTTTCACCTTAGGAGTGTCCTGACGCTGTCCGGGCACTTCGCCCCATGCGTCGTGGCCCTGTTCATCGGTGGTGTAGTCGGCGGCATCGGCTGCGAAACCGCCAAGGATCACATGCTCGTCGGGGAGCGAGGCTCCGTCGTTGATCGACGAGGGCACATAGATCAGCAGATCGCAGATGGTGCCGGGGTTGCTGCTGTCACGGTTTTTGATGCCGGTGATGGCCATATCCTCGGGGAGCACCTCGATCGTTGCGGGGGCAACCATGTCGAAGGTGTGCTGAGCCTTGGTTTCGGCTGTTACTGACGTGAGGAGCGCGTTGTCGCGGCTGTAGGTGGCGGCCACGGTGATGGTGTTGTCGCTCACAGGCTTGTTATCCTCGCCCATGGCTACGGGCAGGCGGGTGGCCTCGGCCACGCCGTCGGTTACCTCTCCAACCGAACCTTCGGCGGCGGTGACAGCATAGACAGCGGTCTCGCCCTCTTCAAGGAGCACGTTGTCATTGACGGCCACGCGGGCGTTGAGCGAGTTTGCGTTGCGGTAGCGCACGGGAGCGTAGGAGGCGTGGCCGGGATGGCCGGCCTGGTCGGTCTCGGAGTCATACTCCACAGTGGCCACGGTGAAGTCGCTGACTTCGGCTGCGGGTGTGGGGAGCACCATCTCGACCGAGGTGGATGCAAGGGTGTATTTCAGCAGATTCAGCTCTTTCTCGGTGAGGTCGACCGCCACACCGTTGACGGTGACGGGGCTGGACTTGGCCACAGCCTGAGCCGAGATGGCTACGCGGGTGGTGCCGTGGAGCTTCAGCAGGAATTCCGATTCGGTGCCGGGAGTATATTCCACATTCACGGTCTCGGCGTCGCGGCCAAGCTCCTTGACGGTGAGGGTGTAGCCGCTGATAAGATCCTTAAGGAGCATGGTGCGCGAGTGTCCCTCGTTGTCCTTATATTCCTTGAAGGGACGGTTGTCGGCGCCCTCGGGGAGGCTCACCTTGCCCGAGACATTGAAGCCGTAGAGTGTGCGGCCCTCGGCGTCGGTGGCATCGGTGGCGGTGCGCTGCCATGCGGTGAGCAGGGCAGGCTCGATCTTGTCGAAGAGATAGAGATGGCTGGAGAGCGAGCTGCGCACATTGCCGTCGTCATAGGTCACTTCGATGCGGAACCTGTATTCGCCGGCCACCAGGTCGTTCCATGTGTGGGGGAATTTGCCCTCCTCAATGCAATCCTCGGCTTTCATGCCGGCGGCGTCGGTCTCCTCGTAGGAGTCGATCTCCTTGCCGTCGCGGAACATGGTCACCACAGCCTTCGACACGGTCTTCGACTCCATGGTGTAGTCGTCCTGCAGGTGCCATGCGCTCACAATCTGACGCTCGGCAGTGCCGGGCTTGCCCTTGATTACGGGTGTGAGGTCGGTCACCACAAGCTGCACATAGCTCTTGGCCATGCCCGAAGTTGCGTTGTCGCTCAGCTCGGTGCGGTCCGAGGTGTTGAGCCAGAGAATCAGACGGCGGTAGGAGCGCAGGGGGTAGCTTTCGTTCGCGTCGTCGTAATATGTCATGAAGTCGGCTGCCGGTTCATCTTTGCCGGTGAGGTAGAAGTTGACCTTGGCGCCGGGAGCGTCGATGTTGGGATCGGCGGGGGCGGGAACCTCAGCGTCCAGGGGCACGGAGCTTGCCAGGGTCTGGGCTTTCACGCGCAGGGGGTTGCGGGCCATGGAGTGACCCACGTTGAGGTTGAACCAGGCATAGCCGTCGCCCACCTCCACCTGGTCGGTCCAGCTGCCGTAACCGGCGTGGCCGCCGCCGAAGCCGCTCCACACCTTGAACATGCCGCCGAACGAGATGTCGGAGAGCACATAGGGTTTCCAGCCGTCGTTGGGTGCGTCGAGAGTGCCGGGGCCGTAGGCCATGCCCACGTGCGGATCAGGTTTGCCCACCTGGTCCTCGAAGTCCCATGCGATCGAGGTGCCCTCGGCGCTGGTCTTGCGGGTGCCGTCGCCAAGTTTCACATTCTTCATGCCGTTGTAGTAGTCGACGAAATTGTCGGCGTCGGCAGTCAGGGCGTCGGTCACGGGCGAGAACACCAGCGAGTTGGAGTTATAGTCGGTGTTGTCGGCCTTGCGGTGGAAAATCACGGGGTGATCCTTCATCCACGAGGTCTGGTAGACGGTCTGGAACAGATACTTGCCGTCGCCGTCGACATAGGGGTCGCCGCTCTGGGGGTCGTACTGGATCCACTGGTTGGCCCATTCGTTCACGTTGGTGTAGCCGAAAAGGCTGGTCTTCTGCGGGTCGAGAGCGTGGCGGCCGGTGATGTCGTTTTCGTTGACGATGTCATCGCCGCAAAGCATGAAGTTCACTTCGGCCAGAATGTCGCTCTTGTTGTTCTCCCATGTCTTCACCTCGCCGATTTCGAGGGTTGCGGGCTTGCCATCCTTGTCGAGGGTGATGCCGATCGACGAAGCCAATGAGGGAGTGCCCTTCTTGAACGCCTCGGCGAGAATCTGACGGGTATATTTGCCGTCGGCTCCGGGCTGAAAGCCGTTGAAGTGCCACCACGACGAGTTTTTGTTGTGAATCCTGCTATTGTACATATTAGCGCCATACATGTCGGCGCACACCACGAACGGCCATGGTAAGGCAGAGTTGTGCGATGAATAGTAGTTGCCGTAATCCTTGACTGCGGTGGCGGTGATATCCTTGTCGAGACCGTCGGTGTCGGTAAGGGTGTATGAACCTGCTTCATTCAGCACTTTACCACTGTAGATGTCTGCCTGCTGATCGTTGTAGTTATCGTCCTTATATTCGTACACATACGAGTTGTTCTCGTCGGCGATGTGGTAGAAACGGAACTTATGCTGGATGTAGTCTTCGTAGTTGTCGACGGCTGCGATGCCGAGCATGCCGGGATACATCAGTCGGTTCTCGATCCTGTAGCCGTTTTCGGCGGTGAGTTCCCATTCGGGGAGCAGACGGAAGTCGGCGGTGCGCGAGCCTACCACGAAGTAGTGGGTCTTGGGCTTGCCGTCGGCATCGGTGAAGTCGGCCGGGAGCAGAGGCATGTTCACAGCCGAGTAATCACGCTCGACTTTCATCTCCATTGTGGTGGGATTGAAAGTGATGAGATAGGTGCCGGGAGCACCCTTGATTACATACTCTTCATATTGCGAATAGGCTTTTTGTGATTTCAATCTTTTCAGCACGCCGGGGGTCACGTCGTAGTCAGGAATTTCATCCCCCCACACGCTCGTTTTGGTATCCACCGGTATATACCAGGTGTCCTCCCTGTTACTATATTGGTCTTCCGGATCCTGTCCGCGCTGATATATCTTGAATGTCAGCTGGTCGGTCTTGATGCGGTAAGAGCCGTCGCCTGTAGCTGTGAAAGTACTGTAGTTAGCTCCATCTGCGTTTTCGCCCTGGGTTACGAGAACATATACCGGCGGCACTTCTTCTCCCTCCTCAAGGATTCTCTCGGCATAGAGTTGGATAGAGTTGGGATCGTAGTGTCCCCAATTTCCGAATTTAAACTTGACGAATACCCGCCATTTGCCGGCGGGGAGATGATACATTGTGCCATCGTCGGGAGTGGTTTTCGACCATGAGGCGACTGCGGCCTCGGGCACCTCGGGAAGATCCACATTGTAGTTGCTTGCAGGCGCCCAGCAGCCGCGTACTTCATCAAAGTATGGAAGACTGTAAAGTCTGTACATTGTCCATATACCTGTAAGACCGGGATTCGCGGTGAAAACGCGGAAATAACTGTCGCCGGTGAGATTCAGGTCTATGGAATACTTGATAGGATCGGAGCTGTATTCATCGGGCATTTCTCCCATCGTAAGTTTCAGTTCGTCGTGATAACCTCCCCAGTCGTTGATTTCGCCTGATTCAAGTTTGAGATTGCCGTGAAGCCACAGATCCTTGGGATAGGTGTTGGAACCGAATAGCCATGGAGCGGTGTTGGGCTTAAAGATTTTCACCTGCATCGTCGAGGCGTCGAAAAAGAGCATGTAGTTGCCACCCTTTTCGATTCTGAAACAGGAGTTGGTGCTCCCCGGTCCGCCGAACGCCGAGATGGCCGCTTCCACCGCCTTGTTGTTGGTGAGGATGGCGCCAGCTGCCGCGGCGGGAGTGATTTCTAAAGTCGCATTGGGGTCATTTAAGTCCTTGTGAAGAATATAGAATTCAAAATTATCGGGCACTTTGATCATCATGGCAGTGCCGGTGTAATGTGATTCATAATCCGATTGCTCCAGCTCAGTGAGGGTATAATCGAATTTGTAAGTCTTTGTCACTGTGAAATCACCGCTTCCCCCTTCACGTCCCATAAGGGTGAACGTGGCTTGGTTTGGGCGGTAGACGAATCCATGTTCGCCGGCGTCGTCGATCATGGCCACATCACCATTCTGAAGCGAAGCTGTGGTGCTTTCTCCCTCGGTGAGTGTGAAGGCAGTGTTGGCGGTAATTGTGCCTGCCGGAACCATCTTTGTGCCGTCGGGCCGGGTGAAATAGAATGAGTTTGTGTCCTGAACTTTCTGGAATTTTGTGCCTGTCGACAGCTGCGCCATAGGTGTGGAGAGGAGTTTCCATCCATCGGCCGCACCGTGGCGGCTTACAGTCAGGGTCAAAGGCTCATAGGTATTATAAGAGCCTTGTTCCACGGTAACTTTGAAATCGTAGGTGCCCTCCTCGGTGATTATCCAGTTGTTGGGAAATTCCTGGGAGGAGGGTACTGTAAGTTCGGTTTTGTAGACTGCATCGGGTACGATATGCTGCGAATAGCCGCCATACCATCCAATCTGTGAGTTGGAGGCGGGGTCGCAGTTGCGGATGCCGAACTCCATGCCGGGGTAGCATTTCTGGTTCTCCAGCAGGTAGGTGCCATCCTCCTGCAGTGTGAAGGCCGGGTCTTTGCTGGGGTCGCTCTTGCCGTCCCAGGCGTGCAGCCTGAGCAGCAACGCTGCGCCCTCGGCGTGAGCCGCCAGGGCGCAGGCAAGCCCCGCGCCACACAGGATGGCCCTGAGCACTAATTTGCGTAGAAATTTTTTCATTGGTAATTTTTATTGTTAAAGCTGATGAATCGTAAGGCATCGCAAATTTATGCAATTCCAGCTTTTATAATTTGTTTTTTACCAATGAAATAAGGGCTTGCGACCCCTTGTCCCCCATTTATACCCCCTCTGCAGGGTGCCTGCGCAGGGCCAATCCCCCGCGCCGACCCCTCGGCCTCGGGTCAGGGACGCAGCTGTCCCCGCCCTGTCAGCAGATATTTTGTGGTGGTGAGAGCGGTGAGACCCATGGGGCCGCGCGGCCCTAATTTCTGGGTGGAGATGCCGATTTCGGCGCCCAGACCAAATTGGCCCCCGTCGGTGAACGAGGTGGGGAGATTGACATAGACACACGAGGCGTCGACCAGGCTGCGGAAGCGGCCGGCGGCTGCCTCGTCCTCGGTGATGATGGTCTCGCTGTGACCCGAGCCATGGCGGGCGATATGGCCGATGGCCTCGTCGACGCCGGCCACGGTGTAGATGCCCATCTTGTAGTCCATCCATTCGCGGTCGGGGTCATCCGCGGCGGCCTCGCGGAGCAGTGCGTCGGGATAGCTGCCGCGGAGGGCGGCCAGCGCCTCGGCATCGCAGTGCAGCTCCACATTCTTTGCCGCCAACGGAGCCGTGAGGGCCGGGAGATCGGCAAGTCGGTCGCGCGCCACAAGGAGGGTGTCGAGGGCGTTGCACACCGACACGCGTCGGGTCTTGGCATTGCCGATGATTGCGGCGCCCATGGCGGCATCCCCCTTGGAGTCGAAATAGGCGTGAACCACACCGGCGCCGGTCTCGATCACCGGCACGCGGGCGTTGTCGCGCACAAAATCAATGAGCCGGCGTCCGCCGCGGGGTATGCACACATCCACATAGCCCACAGCCGAGAGCAGCGCGGCGGTGGCCTCGTGGGTCGAGGGTAGCAGCACGCAGGCGTCGGCGGGGAGTCCGGCTCTCTCCAGTGCCCGGCGGATCAGGCTGATGGCGGCGAGGTTGCTCTCCTCGGCATCGCGACCCCCCTTGAGGATGCAGGCGTTGCCGCTGCGCAGGCATAGCGAGAACACATCATAGGTGACATTGGGGCGCGCCTCGTAGATGACGCCCACCACGCCGAATGGCACGCGCACCCGCCGCAGATCGATGCCGTTGGGGAGCGTGCGGTGCTCCACCTCCTCGCCCACGGGAGTGGGGAGGGCGGCCACATGGCGCAGGTCGGCGGCGATGGCGCGCAGGCGGTCGGGTGTGAGCTGCAGACGGTCGTAGAGAGGGTTCGAGGGATCCATGCGGCTGAGATCGCGGGCGTTTGCCTCAAGGATGCTGTCGATATTTTCCTCGACAAGAGATGCCAAGGCGGTGATGGCCCGGGAGCGTCCGTCGGCCGATATTTCGAGAAGCTGACGCGAGGCGGCGCGCACCCCGGCGAATGTGTCGTTGAATGTCATGATGTGATGCTTTTGTTGCCTGTCAGTCAGGCTACAGTACGTTTCTATTCAGTGTAAAGATAATCGTAATGGATCAGGGGGCGCGAGCCGTGGCTCCCCATGGCCGCACGGGCTGCGTCGGCGCCCATTGCGGCGCGTCCCACGGCTATGCGGCTGCCTCCGCTGTCGAGCACACCGATGATGTCGCCCTCCTCGAAGTCGCCCTCTACGGCGGTGACACCCACCGGCAGCAGGCTCACGGCGCGGTCGCTCAGCAGTATTGCGGCTGCGTCGGGTTTTACTGTCACGCTCCCCTTGGCAAAGGATGACGAGTGGGCAATCCACCGCTTTATGGTGCTCAGCGGTTGCGGGGCGGGTTCGAAGTAGGTGTGGGGCACCTCCCCGGGGGTCTCGGCCAGCAGAGTGAGCACGTCGGGCCGGTCGCCGCGGGCAATGGCCACGCCGACCCCCTCGGCCGACACTTTCGAGGCTATGCCGCATTTGGTGCCCATGCCGCCGCGGCCGAAACCGCTTTTTGCGGCCACCACATAGCGGCTGAGATCCTCGCCGGGCGCCACGCGTTCGATCAGCCGCGATGCGGGATCGGAGGGATCGCCGGTGTAGATGCCGTCGATGTTGGAGAGTATCACCAACAGGTCGGCACGGAGCATGGTGGCGATCAGACCCGAAAGCTCGTCGTTGTCGGTAAACATCAGTTCGGTCAGTGAGGCGGTGTCGTTCTCATTCACCACGGGCACCACGCCGTTTTCAAGCATGGTGAGCATGCAGGCGCGCTGGTTGAGGTAGGAATCGCGCGAGGCGAAATTCTCCTTTTGCGTGAGCACCTGGCCTATCACAATGCCATATTCGCGAAACAGCTCGTTGTAGAGGTTGATTAGCTTGATCTGCCCGATCGACGAGAAGAGCTGACGGGCGGCCACCGGGTCGAGCTGGCGGTCGGGGGCTATCTCGCCCCTGCCGCAGGCCACGGCGCCCGACGACACCAGCACCACCTGATGCCCGCGGCTGTGGAGTGCGGCTATCTGGTCGACCAATGCCGACATGTTGGTGACATTGGGTTTCCCGTCGGCCCGCGACAGCACATTGCTCCCCACCTTCACCACAATCCTCTTCGCGGACCCCATGGATCGGCTTGTGTGGAGAGGCGGCTTTCTAGCCGCCTTAACTGTGGCGTTGTGGCTTTTAGCCGCCGGATCATCTGCCGTCCTGTTCGTTATATTCTTCATTTATAATTGATTAAATCTACTGTGATTTTTGTGTACGGCGGCAGGAAAGCCGCCGCCCCACAATCCGCTCCACAAGCCCTTGTGGAGAGGCGGCTTTCCAGCCGCCTTAACTAATGCTTATACCATGGTTTTCAAGCCGCCGCTCCATGGCCTGTTATTTGTTGCAGGAGGCGAGCAGGCCGGCGATCACGGCGTTGGTGAATCCCTCGCGCTCCATGGCGTTGAGACCGCGGATGGTGACACCTCCGGGGGTGGTCACCTTGTCGATTTCAGCCTCGGCATGTGCGTCGGGACGGCTCAGCAGGGCGGCGGCGCCTTCGATAGTGGCGGCCACAATCTCCTGAGCCTCGGAAGCGCGGAACCCCATCTGCACGCCACCCTCGGTGGCGGCGCGCACATAGCGCAGGGCGTAGGCGATGCCGCAGGAGGCCAGAGCCGTGGCGGCCGGCAGCAGCCGTTCGGGTATCTGCATCACGCGTCCCATCATGGCCAGCGACTGCATGGCCAGGGGGGCGTCGCCCTGCAGAACCACGTTGAAAGTCATTGACTTGCCCACCGACATGGCGGTGTTGGGCATGGAGATGGATAGCGCCGGCAGCCGTTCGTCGTCGCCGCGGCGCCACCACTGCATCAGTTCCTCGCCGGGGATGCCGGCCACGATGCAGGTCACCTCCTGGGTGTCGTAGTCGATCGAGTCGCGGATCTCCTCCACCACACTCTTTACGATCCATGGTTTCACGGCGATGACCACGAGGTCGGCGCCGGTGACCACGGCGGCATTGTCGGTGGTCACAAACATGCCGAGAGCTTTCAGCGGCTCCAGACGTTCCATGTGGGGGTTGGCCACGCTGATGTGCGAGGGGTCGATGCCCGCGCTGACCAGTCCGGCGGCAAAAGCGCCGCCCATGGCGCCCGCGCCGATCACGGCGATGCGGGCTTCGGTTATCGTTTCAGTCATTTCTATATACATTACATTATTCCAGGCAGGCGTCGAGGGCCTCGGTGATGGCGTGGCGGTCCATGTCGCGGCCTATGAACACCAATTTTTCCATGCGGTCGCCATACTGCTCGTCCCAGTCGTTGGCAAAGCCCGGATCCATGGCCATAAGCTGCTGTAATTCGTTTTCGGGCGCCTCGGCATACCACAGGCCGGCCTCCTTGATCGATTTCTGACGCCCGGCCTGCTCGAACAGCAGCGACATGGCGCGGTTCTGGCTGAAATATATCACGCCCTTGCAGCGTATCACTGAGCGGGGCCACCCTTTGTCGAGGAAGCGGTCGAATTTTTCGAAATTGAAAGGCCGGCGACGGAAGTAGACAAATGTGGAGATGCCATATTCGAGTGCCTCCCCTTCGCCATGGTGATGATGGTGGTGGCAGTGGCACACGCCATGTTCATGATCGCAGTGTGAATGGTCTTCGTCGTGGTGATGGTGATGGTGCTCCTCGTGGTCATCATCGTCGTCATCGTCGTCGTGGTGCTGCTCGGTGAGTTTCTGAACCCAGGTGGCTGAGTTGGCGACCTGTTCGAAATCAAACATGCGGGTGTTGACCAGTTCCGAGAGGTCCACGTCGCAGTAGTCGCACTCGATGATTTTCGCCGAGGGCTGCAGGGCGCGTATCACGGCCTTTATGGCGGCGGCCTCGTCGGCGGTGACCTCCGAAATCTTGTTCAGAAGTATCACGTTGCAGAATTCTATCTGGTCGATGATGAGGTTTTCGATGTCGTCCTCGCCGAAAGAGTGCCCTTTCAGCGACCGGCCGCAGCCGAATTCGTCGCGCAGGCGCAGGGCGTCGACCACGGTGCAGATGCAGTCGAGGCGGGGCATGGCGCGGCGCAACTCCTCTTCGCGGATCTGACTCATGGCGCTGATGGTCTGGGCGATAGGCGCCGGCTCGCAGATGCCGCTGGCCTCGATGACGATGTAGTCAAACTGCCGCATGGCCACCAGTTCGGCCAGCTGCTTTATCAGATCCATCTTCAGGGTGCAGCATATGCAGCCGTTCTGCAGGGCCACGAGGTCGTCGGTCTGTCCGTTACCCACGATTCCCTCCTTGCGGATTAGGGTCTCGTCGATATTGACTTCGCCTATGTCGTTGACAATCACGGCGAAGCGTATGCCGCGCTCGTTGCGCAGTATGTTGTTGAGAAGTGTGGTTTTGCCGCTGCCCAGGTATCCGGTCAGCAGCAGCACGGGTGTGATCCCTTCTTTCATTTTGCGAATAATGCTAACTTTTAGTGCTAACTTTCCGCAAAAATACAATTTTTTCGCTACACCCGCAATAAATTCGTTAACGCATTGGTGTCACTGCTGCTGTTTCTGCTGGCGGGCACGGGCGGCGCGGGCAGCGAGGATGCGTTTCACTGTGTGGTTGTTGCGCGCCGCGTAGTAGCTGATTATCAGCCCTGTGAGGCCTATAACCGTGAAACCGAAGCCTGCGGCGAGCATGGTCCATTTCAGCGAGCCGCTGCTCTCGTTATAGCGGAAGATGTCGAGCACGCACATCACAATGCCGGTGGCGGCCACCAGCACCGGGAGCAGTTTGAGCCATGCGGGGTAGTCGACCACGCGGTTGCGGCGCAGCATCAGATAGAACTGCCAGATGGCGATGAGGATAAGCACGCCCCCGAAAAGGTATACCAGGAAAGGTTTGAAAACGTCGGGCGCCACAAGGATCACGATGCCCAATATCAGCGCAACGGCGCCGCAGACGCCGTTGCCGACCCCAACGCCGGCGCGTCGGTCCTTCTTGCCGATGAGCGACATGAGCAGTGCAAGGCCGGGGATGATGAATGCCAGGGCTGCTATCACCATTATCGCCTGATGGAGGCGCGGCTGGTCGCACCACCCGATAAACACCAGACCGATAATGGCCATCAGCACCGACATGAGCACGTTGGAGAGCTGCGAGGGGGTGATGGCGCGATCGGCACCGAGCAGGTCGATGTTCTGCTCCACGGCGGCCTGGCGGCGCTGACGTGCGATGTCAACGGGCTTCTCGGCTGCAGGGTTCTCCGTCGGCTTCTCAGTTGGAGTTACGGGAATTGGCGGAGGAGTGGTTTCAGCAGTTTGTGTGTCGGGTTTTATGTTATCAGTATCCATCTCAAAAATAATTTAGTTGTCGGGGTAGGGGAGGCTGTTGCCTTATGTCGGGGAGGCTGTTGCCTTATTATGTAAACGCAAAAGTAGCGAAAAAAGACGAAACGGCCATCATTTTTCCGCTTTTCTGACGGTGCGGAAGAAGTAGGTCATGTAGAGTCCGGCGGCAAGGAATAGCGACACCGAGAAGCTGAGCACGATGCCGTAGAGTCCCAGCCCGAGGGGAAACGCCAGCAGATACGACGAGGGGATGCCGACGATGACATAGCTCACCAGCGAGATCCACATCATCGGCTTGACGTTGCCGGTGCCGCGCAGCGAGTTGGCGAAATTGATCTGCGTGGCATCGGCAACCTGGTAGAGCACAAGAGGGAAAATCACCGCGCAGGCAGCGGCGATCACCGCGGCATCTTCGGTGAAGAGCGCTATGAGGTTGCGCGCGAAGAGGCTGAAGCCGAGGCACGAGATTGCGCACATGAGCAGCGTCACGCCATATCCGGCCATGGCTTTGGCGCGCATGTCGCGGGCGTCGGTGGCTCCCGCTCCGTTCGACACCAGCACCGCCGTGGCCGTGCCGATGGCATAATAGAAGCAGAAACCGAGCATGCCCACCACCACGATTATCTGGAACGATGCCATCTCGATGGCGCCCAGCCAGCCGCAGAAAATGGCGCATCCCGAGAAAGCGCCCGTCTCGAACGACATCTGCAGCGCTACCGGCCACGACATCCTCACCACCGAGCTGTAGTCGTCCCGGAGTGGGGTATGGCGGAATCCGAGCGAATAGTCGCGGTAGCGGGGGGTGCGGAGAAAGATGGTGACGATGGTGACGGCGCAGAGGCAGCGTGCCACAAGGGTGGAGATCCCCGCGCCGGTCAGCCCCATCTCGGGAGCGCCGAAATGGCCGAAAATGAGGATATAGTTACCTAAGATGTTTAGGAGGTTGGCCCCTAACATTATCCACATGGGCATGGCGGTGTTGCGGATGCCGTAGCTCCATTGCGCGAAAGCGTTGAACAGGCACACCGGCAGCATCCCCGCCAGAAAAATCAGGAAGTAGGGTCGGATCACAGGGAGCAGATAGGCGGGTTGCCCCATGTGCGGGAGGAGGATGTAGACGCCGGCCATCATCGCCATCAGCGCCAGCGCAAGCACCAGGTTGGCGATCGCAGCGGCGCGGAGCACCCGTCCGATTTTCTCGCGGTTGCCGTTGGTGAAGAGCGCCCCCACAATCGGGGTTATGCCGTAGGAGAAGCCCATGGCGCCCAGCATAGGCAGGTTGAATATGTTGTTGACAAACGAGGCCGACGCCAGGGCGTCGGTGCTGTAGTGTCCCACCATTATGTTGTCGGCGAAACCTACCACGATAGTGCCGAGCTGCGACACGAGCACCGGAAACCCCAGTCGGATTATCCGCAGGCAGTCGGCAAAATAGGTGCGGACGCGGCCCGGTGTCACAGAGCGAGTTTCGATTTTATTCTCCATTCTTTGGGGTAGAGGTTGTTGGCGCGGTTGCCGATATTCTTCATGAAGCCGAGAGGGTAGCCGTCGAAGGTGACGGTGACGAATCCCGCGGGAGTGCCGGCGGGGAGTTCGGGCGTTTCGCGCATAAGATACACAAGTGCCTCGCGCTCCGACAGTTCCACGCGAGGGAATGCGTCGGGATTCATCGCCGTTGACATTGCCAGCGGATGGCACGGTATGAGCGATTTCCCTTTGACTGTGGCGACGGGTGTGCCGGCGGCGAGCAGATCGAGGTTGCGTGTCAGATGGGGCAACAGATGCTTCCACGCGCGGGGGAATATGCCGAGGGTGCCGTCGGCGTCGGCGGCGCACACCTCGAAAGCGGCGGCCTGCGCCGGGTCGATCCATGCCGTGGCCTGTGCGGCGAGTTTCGGGTCGATGGCGCTTTTCGCACCCCCGGCGGCGGCTTTTGCTCCCTTTTTGTTCTTCGGGGCGGCGGGGGTGTCGAGAATAGCGGGGTGCAGTTCTCCCGGTTTGCGCAGAATGGCCATGAACAGCCCCTCGCCGCGGATGCGCCCGGGTATGAAACGCATGGCCGGCAGCGGCTCCGCTTCGCCCGGGAGGGTGACGGCGCCGTCGAAGGGGAGCGACATCAGAGGATGACCTTCGGCGTCGGTGAACTCCGGCCGAACCGGTTCGGCGCCAAAGCGGTCGATGATGCGGCGCACGTTGGCCTCGTTTTCCTCAGTGTTGAAAGTGCAGGTGGAGTAGACGAGGAAGCCGCCGGGACGCAGTGCCTCCCACACATCCTCCACAATCTGCATCTGCAGGGAGGCGCACTCCCCGACCAGATGTGGCGACCATTGCTCGCGGGCTGTGGCATCCTTGCGCATCATCCCTTCGCCGGAACATGGCGCGTCGACGGCCACCACATCGAAGAGGCCGCGCAGCCGGCTCAGCCGCGAGGTGTCGCCGCGGCTCACGGCGGTATAGGGCGATCCCCACTTGACCACATTCTCAAAGAGAATTTCGGCGCGCTTGAAATCGAATTCGTTGGCGAGGATGAATGAACCCTCGGGAAGCCCGTCGAGGGCGGCGGTGGTTTTCCCGCCGGGAGCCGCGCAGGCGTCGAGCCACAGCAGGGGATGGCCGATGAGGCGACCGAGCCAACGGGCCACGGCAGCCGTGATCATCGACGACGCGTCCTGCACGTAATAGCGCCCCTGGTGCAGCGCGCTGTCCATGGTAAACCGTGGCCTCTCGGCGAGATACACGCCAGCTTCGGGCCACCACGGCACGCGCCCCGCGTCCACCGCATCGGCCGGCAGACTCAATTTTCCCGCGTCCATCCCGTCGGTCGGCAGGCACATCTGTTTGCGTGGGTTGAGGCGCACCGACACCTCCGGCGCGGTGTTTTCGAGCACATCGGGCAGGCCGTCGAAGCGCGCATCGTCCATGCGGCGCAGCATCTCTATGAATTCAGCATGCATTAGTTATTAATCAAGCTCTGACTGGTTATCACGCAGTCAAGGGAGCGCCTTGCGGGCGCTCCCTGTGATGTTGTGTTCTGTAGATTTCGTTTCCGGTCAGTTGGCGGCGGGAGCGGCAGGCGCCGGTGCTGCAGGGGCAGGTGCTGCGGGTGCTTCAGCAGCGGGAGCAGCGGGTGCGGCTGGTGTAGCGGCGGCAGGCGCGGGTGCCTGGGTCTCGGTGCCTTTGACCACCTGCATCTCGGTGGTGGGCTTTACGCGGGCGCCGGTAACGACGCTGGGCATCACGAACACCGAGAGAATCGACAGCAGGCAGATGATGCCGGCCAGAGTCCAGGTTGCCTTCTCGATGAAATCGTTGGTGCGGCGCACACCCATAATCTGGTTGGATCCGGCAAAGGTCGACGAGAGGCCACCTCCCTTTGACTTCTGCACGAGCACTACGATGATCAGGAGAACGGAAATGATTACGGTTAATACAATTGTTAAGATATACATGGGATCTGATTACAGTTTCGCGTGGTTAATGACGGTTGCGGAGTGCGTTTCGGCTATGTCACTGTGGGTTACGGGCGCGCAGATGGCGCTCGTTGACGATCAGTTTCTGCAAGAAACGCAATTGGTCTGCAAAGTAAGCACTTTTTTCCGGAAAACGCAAACTTAAATCGTTAAGAATTTCGTAGGCACGCTCGTAACGGCGTGTTTTGATGTAGATTTTGGCCAGCGACTCGGTCAGCGAGGAATCCTTCGCGGCAGTCTGTGGAGCCGGAGCAGGCTCCGACCGGGCAACCGGGGCAGAGTCAGAAGCGGCAGGCGCGGGTCTGGCGGCGGGGACGGGGGGCGGAGTGGCGGGTGCCTTCGGCAGGGTTGGCAAGGAGGAAACGGTCGATGCGGGCCTGGCGGGTGTCGTCGCCCGGAGCCGGGGGCACAGGCGCGCCGGCCTCGCGGGCAAGCTGCTCGGAGTAGTCGCCCACGGGATTGAAAATCAGGCGTTCCAACAGCTCATCCTCCTCGGCGCTGCGGTGCCCGTAGGTGCTGAGGAACTCATCGATGGCGGCATCGGTCGAGGGGTGGGCGGCAGCATCGGCGGCGGGATAGAAATTGTCGGCGTCGCGTGCACCCGGTTTGCCCGACAGTCGTGCCAGCACCTCGCCCGAGGGCGCGGCGAGGGCGTCGCGGAGTGAGGGATGATTGTCGTTTTCCATGTTACCAGTTTCCTAAAGTGGCGTTGAAGATCAGGTCGACCAGCTCCTTGGAGATCTGCTGGCAGAGTTCGTCCTGCACGTCGATCAGCATCTGCGAGGCGTCGAAGTCACGGTATGCCGAGAAACTCTGGTCCACATCGTTGCGGTCATCCTTTGAGTCGGTGTATTTCACGCGCACGGTGATGGTGAGCCGGGTGCGCGAGGCGTAGGCATCCTCAGTGACGGCCTGCGGCGTGAGCGAGTAACCGGTGATTTCTCCCGAAAGCTCGAGGTCGGAGGCGCCGTCGACGGTCTGCAGACGTGTGTTGCGCGAGACATAATCTATCAGCTCGTTCTCAAACATCTGCTGCAGAGGTGAATACACCAGCGCCGCACGGATCGGGAACTGCCCGATGTGAACCGTGTGGTAGATGTTGTAGTCGAGGGCGGCGCCGTTGAACTTATAGCTGATGCGGCAGCTCTGGGTGATGCCGGTGATGAGCACCGCGGCTATCAGCACGAATATCTTTTTGAGCATATCGGATGTCTGGAGCTTGTTGAGAGTATGGAGTCTGTTGAGAATCAGTGTTTTGTCGGACGCGGGATTGAGGCCGGATCTGCTACTCTATGCCGTAATCCTTGATTTTGCGATAGAGTGTGCGCTCGGAGATGCCCAGTTCCTCGGCGGCGGCGCGTCGGCGACCCATGTGCTTCTCGAGGGTGGAGCGTATCAGCTCCTTTTCCGAGGCCTCGGGTCCCGCGGCGGGTGAGAGTTTCACCAGCGACACGGGCTGCACCTCGGAATAGGGGGTGTCGGGGGTGAAACGTGCCGGGGAAGTGTGGAGCCGGGAGCGCAGCTCGTCGAGTTCGCCGCGCAGCTTCTCCTGCTCGCGTTTGAGATTGAAAATGAGCGAGAAAAGCATTTCGCGCTCACGTTCGTAGGTGTGATCGTCGGGATAGGAGGTGCATGCGGGGAGCATGGGTTGCTCGCGCGTGATGGCGGGCGCGGTGGTCTCGGCGCCCTCCGGCAGATATTCGGCCAGAGTGTCGGCTTCCACGGTGGTGCCGGCCTCGAAGAGCGCCAGTTGCTCCACCACATTCTTGAGCTGGCGCACGTTGCCGGGCCAGCGGTAGCTCAGGAGCATGCGGCGCGCCTCGTCGCTGAATCCCAAATGCGGCGTGCGCTGCTGTTCGGCGAAATCGGCGGCGAACTTGCGGGCCAGCAGCAGGATGTCGGTGCCGCGGTCGCGCAGGGGTGCCACGGTGATCTGCACCGACGACAGGCGATAGTAGAGATCTTCGCGGAATCGGCCTCGGGCCACGGCCTGCTGCAGGTCGACGTTGGTGGCGGCCACCACGCGGATGTTGGTTTTCTGCACCTGCGACGAGCCGACTTTGAGAAATTCGCCCGTCTCGAGCACGCGCAGCAGACGGGCCTGGGTGGTCAGCGGCAGCTCGGCCACCTCGTCAAGAAAAATGGTGCCCCCGTTGGCCTCCTCGAAATATCCCTTGCGGGAATTAACGGCACCGGTGAACGAGCCTTTTTCGTGGCCGAAAAGTTCGGAATCGATGGTGCCCTCGGGGATGGCGCCGCAGTTCACGGCGATGTAGCGGGCATGTTTGCGGGGAGAATACTGGTGGATGATGCGGGGGAAAAACTCCTTGCCGGCGCCGCTCTCGCCTGTGACGAGCACCGAGAGGTCGGTGGGAGCCACACGCAGGGCGCGGTTCACCGCCTTGTCGATCTGAGGGGCGGTGCCTGCGATTCCCATGCGGGATTTTACCTGCTGTATGGTCGATGAATCCATGAGTTTTCGAAAGATTGGAGAAATTGGTCTAATTGGCCTAATTGGTCAAATTAGACTAATTGGTTAGCTTATTTGATGCGGCCTGGCTCAACGCGCTCCTTGCCGTCGGGAGGGGTGACCAGCACGGCGCGCGAGCGGATTTCGGCATCGTCGCGAAGACCGTAGGTCTCGGCGCGGAGGAAGTCGCCGAACTCCTTGATGCTGCCCATGTGCTGCATCTGCTCCTCCACCGAGATGGGGTCGCCGACGGTGACGGTGAAGGTCTTGTGACGTTTGCGGAACACTTCGGCGGGGTGGCGGAAAGTGCGGAGCTGCCAGCACACCACGCCCAGGAAGTTGAAGAACCACGACTGGCTGCCGTGGAAGAAGATGGGCACCACCGGCACTTTCATCTGCTGTATCAGGCGGATCACCGATTCCTGCCACTCGCGATCCTTGAGACGGCCGCGCCAGTTGACTTTCGCCACGGCTCCGGCGGGAAAGAATCCCACAGGCTCGCCCGAGCGGACCATGCGGATGGCTTCCTTTATGCCGGCCATCGACACGGCTTTCTTCTTCGGGTCGGCCGAGGCCTGCTGGTCCACGGCGATATAGTTGGGGCGCATGGCCCAGATGTAGTTCAGAAACATGTTCACCATCACCTTGTAGCGGGGACGGCGGCGGGCAATGAGATCCACGAGGATGATGCCGTCGAGGGCGCCGAAATGGTGGTTGCTCACGGTGACAAAAGCTCCCTCGGGGAGATTGCGGAGCACCTCGCCGTTCTCGGCGCGCACGGTGATGTCGAGGTCGTGCAGGTTGCCGCGCACGAAGCCGGGACCGGGGGTCTTGATGTTGTCGGCATGCAGCTTGTTCACCTTGTCGAGCTTCAGCCAGTGGATCAGCCACCGGGTAAGGCGCTGGTGACGCCCCAAAAACGGCACCATCTGGCCGATGTCCTCGGCGTCGAGCACTGAGGGTTTCAGGGGTTTGCCGTCGGGACGCAGGCACTCCTTGGGGAGCGATGCCAGAGGCACGTCGCCCACCATCACCTGCTTCTGGGCAGTATCGCCGGCGGTGTTGCCGGCGGTTGCTGTTTCGCCGGTATGTATGTTTTCGTTGCTGTTGGCCATATTGATATGCGTTTTAACCCACAAAATTACTAATTTTTCGTCAAAACGCAAACCGCTTCTCTCGCCCGCACGCGTGTGTATCCCTTTTTAACTAAATTTTTGACAATAGGATCGCTCAGTTGTTATTATTTTATGTAACTTCGCATCGTTATGAAAAAACTACCCCTGCTCATTTTCGCGGCGCTCCTCCTGGCCGGTATGGTTTCCGCGGCAAGGACCCGCAGCCCCAAGAACGATATTTCACGCAATCTCGAAATTTTCACGGCAGTCTACAAGAATCTGCAGACCGGCTATGTCGACTCCATCGACGCCGACAAGTCGGTCAACACCGCCATCGCGGCCATGCTCGAGGAGATCGACCCCTACACCGAGTATATCCCCGAGAGCGAACAGGATATGTTCATGACCATATCCACCGGCGAATATGGAGGCATCGGCGCCACTGTCGGCACTCAGGATGGCCGCACATTCGTCACCGAACCGCGCGACGGCACCCCCTCGAAAAAATATGGTCTGCTCCCCGGCGACGTGTTTCTCACCATCAACGGCGACTCGGTGACGCGGCTCCCCATCGACTCGGTGACGCGGCTGCTGCGCGGCCAGGCCGGCACGCCCCTGACCGTCACCGTGGAACGTCCCTACGGCTCGTCGACACTCTCCGACACCGTGGTCACCGTCAGCCTCGTCCGCGAGAAAATCGAAATGGACCCCGTGCTCTACTATGGCGTGGAGCGCGGCGACATCGGTTATATCCAGATCAACACTTTCAACGCAAAGACTTTCCCCGAGACCAAGGAGGCGCTTGAGAATCTGCTTAAGGACAAACGAGTGAAGTCGATCGTGCTCGACCTGCGCAACAACGGCGGCGGTCTGCTCGAAAGCGCAGTGCAGGTGCTCGGCCTTTTCCTTCCCAAGGGCACCGAGGTGCTCCGCACACGCGGCAAAGGGCAGGTGAACGAACGCATCTACAAGACCACCGGAAAGCCGCTCGCACCCGACATCCCTCTGGCCGTGCTGGTCAACGGCGGCTCGGCGTCGGCGGCCGAAATCGTCACCGGCGCTCTCCAGGACCTCGACCGCGCCGTGATCGTGGGCGAGCGTTCCTATGGCAAGGGGCTGGTGCAGTCGACCGCTGCCATCCCCTATAACGGGCTGATGAAAATCACCACCGCCAAATATTATATCCCCTCGGGCCGCCTGATACAGGCCATCGACTGGGGGCACCGCAATCCCGACGGCACAGTAACCCGCCGGCCCGACTCGCTCACCACCGTGTGGCACACCCGCGCCGGGCGCGAGGTGCGCGACGGCGGCGGCATCACCCCCGACATCAAGGGCGTTTATCCCGAAGGCAACCGCCTGGTCTTCAATATCGTGCGCGACAACTGGAGCTTCCGCTTCGCCAACCGCTATGCAGCTCATCACCCTCAGGGTGTTCCCGCCGAGGAGTTTGAGATCACCGACACCATTTTCGACGAGTTCAAGCGGTTTATCGACCCCGACAAGTTCAAGTATGACCGCGCATGCGAGCTTGTTGTAGACCAGCTCGAGAAAGCCGCCAAAACCGAAGGATATCTCAACGACTCGGTGCAGACCCAGATAGATCTGCTCCGCCGCATGCTCACACACGACCTGCAGCACGATCTCGACCAGAACCGGCAGATGATTTCGGAATATCTCGGACCCGAGATAGTGCAGCGCTGGCACGGTGGCCGCGGCTCCATAATCCAGTCGCTCAAGCATGACCAGGATCTCGACTCGGCCGCAGCCGTGCTCCACGACCTCCCGCGCTACAAAGCCATTCTCACCGCAAACCAATCATATGGAAAATAATAACAATCGAGGCTTCAAAGCCGATTTCAGCCGCCGCGTGCGCTCCAACCGTCCCACCCGCTGGGTGCGTTTCGCCGTGGTGTTCATCTTGTTTCTGCTCTGGGTGCTCTGGATGGGCAATCCCTGGCTGCTGCTCGGGGGGCTGCTCCTGTTTGACATCTATATCACCGGCTATATACCCTTCACATGGTGGAAACGCTCGGCCAACCCGGCTGTGCGGTCGGTGATGTCGTGGGTCGACGCCATCGTCTACGCTCTGGTGCTGGTATATTTCGTGTTCGCGTTCATCGGACAGAACTATCAGATACCCTCCTCGTCGCTCGAGAAGACGCTCCTCACCGGCGATTACCTTTTTGTCGACAAGACAGCCTACGGACCGCGCGTGCCGATGACACCGGTATATTTTCCGCTCGTCCACAATGAGCTGCCTTTCGGGCTGGGCAAAAGTTACCTCGACTCCCCCTCGGTGAAATATCACCGCCTCAAAGGGCGCCGCAACATCGAGGCCGGCGACATAGTGGTGTTCAACTTCCCCGCCGGCGACACGGTGATGTCGCGCGTGTCCAACCCCGACTATTACACTCTTAAGCGCTGGAAAGGGGAGGCGCTTCTCAACCATGAATCCGCCGAGTTCGGCAAAAAAATCTACCGCCCCGTAGACCGCCGCGAAAACTATGTGAAGCGCGCCGTGGGTCTTCCCGGCCAGCGCATCAGCATCATCGACGGCGTGATCCATATCGACGGCAAGCCGTTTGAGATTGTGCCTGAGAATGTGCAGTTCAACTATTTCTATCAGGTCGACGGCGCGCCCCTTACCCCCGAGGAGTTCGAGGCGATGGGTATCCCTGTCGACGACCGCGGCATGGCCGACCTCGCGCAGGTAAGCCCCGACCAGCTCAGCCAGATGGGTTACCGCGTGAATCCCGACGGTTCCGTGCCTCCTATTTATATCTCGCCCATGACCCGGGCAATGGTTGAGGCTGCCCGCAACAATCCACGCATCGTGAAAACCGAGCGCCAGGATGCAATGCCCGAAACCATCTACACCCTCTTTCCCGAGGCGATTTCGGCCGACTGGACCCGCGCCGACTACGGAGGCCCGCAGGGGCTGCTGATTCCCCGCAAAGGCATGCGCATGAAGATCACCCCCGAGGCATGGGACATATATGAGCGCTGCATCCGCGTCTATGAGGATAACCCCACTGCCGAAATGCGCGGCGACACCTTATATATCGACGGCAAACCGGTGCCCGTCTACACCTTCGGGATGGATTACTACTTCATGATGGGTGACAACCGCGACAACTCGCTCGACTCGCGCTACTGGGGCTTCGTGCCCGAAGACCACATTGTCGGCACCCCCGTGAGGGTGCTCGCGTCGTTCGACAAGGACAAGGGGTGGTTCGACGGCAAGATCCGTTGGAACCGTATTTTAAAGGACGCCAATCCCGACAAATGAACCGCGCTGCCGACATCAGCGGCGGGCTGCTGCGTCCATGCCTCTTCGGCCCGGCGCGGCACTGGGCGCTCCGTGCCGCCGGATGGACGGTGGACCGCACGGAGCTGTTTGACAAGCGTCGCAAGGAGATGCACCGCTACACCATCGCCGACGTCAACGGCCCCCTGACGCTCACCGTGCCGGTGGTCAAACCCCACGGAGTGCCGCGCGCCACCTGGGCCGATGTGGCTCTGTCGGATCATGGAGAGTGGTGGCACGTGCACCGCACCGCACTGGAATCGGCCTATGGCCGCACACCCTTTTTCGAGTTTTACATCGACCGGTTCGCACCCTTTGTGAGCCGCGAGGCACCGGAGCTGTTCCCTTCCGTCGCCGCCTATGTCGAGGCCGCCGACCGTGTTGTCGCCGATCTGCTCCTCCTTCCTGACCACCCATCGGCAACCGAGGCAGTTTCATCCCATTTTGAAGAGGAGCCATACTGGCAGCCCCGACAGGCTCAGTTAGGCTTTCTGCCCGGGCTGTCCATCCTCGACCTCCTCTTCTGTCTCGGCCCCGAGGCCGCCCTCTACATCCGCTCCAACCGTAGAACCTGTGGAGCGGCGGTTTTCCAACCGCCGTCCTAATTAGTAAGAACCAAGAGTCTGAATAAATGCTGTCACTGCGAATAGCACTGAGATACCTGCTCTCGCGCAAGAGCCACGGCGCCGTGAATGTGATTTCCGCGGTGTCGATGGCCGGTGTGGCCGTCACCGCGGCTGCCATGATTGTGGTGCTGTCGGTGTTCAACGGTTTCACTCAGCTCGTGGAGAAGAAAACGTCGAGTTTCAATCCCCCGCTGCTCGTGGTTCCTGCGGAGGGGAAAACGATCTCCGACGCCGACTCGCTGGCTGCAGCCCTGCAGACGCTTCCCGAGGTGTCGGTGGCGTCGCCCGTGATTGACGAGCAGGCATTCGCGGTGGCACCTACGGGGCAGATGCCCGTGCATATCCGCGCGCTCGCCCCTGCCGCAATGGAAGCTTCGGGACTGCACAGAATTCTGGTCGACGGCGCGCTCGATACTGCCGGCGCCACCATCTCGGTCGGTGTGGCCATGCAATTGAATCTGCGCCCCGCCGGCACCGCTTTCCCCGAAGGGGCGACATGCACCTCCGATTTCGAGATATTCGAGCCTGTGCGCACCGGGCGTGTCAATCCCGCCAACCCCTCGGCTGCTTTCTCGGGCGACTCGCTCCGCGTGACCGGTGTTTACCAGGTTGAACAGGAGGACCAGGATCGCGACATGCTCGTGATGCCGCTTTCGCAGGCCCGGAAGCTGCTGATGTATACAACCGAGGCTACCGGCATAGCCATCTACCTCACACATGGGGGCGCCACACCTTCGGCCGATGCTCTTGCCGAAGCCCGCAACGCTGTCGAGACGCGTCTGCCTGCCGGCAACCTGCTGCTCGACCGCCTGCAGCAGGAATCGGAGGCTTACCGCATGATCGCGGTGGAGAAATGGATCACATTCCAGATGCTCCTGTTCATCATGGCTGTGGCGTCGTTCAACATTGTGTCGACCTTGTCGCTGCTTGTGGTGGAGAAACGGCAGAATATGGGAGTGACGACAGCCATGGGCGCCCCTCCGCGGCTTATCAGCAGCATCTTCGCCAACCAGGGGTGGCTGATTACCATCGCCGGAGGTCTTGCCGGCATATTGCTCGGATCGCTGCTCACCCTCGGGCAGCAGCATTTCGGTTGGGTGCGGCTTGCCTCCGACAATCCGGCTCTGATGGCAGTCGACACATATCCCGTGGCGCTCACACTTCCCGATGTGCTGGTATCGTTGGTGTCGGTGGCCGTTATCTCGGTGGTGATGGCGGCCGTGGCGGCGCTGTTGGCACTTCCCCGTCAAAAATGATTTGGCAGTTTGAGCCGAATGGTGTAATTTTGCGATAAAATAAATTCCCGCGAAAATAAATCCCGCGTTCGCGGGCTTGATACTTATGATTAAGGAATATGATTATCTCGTGGTCGGCAGCGGCATCGCCGGCATGAGTTTCGCCCTGAAAGTGGCTTCTCCGGAGCACCGTGTGGCGCTCGTGTGCAAATCATCGCTTCATGAGGCCAACACCGCCCTGGCGCAGGGAGGAGTGGCTTCGGTCACCGACCTCGCCGTCGACGACTTCGAAAAGCATATCCACGACACAATGGTTGCCGGCGACTGGATTTCCGACCCCAAGGCCGTGGAGAAAGTGGTGCGTGAGGCTCCCGCCCAGATCCGTCAGCTCCTCGAGTGGGGAGTCAATTTCGACCGCAAGGCCGACGGCACTTTCGACCTCCACCGCGAAGGGGGCCACTCCGAATTCCGTATCCTCCACCATGCCGACAACACCGGTTTCGAGATTCAGGAGAGCCTGATAAAGGCTGTGGAGCAGAATCCATATATCGACATCTACGAAAACCACTTCGCTGTGGAAATCATCACCCAGCACCACCTGGGCAAAATGATTACCCGCCGCACCCCCGACATCACCTGCTACGGCGCATACGTGCTCAACCCTCAGGGCACCGTCGACACATTCCTGGCAAAGGTGACACTGATGGCCACCGGCGGCACCGGTGCCGTATACCAGACCACGACAAATCCTCTGGTCGCCACCGGCGACGGCATCGCCATGGTCTACCGCGCCAAAGGCACCGTGCAGGACATGGAGTTCATCCAGTTCCATCCCACCGCGCTCTTCCACCCGGGCGACCGCCCCTCGTTCCTTATCACCGAAGCCATGCGCGGCTACGGCGCCATGCTGCGCAACCGCAAGGGCGAGCGCTTCATGGAGCGCTACGACAGCCGTCTGGAGCTTGCTCCCCGCGATGTGGTTGCCCGCGCCATCGACTCCGAGATGAAACTCAACGGCGACGAATGCGTCTATCTCGATGTCACCCACAAAGACCCTGAGGAGACCCGCCGCCATTTCCCCAACATCTACGCCAAATGCCTCTCGCTGGGTATCGACATCACCAAGGACTATATCCCCGTGGCACCCGCAGCCCACTACCTCTGCGGCGGCATCAAGGTCGACCTCAACGGCGAGTCGTCGATCCACCGCCTCTATGCCGTAGGCGAATGTTCATGCACCGGGTTGCACGGCGGCAACCGTCTGGCCTCCAACTCTCTGATCGAGGCCGTGGTCTATGCCGACGCAGCCGCCCGCCATGCCTCGTCGATGGTCGACAGCTACTCCTTCCGCACCGATGTGCCCCAGTGGAACGACGAGGGCACCCGCCACCCCGAGGAGATGGTACTGATCACACAGAGCATCCGCGAGGTGAACCAGATAATGGGTGCCTATGTGGGCATCGTGCGCTCCAACCTGCGCCTCGACCGCGCATGGAACCGTCTCGACATCCTCTACGAGGAGACCGAGCGCCTGTTCAAATGCTCTAAGGTCAGCCGCGAGATATGCGAATTGCGCAACATCATCAACGTGGGCTATCTGATTATGCGTCAGGCCAAAGAGCGCAAGGAGAGCCGGGGTCTGCACTACACGCTCGACTATCCTCCCGTGCCCCACGACGGCAGCGAAGTCCCCAAAGCGCAATAAACAGGGTAGGGCAAACGTTGTAAAGATGTCATAACCTACCGTCAATCAGTGATTTCACGCATCGTCATATCTCTCCTGCTGTTGCTTCCCCTCGTCGGGTGGAGCACCCCCGCCGTTGCTCAGGAGCAGGTGGAGGAGACCACCGTGGTCCAGCAGCAGCGCGATATCAACAATCCCGGAAGCGGTCTCAAAAGCATCTACCGCGGCAAATATCATGAAGTCACCCCGCAGGGCGACACCGTGCTCGTGCTGGTGCTCAACGACATCACCGTCTTTCCTCCGCTCAAATTCAAAAACAAGAAACAGGAGCAATTCTACTGGCGCACAGTGCGCGACGTGAAACGCACCCTCCCGTATGCCAAGCTAATCTGCGAGACACTTGTAGAGACCTACGAATATATCGAGACCTTCCCTACCCAGAAGGAGCGTGAAAAATACCTCAAGGAGATGGAGGGTGCCGTTTTCGAGCAATACAAACCGGTGCTGAAACGTTTCACGAAAAGCCAGGCACGCATGCTGGTGAAACTGATACAGCGCGAGACCAATCAGAGCGGCTACGACATCCTGAAAGCCTTTCTCGGGTCGTTCCGCGCCACATTCTGGCAGGGATTCGGGCGCCTTTTCGGCGTAAACCTCAAAGGCAAATACCAGCCCGACCGCAATGACGAGGATGCCATCATCGAGCGCGTCTGCACCCTTGTGGAGCAGGGTCAGCTCTGAACCGCATCCCCCAAAAAATCCGCAAGTAATGAACCGATTGATAAAGAGAGTCCTCACCGCATTCTTTTGCATTGCAGCCATCGTATGCCACGCGTCGCAGTTCACTGAATCCGACGTGCACCAGTCGCTGCGCGAGCTTGACCGCAGCCTGTCGCGCCGCAACGTCTACAAGGCGGAGCGCAACCAGCGCATCGACTCTCTCAAGACCCTTTACCGGGTGTCGGCCGGCGACACGCTGCGCCGTCTGGGCATCACCATCGACATCGCCCGCAACTACGACAAGTTCAACAACGACTCGGCCCTGTTCTATTACACCCGCGGCCTGGAGAACGGCACCCGTGTGGCCGAAATGTGGAAAGGACGCCACGAGTCGCAGCGCCTCGACTCGCTCATCACCGAATTCCGCATCCGCCGCGCAACGTATCTGTCGCTCAGCGGATTCATCAACGACGCTATCAGCGAATACAATGCCATCGACACTACGGCCATGGAGCCGGGGCTGAAAGCCACTTACCTCGAGTCGGGGCGCCAGATGTTCTCCTACATCTCGTCGTACTACCTCGGCTTCAACTCCACCTACGACTACTGGAACAACCGCGCCATAGAGGCGCAGCACAGTCTGCTGCCGCTGCTCGAACCCGGTTCCGACAAATATCTGCTCAACCTCGGGGAATATTACTACACGGTGCGTGAATACACCCGTGCCTACGAGGTGCTCACGTCGCTTGTGCGCCGCATCGGACCCCGCTCGCCATGCTATGCCATCGCCACCCACACTCTGGCGGCAATTGCTCAGGCCCGCGGCGACCGCAACGAATATCTCTACTACCTGTCGCAGTCGGCCATCTCCGATCTTCTCCGCGCCAATCTCGAGGTGGTGTCGCTGCAGGAGCTTGCCGGCACCCTCTACGAGACCGGCGACAAGCGCCGCGCCCATGAATATATCCGCGTGGCGCTCAACAATGCCGTGGAGAGCCGTGCCTCGGTGCGCGTAGCGTCGACATCACGCCTGCTCACCATCGTCGACGAGGACCACAACTCGCAGATAGCGCAGTGGCGCACATGGATGTACTCCGTGATGATAGTGCTGCTGATGTGTGTGGGTGCGCTGATTGTGTCGGTGGTCTTTTTGCGGCGCCAGCTGCGGCGCGTGGCGCGTATGCGTGGCGAACTCCGCGATGCCAACGCCACCAAGGATATCTACATCGGCCAGTTCATAACGCTCTGCTCCATCTACATGGACAAGCTCAAACAGTTCAGCAAACTGGCCAACCGCAAGATTTCGGCCGGTCAGATCGACGAGCTTTACAAGCTTACCAAATCCAATAAATTCATAGAAGATCAGAGTGTGGAGTTTTATCAGGCTTTCGACGAGGCGTTTCTCCACGTCTATCCCAACTTCGTCGATTCGGTCAACGCCCTGCTGCGCCCCGAAGAGCGCATAACCTTAGGCGACAACGAAAATCTCAACACCGACCTGCGCATCCTGGCGTTCATGCGTCTGGGCATCGACGACACCAACCGCGTGGCGCAGATTCTCAACCTGTCGGTCAACACCATCTACGCCTACCGCAACCGCCTGCGCAACCGCGCCATCAACCGTGCCACCTTCGAGCAGGACATCCTCGCCATCAACTCATTCTCCGATCCCGACCCCGACTGATCACCCCTAATATATCCCGTATAAAATCAGATTCCTTTGGATTTTATCCGAAATCGGCTGATTATTCCTTTGGATTTTATCCGAAATCAACAGATTATTCCTTTGGATTTTTCTAATATAATGAGGATGTGTTATAATCGCAAAGTGTAGGGCGCATCCGGGTGCAGCCCTACACTTTGGCGAATATGGAATTATGATACACCTTGGGGTTGGGGTGTGGGTGCGGTGTCAGAGAGCCATAAGCTCGGAGAGTTTGGCTTCGAGGGTCTCGCGGGTCTGCGAGCCGGCCAGTCGGATGGGGGCTTTCTCTCCATTCTTGAAGAAGAGGATGGTGGGAAGCGACATCACACGGTGCTCTGTGGCCAGGTCGCTCTCTTCGTCGACATTGTATTTGCCGATTACCACGCGGCCTTCATATTCCTTGGCCAGTTCGTCGATAAGGGGAGCCATAGCTTTGCAGGGGCCGCACCATGTGGCCCAGCAGTCAACCATCACCGGCTTGCCCGATGCGATGATTTCCTTGATGTTTTCGTCAGTGAATGTCATGGGAAGTTAAATTATAAGTTGTGTTTTTGAGATTTCCAATGAAAGCGGCGTTCAGCAATGAGGGGCGCGTCAGAGGCGCTGGCCATGGAGGTTGAAGCGGTAGTCGAGGCGCAGCTGGTCGAGTATGTTGACCAGCTGGCGGTCGATGGGCATCTTCACCGACGAGCTCAGACGCAGCCAGCGGTTGGCGTCGGGGTCGAACACCCTGAAATAAAGTTCGCCCTTGTAGGCTAACTCCGACGGGGCGCGCATCTGCTCTTTGAGCGAGTCGGTGAGCATCGGGGTGATTTCGTTGCTGCTCACCGAGATTGTGACACCCGATATGAGTTTGCCATGCACTTCGTTGAGCAGCTGTATGCGCACCACGCTGAACTCGGGCGGGCGGTTGAAACGGCTCTCGGCACGCATGGTCACCATGATGGGTGTGCCCTCCTTGCCATATTTCGAAAAATCGATATATTTCTGACCGAAGAGGCGGATTTCGGCGGAGCCGGTGTAATCCTCGAGTGTGATTTTGGCATAGTTGCCGCCGTTGCGGGCGGGTGCCTCGAAATATTTCGTCACCATGCCGCCAAACACTATCTCCTTCCCCTCCTCGGGGGTGGCCTCGATGAAATCCTTCACCGAGCGCATGCCATAGTTCAGCTCCATGTAGTAGCGGTCGAGGGGATGAGCCGACAGATACATTCCCACCAGTTCGCGTTCCTTCTCCAGTCGCACGGCATCGACCCATGGCACTGCCGGCTTCACCTCGGGACGGCCCTGAGTGTTCATCTCCTCCATGATGTCGCCGAAAAGCGAATTCTGCTGGTCGGAGGCGGCGTTCTGGAAGTTAGCGCCATAGCGCAGCAGCTGCTCGGTGAAAGTCTCGTCGCGCGAATTCTTCTCGAAATAATCCTCTCGCTTGATACCCTCATACCAGTCGAAAGCGCCGGCAAGCACCAGCGAATCCATCACGCGACGGTTGATCATGCGGGCGGGCACGCGCTCTACAAAGTCCCAGGGGCTTTCGAAGCGGCCGCCGCGGTCGCGCTCGCCGATGATGGCGGCCACCACATTGTCGCCCACGCCCTTTATGGCGCCCAGGCCGAAGCGGATGTCGCCGTGCGAGTTCACGCCGAAATCGTTGAACGACTCGTTGACGTCGGGACCCTTCACGGGAATCCTCATGGCCTTGCACTCATCCATGAAGTTGGTGAGCTTGGTGATGTCGCTGCGGTTGCGCGAGAGCACCGCGGCCATATATTCGGCAGGGTAGTTGGCTTTGAGGTATGCGGTCTGGAATGCCACCCACGAGTAGCAGGTGGCGTGCGACTTGTTGAAGGCATAGGATGCGAACTTCTCCCAGTCGGCCCATATCTTTTCGAGCACCTTGGCGTCGTGGCCGTTGGCCTGCCCCCCCTCGAGGAATTTTCCCTTGAGGTGGTTCATCTTGTCGATGAGCTTCTTACCCATGGCCTTGCGCAGGGTGTCGCTCTCGCCGCGGGTGAAATTGGCCAGCAGACGCGACAGCAACATCACCTGTTCCTGGTAGACGGTGATGCCGTAGGTGTCCTTGAGATATTTCTCCATGATGGGAATATCGTAGGTGATGGGCGTCTTGCCATGTTTGCGCGAGATGAAGTCGGGGATATACTCCATGGGGCCGGGGCGGTAGAGGGCATTCATGGCGATGAGGTCCTCGAAGGTCGAGGGCTGCAGCTCGCGCAGATATTTCTGCATGCCCGCCGACTCGAACTGGAAGGTGCCGATGGTGCGCCCCTCGCAATAGAGCTTGTAGGTCTTGGGGTCGTCGATGGGGATTTTCTCCATGTCGATCTCCTCGCCGCGGGTGAGCTTGATGTTTTTCACCGCGTCCATTATGATGGAAAGGGTCTTCAGACCGAGGAAGTCCATCTTGATCAGCCCTGTCTCCTCGATCACGCGCCCCTCATACTGCGTCACCAGCAGCTTCCCCTCGACCTTGTCGTCGGCGGTGGCTACGGGCACCCAGTCGGAGATGGCGTCGCGGCAGATGATCACGCCGCAGGCATGTACGCCGGTGTTGCGCACATTCCCCTCCAGAGAGCGGGCATAGCGCAGGGTCTCCTGCATCACCGGGTCGGGGTTGGCCAGCTCGTTCTTGAACTCGGGCACATAATCGTAGCAGTTGGCCAGGGTGGGTTTCAGCTCCTTGCCGTTCACCTCGGGCATGTGGCGGGGAATCATCTTGGTCAGGCGGTCGCTCTCGGGGATTGGAAGCCCCTCCACGCGCGCCACATCTTTCAGAGCCGATTTCGCGGCCATGGTGCCGTAGGTGATGATGTGGGCCACCTTCTCGGCGCCATATTTGTCGGTGACATATTTGAGCACGCGCGCGCGGCCGTCGTCGTCGAAGTCGACGTCGATATCGGGCAGCGAAATGCGGTCGGGGTTGAGGAAACGTTCAAACAGCAGATCGTATTTCACGGGGTCGATCTGCGTGATGCCCAGACAGTAGGCCACGCACGATCCTGCCGCCGAACCACGGCCCGGCCCCACCGACACGCCCAGTTTGGCGCGCGACTCATTGATGAAATCCTGCACGATGAGGAAGTAGCCGGGGAAGCCCATCGTCTTCATGATGTGCAGTTCGAATTTGATTCGTTCCTGCATCTCGGCCGACAGAGGTGAGCCATAGCGTCTCTCGGCACCTTCGTAGGCGAGTTTGGCCAGATAGTCGGCCTCGAATTTTATGCGGTAGAGCTTGTCGTAGCCCCCGAGTTTCTTTATTTTTTTCTCGGCATCCTCCCGGCTCATCACCACATTGCCGTTTTCGTCGCGGGTGAACTCGTCGAACAGCTCCTGCTCGGTGATGCGGCTGCGGTATTCCTCCTCGGTGCCGAAGCTCTCGGGGATGGCGAAGAATGGCATGATGGGTGGATGGTCGATGTCATAGAACTCCACTTTGTCGAGCACCTCCTGCGTGTTGGCCAGCGCCTGGGGAATATCCTCGAACAGTTTCTCCATCTCGGCGGTGGTCTTCAGCCACTCCTGTTTGGAGTAGAGCATGCGGTTTTCGTCGGCGATGCGTTTTCCTGTGGAGATGCATATGAGGCGTTCGTGGGGCTCGGCGTCCTCCTCGTTGACAAAGTGGACGTCGTTGGTGGCCACAACCTTTATGCCATATTTGTCGGCGATGCGCATCAGCTCGGCGTTGACGCGGTTCTGCAGCACGATAGTCTCGTGGTTGGCGCGTGGCACCGTGGCCTTGTGGCGCTGGAGTTCCAGATAGTAATCGTCGCCGAAGATGTCGCGATACCACTGCACCTGCCGCTCGGCCTCGTCGATCTCGCCGTTGAGAATCAGCTTGGGTATCTCGCCGCCAAGGCATGCCGAGCAGCATATGATACCCTCGTGATGGGCCTCGATATCCTTCTTGTCGGTGCGGGGGTGGAAATAGAAACCGTCGGTCCACGACCGCGACACTATTTTCACCAGATTGTGATACCCCTTTTCGTTTTTGGCAAGGAGAATCAGGTGGCGACCTTTGTCATCCTTGTCGCCACGCTCCTCCAGTGAGTTCTTGGCCACATAGACCTCGCAGCCGAATATCGGTTTGAATATCTTTCCTTCGAGTTTCTGCGCCTCGGCGCGCCGGGCGGCGGCAGTCTCGGCGTCGCCTTTGGCCTCGGCCTCGTCGGCCTCCTTTTTAAGGTCCTTTATGGCACCGCGGGTCTTGCCGTTTTTCTTGCCGACGTAGTTGAAGAATTCCTTGATGCCGAACATGTTGCCGTGGTCGGTGAGGGCTATGCCGGGCATGCCGTCGGCCATGGCTTTGTCGACCAGGGCGTTGACCGATGCCTGGCCGTCGAGCACGGAGTATTGCGAGTGGACGTGGAGGTGTGTGAACATGGTTGAGGGTGGAGAGTGGGAGTCAGCTGAAAAGGTTACGCGGTTTGGTGGCCTGGAAATCCTTGAGATACAAGGGGGTGGAATAAGCCAGGTCGAGGAAGTCGCCGTTGCGCCACGAGCGTTCCGACAGAGCCACCATATCCACCGCCAGCGGGTTCACGCCCGGAATGAATATGGCGCCGGGGTTGGCCCCGAGCAGTTCGCGGGCCTTGTCGCTGCCGTCGCCGAAAAAGGCCACGGCGGGAGCCGATACCAGAAAGTCGGCATAGCTGTCGGCGTCGAGAATCAGCGGGCGGGGTGCCATCACCTCGCTCAGAGCAAGGTCGTAGACGGCTGTGTAGACCTCCATGCGGCGGGCGTCGATCATCGGGGCGTAGAGAGTGCCATCGGGCAGATTGTGCTCGCCGAACATCACACCCACGGTCATCAGCTCGAGTGTCTTCACTCCTATGAGCTTGCATTCCAGGGCATAAGCCAGCCCCTTTGCCTCGCTCAGACCGATGCGCAGACCGGTGTAGCTGCCCGGCCCGATCGACACGGCCACGGCGTCGAGCTTCATGTCGTGACGCTCCAGATAGTCGAGGGCATCCTTTATGAAGCCGGAGAGCACCGTGGCGTGGTTGCGCCCCTGGAACTCCTCGGAATGTTGCAGAATGGCGCCCTCGGAGGCCAGCGCCACCGAGCAGACCGCTGTGGAAGTTTCGATATTTAGGATTGTGGCCATTGCGTGATAATTTTTCATGCAAATTTAGCGAAATATTTCGTATAAAAAGGTTAATTTTGCAAAGTAATTCAACAAGCTCCTAATCTGATCCATCATGATTCTGTCCATGACCGGTTTCGGCAGCGCCACAGCCGAATGCAGCAACAAAAAATTCACCGTTGAAATCAAATCGCTCAACTCCAAGCAACTCGACCTGGCCGTGCGCCTGCCGCAGGGCTACCGCATGGCCGAGCAGCAGCTGCGCGCCCTGGTGGCGCCCCGCCTCGAGCGTGGCAAAGCCGAGCTGACGGCCTCGGTGGAGAACATCGGAGGGGAATCGGCCGCCAGCCTCAACGTGGAGGCAATGGATGCGTATATCCGCCAGTTCCGTGCTGCCGCCGGTCGGCTGGGCATCGACGAGCCTGCCGACTGGTATTCGGTGCTTCTGCGCATGCCCGATGTGGTTCGCGCCGATGCTCCCGCCGATGCCTCCGACGATGAAAACCGCACGCTGCTCGACTGCGCCGCCCGCGCCCTCGACGGTCTTATGGAGCACCGCGCGGCCGAAGGACGCCGCCTCGACGAGTTTTTCCGTGTGCGCATAGCCCGCATCGGCGCTCTGCTCGACGAAGTGCCCCGCTACGAGACCGACCGCGTGGCCCGCATCCGTGCCCGCATCGAGGAACAGCTGGCTTCCATCCCTAAAGTCGACTACGACAAAGGGCGTCTGGAGCAGGAGATGATATTCTACATCGAGAAGCTCGACATCAACGAGGAGAAACAGCGCCTGGCGCAGCATCTCCGTTACTTCCTCGAGACTCTCGACGGCGCCCCCGGCCAGGGCAAGAAACTCGGTTTCATAGCCCAGGAGATGGGACGCGAAATCAACACCCTCGGCTCGAAATCCAACCAGGCCGACATGCAGATTCTCGTGGTGAAAATGAAAGACGAACTTGAGCAGATCAAGGAGCAGGTGCTTAATGTCTGTTAAAAATAATTAAAATACGTTTGAAGCAAAACTGTTTTGCTTCATTATTTCTACCTTTGTAGGTGAATAGCCGGTTCTGCCGGCATCTTTAACCGAACCATTTTCAAGCTTTGTTCATTTCAAGTATTACCCGATGAAAAACTATAAGGTAGGGATTATCGGACTGGGTCGCATGGGCGGGTTCTTCCTGAATGAATTTCAGAAAAATCCCCGGTGGACAGTCGGAGCTATCTGCGACGCCGATGCTTCGATTCACGACGAGCTGGCTCGTCGCGCTCCGGGAGCCCGCATCACCGACAATGAGGATGATGTGTTCAACGATCCCGAAATCGACGCCGTGGTGCTTTCGGCTCTGGCTGACTCACGTTTCAGCCAGATTTCCAAGGCTGTGGCCGCCGGCAAGCACATCATCTCGGAAAAACCTATCTCCGATACTCCTGAAAATGAATTCCGCGCTTCGCAACTGGTGGAAAGCGCTCCGATTATCTCAACCGTAAATCTTTATATCCGCAATTCGTGGTATCTCGAAGCCCTGCGCGAGGCAGTGACTTCGGGCGAGCTCGGGCAGCTGGGCATCATCCGCATCTGCCACATGACCCCGGGCCTGTCGCCCGGCGAAGGGCACGAGGCCGAGGGACCGGCGTTTCACGACTGCGGCATGCACTATGTCGACGTGGCGCGTCAGCTGGCCGGCTCGGAGTACCGCACCCTGCGCGCGCAAGCTGTGAGAATGTGGGCCTACAAGGATCCATGGTGGCTCCAGTGTCAGGGCACGTTTGACAACGGTGTGGTATTCGACATCACCCAGGGACACAACTACGGTCAGCTCTCGGCCGAGCAGACCCACAATTCCTATATGGAGCTTATCGGCTCGAAGGGAATCGTGAGGATGCACCACGACTTCCACAACGCTGTGGTGGAGCTGCATGGCGTCACCCGCACCGAGCGCACCGAGCGCCCCTACGGCGGCAAGAACATCGACACCCTCATCCGCCATTTCACCGAATCGCTCGACAGCGGCAAGCGCTCGCCCGAGCTGGCGTCGTTCCGCGACTCGGCCATCGCCTCCGAAACGGCATGGAAAGCGCTTGAAGATGCCCGCACCCACGACCTCCCCGTGTGCGGCACCTCCGAAGAGCTTGATGCCATTCACGAGCGCCGCCGTACCATGACCGACGGCTACGGTCTCCTCCACAAGCAGACCACCCGCTGAGCCTCTCGCTCAATTCTTTGTCGATTTTCCTCCCTCCATCGGCGAAACACCCCCTCCCCTTCAAGTATTCCCCCCTCCTGTAACTCTCCCACAACAGGCTTTGTAAAAATCTCTAATCTTCTTAAATACCTTAAATTATGTCAGTAGACCTGTCCAGAAGAAACTTCCTGAAAACTGGCGCCATGGCTTCGATCGCGATGTCAGTGGTTCCCAACACGGTGCTCGGCAAGAGCTTCAGCGGAAAGACGGCCCCCAGCGACCGCCTCAACATCCTCGGCGTCGGCATCGGCGGCCGCGGTTCGGCCGACCTCGCCGAAATGGAGACTGAAAACATCATCGGCCTCTGCGACGTCGACTGGAAATATGCAGCCGGTGTCTTCAACAAATATCCCAAAGCTAAGCGCTACAGCGATTACCGCCGCATGTACGACGAGCTCCTCAAGGATGCCGACGCCGTGATGGTGGCAACCGCCGACCACACCCACGCCATCATCGCCGCCGAGGCTATCGTCAACGGCAAGCATGTGTATGTGGAGAAACCCCTCACTCTCTATCCCTACGAGTCGCGTCTGCTCACCAATCTGGCCAAGAAGCACAAAGTGGCCACCCAGATGGGTAACCAGGGTGCATCGTCGGCCGGCTCGCGCAAAGCCATCGACTGGCTCCGCAACGGCGAAATCGGCGAGGTGACCCGCGTGGAATCCTTCACCAACCGTCCCATCTGGCCGCAGGGCATGTCAACACCCAAAGAGGTGATGAAAGTGCCCAAGACCCTCAACTGGGATGCATTCATCGGCCCGGCCAAATTCCGCCCCTATAACTCGGCATACACCCCCTGGAACTTCCGCGGATGGTGGGACTTCGGTTCCGGCGCCCTCGGCGACATGGCCAACCATATCCTCCAGGTACCTTTCAAGGGTCTGAATCTCAAATATCCCTCGGCTGTGCTCGGCTCCTCCACCATGCTTATGAGCGACTCATGCCCCTCCGCCGAAAAGATCACTTTCCGCTTCCCCGCCCGCGACAACATGCCTCGTCTGGCATGCCCCGAGCTTGAGCTGGTGTGGTACGACGGCGGTCTCAAACCCGATCTGCCCATCGACCTCCCCAAGGGAAAGAATTTCGATCCCAACGGCGTGTCGGTGCTCTACGGCACCAAGGACACCATGGTGGTCGGTACCTATGGCTACGAGCCCTACCTTTGCTCGGGTCGTGAACCTGTCGTGCCCAAGACCTGCCGCGAGGTCCCCGGCGACAACCACCAGCAGGACTGGATCCGCGCCTGCAAGGAAAGCCCCGAAAACCGCGTGCCCAGCGAATCGGATTTCGAATTCGCAGGACCTCTCAACGAGATGATCACAATGGGTGTGGCTGCAGTGCGCCTGCAGGATCTCCAGCAGTGGCTCAACTGGGACGGCGAAAAGATGCGTTTCACCAACATCCCCGACACCGCCACCGTGCGCGACATCATCGAGGACAAATTCCAGATCCACGACGGTCATCCCACATTCGACCGCACCTATTCCGATCCGGTCAACGCCAACGAGTTTGCCGCACACCTCATCAAGCCTGTCTACCGCGACGGCTGGAAGCTGCCCGACATGCCCGCATAATCTTTCGAAATATCTCCTAAACCCCAACCTAAACCAACATCATGAAGAAATCTATTTTCTTTGCGTCCGCAGCTCTTGCTCTGATGGCAACCGCATGCGGCAACAAGAACGGCTCGCAGGCCGATGCCCAGGCTCAGGATTCAGTGCCCGCAGCCCCCGAATATACCATTGTCGACAAACCCCAGGTCGACCTGGCCTCCTTCCCCAAGGATGCCGACGGTTTCTACACCATCTTCAACGGCAAGGATCTCAACGGCTGGCGCACATATGGCCGCGACACTGTGACTTCCCGCTGGTCGGTTGACGACGGCGCCATCAAATTCTCAGGCTCAGGCACAGGCGAAGGCCAGACAGGCGAAGGCGGCGACCTCATTTTCACCAAGAAGCTCGGCAATTTCGAACTCGAAGTGGAATGGAAGGTGTCGAAAGGTGGCAACTCCGGTATCTTCTACCTCGCCCAGGAGGTTGAGACCACCAAGGACGACGGCTCTAAGCAGCTGGAACCCATCTACATCTCCGCTCCCGAATATCAGGTGCTCGACAACACCAACCATCCCGATGCCAAGCTCGGCAAGGATGGCAACCGCCAGTCGGCTTCGCTCTACGACATGATCCCCGCCAAGCCCCAGAACCAGAAGCCCTACGGCGAATGGAACAAGGCCCGCATCATGGTCTACAAAGGCACCGTGGTTCATGCCCAGAATGGCGAGAACGTGGTTGAATACCACCTCTGGACTCCCAAATGGACCGACATGCTCCAGAACAGCAAGTTCAGCCAGGAAGCATGGCCTCTCGCTTTCGAACTGCTCAACAACTGCGGCGGTCCCGACCACGAAGGTTACATCGGTTTCCAGGATCATGGCGACGACGTGTGGTTCCGCAACATCCGCGTGAAACCCCTCGACTGATCTGAACATCTTATTGTCGGCTGTCTGCGGCTGCGGGCAGCCGACATTTTTTTCGAGATTGTTTAATCCTTAGATTGATTCATACGATGAAAATCCGTAATTTCATAATGTCGGCAGCCGTGGCTCTCATGGCTGCCGCGTTTACCTCACCGGTTTCCGCAGCGAAGCCGGGCGATAAACAGATAGGGCTGCAGCTCTATTCCATGCGCACTCTCCTCGACGAAGGCGCAAAGTATCACAACAACCTTCCCGACCTGCTGTCGTCCCTCTCGAAGATGGGCTACACCCACATCGAGGCTGCCGGCTACGACCATGACAAAGGCCTTTTCTACGGCTACAAACCTGCGGAATTCGCCAAAATCTGCAACAAGGCCGGTGTGAAGGCCGTCTCGTCGCATACTTCCCGCAATCTCACTGCCGACGAGCTCCGTTCGGGCGACCGCACGGAGTATTTCCGCTGGTGGGACAAAACCATCGCCGACCACAAGGCCGCCGGCATGAAATATATTGTGAACCCCTGGATGGATGTGCCCGCAACTCTGGCCGACCTGCAGCAGCAGTGCGATGCCCTCAGCGAGGTCGCCCGCCGTGCCAAACGCGCAGGCCTGCAGTTTGGCTACCACAACCATTCGCATGAATTCCAGCAGGTCGATGGGGAGACCATGTTTGACTATATGCTCGCCCACACCGATCCCCTGGTGCTCTTCGAGATGGATGTTTACTGGACAATGTGGGGTCATGCCGCCCCTGTGGAATATTTCAAGAAATATCCCGGCCGTTTCGGTCTGCTCCACATCAAGGATCTCCGCGAGATAGGGCAGAGCGGCATGGTAGGCTTCGACGCCATCTTCAACAATGCCGGTCTGGCAGGCGCCAAGGATTACTTCCTCGAGATGGAAGCTTTCACCGAAGACCCCGAAACCGGTGCAGCCCAGAGTGCCCGCTACATGCTCGACGCTCCCTTTGTGCGTCCCTCCTACCGTTGATCTGTAACAGCTAAGAGTTTTTCGTAATGAAAAAAATTGCATTGTTTGCCTCCGCAGTGTTGGCCCAGACCGCTCTGTTAGGCTCAATGAATGCCGTGCAGGCACAGGATGCTGTCCCCACGATTCCTAAATATGTCGTTGTAGAGAAACCTCAGGTCAACCTGGCAAACTTCTCAAAGGATGCCGACGGTTTCTACACCATTTTCAACGGCAAGGACTTCACCGGCTGGCGCGGTTATGGCCGCGACGAGGTGACTCCCCGCTGGGTAATTGACAACGGCGCCATCAAATTCAACAGCAAAGGCACGGGCGACGGCGGAGACATCATGTTTGCCAAGCGGTTCGGCAATTTTGTGCTCGAGCTGGAATGGAAGGTGGCCAAAGGTGGCAACTCAGGCATCTTCTACCTCACCCAGGAGGTGGAATCGATCAAAGATGATGGCTCGCGCCAGCTCGAGGCAGTGCCATTCTCCGCTCCCGAATATCAGGTGCTCGACAACGAGAACCACCCCGACGCCAAACTCGGCGTCGACGGCAACCGCATGTCGGCCTCGCTCTACGACATGATACCCGCCAAACCTCAGAATCAGAAACCCTACGGCCAGTGGAATAAGGCCCGCATCGAAGTGAACAACGGCCATGTCACCCACTATCAGAATGGCGTGAAAGTGCTCGAATATCAGCTCTGGACCCCGCAGTGGACCCAGATGCTCATCAACAGCAAGTTCCATCCCGGCGGTTGGCCTCTGGCATTCGTGCTGCTCAACAACTGCGGCGGCCCCAACCATGAGGGCTACATCGCTTTCCAGGATCACGGCGACGACGTGTGGTACCGCAACATCCGCGTGAAACCTCTCAACTGAGAGTCCTGACCTCCCCCTTGATAGATAACACTTTCCACTGTAAAAACACAGGCGCTGTGCCATAATTGTGAATTTTGGCACAGCGCCTGTGTTTTAGTCTCTATGGCGAGCGTGCCATTATAACACACCCTAATTGCTATATGGTGGTTTATTATCAGGCAGACGGTTATTTATAGTTCTCGGCCTGGTTGCGGATCTCCTCGAAGAGACGCACATCCACGTCAGTGAGAGCGCGGTGGCGGCGTGCCATCATGCGCGATGCTATGTCGAGGAATTTCTCCATCGGCAGGTCGGTGAAGCCTGCGGCGCCACCTTCGCTGAACGAGGCCACGAAGTTGCGCGGGAAGCCCGAGCCGTGGACGTTGACGCCCACACCCACCACGGTGGCGGTGTTGAACATGGTGTTGATGCCCGCCTTGGAGTGGTCGCCCATGATGAGGCCGCAGAACTGCAGCCCGGTCTTGAGGAAGCGGTGGCGGGGGTAGTTCCAGAGCTTGATTTCGGTGTAGTCGTTCTTGAGGTTCGACGACACGCAGCCGGCTCCGAGGTTACACCATTCGCCGATGACGGCATTGCCTAAGAATCCGTCGTGGGCTTTGTTGGAGTAGCCGATCATCACCACGTTGTTGAGTTCGCCGCCCACTTTGCACCATGGGCCGAGGGTGGTGCCGGGGTAGATTTTCGAACCCATGTTGACTGTCGACCTCTCGCCTAGGGCGATGGGGCCGCGCAGACACGAGCCTTCCATGATTTCGACGTCGCGGCCCACGTAGATGGGGCCGTGCGATGCATTGAGCACCACGCCCTCGACTATGGCGCCGCTCTCGATGTAGATGAGGTCGGGATCGCCGATGACGGTGTTGCTGCGGGGTATCGACTGCCCTTCGCGGTTGCGGGTGAGGAATTCGAAATCCTCCTCGATTTTGCGTGCGTTGAGCAGGAAGATGTCGTAGAGGAAGTCGATGGTGTCGACACGCGAGTCGTAGGCGATTTCCACCTGGGCGCCGGGAGCGTCGCCCACGCGCAGAGCCACGTCGACGGTGTCGCCGGCAGCATTTTTGGCGATGAGTTTTTCTCCGGGATGAAGATTGGCCACGGTGCGCGCCAGAATCTCCTCGGGCACCACATTCGATGTGATGATGAGGTCGCCGGGGCCGATTTCGGCCGGCGGGAATTTCTCGCGGAGATACTCCTCGACGTCGTAGCTGTAGTCGCCGGGAAGATACATCTGCCATTTCTGGCGGATTGTGTTGATGCCGACGATGAGGTCGGCCACTGGGCGGGTGTAGGTGAGGGGGAGAAGATTCAGGTGAGTCTCCCGTGAGTCGCGGAGTATGATTTTGTTCATTGTGTGTATCAGAGCTTACTTAAGTTTTTCGTTATTTGCAACAAATGTATTACTTTTGCAACGAATTAGCAAATTTTTAGACAATGAATTATCTGAAAACTCCGATAGAGGGGGTCTACATAATCGAACCGCACCGCTTCGCCGACCCCCGCGGCTATTTCATGGAGACAATGAAACTGGCTGAATTCCGCGAGAATGTGGCTCCCGGCATTGAATTCGTGCAGGCTAATGAATCGGTTTCGAGCCGGGGTGTGCTTCGCGGCCTTCACTTCCAGCGTGGCGAGTTTTCGCAGGCCAAGCTCGTGAGGGTGTCGCAGGGCAAGGTGGTCGACGTCGCGGTCGACATCCGTCCCGGATCCCCCACATTCGGACAACATGTGTCCGTGGAGCTTTCAGCCGACAATGCCCGTCAGCTGTTCGTTCCCCGCCATTTTGCTCACGGATTCATAGTGCTGAGCGAGCGTGCGCAGTTCCAGTATATGGTCGACAATGTCTATGCACCTCAGGCCGAGGCCACGCTTCGTTTCGATGATCCGGCTCTGGGAATAGAGTGGCCTCTGCCCGAAAGCGAGCTGCTGCTGTCGCCCAAGGATATGCAGGGTATGACCCTCGATCAGCTTAAAGCCGAGCTGGGCATGTAGTTCGGTAAAGGCATGTAGACCGGTTAATTTAGAATAATTCCGAACAGTTGTTGATTATGAAGAATGATGCAGAAATGCGGTCTCTGACCCCCCGCGAAATCCAGTGCCTCGAGAAGCAGGAATGCCGGTGCGACGACTGGAGCCGCGTGCTGGTGGCAGAGCCTTTTGTAGCCGACCGCTACCGGCGCGTGGAGTTTTCTGGCGATATACGTCTGGGCACGGCTCAGGGAAGCGTTGAGCCGATCAAGGGTAACCCCGTGCGTTGCGGCATCTACGACGCGCAGCTCCACAACTGCACCGTCGGTGCCTCTGTTCTGGTGCGCGACGTGCCTGGCGGGCTGTCGAATGTCGATGTGGCCGACGGCGCCATCATCTGCAATGTTTTCTCATTGTCGTGCACCGGCGACAGCTGTTTCGGCAACGACGTCAAGGTGTGCGTCATCAACGAGACCGGCGGCCGAGAGGTGATGATTTCCACTGCCCTGACTGCCCCCGTGGCCTATCTGCGTGCATTCTATCGTCACAACATCATGCTTCAGAAACGGCTCGACGAGATGGAGCGTGCCGAGGCGGCGCGTCATCGCGGCATCCGTGCCCGCGTGGGCAGCGGAGCCCGGGTGATTAATTGCGGCGCCGTAACCGACGTGGAGATTGCCGACGGCGCCCGCGTGGAGGGTTCGCGCCGACTCACCAACGGCACCGTGCGCGGTTTCGTTGGTGCCGGTGTCACCGCATCGGATTTCATAGTGATGGATGGCGCGCGGGTCGACACCTGCGCCACGCTCCATGGCGCTTTCGTGGGGCGTGCCAGTAATGTGACGCTCGGATTCACCGTCCACAGCTCGCTGGTGTTCAGCAACTGCCATCTTGAAAACGGCGAGGCGGCGGCCGTGTTCGCCGGTCCGTTCGTCACGTCGATGCACAAATCCACGCTGCTCATCAGCGGTCTGTTCTCATTTTTCAACGCCGGCTCCAACACCAACCAGAGCAACCACCTGTATAAGCTCGGTGCGATGCACCAGGGCACCATGGCACGCGGCAGCAAGACCGGTTCGGGCAGCTATGTGCTCTGGCCTGCGGTGATCGGTCCGTTCACCACGGTCAACGGCCGCCACTACAGCCACCCCGACACCCGGCAGTTTCCCTTTTCGCTCCTTGTCAACGGCGAGACTTCGCGCTCGCTGCTGATTCCGGCTGCCAACGTGGCGTCGGTGGGTCTGATGCACGATGTGGAGAAATGGCCCGCACGCATGCTCCCCGACGCTCCGGCCGGGTTGATCGATTTCCATTGGCTGTCGCCCTACACGGTGCAGCACCTCCCCGCCGCTATCGACGCCCTCACGGCCTACGACGACAGCTTCGGCGAGGATTCCATCATATTCAAAGGTTGCATAATCCCGCGCGCGTCGATTCCGCGCGCCATCGACCGTTACCGCCTGCTGCTGAGACTGTTTGCCGGAGGCGTGCTCCTGCGCAAGATCTTCGCGCTGGTGGCCACCAATCCCGAGGCTACTCCCGGGCAGCTTGTGGAGATGTTGCGCGAGGCTCCCCGAGGCACCGCCGGCACCGGGCAGTGGGTCGACCTCGCAGGCCTCCTTGCGCCCGTGCAGGCTCTCGATCTTCTAATTGAGCGTGTGAAAACCGGTGAAATCACCGATATGCAGCAGCTTGCCGGTGCCTTGGAGGAGATTCACGACGACTATTCCGCCCTGTCGTGGCAATGGCTCTGCCACAGACTGCCGACACTGACGGCCCACTTCACTGAGGAGCCCGTGGAGATGTCGACGGCCACAGCCGAACAGATAGTAGAGATCGTGGAGAGCGCCCGGCGTGCGGCCATCGAAATTGAAAAGATATTCCGCAACGATGCGGCAAAGGAACTCGACCCGGCGCGTGCCGCGCTCAGTTTCGGTGTCGACGCACCGCACGACACCGAAGGGTTCCATCCTGTGGTGCGCGACGATTTCGATCGCGTGCGCGGGTCGCTTGATTCCAACCGCGCGCTGTCGATGCTCCACAGGCGCGTGCAGGCGTTTACCGCTTCGGCACGCAATGTGGAGGCGATTCTCAAATAGGATACGAGCTTGTCTTATAAAATCTGCAGGGGGGAGAGAATATCAGTCGGGATAGACTGTGGAGGGGTGCTCCAGCTCCTTAAGGAACTCGCGGGCGGCTGCTTTCGCGCCCTCGGGGTCCATGAATGAATAGTTGCCGCAGTCGCGGGGCGTGGCTCCGGGGATCTCGCCCTCGAAACCGGCCACGAACCGCATGGTTTCGCGGATCAGCGGCACTATGTCGGTCGGTTCGTAACAGCCGCTGAGCAGCAGATAGTTGCCGGTGCAGCAACCCATCGGACCCCAGTAGACAATTCGGTCGGCCCATTCGGGATGATTGCGCAGGAATGTGGCCGCCAGATGCTCCATGGCATGAAGCGCCTGCGGCGTCAGCGCCTCCTGACGGTTGGGGCGTGTCATGCGTATGTCGAAAGTGGTGACGGTGTCGCCCGAGGGTGTGACATCGCGGCGCGAGACATATATGCCCGGTTCCAGACGGGTGTGGTCGATGGTGAAGCTTGCTATCTTTTTCATTGGTTTGTTGGACGTTTAGCGGCGGCGACGGTAGCGGCGCAGGAGATTGCGCAGACGCAGCAGCGGCGGCGATGCCACCGACGAGGCGCGCAGCGGGTCGGTGAAAGTGACAGGGATGTCGGTCTGCGGCATCTCGGTGTTCTCGGTGCCCGGCTGATGCTGGGTGGGGTAGACGATCAGGAGGTTGTTGCGTTCGAAATATCGCTGCAGGAAGAGGGCGATGTCGGTGACCTCGGGTGAGTACGATATGGTTTCGGGACGGGCACCGATGACCACAAGGAGGTCGTCGTCGAGCACGCGGTTGGCCAGCAGCATGAAGTCGTCGATGCCGTCGGCCTGCCGGTATTCATGTCTGATACCCAACTTTTCGCGGGCTATGAGGGCGGCGATGAGGGCGCGTCCGCGGGCGTCGGCGCAGAAGATGATGCGGCACCCGATTTCGCGTGCGAGGCTCCCCATGGCTATCACCCACTGGCGGAAGCCCGGCTCGTATTCGGCCTTGCGGGGCACAAACACGGCGATGCGCGTCACGGTGTTGACCGGGATGTAGCAGCGCGATATGGTGACCATGCACCGGGTGTCCTTGAGCAGTTGCTCGATTTTCGACCCGAGGAATGTGTCGATTACGTTGCTCTTGCGGTGCATGCCCATCACAATGGAGGTGATTTCGCGCTCGTGGATGGTGTTGAGGATGCCGGCTGTGGTGTTCAGGTCGTATCGCTCGATAAGTTCGATTGGCACATCGGCTCCGGCGGCGGCTCCCTGTGCCAGTGTCAGGGAGGTGGAACCCATCTCCTTGGAGGCGCGGGTGTTGTCGTTGCGCACATGGATGGCGAAGAAGCGGTCGGCGGGGCTTTTCTGACGTCCCCGGCGACGCATGAGCATGGCAAGTTCGGCCAGCGACGCGGCAGTGATGGGGTTTGAGACAGGGATCAGCACCCTCTCGGGCGCTTTGTTGCTGTCGGCCGTTGCGGAATCGGCGCTCTCTGATTCCCCCATCATGCGTATCTTCACTTTCGCGGCGGCCCGGGCGGTGACGATCGGAGCCAGAGCGCAGGTGACGAGGATGACCAGCACGGTGCCGTTGAGAATAGTCTCGTCGAGCATGCGCGAGCCGTCGGGGAGCACCATATTATAGCCGATGGTGACCACGGCCAGCGCCACGGCGGTGTGGGCTGTGGTCAGGCCGAACATCACCGAGCGGTCGCATGCCTTCATGCGGTAGATTTTCTGGGCGATCCATGCTGCGATCCACTTGCTCAGCAGCGCCACGGCGAGCATCACGGCGGCCACGGCGAGGGTGTCGCCGCGGGTGATGACGCTCACGTTGATCATCATGCCCACGGAAATCAGGAAATAGGGGATGAAGATGGCGTTGCCGACAAACTCTATGGAGTTCATCAGCGACGAGCCCTGGGGCACATAGCGGTTGAGCACCAGACCGGCGAAGAAGGCGCCGAGCACCGGCCCGAGAGCCATGCCGACAGCAGCGTCATGGCCAGCACAAACACATATTGGGTGACCTTCTCGGAATAGTTCTTGAAGAACCAGCGGGTGAGCCGCGGATAGGTGTAGAGCACAAAAGCGCAGTAGAGCACACACTTGCCCGCCAGAGCGAGCATCGAGGCGGCGTCGACGCTGCCCCGCTCCTCGATGTTCAGTGCCCCGGCCAGCACCAGCAGGGCGCCCACTACGCAGACTATGGTGGCCACCACCGAGATGAGCACCGCCGGCGATTTGGTTATGCCCAGACGGGCGGCCACAGGGTAGGCGATAAGCGTGTGGGAGGCATACATCGCAGCCAACAGAAAAGATGTGACCCATGAACAATGGAGCAGATACACGCTGGCGGCCACGCCCATCGCCATGGGTATGAAAAAGGAGAGCAACCCGAATCCCGCCCCTTTGCGGAGGTTGAGCCTCAGGTGGAACATGTCGATTTCCAGACCCGCCAGAAACATCAGATAGAGCAGGCCCACCTGCCCGAAGATGCTGAACGAGCTGTCATTGTCGAGAATGTTGAGTCCGTAAGGCCCCACGAACACACCCGCCACGATCATGCCGATGATGTGGGGGATGCCGAGCCGGTTGAGAATCACCGGCGCCAGCAATATTATCATCATCACTATCAGGAAGATAGTGACAGGATTGGTGACAAGGGGTGTGCTGAGGGTCACTTCTTCTTATGTGCGGGAGGAGTTTCTTTTTCTTCTGCGCGGATTATTTTTTCTTCTGCGCGATGAGGTATTCGGCGATCTGCACGGCGTTGAGGGCGGCGCCTTTGCGGATCTGGTCGGACACTGCCCAGAAAGCCAGGGAGTTGTCGCCTGCAAGGTCCTGACGGATACGGCCCACGTAGACGGGGTCGCAACCGGCGAGTTCAAGAGGCATGGGATAGATTTTCTCGGCGGGGTTGTCCATGACCACTACGCCGGGAGCGGCGGCGAAAGCCTCGCGGGCCTCCTCGACGGTGACGGGGCGCTCGGTCTCGCACCATATGGCCTCGGAATGGGCGCGGAGCACGGGCACACGCACGCAGGTGGCGCTCACGCGGATCTCCGGGTCATGCATGATCTTGCGTGTTTCGTTGACCATCTTCATCTCCTCCTTGGTGTAGCCGTTGTCGGTGAACACGTCGATGTGGGGGATGACGTTATAGGCAAGCTGCGCCACGAATTTCTCCACTTTGGCGGGTTTGCCCTGTGATAGGTCGGCATACTGCTGCACCAGCTCGTCCATGGCGCTCTGGCCGGCGCCTGAAGCGGCCTGATATGTGGCCACGTGGATGCGGCGAAGGCCGAATTTCTCGCGGATGGGGTTGAGTGCGGTCACCATCTGGATGGTGGTGCAGTTGGGGTTGCCGATGATGTTGCGGGGCGCGTCGAGGGCGTCCTCTGCGTTGACTTCGGGCACTACCAGGGGCACTTCGGGATCCATGCGGAAGCAGCTCGAGTTGTCGATCATCGTGGCGCCGAGGGCGGTGATGGTCTCGGCGTAGTCGCGCGAGGTGCCGGCTCCGGCCGATGTGAAAGCGATGTCGATGCCGCGTAAAAGCTCGGGATCCTTGGTGAGAAGCTGTATTGTGATTTCTTTGCCGCGGAAGTTGACAGTGGTTCCTGCCGAGCGCTGCGAGCCGAAAAGGCGAAGTTCGTCGACGGGGAAGTTACGCTGGTCGAGCACTTTGAGCAGCTCGTGGCCTACGGCGCCGCTGGCGCCTACAATTGCAACATTCATTTATGATTCAGTTTTAAGTTATTGACTAATGTGATGTTGATAAGTTGTAAGATATGTTGTGTGAATAAGGAAGCGTGATGGGTGTGGTGTGGCCGGCGTTCAGTCGGCCATGAGTTTGCGGTAGCGGCGGCGGGGAGGCTCCTTGCCGCCGTTCTGTGCCTTCTTGTATTCCTCGTATTCCGAGTAGTCGCCCTGATAGAACACCACTTTGCCGTCACCCTCGAACGAGAGGATGTGGGTGCAGATGCGGTCGAGGAACCAGCGGTCGTGGCTGACAACCACGGCGCAGCCGGCAAAGTTCTCCAGACCCTCCTCGAGGGCGCGCAGGGTGTTCACGTCGATGTCGTTGGTGGGCTCGTCGAGCAGCAGCACGTTGCCCTCCTCTTTCAGCGCCATGGCCAGGTGGAGACGGTTGCGTTCGCCGCCCGACAGCACGCCGATCTTCTTCTCCTGGTCGGCGCCGGCGAAGTTGAATTTCGACAGATATGCACGGGCGTTGACGTCGCGGCCCCCCATGCGGAAGCTTTCGGTGCCCTGCGAAATCACCTGGTAGACCGACGCGTCGGGAAGCAGGTCGTGGTGGCGCTGGTCAACGTAGGCGATTTTCACGGTCTCGCCCACCTCGAAGCTGCCGGCATCGGGCTGCTCCTGCCCCATGATGAGGCGGAAAAGGGTGGTTTTGCCGGCGCCGTTGGGACCGATCACGCCCACGATGCCGTTGGGCGGGAGCGAGAATTCCAGGTCCTTGAACAGCAGCTTGTTGCCGAAGGCTTTCTGCAGGCCGTGAGCCTCGATGACCTTGTTGCCCAGACGGGGACCGTTGGGGATGAAAATCTCTAGTTTCTCCTCGCGCTCCTTCTGATCCTGGTTGAGCAGGCGGTCGTAGCTCGACAGACGCGCTTTCCCCTTGGCCTGACGTGCTTTCGGAGCCATGCGCACCCATTCAAGCTCGCGTTCGAGGGTTTTGCGACGTTTGCTGGCCTGCTTCTCCTCCTGTGCCATGCGGCGGGTCTTCTGGTCGAGCCACGAAGAGTAGTTGCCCTTCCAGGGAATCCCCTCGCCGCGGTCGAGTTCGAGAATCCATCCGGCCACGTGGTCGAGGAAATAGCGGTCGTGGGTGATGGCTATCACCGTGCCGGGATATTGCTGCAGATGCTGCTCGAGCCAGTCGATCGACTCGGCGTCGAGGTGGTTGGTAGGTTCGTCGAGCAGCAGCACGTCGGGTTGCTGGAGCAGCAGGCGGCAGAGAGCCACGCGACGGCGCTCGCCCCCCGAGAGGGTGCTCACCTTCTGATCGTCGGGCGGGCACTGCAGGGCATCCATGGCACGCTCGAGCTTGGAGTCTATGTTCCAGGCGTCGGCGGCGTCGAGCGCATCCTGCAGCTCGGCCTGGCGCTGGATCAGTTTGTCCATCTTGTCGGGATCCTCGAGCACGTCGGGGTCGCCGAACGCGGCGTTCACCTCGTCGAACTCCTTGAGCAGATCCATCACGGGCTGCACGCCCTCGCGGACCACTTCGATCACGGTCTTCTCGGGGTCGAGCTTAGGTTCCTGCTCGAGATATCCCACGGAATATCCGGGCGCGAACACCACCTCGCCCTGGTAATCCTTGTCAATGCCGGCGATGATTTTCAGCAGCGACGATTTACCGGAGCCGTTGAGACCGATGATGCCGATTTTGGCGCCATAGAAAAAGGAGAGATATATGTTTTTGAGAACCTGTTTCTGGGGAGGGTAGGTCTTTGATACGCCCACCATGGAAAAGATTATTTTCTTGTCGTCGGGATTGGGAGATGCCACGTTGAGGGGTATTTTGTTAGTGAATAATCAATTAAATGCATTTACGGCGGCTGAGCGCGAGTGTCAGCGACGTTTTTTGGGGGCTGTCTTCACGGAGTAGTCGCAGCGGACTTTCCCCTCGACGATGTTGCGCAGCTTGTTGCGGATAAACTGCTTGCGCAGAGGCGAGATGCGGTCGGTGTAGATTGTGCCCTCGAGATGGTCGAGTTCGTGTTGGACGATACGGGCCAGATATCCGCTGATTTCCTCCTCGTGGGGCTGGAAATCCTCGTCGAACCAGCGCAGACGTATGTGCTCCACGCGTTTCACATCCTCGCTCAGCCCGGGCACCGACAGGCACCCCTCGGCGCGGCTCACCGTCTCGCCGTCGAGCACCTCGAATTCGGGATTGACCAGAGTGAATTTGCGCCCGGCGCATTCGGGAAATGTTTCGCTCAGGGGGTCGGCATCGATCACCACCAGTCTGATGGCGCGGCCGATCTGAGGCGCGGCAAGTCCCACACCTTCCGCGGCATACATGGTTTCAAACATGTCGGCCACAAGCTGTTTCAGCTCCGGGTAATCGCCGGTGAGGGGTTGGGTGGTTTCGCGGAGCACGGGGTGGCCGTAGAGATATACAGGTAGTTTCATAGTCAAATGTCATTGCAGCGGCTTGGGCAACGGGTGCCGAAGCTTCATGAATCGGAGTGGGAGCGCTTCCATTCAAGCGACGAGAGATAGTCGTTGAGGATGATGCAGGCGGCCAGAGAGTCGGTGTTGCCCGTTTTTTCGCGTCGTTTCGACCGTTTCATTCCCGCGTCGATCATGGCGCGGTGGGCCAGCACGGAGGTGAACCGTTCGTCGTAAAGTTCGAAGGTCATCGCGGGAAATGCCTTGCGCAGACGCCCCAGGGCGGGCATCAGCCATCTCTGGCAGTCCGACGGGGTGCCGTCGGTGTTGAGTGGCAGCCCCACCACCACGGCATCGACTGTCTCGCGCGCGAAATAGTCGGCGAGCCACTTCTGCAGCCCGTCGGCAGGCACGGTGCACAGGCCGTTGGCCGATATGCGCAAGGGGTCGGTGACGGCTATACCGCACCGACGCCTCCCGTAATCTATGGCCAGCAGACGTCCCATTTTGCGCAAAGTTACGCAAAAAAAGGTATTTGGCCAAATTTTATGATGCGGCGGTTTCCCGGGCGACTGTGCGGACGGTGCGTCTCAGCGATGAATAGCCCACGATGTAGCGCGCCCCGGGAAGGTATGAGCAAACTTTGGTGGCCAGGGCGCTGCTGATGAATGTGGCCGCGGCAATTGCGGGGATGGATGCCACGGAGGGGAGCGCCAGTGTGCCTTTGAACACTCGCACCCACAGCCCAAGCCAGAATATGTGCATCAGATACATGCCGAAACTCAGATTCGACAGTTCGAGAATCCATGCAGGCGTTTTGGTCAGGCTTATGCAGCTGAACATCAGGAAGGTGCCGACGGTGCATGCCACCACGTTGAGCGTGCAGAAACACCAGGCCAGTTCCAGATCCATCGTCACATGGCTAACGCCCGGCACGGCCTGCACCCAGAATGACCAGGAGGTGACGGCGCCGCCGACCAGCGTGAGCAGCAGCCCGGTGCGGAAACGGCGGTCGCGGCTCCAGGTGAGATGATGGGCGATGTAGTGGGCGATTACCAGATAACCTAAGAAGCCCGAGAAATACCAGAGGGCGTGGAACTCGTTCCAGTTGCACTGTCCCCACATTTCACCCACCCAGCGCGCCGCCAGCGGCATGCATGACGAAAGCAGGAACAGGCCTATGAAGATCCGTTCGTCGTGTGCCGAGGCTTTGCGGAGCCAGGGCGAGATGACGGGGATGAACAGGTATAGCGAAATCAGAGGATACATGAACCACAGGTGCCCGGCCAGAGTGGGGAAGTTGAGCAGGGTGCGCGAAAGGTCGTGGAGACTGTCGGCAGTGGTGAGCTGCCCCCATAGCATCGGCAGGGTGCTGTAGAGTATGATGAAGATGAACATCGGCGGCAGGATGCGTGTGAAGCGGCGGCGGTAGAACGCTCCCATGGTCTCTCCCTCGGGCATAGGCGCCAGCAGGAATGCCGACACGATCATGAACAGAGGTACCGACATGCGCGAGAAACCGTCGTAGATCGACACCCAGAGACGGTCGTGCTCGTTGCAGAGCCACGCTGTGGGGCCCGCCATGTCGGTGGCGTCGATACTTCCGTAGTAGTTTTCGGCAGCATGGACGAGCATCACCAGAAAGCAGGCGAAAACTCTGACAAAATCGAGAAATACGATGCGCGAGGATTTCTGCGCGGGGGCAAGAGCCGGCAGGGCGGCGGTTTTCAGGGAAGAACTCATTGAGTGGTTAAGAGTGAATTTGGTTATGATGGCTGTGGCGTCGGCGGGCCATATGGCAGAGCGTGCCGCGGTCTTACGATGCCAAAATTACAAAAAAAGCGCTAACCTGACAAAAATTAAACCGACATGTTTCCGACAGAGAATGGATTGACATGGCAGTGTCGGACGTCTACAATTGTTAATGACTGTGAATTTTAACAGAACGCAGCGCGTCAAATGTAAAATGAGGTTAAATTTAGAGAATTTCTTGCTGAATTATTATGTTGTTAAACATAAAACGCATACCTTTGCATCAGTTTTTCATGGTATTAGATTTAAGGTAAGAAGATTATTCGTCGTGACGACGAGTAATTTTTTTTTGTGGCTATATGAAATTTTACTACCTTTGTAAAAAGAAATTATACTACCTTTGTAGAAAATGTGCGTCGGCCGTCCGGCCGCCGCGCTTTTAGCAACCCTAAGATACTGATGAGAGTTAAGATTCATCGCGAAGGCACCAACATATTGATACTGCTGATGGCGGCACTGCTGCTTATCAACATACCCTTGTGGATATGGCTTATCGACTGGGTGTGGATTCCGATTCTGATAACAGTGGCCTCGGCGGTGTTCTATCTGCTGATTGTCAATTTCTACCGTTCTCCTCACCGCAATTTCACGGGTGACCGCGAAGATGTGGTGGTGGCCTCGGCCGACGGTCGCGTGGTGGCCCTCGAGGAAGTTTACGAGCCTGAATATCTCAAATGCCGGTGCATTCAGCTGTCGGTGTTCATGTCTCCCACAAATGTTCATGCCAACTGGTTTCCGGTCGACGGAGAGGTAATATTCTACAAGCATCATCCCGGTCGGTTCATGGCCGCATATCTGCCCAAATCGTCGACCGAAAACGAGCGTTCCACCGTGGTGATCCGCACCCTCGGCGGCCAGCTGGTGCTCATGCGCCAGGTGGCGGGCGCCATGGCCCGACGCGTCGTCACCTACGCCCGCCCCGGCGACGAAGCCTCGATCGAGGACCACATGGGTTTCATCAAACTCGGCTCGAGAGTCGACCTCTATCTTCCGCTCGATACCACCATAAAAGTGAATCTTGGCGACAAGACCGTCGGCGGCATCACCGAAGTGGGCCGTCTGAGCCATGCCGACGACAAACCAGCCAACTGACCCTCCCTCCCCCAGCACACAATGTTTCTCAGAAAAATAATCACCTCCGTACCCAATACACTCACGCTCTGCAACCTGATTTCGGGTTGTCTGGCCTGCATCTGCGCATTCTCGTTTTCCGACCACCCCGTGTCGTGGGGATGGGACGGACGGCAACTCGCCTGGTGCCTTGTGGGGCTGGCAGCCGTTTTCGACTTCTTCGACGGCGCCGCGGCCCGCTGGCTCAATGCCCCCTCGCCATTAGGCAAGGAGCTTGACTCGCTTGCCGACCTGGTGAGCTTCGGTGTGGCGCCCTCGATGCTGATGTACAACAGCCTGCAGATATGGACCGGCTCGTGGTGGATACCATTTGTGGCGCTTTTCATCCCGGCCATGGGCGCGCTTCGTCTGGCGCGTTTCAACCTCGATGACTCGCAGGCCACCGAATTCAAGGGTATGCCCATCCCCGCCAACGCCATCTTCTGGATCGGCGCCACCGCCTGGATGCAGTCGCACGGCATGGAGTGGATGCACCAGCACGTCTATCTGGGCAACGCCATCGTGGCGTCGGTGATAGTGGGCGTGGCGCTGCTGATGGTGAGCAATATGCGCATGTTCTCGCTGAAACTCAAAAATTTCCGTATCGGCGACAACCTGCTGCGCTATCTGCTGCTGCTGGCGGCAGTGCTCTTCGTGGCAACAACCGGCGTGGAGGGATTCGCCTACACCATCATCCTCTACTTCATCCTCTCGGCCATCGCCAACACCCCCGCATGGCGCCGCGCCCACCCCTGATTCGCCCCTCTGCAACATCGAAATTAACATATTGACTGCGACCCCTGCCATGACAATTTCTGGGGAATGGAGCCTTATGCACTTTTCGGAACTCTCCGGAAAGTGTAATTTTTTTATAAATAAGGTGTGGGGTGATGGTAAATGCCGAAAAAATGCTTAACTTTGTGGCTTGATTGCAGTGGCAGTGCCGCGCATGTCGGCGATGCCCTGCTGTAGCTGACACAGAAAGTATTATTTACCATTACTCAGTGGAAACTAAATATATTTTTGTTACCGGCGGTGTGGTTTCCTCTCTCGGAAAGGGAATCATCTCGTCGTCGCTTGCCTGTCTGCTGAAAGCGCGGGGTTACAGGGTGACAATTCAGAAATTCGACCCTTACATCAACATCGACCCCGGCACTCTGAATCCCTACGAACATGGCGAGTGCTATGTCACTGTCGACGGCCATGAGGCCGACCTCGACCTCGGTCACTACGAGCGATTCACCAATATCCAGACTACGCGGGCCAACAATATCACTACAGGCCGCATCTATCAGAGCGTCATCGACAAGGAGCGCCGCGGCGACTACCTCGGCAAGACGGTGCAGATCGTGCCCCATATCACCGACGAAATCAAGCGCGCCGTGAAGAAGCTCGGCCTCACCGGCGATTTCGACTTCGTGATCACCGAAATCGGCGGTGTCGTGGGCGACATCGAGTCGCTCCCGTTCCTCGAAGCCGTGCGTCAGCTCCGCTGGGAGTTGGGTCAGAACGCGCTTTGTGTCCACCTCACCTATGTGCCCTATATCGCAGCGGCAAAGGAGCTGAAAACCAAACCCACCCAGCACTCCGTGAAGAAGCTCCAGGAGCTGGGCATACAGCCCGATGTGCTGGTGCTCCGCACCGAACACCCCATAACCGACGAGGTGCGCCGCAAGATTGCATTGTTCTGCAACGTGTCGGCCGACGCCGTGTTCCAGTCGATCGACGTGCCCACCATCTACGAGGTGCCCATCAAGATGCATGAGCAGCATCTCGACGAAGTGGTGCTCCGCAAGACCGGAATCACCCCCGAAGGTGAGCCCCACATGGCTCCCTGGATGCACTTCCTCGACAAACTCCACGCCGCCACCAAGCCGGTCACAATCGGTCTGGTGGGAAAATATGTGGAGCTGCAGGATGCCTACAAGTCGATCGACGAGTCGCTGTTCCAGGCCGCTACCTATAACGACCGCAAGGTTGAAATCCGCTATATCCATTCCGAAAAAGTCACTGAAGAGAATGTCGGCGAGCTGCTTGCCGGCCTCGACGGCGTGATCATCGCCCCGGGTTTCGGCCAGCGAGGCATCGAAGGAAAGTTCGTGGCGCTGAAATGGGCGCGCGAGCATGATATGCCCACTTTCGGCATCTGCCTGGGCATGCAGTGCATGGTCATCGAATATGCCCGCAACGTGCTCGGTCTTGTCGACGCCAACTCCACCGAGATGAATCCACAGACTCCCCACAACGTCATCGACCTTATGGAGGAGCAGAAATCAATCTCGAACATGGGCGGCACAATGCGTCTGGGCGCCTACGACTGCCATCTCCGTCCCGGCTCTCTTGCCGCCAAGGCTTACGGCAGCGAGGATATCAGCGAACGCCATCGCCATCGCTTCGAATTCAACGAAAAGTATCGTGAGAAATTCGAGCAGGCCGGCATGCAGTGTGTGGGCGAGAACCCCCGCACCCACCTTGTCGAGGTGGTCGAGGTTCCCGGTAAGCGCTGGTATATCGGCACGCAGTATCACCCCGAATACTCCTCTACGGTGCTCAACCCCAACCCCATCTTCCTCAGCTTCATGAAAGCCGCCATCGCCTATGGCGACGAGCGCCGCAAGCAAGCCAACCCCTAAACTTTAAACCCTCAACTTTCAACCTCACCCCAACTCCCATCTGACACCAACCAAAGCCAATGGATAAAAATACACTCACCGGTCTGATTCTCATGGGTCTGCTCATCTTCGGTTTCATGTGGATGAACTCCAGCAAGCAGAAGGAAAACCAGCAGCAACAGCAGCAGGAGCAGGCCGAAGCCAAGAAAGCGGCGGCCGACGAGCCGCAGATCACCGTCGACTCAATCTCCGCAGCCGAGGCTGCCGCCATCCCCGCCGCCATCCGCGAGGGGGGCGTGCGTCAGGGCGACGGCGACAGCTATGTCTACAACACCCCCTCGGTGCGTCTGGCAATGGTCAACGGCGAGGTGACCGGAAGCGTGCAAACTGCCGACACCACACTCGACTATAACGACGTGATTGCCAACCGCCTCTCGCGCGACATCACCCTGTCGACGCGCAACGAGGCGGTGAAAAATATCCGCGAGGTGCTGTCCGACACCCGCCGCTACGGCCAGTTTGCCTCGCACCGCACCGGCAAAGCAGGCACAGTGAAACTGGGCAACGACAAGCTCTCGCTTGAAATCTCCAACCAGGGCGGCTACATATCGCGAGCAACCCTGCTCGACTACAAGAGCTACCTCCCCGCCGACGCCAAATCTGAGAAAATCGACACCGCCGACGTGGAAATCTGCCGTCCCGGCTGCAACAAATATTCGTTTGAGCTGACCTCGGCCACCCAGCGCATCAACACCGCCGATTTCTTCTTCACTCCCCGCCAGGTGAGCGATTCTGTGGTGGAAATGACCCTCGACATGGCGGGCGGCGGACAGTTCGGCTTCCGCTACACCCTGCCCAAGGGTAGTTATGTGGTGCGCATGGAGATGATTCAGAAGGGTATGGATAAGGTGATACCCATCTCCGTGGCCAACGCCAAACTCATCTGGAGCCAGAAAATGGGCCGCAACGAGCGTGGCCGCACTTTCGAGGAGCGCAATTCAGGCCTATATTATAAATATGTGGGCGACTCGCCCGACGACCTCGGTGCCCAGGGCGAACAGACCGACGAACTCACCCAGCGCCTGAAGTGGATCGGTTATAAAAACCAGTTCTTCTCCATGGTGATGATTCCCCGCACATGTTTCACATCGGCCGAGGTGGCATCGACCGACCTCAAGAAAGATCCCGATTTCGTGAAGGCTCTCGCCTCGGAGGCTTTCATGGACTACAGCGCCTCGGAGGCCAACCCCATCACCATCGACATCTTCATGGGTCCCAACCTCTACCCGCTGCTGAGCAGTCTCGACAAAGAGATTCCCGGAGCCGACAAGGATTCGCTCGACCTCACCAATCTCATTCCCCTCGGCTGGCCCATCTTCTGGTGGATCAACACGCTGATTATCATCCCCGTGTTCACATTCCTGAGCACATTCATCAAGAGCTATGGCCTGATAATCTTCCTGCTCACTCTCTTCATCAAGCTCATACTCTTCCCCTTCACCTACAAGAGCTATAAGTCGCAGGCCAAGATGCGTCTGCTCGCGCCCGAAATCAAGGCCATCAACGACAAATATCCGGGTCAGGAAAATGCCATGACCCGCAGCCAGAAGACCATGGCGCTATACTCGCAGGCCGGCGCCAGCCCCATGTCGGGCTGTCTGCCCATGCTGCTGCAGATGCCTGTGCTCATCGCCATGTTCTGGTTCTTCCCGTCGGCCATCGAGCTTCGCGGCCAGCACTTCCTGTGGGCCACCGACCTATCGGCGCCCGACTATATCTTCACTCTCCCGTTCAGCATCCCCTGGTATGGCAACCACGTGAGCTTGTTCTGTCTGCTCATGACAGCCACCAACATCATCTACACCCACATCAACATGCAGAGCCAGTCGCAGACCATGCCCGGCATGAAGTGGATGATGTATCTGATGCCGGTGATGTTCCTGTTCATCTTCAACGACTATGCCTCGGGCCTGAGCTACTACTATTTCCTGTCGCTGCTCATCACCATCATCCAGACATGGCTCTTCCGCGTCTTCACCAACGAGGAGAAGATGCGCGCCGCCATGAAGGCCCACGCGGCCAAGCCTAAAAAGAAATCGGGCTTCATGGCCCGTCTGGAGGAGGCTCAGAAGCGTCAGCAGGCCATCCTCCGCGAACAGCAGAAGAACCAGAAGCGCCGTTAAGAGCTTGTTTAATAATAAAAAAATGCCGGATATTACCATTGATCAGGGCAACAGCTCAGTGAAAATCGCTGTCTGGGACGGTGCTAACCTTCTTGACGAGGAGACGCTCCCGTGCCTCGATGCCGCCGTGCTGGCGCGCATCGTCGACCGTCACCGCCCGGCAAGGGCGCTCTGTTGCTCCGTCACAGGCAACGGCTCACGCATCACTGCCGAGCTGGGGCGCCTAGGGGTTGACGCCCGCGAGCTTTCGGTGGCGCTCCCGCTCCCCGTGGAGATAGGCTACCGCACTCCCGGCACTCTCGGCCCCGACCGCATAGCCGCCGCCGTGGGCGCCTGGAGCATGTTTCCCGGCGAACCGCTTCTGGTGGTTGACATGGGCACTGCCGTCACCTACGACGTTGTCACCGCCGACGGCTGCTATCTCGGCGGCAACATAGCCCCCGGGGTGGGCATGCGCCTGAGGGCGTTGCGCAGTTTCACCGCCCGCCTCCCCGAGGTGAACGGCTATGGCGACACCCCCTCCTTCGGCTACGACACAACCACAGCCATGCGCGCCGGTGCCGTGCGCGGAGTGGTGGCGGAGCTGAACTACTATCGCTCGCTGCTCCCCGAAGGTACCCGCGTGGTGCTCACTGGCGGCTGGTCGAAACATGTAAGCTCGTTTCTCGACTATCCTGTCACCGTCGACCACTGTCTGGTCACCAAAGGGCTTCTATCCATACTCCTCCATCCCGTGAAAGCGCAGCGCGCCGACACCTGAACCAACTCATCTCATTTATCCCGGATATGAAAAAAACCGCCATAAAGTTTCTCGCGGCAATTGCAGTGGCAATTGCGACCTGCACCGCCGCTCAGGCCCAGAACGCCGAAATATCGCCCTACTCGCGCCTGGGCTACGGCTCGCTGAACGATCACGCCAACACCGCCCAGAAGGCTATGGGTGGAGCCGGCATTGCCCTCAGCGACGGCCACAGCGTGAATTTCATGAACCCAGCATCATACGCCGCAATCGACTCGGTGACTTTCCTGTTCGATATGGCGGCCAACGTCAAATATCTCAAGACCAACGAGACGGTCGGCGGCCAGCGTCAGGCAGGTCACGATTTCACCGGCGGCCTCGACTACATCACCCTGCAGTTTCCCCTCACCCGCTACGGCGGCATGTGTGTGGGTCTTGTGCCCTGGTCGCAGGTGGGCTACTCTTTTGGTAACGAAATAGCCAACGGCACCAACCAGTACAGCGGTTCGGGCACGGTCAACGAGCTGTTTGTGGGTCTGGCCGCGCGTCCGTTCAAGGGGCTGTCGGCCGGTGTGAACGTCAGCTATATGTTTGGCAATCTGCTCAACGACGCTTATGTCTACGGCACTGACAACGGCACCACCACGCTCTTCGAGCGCGTGATGGAGATCCGCGACTACAACATCCGGGTGGGCGTGCAGGGCCATTTCAATCTCGACCGCGACAACCAGCTGTCGCTCGGCCTTATATGGCAGCCTGCAAAGTCGCTCCACGGCAAATCCTACGGTGTGAAGTATGATGTCAATCAGGACACCAAGAACGACACCATCGGCTACGCCGACCGCAGCATGGCCGGAAAATACAAGATGCCCGACACCTGGGGCGCCGGCGTGGCGTGGATCTGGAAAAAACAGCTCACCGTAACGGCCGACTACACCTATCAGCCCTGGAAGGGGATGGCTTACAAGGCTATCGAAGGTTTCGACCAGGTGATCGACCCCGAAAACCGTTTTGCCGACCGCTGGAAATGGGCTTTCGGCGCCCAGTATGCAGGCGCGCGCCGAGGCAACTATTTCCGCCGCATCAACTATCGCGCCGGTGCGTTCTTCGGGCAGGACTATATCAAGGCAGGCGCCAACAATGTCAAGGAGCATGGAATGTCGCTGGGTCTGGGACTCCCCGCGCCCTCGTCCAAGACGATGATCAACCTCACCTTCGAGTGGCGCCACCGCCAGGGTTCCCCCCAGAAACTCGTCTCCGAGGATTATTTCCAGGTGACCTTAGGCATGAACATCAACGAAATCTGGTTCTGGCAGGATAAACTCAGATGATGCGGCGCAGGGTGTCAATGAGGATGTTGCCGGCCGCGGTGCTCGCCGCTGCCGCCGCCTGCGTGCTCTCCTCGGCCTGCTCCCAGGAGAAGCGCGAGACCATCCGCATCTCGGCCGACCCCGAGACATTCCCCACGATGCGTACCATCGACGTCTCCACCACGATCTCTGATTCGGGTTACACCCGCTACCACATAAAATCGCCCCTGTGGCTTATGTTCGAGGAGGCCCGCGAGCCTCACTGGAACTTCCCGGGCGGCATTTTTGTTATTCAATATGACAACGACATGAAGGAGACCGGCACTTTCACGGCCGACACCGCCACGTTCTGGAGTCAGAAGAAGCTGTGGCGTTTCGACCGCAATGTGCGCATGCGCAACATCGCCGGCGACCGCTTCCTCACCGAGCAGCTTTTCTGGGATCAGAACAGCCGCAAGCTCTACAGCGACTCCTTTATCCACATCGAGCGCAGCGACCGCGTGATCGAGGGTGTCGGCTTCGAGTCGGACGAAAACATGACCGACTACACCATCCGCCATCCCATGGGCATCTTCCCGGCCTCCGATTTCGTGAGCCGTCAGCAATAACGTCTTAAACAAGCTCTTACACCATGTTTGATTTAACCTGGCTGATCATAACTCTGGTTTCGCTCGCCTTCTCGGCTCTCTTTTCGGGTGTCGAGATCGCTTTCGTCAGCTCCGACAGGGTGCGCGTGGAGCTTGACATCCAGAAGGGCGGACTCATAGGGCGCTGCCTCAGCCTTTTCTACAGCAATCCCAACTTCTTCATCTCCACCATCCTTGTAGGCAACAATGTGGTGCTGGTGATCTACGGCATCGGTTTCGCCAAAATGGTGGAGCCGCTGCTTGCCTCGTGGCTTGCCGGCGTGCCCGGCGAGCAGGCATGGATTCTCGTGAGCCAGACGCTGATCTCCACGCTGGTGATTCTCCTCACAGGCGAGTTTCTGCCTAAATCCACATTCCGCATCAACCCCAACCGCTCGCTGCGTCTGGTGGCGCCTTTCACGGCTCTGCTCTATTGCATCCTCTACCCCGTGTCGCTCTTCTCCACATGGATCTCCAACCTGCTGATGCGTCTTTTCGGCATCCGTGACGACAATCCCCGCATGGGCATTATATCGCTGGGCGACCTCAACGACTATCTCGAGCAGACCATCGACGAGAAGGCTGATGAAAACGCCGAGGTGGAGCGCGAGGTGGAGATCTTCCACAACGCCCTCGATTTTTCGGAGACGCATCTGCGCGACTGCATGGTGCCGCGCAACGAGATTGTGGCTGTCGACATCGACAGCACCTCGCGTCAGGAGCTGGCCGACCTCTTCACCTCCTCGGGCCGCTCCAAGATTCTGGTTTTCCGCGAGGATATAGACAATATTTTAGGTTATATACATGTGAGCGAGCTGTTTACCCCCGGCCGTGACTGGAAGCTGCAGCTAAAGCCCATCGTCTATGCTCCCGAGGCTCTTCTTGCTTCGAAAATGATGCGACGCCTGCTATCGGAGAAACGGTCGATCGCCGTGATCGTCGACGAATTCGGCGGCACCGCCGGCATGGTCACTCTCGAGGACCTGATGGAGGAGATCTGCGGCGACATCCAGGATGAACATGACACCACCGACATCATCGAGCGCAAGCTTGCCGACGGTGTCTACGAGTTCTCGGGCCGCGTGGAAATCGAACATGTCAACAACACATATCATCTCGACATTCCCGAGAGCGACGACTATCAGACGCTCGCGGGGTATATCCTCGACGCCACCGGCACCATCCCCGATGTCGGCGAGGCCATAGTGCTGGGCGCTCTCAGGTTTGAGGTGAAGCAGAAATCATCCTCGCGCCTTGAGCTGATAAAGGTCTCTGAAATCCCCTCCGGAAGCAAAGACTCCTGACCCGGACCGCTCCCGGCTATTATTGAAATTTCAACTACACATATAACTAAATTATGGAAACAATAAAAGTAGACATCAAGGATGTGCTCCAGACCGTCACCGGCGAGCAGATCCAGGTCCTCAATCCCGAAGGTAAGGAAGCGCTCGACAAGGTTGCCAACGGCACAGGCGCCGGCAACGACTTCCTCGGCTGGGTAAAGCTCCCCACCGATACTCCTGACTCGCTTCTCGACGACATCAACGCCACCGCCGCCAAGCTCCGCCAGAGCTGCGACTACGTGGTTGCAATCGGCATCGGCGGCTCATATCTCGGCGCAAAGGCCGTGATCGAGGCTCTCAGCGACACTTTCGCCAACTTCCGTCCCGCAGGCGACGCCCGTCGCACCAATGTGCTCTTCGCCGGCCAGAACATCGGCGAGGACTATCTCAACGAACTGCAGGACTTCCTCAGCGACAAGAATTTCGGCATCGTGGTCATCTCTAAGTCGGGCACAACCACCGAACCCGCCATCGCTTTCCGTCTGCTCAAAGAGCAGCTTGAGGCCAAAGTGGGCAAGGCAGAGGCTGCCAACCGCATCGTGGCCATCACCGACGCCAAGAAGGGCGCTCTGCGTCAGCTTGCCACCGAAGAGGGCTATAAGACATATGTGATCGCCGACAACGTGGGCGGCCGTTTCTCGGTGCTCACCCCCGTGGGTCTGCTCCCCATAGCCGTAGCCGGTTTCGACATCAAGGCTCTCGTGGAGGGCGCCCGCCGCATGGAGGCCGCCACCACCGAGGCCAACGACTTCAACCCCGCATTCCTCTATGCCGTAACCCGCAACGCACTCTATCGCGCCGGCAAGAAGACCGAAATCCTTGTGAACTTCTGCCCCAAACTCCACTTCTTCGGCGAATGGTGGAAACAGCTCTACGGCGAAAGCGAAGGCAAGGACCACAAAGGCATCTTCCCTGCAGCCGTCGACTTCACCACCGACCTCCACTCGATGGGTCAGTGGATTCAGGATGGCGAACGCACCATCTTCGAGACCGTAATCTCAGTGGCCAAGCCCGGGAAAGAGAAAATCATCCCCTCCGACGCAGCCAACCTCGATGGTCTCAATTATCTCGCAGGCAAGCATGTCGACGAAGTGAACAAGATGGCCGAACTCGGCACCCGCATCGCCCACGTCGACGGCGGAGTGCCCAACATCCTCATCACCATCCCCTCGCTCACCGAGCTTCACCTGGGCGAACTGATCTACTTCTTCGAGAAAGCCTGCGGCATCTCGGGTTACATCCTCGGCGTCAACCCCTTCAACCAGCCCGGCGTAGAAGCCTATAAGCGCAACATGTTTGCCCTCCTGGCCAAACCCGGCTACGAAGCCGAGACCGCAGCCATGAAGGCCCGCCTCGAAAAGTAAACCCGTATAACGGCGGTTCCCCCTGTGGTGCCGGCGGCTTTCCAGCCGCCGGCACCCGCAACCCCTTACGCTCCCGCACAGCCCACTGCCGTGCGGGAGCGTTTCTTTATTGCGTCACAACAGTTTGTCGGATTCAAGATATTTCCGCGGGGATGCGGAAGAGGGAGAAGTTGACGGAGCCGTAGGCGCGGTGCTCCAGGAAGTGGGGGAGCGAGGAGAAGTCGTGTTTGCCGGAATGCTCGAGCACGAAGAGCGAGCCGGGATGCAGCAGCCGAGACGCGAGTACTTTCCCGGGGATTTCGGCAAAGCCGGGCAGGTCGTAGGGAGGGTCGGCGAAAACGATGTCGAAGCTGCGGGGCGAGGCTTCGATGTAGCGCAGTGCGTCGCCCTTGACCAGATGCAGATTGGTGTCGCCGAGGGTCTGCGCCACTTTACGGATGAATGAGGCCTGCGTGGATGCTTTTTCCACCGATGTGACCGAGCGGCATCCGCGCGACAGGAATTCGAACGACACGGCGCCGGTGCCGGCGAACAGGTCGAGCGCATCGGGGGCGTCATCCTCGAAATCGACAAGATTTTCCAGCACGTTGAAAATGTTCTCGCGGGCGAAATCGGTGGTGGGGCGGGCTGTGATGCTGGTGGGCACGTCGAAGCGCCGGCGGCCATATTTTCCTCTGATTATACGCATTGGACGGGGTGGCTGGGTAAGGGTTATGGTTTAGGGTTGAAAGTTTAGAGTGTAAGGGGCGACACGACCATCTCGAAGGGGGTGCGTAGCGATGCGCGGCCTGCACGGAACATAGCCGAGGGAAATATGGCGGGCATCACGTAGCGCACGAATCGGCGCAGCTGTGGTGCTACGTCGCCACGCGAAGCGGTGTCGCCTGCCAGTATGATCTCCTGTGAGGGAGGTATGTCGAATTCTTTGCGCACGGCCATCACATAGTAGACGGCATCCATCGGATGGTGTATTTCGTAGGAGTTGAGCAGCATGGGGGCGCCGTCGCCGAGCACCACTATGTCGCATCGGTCGCCGCGCAGGTTCACCAGCATTTTACCCGGAGCGCGCTGCTGATATTTGCCGTGGAAATAGAGCGCCTGCGGGGTGAGCGGGTGCGCTATGCGCGGATTGTTGAATGTGCGGCGCAGAAATCCCAGAGTGTCGGCCGGCAGCTCCGTTATTATCCGCACGTTCATTCCCGGCAGGGTATCGGCAATCAGTTCGGCCGGCGCATTGGCGGGAGCATACGCCTCGGCGAAGACCGCCGACATCTTTTCGGGTGTGTCGACTGTGTCGGACACCACGAGGAATCGCCTGGAAGCCACCAGCACTGTCACATCGTTGAAATCGCTCAGCAGCAGGGTATTGGCGTAGACCGCCTCCTGGAGAGCCTTGAGCGGCGACATCTCGGGACCGAAAGGAATCTCCTCGGAAATCATGGCATGATGCTCATAAGGCGAGAACGCCATGGCGCAGAGCGATGCCGGCGTTGGTTCGAGTACCAGCCGCCACATGCGCGGTTCCTTTATCATGTCTTTTCCGAGGCTCATAAATTGAGGGTATTTAGATTGTCACCGCCTGACAGGGCGGTTGTTGGCACGCGAACCGCCGCCAAAACCGCTGCCACCGCCGCCCGACGAGCGGCGCGAACTGTTGTTGCGGGCGTTGTTGTAAGTGGCGCCATTGCCCCACATGTCGTCGTCGCCATAGTAGTCCTCTTCCTCTTCGTCATATTCCGAATCGTCGCGCTCCGACTCTTTCAGCTTGGGTTTGTTGCGCTTGATGTCGTTGGGCTTCTGGGCGTCGACTGGGGTTTCGAGGAGCGACCACGACTGGTCGAGGTCCCAGTTTTTGCGCAGCACGAGTTTCTTGGGATAATAGAACACATCCTCGGGGAGTCGTTTCAGCTTCACCGAGCCGGTTGTCCACACCGAGTCGCCGTTGAGGTCGATATAGGCCCGGAGATAGTATGTGGCGGGATCCACGTAGTGGAAGCGGGCAGTGCCGCCGCGCACACGCGCCGTCTGCACCGGGTCGTCGGAGCTGTCGAGCAGCTCCACATACACCGCCGCCGTGTCGGGCAGATTCAGTTGCGCTATGTCGGTGATGTTGACATAGATGTTGCCATACTCCTCGATGGCTTTGGCGTCGAGTTCGGTCAGAATCGGCTTGTTGAACTGGCCGTAGAGATTGTATATTGCCGCCGAATCGACCTGAATGCGGTAGCGCCCCTGCGACTTCCATGGATACTCCACCAGCAGGCGGCAGGCCGAGGTGGAGTCGGGCACCATGCGCGCATCTTTCACGGGCACCCAAAGCGTGTCGACCAGAGTTTCCAGTCGCCATGAGCCTTCGGCAGGCATCAGCAGCGGTTCGGTGGCTTTGAAAACCAGCGGCTTGTGAAGTTCCTGCGTGTTGCCGCCGTCGATGATGATGTTGAGAAAATTGATTTTCACGGCAGCCGTGTCGGCGGTGTCTTTGCGCTCCTTGCTCTTTTTCGGTTTGACTTTGGGGCGCTTGTAAAACATCTTAAGAGTGTCGGTCTGCCATACCAGACAGTCGAGAGTGTCGGTCTTGCGGTAGCGTGCCTCCAGATAGATTGAATCCTGGTTGACCAGCGTGGTGTCGGCAAGCCAGAACACCAGCGAGTCGCGTTCCGCACGGGTCTCCATCACCGCCACATCGTAGAGCGAACGGCCGGCGGCGGGGCCGCTGAGCAGGCGCAGCTGCGGCATAGAGTCGAGCGGCGCACCGAACTTCAGCTCCAGAGTGCGCTGCGAGGTGCGTTTGTTGTCACGCAGATATTGTGAGCGGTATTCCTCGTTGAACCATGTGAGCAGCAGATCGTCGGGGAGATTGTGCCATGCCTGGCGTGTCACCACCGAGTCGGTGCCGTCACTGGCGCGCAGAGTGTCGGTCACGGAGACCGGTACGGTCGAGGGGGAGACGGTCAGGGGGTAGAATGCCACATCCTCCGTGCGGTCCCAGTGCCAGTCGCGGTTGCGGTCGTCGATGGCATATACGCGGTAGTCGCCCGGTTTGAGACCGCGGACAGAGAACTGTCCATACTGGTTGGTCTTGGCGATACGTTCCAGCGGCAGGGTGGAGATGGCCGAGTCGGCGAGATTGCTGTAGATGCCTACCAGCATCCCCTGTGCCGGCTCGAGGTTGCGGGCCTGAAACACCATGCCCGATACCACAAGGGAGTCGAGCGTGTCGCCGGTTGAGAAATCGTAAGAGAAACCGTCGAGAATATTACCTTCGTTGAGGTCGCGGATAGCATCGCCGAAATCCACCACATAAGTGGTGCCCGGTTTCAGCGAGTCGCGGAACTCCACCGACAGATGCCGCCCGTTGGCGGTGACGCGTGCATTCTCCTGCTGCACCGGCGATACCACCACCTTGTTGAGGGCGTCGTCGAGCTTCAGATTTTCGTCGAAATAGAGATCGATGCGGTTTCGGGAAACATTGAGGGAGCCGGGCGCGGGATTGGCGCGCAGAAACTCGGGCGCTTTCTCATCCCTGGGGCCACCCTCGGGGCGCCCTATGGAGGCACACGCCGCCACCATCAGGGCGATTGCCCCGACGAGCAGCACTCGCATTATCGTTGACGCTTTCGGCTTCATTCGGGGCTGTCGGTAAGATTATGTACCCCGGAGCAGAATCGAACTGCTATCTAAAGTTTAGGAAACTTCTATTCTATCCGTTGAACTACCAGGGCAATGATTCTGAGGCGTGTGGGCCGGAGCCTCAGCCGCAGTCACTGCAAAGTTACGGGTTATTTTCGGGAAAAACAAACGAAACGGTAGCTGACGCCCGTTTTTTCGTCGGTGAAGGGGCCTGTGGCGTCGGTCTGCTGCCATAGGGCGGGGTCGGCGGCGGGGAAATGGACGTCGGCGTCGGGCGCTGTGGCGTCGATCATGGTTAGTTCGAGCCTGTCGGCCAGGCTGATTGCCGCGTCATAGATCTGCGCGCCCCCGATGATGAAGGCCTCAGTCTCGCCAGCCGCGCGTGCGAGCTCGATGGCGTCGGGCAGCGATGCCGCCGATTCTGCGCCGGGGAAGGTGAGCGAGCGGTTGCGCGTCACCACTATGTTGCGGCGACCGGGGAGTGCGCCCTTGGGCAGGGAGTCCCATGTGTGGCGCCCCATGATCACAGTGTGGCCCATGGTGAGAGTCTTGAATCTCTTGAGGTCCTCCCGGATGTGGAAAATCAGGTCGCCTCCGCGCCCTATGGCGTTGTCGGCTGTCACTGCCGCTATTATTGCTATGTTCATGATAGACTGATTTGAAATTACGCACTTTCGAGCGGTTGATGACTCTCAGACGCTCACCTCACCTTTGATGTGGGGGAGCGGATCGTAGTTCTCGAGGGTGAAATCCTCGTATTTGAAATCGAAGATCGAATGCACGTCGGGATTGATGCGCATTGTGGGGAGCGCGCGGGGAGTGCGCGACAGCTGCTCACGCACCTGCTCGAAGTGGTTGTTGTAGATGTGGGCGTCGCCCAGGGTGTGGATGAAGTCGCCGGGACGCAACCCGCACACCTGCGCCATCATCATGGTCAGCAGCGCGTAGGAGGCGATATTGAAGGGCACGCCCAGGAAACTGTCGGCGCTGCGCTGATAGAGCTGAAGCGACAGCCGACCGTCGGCCACGTAGAACTGGAAGAAGGCGTGGCAGGGGGGGAGATTCATGTTTTTGAGGTCGGCCACATTCCATGCGCTCACGATAATGCGGCGAGAGTCCGGGTCGTTTTTTATGGTGTCCACGGCCTCGGAAATCTGGTCGATGAAACCGCCGTCGTAGGCAGGCCACGAGCGCCACTGATAGCCGTAGATGTGGCCCAGGTCGCCGTCGGGCGATGTCCATTCGTTCCATATGCGCACGCCGCGCTCCTGCAGCCATCGGGCGTTGGTGTCGCCGCGCAGAAACCACAGCAGTTCGTAGATGATTGACTTGAGATGGAGCTTCTTGGTGGTGAGCAGCGGGAAGCCCTCCTCGAGGTTGAATCGCATCTGATAGCCGAAGACGCTGCGTGTGCCGGTGCCGGTGCGGTCCCCTTTGTCGGTGCCATGTTCGAGAATGTGGCTTAGAAGGTCGAGATATTGTTTCATTGCGGTGATGGTTTCATGGGTTTCAGCATTCGCCATCGACGATGATGGCTTTGAATGGGTGGGAGTCGAAGACGGGACATGCATATTGGCATGCGCCGCATCCTATGCAGAGGTCGGTGTCGACGGCGGCGATCAGTGGGCTGCGGGTGTGGTCGGGTTTGTCACGCAGGGGAGTGCGGGGCACCATGGTGATCGCATGGCGGGGGCAAGCGCGGCGACATGCGCCGCACCCGATGCAGTTGTCGGCTTCAACGCGGGCTTTGCCGATAACAAACAGGTGCTTTTCGTCGGCGGTAAGCGGTGTCAGTGCGCCGGCGGGGCAGATGTCGGTGCACACGGTGCAGTCGTAGAGGCAATACCCGCGGTCGTAGTCGGCCACGGGGTGCAGGGCGTGGAGCCATCCGAATTCATTGGACGACGCGCGCAGCGTGTGTCCCTTGCAGTGGGCTATGCAAAGGCCGCATCCGGTGCAGCTTTCGAGGAAATCGGCAAGATTTTTCTTGCCGGGAGGCGCCACATAGTGCAGAGGACGCAGAGGGTGCATGCCGGTGCCGTGTGCGGCTATGCGGTCGGCACGGTCGGCAAGGGCGCCCATGGCGGGCGCCGCGGCCACAAGCAGACCGGTAGACATGAACCGTCGCCGGTCGATTTTCATGGCCTGTGTCTGAGGTTGTGATGCCGACATGGCTGTGGGTGTGGCTGTATTCACCTTCTGCATCATGGGGAGAGCCAGACGTTTGCGGCGGGTGGTGTAGCTGATCGCATCCTCGGGGCATTCGGCCAGACAGTCGAAACAGACCACGCAGCGCGACGAGTCGATCACGTGGTCAGACAGGTCGATGCACTGCGCTTTGCACACATGTTCGCAGCGGCGGCAGTTGACACACACGTCGGTGTCGATATCGAAATGGAAGAGGGCGCAACGGCTCACGATCGACAGCGAGTTGCCTGCCGGGCAGAGGGTGTTGCAGAATTTGCGGCCCCATCGCCACGATGCCCATGCTATGCCGACGAATGTCACGGCGGCTACCGACATCGCTGTGGCCGACGCGGCCAGCACGGTGCGTCCCCCGATCAGTTCAACCAGTGGTGTGAGGAAATTGCCGGCAATGCGCCCGAAGGCCGACCAGGGGTCGAACAGGGCGGGCAACAGCGAGAAGCCGCCGACGAAGCAGGCGGCAATCAGCGCCAGCGAACCGTAGCGCAGACCCGGCGTGGGGGATTTGAAATGATAGGGGCGGCTCTGCTGCCATCCGCGGCCCATGCGGGGGAGCCGGGCGATCAGATCCTGCAGTGTGCCCATGGGGCAGACCGTAGAACAGTAGACGCGGCCGAAAAGCAGAGTCACCAGCAGCCACACGCCCAACAGGGTGAATGACGACGCCATGGCCATCGGTATCAGCTGCACACGCGCAATCCACCCCATCGCCAGAGCCGTGCGGGCCTCAAGCGCGGTGAATGCCACGGTGGCAGCCGCCAAAGCCGTCAGAGACACCACTATGCGGGCCGCGCGCAGAGCGCGGCCGCGGGTGCGGTGCCGGTGTGGACGTTGTTGATTCAGCAATGGTGTGTGACTAAGAGCCTGTGGGGCGTGGTGGGGGAGTGTGTCAGATATATTTGTCGCCGAAAGTCATCTTCACGTCGTTGACCATCTGCTTGATTTTCTGCTCCTCGGCTTTGGGACATATCAGCAGCACATCGCCGCGGTCGGCCACGATGTATCCGCTGAGGCCTGCCACCACCACGAGTTTGTCATCCTTGACGGCAAAAATATTGTCGGTGGAATCGTAGGCCAGCACGCGGCAGTTCTGCGTCACGTTGGCGTCGCGGTTCTTGGGTGAATTGTCGTAGAGAGCGCTCCAGGTGCCGAGGTCATTCCATCCGAAACACACACACTCCACGTAGACATTCTTGGCCTTCTCCATGACGGCGAAGTCGATCGAGATGCCCACGCAGCCGGGGAAATTCTCCTCGATAAACTGCCTCTCGGCGGAGGTGCCGAACAGATGGCGCCCCTTTTCGAACACGTTGGCCACGTCGGGGGCGTTGGCTATAAGCTCGCGTATGATGGTTTTCGCACTCCAGAGGAAGATGCCCGAGTTCCAGAAAAACTCGCCAGTCTCCAGAAACACCTTGGCAAGCTCGAGTTTGGGCTTCTCGGTGAATGTTTTCACCCGACAGATGTCGCCATCGACCTTTTCGCCCACCTGGATGTAGCCGTAGCCTGTTTCGGGGCGGGTGGGGGTGATGCCGAGGGTGAGCAGGGCGTCGTGTGTCTCCACAAATTCAAAACCTTTGAGGATGGCGTCGCGGAAAATCTCGTCGCGGGTGATCAGATGATCGCTGGGGCAAACGATGATGCTTGCCTCAGGGTCGCGGGCTGCGATGTGATAGGCCGCCCAGGCAATGCATGGAGCGGTGTTGCGCCGCGCAGGCTCGAGCAGGATGTTGTCGTCGGGCAGCTCGGGCAGCTGTTCGGAAATCAGGGGCTTGTATTGGGCATTGGTCACCACCAGCACATTCTCGGGGGGGACCAGTGACGATATGCGGTCGAAACTCATCTGGAGCAGCGAACGCCCCGTGCCAAGGAAGTCGAGAAACTGCTTGGGACGGCTTTCGCGGCTGTAGGGCCAGAAACGGCTGCCGATGCCGCCGCACATTATCACGCAATAACGGTGTGAGTCAGTCATAATTGTGGTATTGACAGGAGAAATGCCACCCGTGGCGGCAATCCCTGTTTGGTTTAGGGTGTGCTAAGTTAGACACTTTTGCCGAAATACACAACTTTTTCGCCACATTTTCGGAGCTGCCGCGCACTAACTGCAGGGCGCACGCGTTAACAATATAAACCTCAACAACTATCGCAACCGCAGCAGTCATGAATCCCCGCCGCATATTCATTCTCCTCACAATAGTCTGTGCCGCAGCGGCCGCCGCCGTCACACCTCTTGCGCGTCTGCAGCAGCGCGCCGACCGGTTTTTCGATCAGAAAGAGTGGGCGCAGGCATCGGCCACCTACTATCAGATGCTCGATCAGCGTCCCGACTCGGTACCTCTCTACGGCAAGGCCATCGTGGCATGCGCCATGCGCGGCGACACTCTGGCCGAAATCCAGCTGATGAACCGGGCGCTTGACCACAAAATCCCCTTCGACTCGCTGCTTTCGCGTGTGAAGTCTACCAGTTTCCAGCTCGGAAACTCGAATCTCTACGGCGATTTCCTTCTCCGCGTCAAAAACGCGCATCCCTGGCTGCGTCGCCCCGTCGACGCATATCTGCTGCGATATTATACCTATCGCCGCGACGGCGCCCGCATGATCGAATATGCCAATACCATGCTCAGGGGCGACTCGCTCAACATCGGGTTCCTCTCCACGCTGGCCGACGGTCAGATGCTCTGCGGGGAATTCGACAGCGCCGTCGACACTTACCGCCGCATCCTCGCCGCCGACCCCGACAATGTCAACGCCCTGCTGCAACTCGGGTGCTACTATTATGAACTTGGCGACAACGCCGCCGCCATCCCCTGGCTCCGCCGTGCCCGCCGGCTACGGCCCACGCCTCATCTCGATGCAATCCTCAGCCGCATCGACCCGTCGGCTGCCGGGCATGGCCGGCATCACCGCTGACGCTCACTGCATTGCTCACTCAGAGCCTTACGTGCGTCATTAACGTCAATTAAGGAAATTTTTCTTGATTTCATGCGAAAAAAGCGCTGAAACGCTACAACGTATCGAAATTTTTCTTACCTTTGCACCGGATAAGACCCACCGCGCCGACAAGCGCGGTCCCACACACATCAGGCATCGCGCAGCGTGCCTGCAGCGTCCGCCGACGGAGCGCTGACAAATTGCAAAACAACTTTTTACCAAATAGTTTTTTAACAACTTATCAACAATGACTAAAATAGGTATCAATGGCTTCGGCCGTATCGGCCGTTTCGTCTTCCGTGCCTCCTGCAAGCGTGAAGACATCGAAGTTGTAGCTATCAACGACCTTCTTCCCGTTGACTACATGGCTTACATGCTCAAGTACGACACCATGCACGGCCAGTTCGACGGCACCGTTGACTTCGACCTCGAAAAGAGCCTCCTCATCGTCAATGGCAAAGAAATCCGCGTAACCGCTTGCCGCGACCCCAAAGAAATCGCATGGGGCGCTGTAAACGCTGAATACGTTGTTGAGTCGACCGGCCTCTTCCTCACAAAAGAAAAAGCTCAGGCTCACATCGAAGCCGGCGCCAAATACGTGGTTATGTCTGCTCCCTCGAAGGACGACACCCCCATGTTTGTATGCGGCGTTAACGAAAACACCTACGCCGGCCAGCAGTTCGTTTCCAACGCTTCCTGCACCACCAACTGCCTCGCTCCCATCGCCAAGGTCCTCAACGACAAATTCGGCATCGAGACCGGCCTCATGACCACCGTACACTCCACCACCGCTACCCAGAAGACCGTTGACGGTCCCTCGATGAAGGACTGGCGCGGCGGCCGTGCTGCTTCGGGCAACATCATCCCCTCTTCCACCGGCGCTGCCAAGGCTGTGGGCAAAGTGATCCCCGCCCTCAACGGCAAACTCACCGGTATCTCCATGCGCGTCCCCACCCTCGACGTTTCTGTAGTTGACCTCACTGTCAACCTCAAGAACCCCGCATCGAAGGAAGACATCTGCGCTGCCATGAAGGAAGCTGCCGCAGGCGAACTCAAAGGCGTGCTCGGCTACACCGAAGACGCTGTAGTTTCCAGCGACTTCCTCGGCGACACCCGCACCTCGATCTTCGACGCCAACGCCGGTGTTTACCTGACCCCCAACTTCGTGAAAGTTGTATCGTGGTACGACAACGAGATCGGCTACTCCAACAAGGTGCTCGACCTCATCGCCCACATGAAGAAAGTCAACGGCTAATCACCGTCTCTTCACCATACACAAGGCGGAGCGCCCCCGGGCGCCCCGCCTTTTTTCAATCTAAACAAATGACTGACCGACATCAATTCCGGGCCGATTGGCATAATTATAACGAAGGAACAGTGTGATAATGCCCAACCATATTCACATGGTTATTGCCGTAGGGACGCGCCATGGCGCGTCCGCATTTACCCCACCATCTGGCGCGTCCGAAAACGATCCTCAAAAACCAAGTTTAGGTTGTCTCAAACCTAAACGACATGATCAAGAGGAATTACAGGATTTCCATCATAACAGTCGTCTTGCCGTAGTGATCGGTCAAATCAAAAGCACAGTGAAACGCGAGGCAAACAAACGGGGAATTACATTTGCATGGCAATCGCGGTATCATGATCATATAATTCGTAATCAGCGTGCATTTGATAATATTATGAATTATATTGATGCCAACGTCGATAATTGGTGTTATGACAGGTTTAACCCGAACCACATTGATAATGCTAATGTCCCATGACATGATGCGGACGCGTCATGGCATAATGCGGACGCGCCATGGCATAATGCGGACGCGCCATGGCGCGTCCCTACTGCGGGGATGAAAATTCGGTGGATTCGGGGAAGGTCAGAAGGTGGAGGGGGTGCGGGCGTTGGTGTAGCCGGCGTCGAAGATGGAGTTGAGCAGATGGGCCAGACGCAGGCCTCCGCGGAGCAGCGAGTCCTCGATTACGGGTGCCCACACAGCCACTTCGTTATAGCTCAGCGACGACCCTTCGGGCGTTGTGCGGTAGATCAGTGCCGTGGTCTCGATGTTCTTGCGGCACCAGTCGTCGAAGTTGCCCGAGAGTGCGGGCAATGCCAGATCGTCGGGCACGCGGTCGAGCTGGTCGGCCCATTCGGTGTAGCTCCATTTGTGGGCCGACTCCACCAGATTGGTGTCCCAGATGCCGTGGAGGTTGGCGTCGCGGCCGAAATATTTCACTTTCACGCGGTTGCCTCCGAGGTCGGTGGCGTGGCCCAGATGCATGGGCTGGTGCATGTCGCCGAGGAAGTGGATCACCATTTTCAGCGCGAGGGCTTTATCCTCTTTCGATTTTTCGGGGTCGGTGAGCACGGCTATGGCCGAGCGGGTGCCCGAGACAATGTCGCCGTCGGGGTTGGGCGTCATTGTGTCATAGGTGCGGTCGGCGTCGACGTTGCGGTAGTGCCACGATTTGGTGTAGGCATATTCGGGAGTGTGGCTCGCATTGTCCATCCAGTTGGCCCAGTAGATGATGCTGCGGCCGTCGAGAATGGAGTCGACAGCGGCGGCGGTAGCGGGCGTGAGATGGCGTTCGGCGATGGCTGCGGTCACATCATGACCTTTCTGCCCCCAGGCAAAGGCCTGAAGGGCTACGGGGAGCGCCAGTGCGGCGGCAAACAGAGGGCGGAATATTTTCTTCATGATAATAATTTTCGACCAGTTACTTACAATAGATTTGACTGGAATTGCTCCGGCCCCGGAAACAAGCTCTCTGACTCAACAAGCTCTCTGACTCCGGGCGGTTGCATAGTTTGTTGCAAAGTTAATGAAAAATGAGTGGATTATGGTGACGGATGGCCGAAAATTCAGCGTAAATTCGTAACTTTGCGCATCATTCACTAACCAATAAGATCGGATATGTCAATCGACAATATAATAGCGCAGGGCGTGAGCCGTGCCGTCAAAGAGCTTTATGGTGTAGACACTCCTGCGGAGCAGATTGTGCCTCAGGCCACCCGCAAGGAATTCGAGGGAAACCTAACCGTGGTGGTGTTCCCGTGGGTAAAGGCAGCCCGCAAGGCGCCCGATGCCGTGGCCGCCGAAATCGGCCACTGGCTGGTCGACAACGAGCCTGCCGTGGATCGCTACAACGCGGTGAAAGGCTTCCTGAATATCGTGATCGAGCCCACCTACTGGTGCTCGGTGCTGGAGCATATCGCAGCTGATGATACCTATGGTTTCACCGCCGCCACCGACAACTCCCCGCTGGTGATGGTGGAATATTCCTCACCCAACACCAACAAACCCCTCCATCTGGGCCACGTGCGCAACAATCTGTTGGGCTATTCGCTTTCGCAGATTCTCAAGGCGTGCGGCAACCGCGTGGTGAAGACCAACATCGTCAACGACCGCGGCATCCACATCTGCAAGTCGATGCTCGCATGGCAGAAGTGGGGCGAGGGTGCCACTCCCGAATCGACCGGCAAGAAGGGCGACCACCTGATCGGCGATTTCTATGTGCTCTTCGACAAGCACTACCGCGAGGAGGTCAGGCAGCTCATGGAGCAGGGTCTGAGCGAGGATGACGCCAAGGCGCAGTCGGCGCTCATGGCCGAGGCCCGCGAGATGCTCCGCCGGTGGGAACAGAAAGACCCCGAGGTGCGCGCCCAGTGGAAGCGCATGAACGAGTGGGTATACGCCGGTTTCGATGTTACCTACAAACGCCTCGGCGTGGATTTCGACAAGATCTACTATGAGTCGGAAACCTATCTCGAAGGTAAGGAGAAAGTGATGGAGGGCCTGGAGAAGGGCATCATGTATCGCAAGGAAGATGGCTCGGTGTGGGCCGACCTTACCGATGCCGGGCTCGACAACAAGCTGCTGCTGCGCAGCGACGGCACCTCGGTCTATATGACCCAGGATATCGGCACCGCCAAACTCCGTTTCCGCGATTATCCCATCGACAAGATGATATATGTGGTGGGCAACGAGCAGAACTATCATTTCCAGGTGCTCTCGCTGCTCCTCGACCGTCTCGGCTTCCGCTGGGGCAAGGATCTCGTCCATTTCTCCTACGGCATGGTGGAGCTTCCCGAAGGGAAGATGAAGAGCCGCGAAGGCACTGTGGTCGACGCCGACGATCTCATGGAGGAGATGGTGGCCAACGCCCGCCAGGTGGCTACCGAGCTGGGCAAGACCGACGGCATGAGTGCCGCCGAAATCGACAATATCGCCGAAACAGTGGGCATGGGCGCGCTGAAATATTTCCTTCTGAAAGTTGATCCCCGCAAAAACATGATGTTCAATCCCAAGGAATCGATCGACTTCAACGGCAACACAGGACCCTTCATCCAGTACACCTACGCCCGCATCCGTTCGGTGCTCCGCAAGGCACAGGAGCAGGGCTTCGCCGCATCGGCCTATGCCGCCGTGGTGCCCAACGACAAGGAGATAGCCCTCATCCAGACTCTTGCCGATTTCCCCGCCACAGTGCAGGAAGCAGGCCGCACCTACTCCCCCGCGCTTATCGCCAACTACGCCTACGAGCTGGTGAAACAATACAACCAGTTCTATCACGACTATTCCATCCTGCGCGAGGAGGATGCCGCGGTGCGCTCGCTGCGACTTGCTCTCTGCGCCACGGTGGCCCGCACGGTTCGCCTTGCCATGGGGCTTCTCGGTATCAGTGTGCCCGAACGCATGTAGCCCGCGCCGCCTTGTCCGACAGGCGTTAAACTTTTCCGGCCGCCGGATGTCTTATATAATATATTGACGAATCATAAAATAATGTACAATAACAACTACTCCACACAGGATTCGTGGCAGCATATGCCCGATCCCAACACTCTCGACATGAAAGTGTCGGCCGTGATGAAACAGGTCTATGTGAAGATGTTCCTGGCGCTGCTCGTTTCGGCAGCCGCCGCTGTGGGCGTCGCATTCATGGCACCCGAAATGGCAGCGACCCTCTTCACCAACCGCTGGATCTACTGGGGTCTTGCCCTGGTTGAGCTGGGACTGGTGTTCTGGATTTCGGCGCGTCTGGACAAAATGAGCCCGGGCATGTCGACCGCCCTGTTCTTCCTTTTTGCAATAGTCAACGGGCTTACGCTCTCGATCATCTTCCTGGCATTCTCGTTTGCCTCGATATTCAAGACCTTCCTGATCACGGCGGCCGTGTTCGGCGCCATGAGCGTCTATGGCTACTTCACCAGCCGCGACCTCACAAAAATCGGTTCCTTCCTGGTGATGGCGCTCTTCGGCCTCATCATCTGCTGCGTGATCAACATCTTCTGGGCCAACAGCACCTTTGAATGGATCGTGAGCGGTCTGGGCGTGCTGATTTTCATCGGCCTTACCGCATGGGACACCCAGAAAATCAAGCAAATGGCCTCGATGAACATGGGTATGCCCAACGGCAGCCTCGCCACCTGGGGCGCCCTCTCGCTCTACCTCGACTTTATCAACCTCTTCATCTATCTGCTCCGTTTCTTCGGAAACTCCCGCAACTAATCCCCGCCGATACATGGGCAGGCGGTCTTAATTGGCCGCATGAAGATATGACAGCAAGTTTATATGCTTGATAATAAAGACGATGAGGCCCCGGCTTTCGAAAAGCCGGGGCCTCTAATCGGTTATATGTCAGGAATGATTATTTCTTGGGGGCGGGAGCGTTGTCGTCGGGAGTGGGCTGGGCGTCGATAACCTCAACTTCGAAGATGAGGGTCTCGTTGGGGCCGATAAGGCCGCCGGCACCGTTATCGCCGTAAGCGAGTTCGCCTGGGATAACCACGGTGTATTTGCCACCTTTACCTACGAGGGTGAGGGCTTCGTTGAAGCCGGGGATGAAGGCGTTGGCGCGGGCAAGGTAGGGATTTTCCTTGGTCTGGTCAAACACTTTGCCGTCGGTCTTCATGCCTTTGTAGCGGATGGAGACTTTGTCGGTGGGTTTCACTTTCTTGGCGTCGCCGGGATTGTCGATTTTGTAGACGATGCCGCTGGGAGCCTGGGTGTAGCCCTCTTTCTTCACTTTTTCGATGTAGGCCTTGCCGGCTGCGGTGTTATCCTTGTATTCCTTGGATTCGCGTAAGCGGGCAGCCTGCTTCTCCTGCATGCGCTGCTGGAGTTTGTCGGCTATGGTCTGATAGTTGGCATAGTATACGTCGGGAGTGCTGACGGAATCCTGCATGAACACATTTTCGAATGCCTTGTAGATTACGTCGGGATCAAGCGATATGCCTTCGCGGTTGAGACCGTTGACAGGCTGCATGAGCTGCATGCCTATCTGCATGCCCTGGAAGTAGGCCATCTTTGAGGTGTCGGCCATGAGAACGGCCTTTACGCCCTCGAGGAACTCTTTTTTGCTCATCTTGGCGTAGGTGGCGGAATCCATCTGGTGCTTAAGTCCATCGAACGACTGGTTCTGCTGCATGCCGACGAATTCGCCGAGAGCCACGGCCAGAGAGTCGTTGAAAGGTTTGTCGGCGTCAGCGGAGCTGTCCGACTTGTTGCATGAGGTGAGGGCGCCGAGGGTGAGGGCAGCCACACCGAGAGAAAGAATAAATTTTCTCATTGTCAAATGATTGTTAGTTATTTATTGGTTATTATTTGATAATGTCGAGTAAGGTGACGGTGAAATCGAGGGCGGCGCCGGGAGGAATCACGCCGCCGCCGGCACCGCGGTCGCCATAGCCTAAGGCCGGGGGGATAAAGAGCCGGTAGGTGCCTCCCGGGCGCATCATCTGCAACCCTTCGGAGAACCCTTTGACCACACCGTTGACGGGGAGGTCGATGGGCTTTTCGGTCTCGTCGAATATGGTGCCGTCGGCCAGGGCGCCTTTGTAGGTCACGCGCACGGTGTCGTCGGCTTTGGGGGAGTCTCCCTCACCCTCGCTGATGACCTCGAAGAGGAGCCCCGAGGGGCATTTGATCACACCTTCGCGCGCGCTCTCTTTATCCAGAAAAGCGAGCTGCGACTCGGGCGAGAGGGCTGCGGGAGCGGGATACATCTTCTGCATCTCGGATTCGAGATAATGATTGGCGGTCTCGCGGTCGAAGCCGAAAGTGTTTCCTTCCATGGCTTCGGCAAGGGCGCTGACATAGCTGTCGGGAGTCAGGGGAAACCCCATCCCCACCATGTTGTCGAAGCGCTCGAAGTTGGCTATGGCCATGCGCACGCCCGCATAGTAGGGGGAATCCTCTTTGCGGATGTCGAATGCGTGGCGGATGCCGTCGATGAAACGGCTCACGGCTGTTGAATCGCCGGGAAATCGGTTGGCGATGTCGGGTTTGAGGTAAAATGCCATCACTGTGGCATATGCGCGGTTTATTGAGTCGGCTTCCGCGCGACTGATGAAAATGTGGCCTGCCGCCACCGAATCGGCCGGGGCGACCGCTGTCGGCCGTGGGTCGTCCTGCCTGCCGGCTTTCTGACCGTTGGCAACAGGCTCAGCGGCCGTGGCGATCGCAGGGAGCGCCACGGCTGCGGCCAATAATATGCTTTGAATGCGATTCATTCCTGCGTCAGGCTTCGGCTTTGTAGACCTTGAGCAACTCGACGTCGAAGAGAAGAGTCTGGTTGGGGCCGATGGGGCCGCCGGGAGTGCCGGAGGGACCGTAGGCAAGCTGCGAGGGGATGAAGAGGCGCCATTTGTCACCTTCGCGCATGAGCTGGAGAGCCTCCACCCATCCGGGAATCACCTGGGTCACGCCGAATGTGGCGGGTACGCCGCGGTCGACCGACGAGTCGAACTTGGTGCCGTCGAGCAGAGTGCCGGTGTAGTGCACTTCCACCTGGTCTTTGGCTTCGGGCGAAATGCCTGTGCCCTCTTTGAGCACTTCATACTGCAGGCCTGAGGGGAGAGTCTTCACCTCGGGGCGTTTGCCGTTCTTTTCGAGATACTCTTTGCCCTCGCGTTCGTTCACCTCGGCCATCTTGGAGGCTTCGGCGCGCTGTTTCTCCTCCATGGCGGAGAAGAATTTCTGTATTTCAGCCTTGGCCTCGTCGTAGGTCATCTTGGGCTGGCTGCCGTTGAACACTGCGGCAACACCGTCGGCGAAGTCGCCCACATTGAGTTCCTGAATGCCGGAGGCACGGAAATTGTTGCCCATGCTCAGTCCCAGGGCGTAGCTGATGCGGTCTAAATTGTTGTTATACATTATTTTACGAATATTAATAGTTGAAACAGGAGTGCCGAGTCTGCAATCCGGGCTTCAACATGCAAAGTTACGGTAAATACTTATAAATGTTAAGTTTTTTTTCACAAAAAAAATTAAAACTCCGGTCGCCGCCTCTCCGCGGCACACCTTACAATACAACACTTCTCCACAGCGTTATGTTCCCTTGTGTTTATTTCTTTGCTGCTTTGGCATTTAGAGCCTTGATGGTATCGAGATAGGCGTGTTCTACCGGCGAAAGCTCACGTATCTGGAATTTCCGGTATTCTTCACGCGCTTTATCCATAGCCTGCTGGTGGCTGACGGTGCCGGGTCCGTTGAGCAGAGCCTCGCCTGTGGAGGAGAGAATGGTGTCGAGTTGCCGCACATAATCGCTCATGTACACAGGGCGGCGTTTCATTGCCTGAATCTCGGCAAAATCGAAATAACCCGAAACGAGATTATTCAAAATTTTCAATTCGTTTTCGCTCAGATAATTCTTGGCGATCTGCGCATCGCGAAGTGTGGGATGATCACCCTTGAACGAAGTGAGACCCATCATCGGGGCATCGGCATCGGCGCGTTTGAAAATCAACTCCGAGGCAGTGTGGCCATGCGCGGCGAAATGGAGTTTGTTTTGAACAATCTTGAAGAACTTGACGGAGGTTTCCGAGCGGGGATCATAATCTACGGCGGTGGCATATAAATCGAGAACCTGCCGATACATCACCTTTTCCGACGAGCGGATATCGCGAATGCGGTCGAGCAGTTCGTGCCAATAGGCTCCTCCGCCATTGCCCTTAAGTCGCTCGTCATCAATGGTGAATCCCTTGATTATATATTCCTTAAGTCGCTCGGTGGCCCATCGGCGGAAGTGGGTGGCGATTACCGAACGTATCCTGTAGCCCAGCGAAATAATCATATCGAGGTTGTAGAACGTCACATTATAGGATTTGCCGTCAGCCGCAGTTGTTCGGAATTTCCGAACAACTGACTCTTTGTCAAGTTCGGCATCTTCAAAAATATGCTTAATGTGCTCGCTTACATTTGCTTTACTGGTGGCATATAACTCGCAAAGTTGCTGTTGCGACAGCCACACGGTCTCGCCGGTGAATTTCACTTCAATGCGGGTTCCGCCGTCAGCGCCGCTATAGATGATTATTTCGTTCTGATCTTCCATCACTACAAAATTAACGAATTTTTTTGATTTTAAAAACCCTATGAATAGGAATGTGGGGAGAAATTTTTGCGGGTGGGGCGCGGATGTTTCAGGAAATTGTGGTAAATTTGTTGTTTGAATAGAAGTGTACACGATGGAATCCAATGTCAACATATCGGATAGCAGTGGCCGCAAGCCGCTGATAGGGCTTACACTGCAGGGACTCAGGGAGGTAGCCGCGCGGTGCGGCATGCCGGCTTTCGCCGCCAAGCAGATGGCACGCCGGCTCTATGTGAACCGCACCGACAGCATCGCCGGCATGACCGAGCTGTCGAAAGCGGCCCGCGAAAAGCTTGAGGCGCACTATTGCGTTGGGCTTCATGCCCCTCTGGCCAGCAGCGAGAGTGCCGACGGCACGGTGAAATATCTCTTTCCGGGCGTAGGCGGCCGCAATGTGGAGGCTGTCTATATCCCCGACGGCGACCGCGCAACGCTGTGCGTATCGTCGCAGGCCGGGTGCAAGATGAACTGTTCGTTCTGCATGACAGGCCAACAGGGATTCCATGGCAATCTCTCGGCCGCCGACATCATCAACCAGGTGCTCTCGGTGCCCGCGAGCGAAACGCTTACCAATCTGGTATTCATGGGCATGGGCGAACCGATGGACAATCTGGCCGCCGTGCTCGACGCAATCGAGGTGCTGACTGCCCCGTGGGGCATGGCCTGGAGCCCGAAGCGCATCACCGTAAGCTCGATAGGCAAGCTGCGCGAACTCAAGACACTCATCGAGACGACGCGCGTGCACATTGCCATCTCGCTCCATTCGCCATATCCGGGCGAGCGCGCCCGGCTCATGCCGGTGGAAAAGGCCTACCCGCTGTCGGCCGTCATCGAATTGCTGAGAAATTACGACTTCGCCCACCAGCGGCGTCTGTCGTTTGAATATATAATGTTCCGCGGCGTCAACGACGATGCCCGCCATGCCCGCGAGCTGGCAAAGGTACTCCGCGGTCTCGACTGCCGCGTAAATCTAATCCGTTTTCACGCTATCCCCGGCAGCCCGCTGCTCCCATGCTCCACGGCGCAGATGGAGCGGTTTCGCGACCAGCTGAATGCCGACGGCATCACGGCCACTATCCGTGCCTCGCGCGGCGAGGACATCATGGCCGCCTGCGGCATGCTTGCCGGCAAGGAGGGTGAAAACAAAGAGCTTTAAATCCGGTCAATTATGAAACTTAAGATTGTTTTCCTTACAGTGCTTATGCTCCTGGGGTGTGTCACCGCCGGAGCCGAAAAGAAGGAGAATGCGGGCAAGCCCTGCATGGAGTTTCCCGTCATGGTCTGGGACTTCGGCACCATCGAGGAGAGCCGCGGTCCGGTGAGCCACTCGTTTGAGGTGATCAACAGCGGCGATGCCCCCCTCGTCATCCTCAACGCCTCGGCGTCGTGTGGCTGCACCCGTCCCGAATATCCCAAAAAGCCTATTCAGGCAGGGAAGAAAGACCGTATAAAAGTCACCTACAACCCTGCTGGTCGCCCCGGCGAGTTTACCAAGAATGTGACCGTGCGCTCCAACGACAAACGGCACAAGCGCGTGACCCTGAAAATCAAGGGGTTTGTCAATCCCGCCAAGAAATGATGCCGCGGCCGTCACAATCCGGTTGATATAACTATTCTGAAAAGTATCAAATGAAATCTACCCATATAGTTGCCGCGCTCTGCGCTCTCTTTGCACTGGCAGGGCTGACCGCCCGCGCCGACGTACGCTGGGTGCAGACGGTGTGGAATTTCGGAGCCTTCGACGAGGAGGATGGCAAAGTATCGGCGATTTTCCGCTTTATCAACGAGGGAGACAGGCCTGTGAGCATATCCACCGTGTCGTCGTCGTGTGGCTGCACCGTGCCTGAATATTCCCGTGAGCCTGTTGCTCCCGGCGCCGACGGTGAGGTCACAGCCGTGTTCAACCCCTATGGACGTCCGGGCCGCTTCTCCAAATATCTCCGCGTGAAGATGAGCGACGGAAAGCTGCACGAGCTGAAAGTGGAGGGTGTGGTCATCGGCGCCCGCAACACCGTGAGGTCGCGTTTCCCCGTAGCGGATGGACCCTTGAACCTGCGCAGCAAAATGATAACCTTCGGTTCAGTGAAACGCGGCAGCCTGAAATCGCAATATATCGAGGTGTACAATTCCTCCGACCGGCCTGTGGCTCCCTCGTGGAGCGATGTGCCGCCATTTCTGCGCGTCACTGCCGCCCACGACACCGTGCCGCCGGGCGAGCAGGGGGTCTACTCCTTTGTTTTCGCTCCCCGCAACGACACCCCCTACGGACTCGTCACCGATTCCATCCGGTTTGACGTGCCCGGTCAGCCGCCGCTCAGCATCGAGGTTGCGGCCATCGTGGAGGAGGATTTCTCAAAGCTCACCGAGAAGCAACGGCGCAACGCTCCAGTGGCCTCGCTGTCGGAGACAACCCTCGACTTCGGCTCTTTTTCGCCCGATGCAGGCGCTATAAGCCGCACCTTCAAAATCACCAACCGCGGCAATGACCCTCTGCTGCTACGCAGGGTCTACACCGCCGACCCCGGATTCACCATAGATGTTTCCGCCGATAAAGTGAAGAAAGGGAAATCCGCTACCGTCACTGTCACATTCGACCCCTCTCATTTCAAGGCGCCTCTGCTCAACGGCCGTCTGCTGGTAATCACCAACGACCCGTCGGAACAGATGACCGCCGTGCGCCTCGTAGGCACGCCGCAATAACCCTCCCGCGCGATACCCCCCCCTCGTGCAATAACCAATCACAGCCAATCACACATTCCCGCCCATGGCACGCGACCTACTCAACCGGTATATCTGGATTGTCGACACCATCCGCCGATACGGACGCATCTCGCGCCGCGAACTCGACCGGCTGTGGTCGCTCTGTCCCTACGCCAACGGCGAGACCCGCATCCCGCGCCGCACGTTCTACAACTACCGTCAGGCCATCGAGGAACTTTTCTCCGTGTCGATAGCCTGCGACCCAGGCACCTACGAATATTATATCGAGGATGCCGAGGGACCGGCCGGAGAGCAGATCACCGACTGGCTGCTCAATGCCGAGGCCACCAGCAATGTGTTGCAAAGCTCGCGCGACATCGCCTCCCGGATTATGCTAGAGGAGGTGCCATCGGCGCGTCAGCATCTGTCGTCGATGATGGAGGCCGTGCGCGACAGCCGTGCCGTGCTCTTCGACTATCATCCTTATTCGCGCGTCAACCCCAGCCGCGATGTGGAGATCGAGCCATGGTTTCTGCGCATCTACCGCCAGATATGGTATGTGACCGGGCGCGAGGTATCGTCGGGGCGCGACAAAACCTATGCACTCGACCGCATCAGCAATCTGCGCATCCTCGACCGCCGGTTTGATCTCCCCGACAACGCCGACCCGCACACCTATTTCCGCGACTATTACGGAATAATGGTGAACCAGGCCGAGGCGCGCACAGTGGTGTTGCGCGTGCAGGCCCGTCAGGCCAAATATCTGAGAGCGCTCCCTCTGCATCCCTCGCAGCGCGAGGAGGTCAACGACGGCTATTCGCGTTTCACCTATCGTCTCTGCCTCACCGGCGACCTTGTGTCGGAAATCATTTCGATGGGCTCCGACGTGGTGGTGGAATCGCCCAAAGAACTGCGTGCGATGGTGGTGACGCGCCTGCGCGACACCATCGCCAACTATCCCTGAATATCAACGATTAACCCCAAGATATAGACTATGTCAGACAAAATAAAGGTGGGTATCACCCACGGCGACTACAACGGCATCGGCTACGAGCTGATACTTAAAATACTCGACGACGGCCGTCTGGCCGAACTCTGCACCCCCGTGATCTACGGCTCGGCCAAGATCGCCGCCAACTACCGCAAGCAGCTCGGTCTGCAGGGTCAGCAGCTGCAGCAGGTGAAAAGTGCCGACCAGGCAGCCGACAATCAGGCATGCATCATCAATGTGATAGGCGAGGATGCCAAGGTGGAAACCGGAAATGCCTCCCGGGAAGCGGGCAAAGCGGCGTTCGACGCACTCGAACGTGCCGTGGCCGATTTGCGCGAGGGAAAGATCGATGTTCTGGTCACCGCTCCCATCAACAAGGCCACCATCCACAGTGAGCTGTTCCCCTTCCCCGGCCACACCGAATATCTCGAAACCTCGCTCGGCGAAGGCTCAAAGGCCTTGATGATACTTTTCAGCGGCGATCTGCGAGTGGCGCTCGTCACCATCCATGTCCCGGTCAGCAAGGTTGCCGAGCAACTCACCACTGAGGCCATCGTAGAGAAAATCAAGCAGTTCGACGCATCGCTCAACAAGGATTTCAACATTGTGAAGCCGCGCATCGCAGTGCTCTCTCTCAATCCCCATTCAGGCGACAACGGTCTCATCGGCAACGAGGAGAAGGAGATAATCATACCCGCCATAGAAGAGGCCCGTGCACAGAAAATCCACGCTTTCGGTCCCTATGCCGCCGACGGCTTTTTCGGTTCGGGCAACTATAAGAAATTCGACGGCGTCCTTGCCATGTATCACGACCAGGGCCTGGCTCCCTTCAAGGCGCTGGCAGGCACCGGCGGCGTGAATTTTACCGCAGGGCTCCCCATTGTGCGCACTTCTCCCGACCACGGCACTGGCTATGACATCGCCGGCCAGAACCTTGCCGACCCCGAGTCGATGCGTCAGGCCATCTACGCGGCCATCGACATCCACCGCAACCGTCGGCTCTGGGCCGAGCGCACCGCTAATCCCCTGCGAAGGCAGTATGTCGACAAGTCGAAAGATAACGTAGTCCTCGACCTCACCAAAGATAAATGAGTGAGTGTCATATAAATAATTGCCGATAGAGCGGTCAGTTGACACGGCAGGCGGGCGCGAGAAGCGAGAGCCTGTCGGTGGCACGGGTGACAGAGGTGTAGAGCCACCGGTAGAAGTCGGTGGTGCGGTATGCCTCCGGGGGGATGTAGCCCATGTCGACAAATACCGATTGCCACTGGCCTCCCTGGGCTTTGTGGCAGGTGACCGCGTAGGCAAACTTAACCTGGAGAGCATTGAAATAGGGGCACTTCTTCAATGCCTCGCGCTGCGCTGTGACTGACCCGTCGGCGCACCCCGCCTCCAGGAGTGTGCGCCGTCCGATGGTCTCGATCTTCTCCCGAGGCAGACCCGCGGTGTCGGCCGTGAGTGAGTCGAGCACGATTTTGGCGGTGATGGATGTGGCGGATTCGGGGAGATATAGCTGCACGTCGGCAAAGAGCGTCATGTCGCGCGGTTCGGTGGAGAGGATTTCCTCCACAATGGCAATCTCGCCGTTGGCCAGAAATTCGGGCACGGGATTATCGGGCGTGTCGGAGGGGTCTTCGATGCGGCGCAGACGTTCGCGGCGCGTCCAGTAATAGTTGTTTTTCGCCACAATCAGCCGGTCGCCCTTGCCGAGTATCTCCTCCCGGTCGAAAATCTGCCTGCGGATGGCGAGATTGAAGTCGACGGCACGGCGGTTGGAGCGTGTAATCATTATGGTCTGCTCCTCGCCATATTCGGCAAACGACTGCCCCAGAGCATCTTCGAGATCTTCGGGCAGCACCACCTCCACATCGTCGTAGGGGGTGGCGGTGAGCTGCGGCTCGGGCAGCTGGGGCATGGCCATGGCCCGGCGCAGCCAGGTGGCGTTGGCAAGGATGCCCGAGCGCGACGCCTGGCGCACTGTGCGCGTGATGGTTGCGCGCATCACTTTCAACCCCATCTGTTTGAACACGGCAGCCGACATTGCAGGCGACTCCGAGCTGCCTACGGGGGGGAGCTGGGCGGTGTCGCCAAGGAGTATCAGCCGGCAGTTTGTGCCGGTGTAGACATACATCACAAGGTCGCGCAGCAGATCCATGCCGCCATCGTTACCCTCGCCGATCATCGACGCCTCGTCGACGATGAAGATGGTGTTGACGTGCTGATTGCGGTTGATGCGCTGCCCCGAGGTAGATCCGTCGGCTGCGAACGATCCGGAAGTGTAGATTTTGCGGTGGATAGTGTAGGCGGGCAGCCCGGTGAAGCCAGAGAGTACCTTGGCGGCGCGGCCCGTGGAGGCAAGAAGCACTGTGGGCACGTTCACTTTAGCCAGAGCGCGCACCAGAGCGCCCATCACCGAGGTCTTGCCCGTGCCGGCATAGCCGTTGAGGATGAACACAGTGTCGGAGGGGATATCGCCCCGGCAGAAACGGGCCAGAGCGGCCGTGAGCTTGATCTGCTGGTCGGTAGGCTCGAAAGGCATTTCCTCGAGCACGAGCTGCCCGAAACCGAGAGTGTCCAATTTCAGAAAAGAATGGTTTTCGCTTATGTGGCGGTTCCCGCTGATATTATTTTATCGACCACTCGGCGCCGTCGCGGGTGTCCTTCACGGCGAAACCGAGCTGAGCCATCCGGTCGCGGATGAGGTCGGATGTGGCCCAGTCTTTTTTTGCCTTCGCCTCGCCACGCACTTGCAGCAGCAGGTCCACGGCGCCGCGATAAGGTTCCATGTTCACACCGGCGCCCCCCTGCTGCTCGTCGACCAGCCCGAGGATGTCGGTCATGAAATCCTTGAAAAGGGCTTTGAGCGCCTCGATGTCGGCTTCGGTGGCGCGGGCGGCTCCGTCGTGAATCTTATTGACGAGCGACACGGCCTCGAACAGATGGGCGATGACGATGGGGGTGTTGAGGTCGTCGTCGAGCGCTTCCCGGCATGCGTCGGCGATGCGGGCGATCTCGTCGGCCACGTCGCCGGATTCCGAGGGTTTCAGAGTGTCGAGGCGGCGCTGTCCCTGCATGAGTTTCTCCAGAGCTTTCTCCGACGCCTGAAGCGCCTCGTTGGAGAAATCGACCGTGGAGCGGTAGTGCGCCATGAGGATAAACAGGCGGATGGTCATGGGGGAATAGGCCTTCTCCAGCTTGGGATGCGAGCCGGTGAAGAATTCGTCGAGGGTGATGAAGTTGCCCAGCGACTTACCCATCTTCTGCCCGTTGATGGTGATCATGTTGTTGTGCATCCAGTAGTGCACGGAATCCTTTCCGTTGCGAGCCACGGTCTGCGCTATCTCGCATTCGTGGTGGGGGAATTTGAGGTCGATGCCACCGCCGTGGATGTCGAATTCCTGCCCTAAGTATTTCTCGCTCATGGTGGAGCACTCGAGGTGCCAGCCGGGGAAGCCGTCGCTCCAGGGCGATGGCCACCGCATGATATGCTCGGGCGATGCTTTCTTCCAGAGGGCGAAGTCGGCGGGATTGCGTTTCTCGCTCTGCCCGTCGAGAGCGCGGGTCTCGCTGAGGAGCTCCTCGATGTTGCGCCCGGAGAGTTTGCCGTAGTGGTGGGCGGCATTGTATTTGGGCACATCGAAGTAGACCGACCCGTTGCTCTCGTAGGCAAACCCGGCGTCGAGGATGGCTTTTACATACTCGATCTGCTCGATGATATGCCCTGAGGCATGAGGCTCGATCGAGGGGGGGAGCACGTTGAGGCGCTCCATGGCCGAGTGGTAGCGGTTGAGGTAGTACTGCACAACCTCCATAGGCTCGAGTTGCTCGAGCCTTGCCTTTTTGGCGATCTTGTCCTCTCCCTCGTCGGCGTCGTGCTCGAGATGGCCTACATCGGTGATGTTGCGCACGTAGCGCACCTTGTAGCCCAGCCAGGTGAGGTAGCGGAAAAGGATGTCGAAGGTGATGGCGGGGCGGGCGTGCCCTAAATGGGCGTCGCCGTAGACCGTCGGACCGCAGACATACATTCCCACCCTGCCCTCATGGATGGGACGGAAAAGCGATTTGATACGCGAGAGCGAGTTGTAGATCTGGAGATTGTTCGGTTTCATAGATGCGGCAGGAATTTAACAGCCTGTGGAGTGGTTTGCCCTGGGAGTGGTTTGCCCTGGGAGTGGATTGCCGGGCTTTAAGCCTTGAAGGGGGTGTCGGGGGCACCGTTGCGGGCCACCTTGCGTTCGATTTCGCCAAAGGTGTTCTCATACTTCTGGATGTTGTCGCGCAGGGCGAAGAGAAGGTTTTTGGCGTTTTCGGGAGTCATGATCACGCGAGTGTTCACACGGGCCTGAGGCATGTTGGGCGACACGGCAATGAAGTCGAGGAAGAATTCATTGGGGGTGTGTGCGATTACAGCCAGATTGGCGTAGTTGCCCGAAGCGATTTCGGGGGTCAGTTCGATTTTGATTTCCTGTTGTTTGTTATCTGCCATGACAGTATATTTTTATTAAAAAGGTTAACTTCGGTTGGAGTCTGATAGGTAGACTTCGGTTTTGTAGAATGCAAAATTAGCAAATAAAATCCCAACTGCCAACCTATCGCCGCTAAATAATCCAAAAAAACTGAATAACGGATCAAAAGGTAACCGGTCAGAATCCCGACCGATGGCTTATTCGGCGGGATGGAGGAGGATATCGGCCAGACGGGCCACGCCGCGTGTGGCCGGCAGGGGGATTACATGGACGTTGGCCGGGACGGCGGCGGGGTTGGGGTCGATATAGTAGACCGGGGTGCCGGGGCGCACGCACTGCAGGAGCCCGGCGGCGGGATATACATTGAGCGAGGTGCCGATGACCACAAAGATGTCGGCCTCCTGAGCGAGTTCGACGGCGGGAGTGATGTTGGGCACGGCTTCCTGGAAAAAAACTATGTGGGGACGCACCTTGTGGCCTTCGATTTCGGTCTCGGTGGTAGTCTGGAAATAGGGATCGGTGGGGTGGAGGGTCCACACTTTTGTCTCGTCGTCGAGGGCGCGCACTTTGTTCAGCTCGCCGTGGAGGTGCAGCACATGTTTCGAACCGGCTCGTTCGTGCAGGTCGTCGACATTCTGGGTGATAATGTAGACGTCGAACTCTTTCTCGAGATCTACCAGCCCGAGGTGGCCTGCGTTGGGACGGGCGTTGACAAGTTCGCGGCGGCGGGCGTTATAGAATTCGTGAATCAGCGCCGGGTTGCGCAGAAAGCCTTCGTGAGAGGCCACTTCCATCACGTCGTATTTCTCCCACATGCCGCCTGCATCGCGGAAAGTGTTGATGCCGCTTTCGGCGCTCATGCCGGCGCCGGTGGAGATGACGAGTTTCTTTTTCATAGATTCCGAGGGTTTAAAGTGTTAGGGTTTAGCGGTAACTCATGGTCGAGACGATGGTGTCGGCGAGGTAGTAGACCGAGAGGTCGCTCAGAAGCATCAGGGCTATGATGATCCATGATAGGGTGGTGCGCCTGCCCCAGCATTGCCATGCGATAAACGCCGACAGGCAGGTGTAGATGGGGAAGAGCCATCCGAGGCCGCGGACCACGGTATCGGCCGAGGCCACGAGCAATCCGGCGAATGGGAGCATGAGGCCCGGAATGGCCAGAATCACGATGATAATCCATACCCACCAGGGCATAGGGATGCGTGGGGTGTCGGCCGTTTCTTTCATAAGTTGCTGTTCAGGATTATGTAACAACCGCGGGGAAATGTCGGTTGTGAAAAAAGTTTATTTTTTCTTTTTCTTTTTAGCGTCGAGATAGGCTTTGACGGTTTCGTGGATGCCGCGGGCGAGAGGGTAGCTGGTGCTGAAACCGAAGTCGCGGCGCGCGTCGGAGATGTCGGCGCGCCAGTTGCGCTGTTTCATGATGCGGAATTTGTCGCGGTTGAGGGTCGAGGGCCGTGCGGTGAAATGCCCGATTTTCTCGGCGACAAACGATGCCACCCATGTGAGCCACAGGGGGAGTCGGACGGGGATCACCCATTTTTTGCCAAGCTCGCGACGCACGATTTCGCGGAATTCCTTCTGGGTGTAGGGCCGTTCCTCGGCGATGATGTAGATGTGTCCTTCGGCCGCCGGCGATGCCAGGGCGTCAAACATGGCGTCGACGAGATCTTTGACATAAATGAAAGTGAGATCCTGACGGCGGAAACCCACGCCGAAGTCGAAGTGACGGTCGATCGACTCGATCATCATCAGATAGTCTTTTTCGTGTGGGCCGTAGACGCCCGTGGGGCGGAAAATGGTGTAGGGGATGCCGCTCTGATATTGCAGATATTGCTCGGCTTTGATTTTCGAAAGACCGTAGCGCGTGTTGGGCTGCGGGGGCGTGCTGACCGACAGAGGGGTGTAGTTGACTTCATCGCCCGGTCCGACAGCCGAGAGCGACGACATGAACAGCAGGCGCCGGGGCACCCGTCCCGAGCTTTTCAGGGCCTCAGTGAAGCGGCGCAGATATTCGAAGTTGATGAGGTTGAACTCGGGGAAGGTGGGGGCCTTGGTGGCGCCGAGGTTGTAGATTATATAGTCCCATGGGCCGTCGGCCGCCAGAGCGTCGTGAAGCGCCTGGGGGTCGTCGTAGTCGAGGACGAGAAACGAGAGCGCGGGGTCGGCGAGATAGCGTCTCGAGGTGGTGGCGCGCACCCCGGCGGTGACTTTCATGCCGCGGCGCAGACCTTCGGCGCAGATGAATCCGCCGATGAATCCGCCGGCGCCCACCACAAGCAGCGAGCGTCCGGCAAGCGTGCGGGGGGTGTTGTCGGAGTCAGACATTTTGACTGGAGAATTGGTTGATGGCTTTCTGATAGCTTTGCCATATGCCGTCGGCCATGTTGTCGTCGTTGAAGCGGGCGACCCACTGACGGCCTTCGCGGGCAATTTTTTCGCGAACACGGGGGTAGTCGCAAAGTTCCTTGGCGACGTAGATGAATTCGTTGACATTGTCGGGCGACACCACCGGTGCCGAGGGGCCTGCCGCCTCCTCCAGGCATGAACCGGAAGCGATGATGACCGGAGTGCCCACGCTGAGGCTCTCGATTACGGGAATGCCGAAGCCTTCGTAGCGCGAGGTGTAGCTCGAGCAGACTGCGCCGGCGTAGAGAGCCGGGAAGTCGGCGAAGTCGGCGTTGGAAATCATGTGTATTCGCTCCCCGAGGTGATATTGCTCGACGTAGCGGGCGATGGTGTGGGTGTAGGGGGTGCGACCGCCCACGAGCACCATGTCGAGATCGCGGGGGAGGCCATGGAGGGCGCGGACTGCCTGCAGCTGGTTCTTGCGCTCCTCGATGGTGCCCACGGCGATGATGTAAGGGCGGTCGAGACCATATTTTTTCTTTACGGCTTCGATGGTCTCGTCGGAGGGGCGGGTGTGGAACTGCCGGTGACAACCCTGATACACCACGTCGATTTTATCGGCGGGGATGTCGTAAAGCTCCATCACATCGCGGCGTGTGCGATCCGAGATGGCTATTACGCGTGTGGCCTCGCGGGCCGCGAAGCGGAATTTGCGGTCGTATATCGCGCGGTCGATCTGCGAATAATATTGCGGGAACCGGCGGAAGATGACATCGTGGATGGTCACCACCGTGGGGATGCCGGCGCGGGCGATGTTGACCGGCAGCTCGCCCGACAGGCCGTGAAAGAGGTCGACATGGTCGGCTATCAGCTGGCGCGTGACACCGTGGCTGCGCCACATCGATCTGAGGTGGCGTCCGCGCCAGGTGTCGGGTGTGGTCAGATCGACGTTGCAGAGGTCGAACAGCGCCCTCAGCCGGGGCTGGAATTTCAGACGCGGGGCATAGAGCCGGAAAAGGTCGTCGGGGTGCCGCTGCGCGAGCACCTCGATGACAAGGCGTGAGTAGTTGCCCAGACCCGTGTTGTTTTCAACAGCTCTTTTGCCGTCGTAACCGATAAGCATAGGCAGACTGGTTATTGCTGTTCGGGATTTTTCTGCAGGGGAATGGTGCGCATGATTGAGTTGTCGAGCGAGATCAGGGTCTCGGTGCCGGTTACTCCGTGGATCATCTGTATCTTTTTGTTGAGCAGCTCCATGAGGTGGTCGTTGTCGCGCACGAAGAGCTTGATGAGCATGGTGTAGGGGCCGGTGGTGAAGTGGCACTCGATGACTTCGGGGATTTTCTCGATTTCAGGCACTACATCCTTGTACATGGCGCCGCGCTCAAGGTTCACTCCGATGTAGGTGCAGGTGGAATAGCCAAGCAGTTTGGGGTCTACGGTGTAGCCCGAGCCGGTGATGATGCCCAGCTCGATCATGCGCTGGATGCGCTGGTGGATGGCAGCTCGTGAAACACCGCATTCCTGGGCGATGTCTTTCGATGGTATGCGTGCATTGTGCATTACAATCGACAGGATTTGCCTGTCGAGATTGTCGATCATAGATAGTTTGTCCATGATAAATGATGTGTACGTAGATTTTTACCACAAATATACGAAATATTTTGGTAAAAAGTGGCAAAATGCCATAAAAGATACAAAAATCGGCGATTTTTGCTAATTTAGATCCTCGAGAATCAGTTCTGCGGCGCGTTTCGGTGCGGAATCTCCTGCGAGCCGGCGGCGCATGCGTTCGTAGCCGTCGAGCATGATCCGGCGCCCCGGCGCTCCGGGTATGATGTCGGCCAGAGCGTGTGAAATTTCATCGGGATTGACATGGTGGATGAGCAGTTCGGGCACCACTTCGTTGGCAAACCGGGGGCCGTTGAGGCCGTTGGCTATGAGATTGGGGAGGGAGACGTGGGGGCACTTGAGAGCATGGCTCATGAGGCTGTAGAACCAGCGGCGGCCGTTGGAGCGGTAGCACACCACCTGAGGCGTGCCGAGCAGGGCGCACTCGAGGGTGGCGGTGCCCGAGGTGACAAGGGCGGCCACGGCATTGCGCATCAGTGCGAACGATGCATCGCGCACCAGAGGCATGTGCGATATTTTCTGCGCGAGTTGCGGGTCGCCTTTCAGCGGCAGATTTCTGTAGAAGCTGTTCTCTATGCCCGGAGCGGCGGCTATCACGGGCTGGAGCGAGGGGAACCGGAGGGCTGCCCGGGCCATGACGGGGAGGTTGCCCTTGATTTCGCCCCGGCGGCTTCCCGGCACAATGGCTAGGATGGGGCGGTTGGGGTCGAGTCCCTGCTCCATGCAGAAGCGGCCATGATCGGGGAGTGAGGGGATGGCGGCGTCGATTTCAGCTGCCGAGGGGTTGCCCACATACTCGGCTCTGAGCTGTTTGTCGCGGAAATATTCCACCTCGAAGGGGAGGATGGTGAGCACCATGCGACAGTAGCGGCGCATCGCCTTGACGCGCCACTCTTTCCATGCCCACACTTTTGGGGAAATGTAATAGTAGACGGGGATGCCGAGCGACCGGGCGAACGCGGCCAGGCGCAGGTTGAACGACGGATAATCCACAAGAATCAGCGCGTCGGGGCGCTCGGCGGCTATGGCTTCGCGGGCGGTGGCGAGGTTGCGGCGCACGTCGGGGAGGTGGCGGATCACTTCGGCGAATCCCATATACGCCATGTGGCGGTAGTGGATGAGGGGGGCATGCCCGGCGGCCTCGGCCATGAGATCGCCTCCGAGGAAAGTGAATTCGGCTCCGCCGGCGCTCTGGCGGCGCAGCTCGCGGATGAGACCGGCGGCATGGATGTCGCCTGAGGCCTCACCGGCCGATACGAAGAATTTCAGCGGGGCATGTGGTGTCATGGAATGGAGTCGCAGTGGTTGTCAGTGTCGGAGCAGCATGAGTGGCACGCAGTGCGGGGAGCGTTGAAGCGCGCCAGAAACGGGCCGGCTTCGAGGGGATATGCCTCGGTGTCGAGCGTGGCTCCGTTGTCGCACCCTACGATCCACGATTCAGGGAGGGTGGTGCAGAGATGCAGATATTTGATGTAATTGGGGTCATCGGTCTCCGGGGTGCCGAAGGCTGCGTAGAGTGCGATCATGGCGGCTTTACCGCGGGCAATGGAGTCGGCGAGGGCTTCGTCGGCCATCAGTGAGTCGATTTTGGCGCTGCATTCCTCGCAGTCGGGGTCGAAGAGGAGCAGGTTGATCGGCGTGCCGGGCGCAAGCGATCGGGCCACGGCAAGTACCGAGGTGGAGTCGCCCCCGCGGGTGACAAACGGTATGTCGCAGGCCGGTGCCTGTGCCATCAGAGCCGTGGCGGCCATGAGCGGTATCAGCATGGTGAGCAGTCGCATGCGTTGAGTGGTTTCCGGTTGGTTGAGATTGAAGACGGTCAGATTTCGATGCGCATCCCCTCCTGGCCGAGAATGGTGTCGGGGAAGATGGCCCGTGCCTCGGCAAGGTGCTGCGACTCATCTTTGTAGGCACGCGAGTAGTGGCCCAAGAGGAGACGGCCTGCCCCTGCCTCGCGGGCAATGGTTGCCGCCTGCGACGCCGTGGAGTGGAACCGCTCGTGAGCCTTGACGGCGGCATCGTCGGCGTAGGTGGCCTCGTGATAGAGGAGGTCTACACCGCGGATCGCGGGCACTATCGAGGGGTCGAAGATGGTGTCGGAGCAGTAGGCATAGCTGGCCGAGCGGTCGGGAGGGGTGGTGAGACGGTCGTTGGAGATCACGGTGCCGTCGTCGCGGACAAAGTCGGCGCCCTCCTTGATGGCTTTGATCTGCGACACGGGCACGTTGAAAAACTTTGCCGCGTCGCCGATGAGGTGGCGGGCCTTGGGCTTTTCGCGGAGGATGAACCCCACGGTGGGCACCCTGTGGCGCAGCGGAAATGTCTCCACCGTGAGGCTGCGGGTCTCGAGCGCCACTTCACCTCCCTTGGGGTCGAGGATGTTGAATTGCAGGTCGTAGCCCGGTTCGCGGCAGAAATATGATGCCATGGTGCGGAAAATGTCGGCACCTTCGGCAAAGGTGTGGATTGTGAGGGTGCCCCCCATTTTGTGGAGCGCCAGGGTGGAGAGCAGCCCGGGCAGGCCGAGGCAGTGGTCGCCGTGGAGGTGCGAGATGAAGATATGGCGCAGATGGGTCAGGGGAAGCCCCTGAAGCATCATCGAGCGCTGGGCGCCCTCGCCGCAGTCGATCATTATCAGCTCGCGGTTGTGCGCAATCACCTGGCATGAAGGCAGATGTCTGCGCGACGGGGTGGCCGAGCCGCAGCCCAGCACATTGAGAATAAGATTGCTTTTGTACGCCATAGTTTTTTCGTGCCCCGCAAAGGTAATGAAATTTTTGTAACAAGCTGCTCAATGGTGAGGAAAGTTTCCGATTTCAGGTAAAAATGGGTTTATTTAGCGAAAAATTTCGTTAATGCTTGTAAAGGAGCCGAAAAATGAGTAATTTTGCTGCTCCTAAGCAACTGGAGAAATCTCCCGCAGACTCCCTCCGGCACACAACCATGAAACACCCCGTTGCGGCGGGCTTGCGTTTTATTCGGAATCAAGAAATCAAACTCAATAACACAACATCAAAAACAACAACACTTATGTGGTTAACATCCTCATCCATAGGTAGGAAGTTTATCATGTGCCTTACCGGCGCCTTCCTGATCCTATTCGTGACGTTCCATGTGCTGATGAACGGTGTGGCTATCTTCTGGCCCACTGCCTACAACATGGTATGTGAGTTTCTTGGCGCAAACTGGTATGCCCTGATCGGCACCGGCGTGCTGGCTCTGGGTTTCATTCTTCACATCGTCTATGCCACCTGGCTGACCGTGCAGAACCGCAAGGCCCGCGGCCACGAGCGCTACGAAGTCACCTCGCGTCCCCCGCAGGTTGAATGGTCGTCGAAAAACATGCTGGTTCTCGGCATCGTGATTCTGACCTTCCTGGTGCTTCACCTTGTGCAGTTCTGGTCCAAGATGCAGTGGGCCGAGATCACTGGCCATGAAGTGGTGGATCCCGCCACAGGCGCAGTGGTTCCCGCCGCCGCCGGCACCTGGTTCCTCCAGATGGCTTTCTCCAACGGCATTTTTCTGGCTGCCTATCTGATCGGCTTCATCGCCCTGTGGTTCCACATGACCCACGGTTTCTGGTCGATGTTCCAGAGCTGCGGATGGAACGGTCGCACATGGATGCCCCGTCTGAAATGCATCGGCAACTGGTGGGCCACCATCGTGTGCCTCCTCTTTGCCGCCGAAGCCATCGTGTTCACCGTGCAGGCTCACCGCAATGTCTACACCGAGTGCCCCGCGCTGCAGCAGCAGTACATTGAAATGTATATGAGCCACGACGGCGAGGGTGCCTTTGTCTGCCCCGAGGCCGCCATGGTATGCGAGAACGCAGGCTGCACCGAGAATGCCGACTGCGCCGCCTGCCCTCAGGCCGAGGTAGTTGAAACAACCACAATTGTAACCGAATAAACCACAACTCAGATATGGCAGATCTCAAAAAACTTGAGGGTATGATCGATTCTACCCCCATCATGAAGGACTTCGCCGACATCGAGTCGTCGAAACTTCCCGAATACCAGATTGACAGCAAGATCCCCGAAGGTCCCGTAGCTGATAAGTGGACCAACTACAAGGCTCATCAGAAACTTGTAAACCCCGCCAACAAGCGTCACCTCTCGGTGATTGTGGTCGGCACTGGTCTGGCAGGCGCTTCGGCCGCCTCCACCCTCGGCGAACTGGGCTTCAACGTGCTCAACTTCTGCATCCAGGACTCGCCCCGCCGCGCCCACTCAATCGCCGCACAGGGCGGTATCAACGCCGCCAAGGATTACCAGAACGACGGTGACTCGGTTTATCGTCTCTTCTACGACACGGTGAAGGGCGGCGACTTCCGCTCACGCGAGGCCAACGTTTACCGTCTGGCCGAAGTGTCGTCGAACATCATCGACCAGTGCGTGGCACAGGGTGTGCCCTTCGCCCGAGAATACGGCGGCCTGCTGGCCAACCGCTCGTTTGGCGGCGCCCAGGTATCCCGCACATTCTACGCCAAAGGCCAGACCGGCCAGCAGCTGCTGCTCGGCGCCTACTCGTCGCTCAACCGCCAGATTGAAAAGGGCACCGTGAAGAGCTATGTACGCCGCGAGATGCTCGACATCGTCATCGTCGACGGCCGTGCACGCGGTGTGATCATGCGCAACCTCGTCACCGGCGAACTCGAGCGCTACTCGGCCCATGCCGTGGTGCTCGCCACCGGCGGTTATGGCCGCGCATTCTTCCTCTCGACCAACGCTATGGGCTGCAACGGCTCGGCTGCCATCCAGGCATTCCGCAAAGGCGCCTACCTGGCCAACCTCGCATTCACCCAGATTCACCCCACCTGCATCCCCGTCCATGGCGAGGATCAGTCGAAGCTCACCCTCATGAGCGAATCGCTCCGTAACGACGGCCGCATCTGGGTGCCCAAGAAGAAAGAGGATGCCGAGGCCATCCGCGCCGGCAAAAAGAAACCCACCGACATCCCCGACGAGGACCGCGACTTCTATCTGGAGCGCCGCTACCCCGCTTTCGGTAACCTCTGCCCCCGCGACATCGCATCGCGTGCCGCCAAGGAGCGCTGCGACGCAGGCTACGGCGTGGGCACCGGCAATGCCGTGTATCTCGATTTCAAATATGCCATCGACCGTCTGGGCAAGGATGTGGTTGCCGACCGCTACGGCAACCTCTTCGACATGTACCAGATGATTTCCGACGACAATCCCTATGAGACTCCCATGATGATTTTCCCCGCCTCGCACTACACCATGGGCGGCATCTGGGTAGACTACGAGCTGCAGACCTCGATCAAGGGTCTTTTCGCCATCGGCGAATGCAACTTCTCGGACCACGGTGCAAACCGTCTGGGCGCATCGGCTCTGATGCAGGGTCTGGCCGACGGCTATTTTGTGCTTCCCTACACCATGCAGAACTATCTGAGCGATCAGATCAAGGTGAAAGCTCCCGAGACATCGGCTCCCGAGTTCGACGAGGCAGAGAAGGGTGTGCGCGAACGAATCGCCCGCCTCATGGCCATCAAGGGCAAGCAGAGCCCCGACCAGCTTCACAAGAAGCTGGGCCACGTGATGTGGAATCTCGTGGGTATGGGCCGCACCCTCCAGAGCCTTGTGAAGGCTATCGACGAAATTGCCAAAATCAAAAAGGAATTCTACGCCGACCTCCGCATCGTGGGCAACGCCGACGACCTCAACACCGAGCTTGAAAAGGCTCTGCGCCTCGAAGACTTCCTCGAAATCTCCCGCATGATGGCTATCGACGCCCTCCACCGCAACGAATCGTGCGGCGCCCACTTCCGCGAGGAGTACCAGACCGCCGACGGCGAGGCCGCCCGCGACGACAAGGACTACATGTATGTGGGCTGCTGGAAGTTCACAGGCGAGGATGAGAAGCCTATCCTTCTCAAGGAGCCTCTCGAATACGAGGCAATCAAGGTCCAGACCCGTAACTACAAATCGTAAACTTCCCACGTTGAACCAGATAACCCGTATCATTTATGGAAACAACAATTAGCGTAAACCTCAAGATTTGGCGTCAGCGTGGGCCCAAGGAACCCGGCAAGTTCGTCAAATACCATCTCGATAACGTATCCACCGGTTCGTCGTTCCTCGAAATGCTCGATATGCTCAACCAGCAGCTCGTGGACAACAACGAGGAGCCGGTAGTGTTCGACAACGACTGCCGCGAAGGCATCTGCGGCATGTGCTCGCTCTACATCAACGGCCATCCCCACGGCCCCGTGCAGGGTATCACCACCTGCCAGCTGCACATGCGCAAGTTCCACGACGGCGACGAGATCACCATCGAACCCTGGCGTTCGGCTGCTTTCCCCGTGATCCGCGACCTTATGGTTGACCGTCACGCATTCGATAAAATCCAGCAGGCCGGCGGCTATGTGTCGTTCAACTGCGGCGGTGCTCCCGATGCCAACAACCTCCCCATCTCGAAAGAGGTGGCCGACGAGGCCATGGACTCCGCCACCTGCATCGGCTGCGGCGCCTGCGTGGCTGCCTGCAAGAACGGCTCGGCCATGCTCTTCGTTTCGGCCAAGGTGAGCCAGTTTGCCCTGCTGCCCCAGGGTCAGGTGGAACGTGCCCGCCGCGCCCGCGCCATGGTGCGCAAGATGGACGAATTAGGCTTCGGCAACTGCACCAACACCGGTGCGTGTGCCGCCGAGTGCCCCAAGAACATCAGCCTGTCGAATATCGCGCGTCTCAACCGCGAATTCATCAAGGCCAAGTTCGCCGATTAAGAGCCTGCAAAGCAAGCGCTTAATCTCCGTCACACATAAGCGATAAATACAGCGGTGCTCCGGTTTCATTGCCGGGGCACCGCTTTGTTATCGTGTTTTTGTCAAGATTACGTACAATTTCAGACCAGCGCGGCGATCTGCGGGGGTGTGAGCGAGTTGGCGCGCAGCAGCTCGTCGGCGTTGTAGCGGTCGACGAATTCCTTGCGGAGGCCGAGCACATGGATGGCGGAGATGCCTTTCTCCTTCATGAGATCGGCAGCTTTTTGATGTCGGCGGGCGATTTTATTGAGTCAAGTTCGATCATTATATTATATGTGTGTTTGGGGTGGCCGCATTATTATCAACAGACAAATTTACCTATTTTCCCTCAACGGCACTACTAAAAAATATTAAACGTGAACCGATGGCGAAGAATAGGAGACATCGGTAGTGTAGATGGCGACGCCCCCCGTGTGATTATTCCTCATGTTGAACACAGCAGGTGCCCGGCGCGTTTTAATTTACACCGATGTTTCAACTATGACACTCCCGACTATGACACTCCCGACGATGATATTGCTGGCGTCGAAACAGCCCGACGCATCCTCTCTGGCCAAGGCGGCCGGGGAAACCTTGATCCCAAGCCATGATTTCGCCGTGGCGATGCTGCGCGTGGTCGACACTCTGCTCGGCTGGCTCGGTATCTCGAAAACGGGTTGGGTGGAGGAGGTGCTCTATACCGCTCTGGTGCTCGGCCTGTCGTTTCTCGCCGGCATGATCATTCGTTATCTGGCGGTGATTGGGGTCCGCAAACTCGTGGAGCTGCGCCACAGCGAGACGTCGAAGGAGCTGCTCGAGCTGCACACATTCTCCAAATGCTCCCATTTCATCCCGCCGCTGATGTTTATCTGTCTGATTCCATTCGCGTTCACCCACGACCACCACATGCTCGAATGGATTCTGCGCTTCTCTGCGGTGTATCTCATCTGCACTCTGGGCATCGCCCTGTGTGCCATTCTGCAATATGTGTGGGTGCACTTCGACCGGCACGATAATGAGAAAAACCTTCCTCTGAAAGGTGTATACAACATCGGGCGGGGAATCGTATGGCTGGTCATACTGATAGTGTGCGTGTCGATTCTTCTCGATAAATCCCCGCTGACTCTGCTGGCCGGACTGGGTGCATTCGCTGCTGCCCTGATGCTCATTTTCAAGGACTCGATTCTCGGATTCGTGGCGGGCATACAGCTCTCCAACAATGACATGCTGCGTGTGGGCGACTGGATCTGCGTCCCCTCAACCATCGCCAACGGCATCGTCATCGACGTGACACTCACCGTGGTTAAGGTGCAGAATTTCGACAATACCATTGTGATGTTGCCCCCATATACCCTCGTGTCGACATCCTTCCAGAACTGGCGCGGGATGTCGGCCTCGGGCTACCGGCTCTTCAACCGCTCGGTCTACATAGATCAGCAGACAATCCGCACGGCCACCCCGCAACTTCTCGACTCTGTCCGCGCCAAATATCCCGAGATGGCTGAATATATCGACTCGCGGCTGGCAGCGCGGCAGCGCGGCGAAGGGAACCAGTATAACCCCTCCACGCAGCCCAACGGCACCATCGACACCAACCTCGGCCTCTTCCGTGCTTACGTCACAACCTACCTCCTGCACCATCCGCAGGTGGGTGTCGGGCTCGACCTCCTTGTCAAACTCGACGCCGCCAACGAATTCGGGCAGCCGCTAAATATCTATTTTTACTCCAAAATCACGGCCTGGACCGCCTACGCAGCCCTCGGCTCAGAAATCTACGAACATATCGCCGTATCAGCACCCGATTTCGGACTCCGCCTCTACAACGCACCCGACGGCAACCGCTATTCCTTCATCCCCGCTCCTGGGGGCATCCCCGCCCCGGCACCCATCGCCGCCCCGACGTCCACCCCCGCCTGAGCCGTTCCCGCCGTCTGTAAAACCTGCACAAACCGGCCATGGTGTGTGCAAAATTATCAACACATTAATTAACATTAACATTTTATTAGCAATTTTGAATCTTCACCCCTTGGCAACACCTCTGAAAATGTGTAACTTTGTCATCGGTTGAAGCAGACATCCCGCGTGATGCCGCTCCAGAATGGAAAAAGAGAGCTATGCTTAAGAAAATTTGCCTTATAATCATACTCATGACTTCTACTGCTGTGACTGCCGCAGCACGGAAGCATGCGCCGGTGAAAAAGGCAAAAACCGAAACAAAGCACAGCCCCGCCAACCACGATGCCATCGCCGCAAAACTCGCTGCCGGAGAGCACACGCTTGCCAAAATCGAGATGACAAACCCCTTCGGCATCGTCCCCGCCGCCGGCATGGAGATGCTTGGCGTTTCCGACATCCTCGAAGAGGAAATCAGCGATCAGGACAACAGCGAACTCGTGGCCGACATGCTCAGCTACGCCCGCAAATTCTTAGGCGTACGCTACGTCCGCGGAGGCAAAAGCCCCAAAGGATTCGACTGCTCGGGCTTCACATCCTACGTCTTCGGCCAGTTCGGAGTAAACCTCTCGCGAAGCTCGCGTGAACAGTACACCCAGGGCACAAGCATCAACCGCCCCGAAGTGCAGCCCGGCGACCTCCTCTTCTTCAAAGGACGCTCCAGAAAAGCCCGCGGAGTAGGCCATGTGGCAATCGCCATCGACGCCAACCCGGCGACAGGCGAAATCACCTTCATCCATGCCTCCTCGTCGGCCGGAATCGCCATCGACCGCCTCTCCGCCCCATACTACGCCGCCCGATACCTCGGAGCACGCCGCGTAGTAGGCAAATGACCACTCACAACCACGGAATAAACAAAAGATCAACATAAACTCCATCCTTCTTACCACCCTTATTGGGAATTACCATCAAAACTACAAGGCTGTCCGGCAACACCGCGACAGCCTTTTTAATACACATACCCCATAGATGAAACCCACAGCATAAAAAATATACAATCCCCAATAATAAAACCCACACAAAAGCGTTAAAGTGAAAGCAACCACCCGACGTGCACACGAGCGCCACGCACCGAAAGGCGCCGCAACATACCGCAACAAAAAAAGTAACATCACAAAAATATGTATTGGACACTTGAATTAGCCTCAAAACTCGAAGACGCGCCATGGCCCGCCACCCGTGAAGAACTCATCGACTACGCCCAGCGTTCCGGAGCGCCCCTCGAAGTCATCGAGAACCTCCAGGAAATGGAAGACGAAGGCGAAACCTACGAATGCATCGAAGACATCTGGCCCGACTACCCCTCTAAAGAAGACTTCTTCTTCAACGAGGACGAATACTGAAAAGTCGCACAAGAGATAAAACTCTATAAATCAATGGACAAACAAGACTGAATTTGTTTGTCCATTGATTTTTATATTCGATTTTGCGCCTGAAGACATAGAAATTTGTTTGTCCATAGTTCAACCGTCAATTTTGGTCTTAAGTCATGGGCAGGTGGAAAATCCGGAGGATAATGTTCTACCGGCACAATCGGTCTGAGAGAATTTGTTTGTCCAAATTACAGCACGCAAAACCATCCTCCGGAATATCCGTCTTCCATGGGAAAGATCGGGATTCCGGAGGATAGTCTGAGTTGATGATTTGTCGACTTTAGCTGATGTTGACGATATAGGAGTCCTGAAGCACTTCTTCCATCGATTTGCAGTCAATCTTCACGACATCCCACACCCTTTGGTCGCAGGGAACGTTGTAGAGGATTCCCCCGTCTTCGTAGTCGTGCGTATCTTGATTGCCTATCTTGTAGATAGTAACTTCGGCCTTCTCCTTTTTGAAACGGAAAACGGGTCGCGGGCAATTCTCGGAATGGATGCCATAAAAATTACCATCTTTGACATAGTAGAAGATTACATTAAAATGACATTCCTCCACATAAACCTCAAAGATTTTTTTATCGGTCAGCAATCATTCATAAAGAAGAAAGTGCAACTGAGACCTTTTCCGTCTTCGTTTCTGCGCTTTTTAGAGCCGCTTCGAGATAGACAAGGGAGATGTGCTGAAAAGGCACATCTCCCTGAAAGTCGTGTAAGAATGGATCAGATGAAACTCGGAAGGTGGCGCCACCGCCGGGGGTGGGCTCATTCCTGTTCCGGGAATGCAGGTCGGTCGATCGGCTTTAGATCTCTTCGAAGTGCGAGCGGTCAACGCCGCAGATCGGACAAACGTAGTCGGCCGGCAGATCGCCGTCGGTTTCCACAATGTAACCGCAAACGTCGCATCTGAACCGGCGTGACTTCTTCGGAGCTTCGGCTTCGGGCTTGGGCTCGGGTTCGGCGCGGAAGGTGGGTGCGTTTTTGGGAGCTTTCCCCTTAATCACGCGATGATAATAGGCGTAAGTCATGGGCGTGCCCTCGCCGGGATAGGAGGTCACGAGCTTGCCGATGACAATCACGTGGGTGCCGCAGTCGACGAAGTTGATGGCGTCCAGGATGAGGCGTCCGCAGAATTTCCCTTTCACGGCCGGAGCGCCATCGAGGTCTTCACATCCGAAATCGGCATATTTGTCGGCGTCGCGCGACGACCGGAAGCCGAACGAGCTGATTACAAACGGATCGGTATCCTCAGCGATGATCGACAGGCTGAAGCGCGGATTGCGCTTGATGCAGTCGAGCGTGAAATTCTTTTTGTTGAGGCAGATAGCCAGGGTGGGATTCTCGCTCGTCACCTGGAAGCAGGTGTTGATGACACACCCTGCGGGCTTGCCGTCGGAATAGCATCCAACCACATAGAGCCCGTAGGTGATGTCATAGAGTGCGTTGCTGCTCATCTTCTTTCGAAATTAGTAGTTCTGGGCTTTGATTTCGAAGAAGCTTTCGGGATGGGCGCAAACCGGGCAAACCTTCGGCGCTTTCTTGCCTACGACGATGTGACCGCAGTTGCGGCATACCCAGATGGTGTCGCCCTCGCGCGAGAATACGATTCCCTCCTCGATGTTCTTGAGCAGGCGCAGATAGCGCTCCTCGTGGTGGCGCTCGATGGTACCAACGGCGCGGAATTTGAAGGCGATTTCGGGGAATCCCTCTTCTTCGGCTTCTTTTGCCATGCGGTCATACATGTTGGTCCACTCGTAGTTTTCGCCCTCGGCGGCATCGCGGAGGTTGGTCATGGTGTCGGCAATCTCGCCGCCGTGCAGAAGCTTGAACCACAGTTTGGCATGCTCTTTCTCGTTGTGGGCAGTCTCTTCGAAGAGGGCTGCAATCTGCTCGTAGCCGTCTTTCTTGGCCTTCGATGCATAATAGCTGTATTTGTTGCGAGCCTGCGATTCGCCTGCAAACGCTTCCTGAAGGTTGCGTTCAGTCTTTGTTCCTTTTAAATCTTTCATTTTTTTTGAGGTATTTTTTATGTTATTATTTGGTTGTCAATTGGTTGTCAATCAGTTTTATGCAATCCGGACACAGCCCGCGGAAGGTCACATCCACCGAATCGATGTCAAATCGGGGCGACATCCACTCGGCCAGGTTGCCGGGCATGGGCATGTCGTAGATTCGCGAGCATCGCCGGCAAATGAAATGGCTGTGAGCAGGCTGCTGGGCCATGTCGTAACGTGAACATCCCGATTCAATCTCCAATTCGCGCAGCAATCCTTTCTCTGTCAGCGTTTTCAGGGAATTGTAGACCGTTGTGCGCGATAGCGACAGAAAGAGCTTCGAGAGATTCGAATAGATATCCTCTGCCGACGGATGGCGGTGGCTGTTGGCCACAATTCCGAGCACCCCAATCCGCTGAGCCGAAGGACGTATCCCCTTCGCCTGAAGCATTTCGGTGAGTTTCGCTATCGAATATTCTGTGGTCATCTTCGCCTCATTTTGTAATGATTACAAAAATAGCAACAATTACAATCCCCGCCAAATTTATTTCAAAAAATCTTCTAAAAATTTTTATACTGTCCGCCAAACCGTAATAATAACAAATCTCTTATGACTCTTCTATCAAGGACAAGTATCTGAAAAAACTACTGAACAACGGATATTTAGGATATTCATGAGAAGGAGATAAATATTGGTACACTCAGGAGGATGTAAACCTGTTCCTCGGCTACCTCGACTGCGCAACTCAATACGTTAGTTTCGCGAGTCGGGGCTGAGCGAACGTCGGTCGCAGGCCGGTGCACGGTCGGCGAAGCCGAAAGTCACCGACCGCAATTCGCCCAGTCATGCGGAGGCGGTGATGGCGACAGCTCGCTGCCTTGGGGTCGCAAGGAAGATGAAGAGGACCGTCGCTTCGCCTGCCGCAGCATGATGCAGGCCCACAAAATGTTGAAACCGACTCTGCCCAAACGAGGCATGGGGAGAATGAGATAAACTTCGTTGTTTTCAACTTACGCATCTGCACCGAAAAAGGCATCATGACCAACTTCGTCCGCAAAGGGCCTAAACCCAAGGACGAACCCGCTGATATCTCGACCGCCCGCCGAATCATCGTCAACCTGCGGGCAACTGTCATGGAGGGCAGCTTAGGCAACCAGAAGCAACACTTCGGAGTCGGCAGGATCGCGGCCCGCAACTGACACAGCGAGACATTGCTCCTGTTCTTCGGCATACATATGGCCAATGCCGCGACACTTGTCGCCCGGCAGTTAGCCGCCGAGCTCAAATCAAAAGAAAAGAAGCGGGCCTGACCGATACTCAAAAAATTTTTGAACCATGACTTACCCATCATGGCCGGATCATCATGTCCGTTCCATTCATTTTTGCCGATTTTGACATCCTGAAAATCGAAAATTTGCATCCTCTCCGACTTTCAAGCCCGTTCATTACATCTTCCGCCAATAATCCGCCCCTCCTTGGAGGGTATTAACTGAATATCCCTAAATAGCTTTGTTTTTGTCCCCATTTTTATTCCCTTTGCACAAAATCTTCCTAACTTTTGGATAGTAAAACTTATGGGTAGACCGAAAGCAAGCAAACTAACTGGCAAGTTCTATTTAAGGGCTGACCGAAACCCAGACAAGAACGGGAAATACGCCATCTGTATTGATTATAATATATGTGCAAAACACGCTCGCACTGATACAGAGGTATGGGTTGAGGAAAAATATTGGGATACAACCAAAAAGGAGGTTAATACTAAACACCCTCAGCACAAACGCCTCAATGGGCAGTTGGAAAAGGCGTGATATTGATGAGGCTATCTATGAATACTCACAACGTGGAAGATTGACTATAGAAATACTTCGCTCATTGGTTCAAGGCCGTACCATACAAGGCAAGAGCAAAGAGGATGACTTTTTCACCTATGCTGAGAAAGTGATAAACGACGAGTAAAGGATGGAAAAGATTGGTGTTTCCGTAAGAGATAACGCCTTATGTGGCTTTTCTATGTTCAGAAAATTTCTGAGAGCGCACACGAAGCCCGCAAATCACTCGAATCGGGAGCCACACTGTTTAATCGGAGGTCATGGCGGCACAGCGGGAAAGGACGCGGTGGAGTTCAAGATCGACTATCTCACCACGATGAAAAAGGCTCTTGCCGACAACAAGACCGAGGAAGGATTCATAGAAGCCATGAAAAAGGCATATCCCGGACTTGCCGGCGAGAATAATCTGACCGAACTTGCCAAGACACTGTATAAGAAATGAAACGTGAAAAGAAATAATTTGGCAATCTGTGCCAAAATCTGTATCTTTGTGAACGTTTTGGTATATTTCATGTATTTCCATAAACACTTCGCTCCTCTACAAGCGCAATACATATAATTTCATATACTCCCTTATAACCATGAATAAAATTCTTAAAATTGCAGTAGGCATCTGCATAGCGTCGGTTCTTCCCGTTTCGGCGCAGAAGAGTGTCAAGAGTATAAACGACGGCTGGTCGTTCAAATTCCCGCACAGTCAGGAATGGATGTCCGTCTCGTTGCCGCACACATATAATCTGGACGCATATAGCAGACGGGATTATTATAAAGGACCTGGGGAGTATCGCCTTAATCTGAATATGCCAGCCGTTGATCCCGACCGCCGTTATTTCTTGAAATTCGACGCAGCCAACAAAGCGTCCGAGCTGACAGTTAACGGATCCACGCCCATGAAGCATGCCGGAGGTTATTCGGCTTTCTGCTACGATGTAACGGATCTGCTGCTCGAAGGCGACAATGAGCTCCGGATGACGGTGGACAATTCGCGCCTTGATGTGGGGCCGGCCTCGGCGGACTTTACTTTCTGGGGAGGGCTCTATCGCGACGCATGGCTCCTCAGCACCCCGTTGCAGCATTTTGACCTATGTGACAATGCCACTTCAGGGGTGTATGTCACTCCGACAAACGTTTCGGAAAGCAGTGCTGATGTTCTGGTGAAAAGCCGTCTTGTAAACGACGGAAAGAAAGCTTCGGGATTGAAGCTCACCGCGACACTGCGCGACAGTCAAGGCCGTGAAGTGAAATCTTCATCCAAAAAAATCAATCTAAAACCCGGAGTTTCCTGCGAAACGGAACTGACGGTGAACGGTATCAGGAATCCCGCTCTTTGGAGTCCGGAGTCTCCGACACTCTATAAACTCACGGTCAGTCTGGCCGACGCCAAATCGGGGAAAATTCTCGACGAGACCGAAACGTCCGTCGGTTTTCGCTGGTTCAGCTTTGACGGACCGGAAGGTTTCAAACTGAACGACAAGCCCTACAAACTGCGTGGTGTGAACCGACATCAGGATCTGGCTCCGGTAGGAGTGGCCATGGACGACGAGGCGCATCGCCGCGACATGCGTCTGATAAAGGACTTTGGCTGTAATTTTGTGCGTATCGCCCATTACCCGCAGGACGATGCCGTTCTCGACGAATGCGACCGTCTCGGTCTGATAGTCTGGGAAGAGATTCCGGTGGTCAACGAAGTGCCGGACGTACCGGGGTTCTCCGACAATTGCGAAGTGAATCTCACGGAGATGATCCGTCAGCATTACAACCATCCATCAGTCATGATGTGGGGTTTCATGAACGAGATACTCCTCCGCGCCCCCTCCGAGGATTCTCCGGAATGGCCGGCCACAAAGGAGCGGATAGTGAAGCTGGCGAATCAATTGGAAACGAAACTAAAAGAGGAGGATCCGACACGCGCCAGCGTGATGGCCGTTGACGGCTCCGAACGCAACAACAGGGTTGGAATCGACGTGACGGACGTGTGGGGCTGGAACCTCTACCCCGGATGGTATTGGGGCAAACTCTCCGATTTTGACATATTCCTCGAGAAGCAACATAAGGAATATCCCAGCCGCTCCCTGATCATCAGCGAATGGGGCGCGGGATCAGACCGCCGCCTCCATTCTGAGAAGTCCGCGCCGTTCGATTTCAGCATGGAGTATCAGCAGAAGTTTGTGGAGCATTATCTTCCCGTGATTGAAGAGGCCCGATATATCAGTGGCTCGTCCTATTGGAACTTCATAGATTTCAATGTCGCCGAGCGGCAGGAATCGATGCCGAGGTTCAACAATAAGGGATTGTTCTACAATAACCGCAAGCCGAAGGATGTGGCCTACTATTTCAAATCCATGTGGCGCAAGGATATCCCGGTGGTCCATATAGCAGTCCGCGACCGTGATTTTGTGGTATGCGATGACGATTCTCTTACCACGGTGAAGGTCTATAGCAATTGTCCTGAAGTGGAATTGACGGTTAACGGCGTATCGGCGGGACGCCGCACCACCGACAATTGCTTCGCATTGTTCCGGATACGGTTACCGGAAGGAGAATTGGCCTTGACGGCCAAAGGCGTTCTTGACGGCCATACCGGCAATGACGCCGCTACCGTGGTGCGCAAGAGACTCCCCGAGTTGAGCAAGGGTGAAACGCTGGCGATAAATGTCGGGAGCGACTGCGATTACACATCTTCGCTGACGGGCGAAATCTGGCTCGCCGACCGTCCCTATGTTCCCGGCAAGTGGGGATATGTTGACGGGAAGCGGAGGTCCACTACAGCCGAGATTTTCAGCACGTCGGAGACCCCTCTGTATCAAACTATGCTGGAAGGCGTCACGGAATATAAGATAGACGCTCCTGCGGGACGATATGAAATTGAGTTGTTATGTACAGACATTAACGGTTCAAGCAATAATTCACCCTATCTGCTGGGACGCGAGAAGGTAGATTCCAAAGATGCCGATAAGCGCGTGCGGATGCGTGTCGACATCAACGGCGAAGTGGTGGAGCCTGAGTTCACGCCCTCCGCTTCCGGCGGCTATCAGCATGCAGTGCGAAGAAAATACATCATTGACAACAAATCCGGCGTCATCGACATCCGCTTGAGTCCGGTCAATGGAGCCACTCTCCTGTCAGGCATCTCCTTACGGAGACTTATATAAGGATGTGTCACGTTGTCTTGTTGTACTTGCTGCCCATACCGGGTGCAAAGGACATCTGATTGTTAATCAACAGATTGTTTAATAATAAATATTACGGGCATGGATACAATCATAATATAATTATCGTAACTGTCAGTAAAACAAGACGGTAACGGCTACAACTCGATTGTGTTGTGGCCGTTGTTGTGTTATGTCGGATCGCTTTCCTCCGACCGGATATGCCTGAGCATTCTCTGAGATGACAGCGATGACCGGCACAGAGCTATTGTCTAAACTATAAATCTATACGATTAGAGGGCTAAACACATTCATAAGATTTAAAGGGAGGGTCGCAGCCTCCTGTTTAAGAGCTTGTTTAATAATAAATGTTGCCGATTTAGGAGGAGAATTCCTGACTGCAATCGCCGAACAGCCCAACGAGATTTTGAAATGCGCCATGTATCTGTTCCTCGGCTATCTCGATGGTGCAACTCAGTTCGCTCAGTCTTGCGGAGGCGGTGGCACCTCATCAGACCTCCCGTGGGGACGCAATCCGAATGAAGATGATCGTCGTTTCGCCTACCGCTGCATGATGCAGGCCCATAAAATGTTGAAATCATCGCATCCTAAACGAGGCATATCAAGCAGACGTTAATTTTTTTACAGGGTTGGCGCATGAGATTTAACTTTCCTTAAAAACCTTGAGTAAATAGTCAATATTACGGCCACATTTCTTGCGTCTTCGCTTAAGACTGAGTTTGTCGTCTTGCTTTTTAAGCATTTCCAGCGCATACTTGCGCATTGCGGAAAAATTGACAGCACTGTTTTTGGCGCGAACACGGCACATATCCTCCCTGAAAGTCACGTCGAGATGCCAATGCAGTTTGTTCTCGATACCCCAATGCGCACGGATACGGCTTGCATAATAAGACGCCTCATTTTTCTCCACGCTGCTCAGATAGTAGATGGTTTCACGCGAGTGGGAACCGTTCTCCGTTCGCTCACGCTCCATCCTTATGATGCGTTTCAGACCTGGCCAGCACTCGTACATCCCCTCTTGCTCCAGCAGTGTCGCATCCATAATTGAACAAGTCCTCTTTTCCAGTCTTCCGTGTCCTTTTTCTTCGGTAGTATATACCGACATTGGGGTGGCATTCCTGAAAATATTTTCCGTCAAGTCCTTGAGTATAGACTGGTTGCCTTTAAGAGCCATAAGATAATCTCCACCCTGAAGGATAATCTGTTCCGCGATATTACGGTGTGTGCCCATGGCGTCGATTGAAACCAGAGATCCAGTAAGCCATAAGGAGGACAATACAGACGGAAGAACCGTAAGTTCGTTGGTCTTGTCATCCACCGGCTTTTCGGCAACACAGATTTCAGTCTCGGACACCCATGCGTTGAGGATATGCAACCCATGGCATCCCAGACTCTTTGGATTTTCACCACGCAGTTTCTTTCCGTCTATGATGACCTGATGTCCACACAGGGATTCTATGATGTGCCCGCGGCAGCAGTCAAGACTTGCCCGGAGCTGAGAGGGATTGACAGACTCGACAACGCGCAGTATCGTGTCGCCGCACGGTACACCATTGGTTAGTTTTAGCAATCCTGCTGCTTTGAATTCTTCCTCTCTGTCAGTCACCATATCCGATATGACCTTTCGGAATATGGAATAGAGCACAATCGCTGTATCGACCCTGAACTAATCAGCCGTCTTGCGCCCGATGATGCCATTTGGCAAAACTTTCTTTATAATGCCAGGACAGATACCGGGCAACGCAAGGCATGCGGCTGCATCCTCTCAAAAGACATCGGCGCATACAACACCTGCCCGCATGGCTGCCTCTACTGCTATGCCAACACGTCTTCGGCCTCGGCACTTTCCAATTATAAGAAATCTATCGCAAAACCCTTTGTTGACTCGATAATCTGACTTACAACACTAAGCAGGTCATCTTGCTTTTGCGACTGTCTTTGGGTTCAATCGACAGGGAAACGTCTCTGCTGAAGTTGCCAAGCTGAAAGGAAGCGAATCGGAGGCAATAACGCATAACTCCGGTTGCCTTAATCGAAATGTTCAGGAGAGGCGGAGTAGCAGGGGGATGTAGCCGCGGACTTTGTGGAGGGTGTCGTCGCCGGGGAGGGCGACTTCGGTGTCGCGGTCGGCGAAGATCATGGCTACGCGGTTGTCGCTCTCGGGGTCGGTCTTGATGACTGTGAGGATTTCGGCGTCATCTTTGCGGTAGCGGTCGAATTCGGCGGTGCCGCGCCACATGGCGGGGTTGTCGCGGCGGAATGTCATCGCTTCGCGCACATAGTTGGCGAGCCGGCGTTCGCGGGCGTCGTCGGCCTTGAGGTGGCCTGTGGTGCGCGAGGCGTTGTCGGGCTGCGCGCCGTCGCAGTCGCGCGAAAGGTCGGCGAATTCGTCGCCGTAGTAGATGGTGACCGGGCCGGGATAGCCGGCGAGGATGGCGAAGCGGGTCATCAGATTGATTTCGTTTTTGCCGTCATAGAAGCTGTCGCCCACTCTGACGCCGTCGTGATTGCTCAGAAACAGGTTGGGAAGCACATCGTCGGGGGAGTAGCCGCGAGCGGCCGGCGAGGAGTAGATGCGCATCACGTCGTCCCAGCCGTTGTCGAGACCTCCGTTGTCGCTACCGTCCATGGCGCCGCTGATCAGCTGCTTGCCGTCGAAATCAAACGCGCTTTTCAGGCCGCCGTCGCGCAGGATTCGCGCGCTGATGCCGGCGGCGTCGCTCCAGTCTTCGCCCACCATGTAGCTCAGGGTGCCCCATTGCTTCCCCTCGTTGAGGCGGCGGTCGCACAGCTCCCTCACCGCCTGCGAAATCTCACACCAGTAGTTGTGTCCCTCCTGGCAGAGCTGATAGGCCTGGTCGAGGCGCCAGCCGTCGATCTCGAACTTGTCGATCCAGTAGGTTGCCACCTCCTTGAAATATTCGAGCGACTCGGGATATTTCACATTGCCGGAGCCGCCATCCTCGCCGCGCTCGCTCAGCACGGGTGTGGAATCGATGGTATGCCCCGATGGCGACGGCTTCTCTACACCGCCGTGATGGCCGAAAACACCGTCGAGGAGCACATAAAGGCCGCGTTCGTGAGCCTTGGCGATAAGTTCGCGAAGGTCGTCCTCGGTGCCGAAATGCGGATCGATGCTGAAATAGTCATTGGCAAAATATCCGGTGGCCTGCAGTTTCTCGCCCCCGTCGGCTTTCGAACTGTCGAAGATCGGCGTGAGCCATATGGCATTCACCCCCAGCCCGGCGATGTGGTCGAGGGCCGAGATCACGCCGCGCAGATTCCCATCCTTGCGTTCCCCCTCGGGACCCCACATGTCGTCGTAACCTTCGGCTCCTTTGTCGGAGTGCACAAATGAGCCGACCATAACCTGATAGATTGCAAGCGCACGCCAGTCGCGTTCGGGTGTCAGATTGTTCTTTTCCATGTTCTTCCATTGTTTGTTCAAAAACGAAAAACGCAGGAATGCTCATTTTTGTTTACCCATGCGCAGGGGTATAAAAGAAGGCGGTGTGTCTAAAATCACTTTCCGACACACCGCCTGTTGATCCTCAACGAAAATAAAAGTGTTTAATGTTAGTTAAACCTGAAAATTAATTGATTTTGCTGAAGATTATCTTAGATGCGGCACCGCCGACATATATCTGTTCTACGAGATATGTGCCGACGCACTTGTGGGGCGGCGGTTTTCCAACCGCCGGATTGTGGAGAGGTGGTTTTCCAGCCGCCGGATTGTCGGAAGTCCCGGTGTGTGTTCAATAGTCAGTTTCCCAGGCTCGTTTGCGGCGGTCGAAACCGGGCATATCGGCGGGGCTGCCGTCGGCATTCAGCTTTATCCCCTCGGCGGCCATCATGCTTTCAAAGTTGTTGATATAATGCTCATGGTCGGCGAGAATCTTGCGTCGGTCGCCTTTCTGATAGGTATCGACGGCATATACCTGCGGCACAGGCTGCGGTGTCTGACCCACTTCGAGGGCTTCGATAAGGAAACCGTCGCCGCCGTCGGCGGCAAGAATCAGGCCGGGCAGGCCATGCAGTTTCCACGGCCCCTCATTGACGGGAATCTCGGGAGTAAACCATATGCGCCAAGTGCGGCCATGATAAGTAGTCAGCGCCGGCAAGCATTCATAGCCGAGAATCGTCAAGGTGGAATCGCCGGCCTGCGACCATTGCATGTCGCCGGAGGATTCGGTATAGCGGCACAGCTCGTCGGATTTCATGTCGAAAACATCGACCATGCCTGCCTTGCGGTCTTTCGCCACATAAAGATACTCCAGTTTGTCGGGGGCAAGGCCTAGTTTGCGGCCGTCGTAGGTGACAGTGCCGTCGGGATGCTCCACGCGCCATGCCTTCAGCTGGATTTCGCGTAGCCGGGCCGCGCCTTCGGGAGTGGACATGCAGGAGTCGACGTAGAGGCTCATGGTGTTGTAATATAGCGACTTTTCGTTGTCGGCCACCAGTGTCATTTCAGTGGTGCAGAGGTTGCCCGAGTCGGTGTCGCGGTTTGACACCTTGTATTTTACAGCGAGGTTGTCGTGTGCCGCCGCAGCGGTAGCCACCATACAGCCAAGAGCCAATAATTGCAGCTTCATGTTTGTGTTCAGTGATGATTGGTTTCGATGCGATGTTTTCAAATTACAAAATTAAACAAAATATTTAATAACATAGAATGTTATCATAGAATGTTATCATAGAATGTTATCTTTGTGGCTAAATTCGCCTCTTAAAAAGTTCCACTTTTTTGGAAGTACGAGACTATTTATATTTGAATAATAAAACCAACCATCAATAATATGAATACATCGAAACAAATTAATTGGAATGCCTTTAATGCAAGATTCAACGAGAATCCAACTGCCGCTTTTGAAAAGATGACATATCTGCTGTTTCTTTCTGAGACCGGCAACCGTTACGGTCTGTTCCGATTCAAGAATCATCCGGGACTGGAAACTGCCCCTGTTATGTTCAAAAATCAACTCACCGGTTTTCAATCAAAATTCTTTGACGGCAAAGTCGACAAAGACCAGATTATTCATTCACTTGAAACCACGGCCGCAAATTATCCGAACCTACAGAAATGCTATGTTTACATCAACATCGAGCCGGGAGCTAACTATAAGAATTCCGGAAAGAAGGGAGGCCAGAATGGTAGCAAACAAGTTGCCGGAAAACCTGCATATATGAAAGCGGTGGAGGCGGTAGCCACCCGACATGGCTTCACAATTGAATGGCGGGTGCCAAGTCATCTTGAAGCTCAGCTTGTATTGCCGGAGAACGATTACATCTACGATATTTATTTCGGTACGGAGAATTCAATGTCTGCTCTCCTCGACGAACTCAAAGGCCATTCGGTGTTGCGATTGCGAGCCATAGAAGATCAAATCGTATTTAATGGTGCATATACGCGTTTCGATCGTTCGGCTATTAAAGAAAAAATAGAAAGCGGTTTTTTTCCCGGTCGGGTTATAGTTGTTTCAGGTGAAGGAGGCAGCGGCAAGACAGCTCTGATAAAAAATATATATCAGGAGCATTCGCAGGAATATCCTATGTATATTTTCCGGGCATCTGAGATGAATGTACATAAACCCAATGATGTGTTCCGGTTGGATCACAATTTTACTTTGCAGCAGTTCATTGAAGCCCATGCCGATGAGCCGAAAAAGGTATTTGTAATCGATTCTGCCGAACGGCTTGCGGAAATTGATTGCGATTACGCGCTGCAAGATCTGATCCACAGACTGTTGGATGCGAAATGGTGCATACTCTTTGCTACGCGCACAGTATATCTCAGAGATCTTTCCTCAATCCTTATCGACGGACTCGGTCTGAATTTGACTTTTGTCGATATTCCGCTTCTGTCGGAAGAAGATCTGACCGGATATGCGGTAAAACACGGCGTCAAATTGCCCGATAATGAAAGGTTCCGGTCGCGCCTGTGCAATCTTTTCTATCTCGGCGAGTTTCTTAAATATTACGACCGCATAAATCCTCGCGGCACCTATCGCGAGTTTGTCGACAGACTGTGGGAACAGCGCATTCAGGGAAAATCAACAAAACAAGAACTTTGTTCCCTGCGTGACACCAGTCTGGTCGAACTGGCACGGCTCCGTAGTACTTCCGGGGCGTTTTTCGTCAGTGGAGAGGGTCTGGCGCCCGAGGCTCTGTTCGCCCTCCGCCAGGATGAGATTATCGGGCTGGACAAAACGCACAACCGCTATTTCATCACCCATGATATTTACGAGGAATGGGCGTTGCAGAAACTTGTGGAACGGACATGGCGCTACGCGGAATCCCCAACCGCTTTCTTTGAAGAGATCGGCGATTCGCTGCCTGTGCGCCGGGCATTCCGCATGTGGCTGCTCGAAGAGATTCAGGAAGACAAGTCGCGGCTGCCACGCATTATCGCCGAAGTTATCACAGATACAGCACTACCCGATCTCTGGACAGAGGAGGTTTTGGTGGCAGTATTGTTGTCGGACAATGCTCAACTGTTTTTTACGCAATACAGCGGTTTGATTTCCGGAAATGCATTTGCACTGCTCAAGCGCATCCTTTTCCTGCTCCGGATCGCTTGCGTAAGGCCTGACGGAGCCACGTTTGATGTCCCGACAGGTTCGGGCTGGGCCGCCGCCATTGATTTCGTATATCAGACCCGTAGCACCTTTTTCGCCAATAGCCTGGAACATGCGTTACCGATTCTTAAGGCGTGGAGCCTTACGCATCACGATGGCGACTCCACCCGCAAAGTCGGCGAAATGGCATATTCCGTCATCAATCGGGCGCTCTCGTCGCAGCACTACGTAAGCGGAAAAATGGATAAGGAATTCCGTGACGTGATGTTCTGCTGTGCCCATGAAATCCACAATGAGCTGAAAGGCATTCTGCACAGAATCCTCGACGAGCCTTTGCCCCGCCAATCCTATGTGTTGCGGGGAATTGCTGATGAAATATTGGAGAAACCCTATTTTGAGGCAAACAACGTTATCCGCGAATTTCCCGAAGAGGTTATCTCCCTCTGCGGAAAATATTGGATTGAGACACCCGACAATAAAGAAGAAGAGGATGACTCCGAATACAACCGCGGAGTCGACCGCATATCCGTTTTCCGTTCATTCCGCGAACCAAGCAAATATGGGCTGACCACCTCGGCGGAAAACGACTATTTTCCTCCAAGCTCCAACCAGACGCCAATCAGGACACTGTTGAATGTCAGCCCTAAAAGCACAATCAATTTCATCATCCGGCTGGTAAATCATTTTGTCGAGACATACGCCGGAAGCGGCTTCGACAGCAGTATCGAAGAGGTAGAAATAAAGTTAGACGCCGACATCGTCAGCCAATATCACAGCGACAGCCTCTGGCAATGTTACCGCGGCACAGGTTCGCCGGTGCTGCCTAATTTATTGCGTTCCATCCACATGGCGCTGGAGGCATGGCTGCTCGAGGTTGCCGGCAAATTTGGTGTAAAATGCATCAAAGGCATATTGCTGCAACTTCTTAAAGAATCACGGTCTTCCTCTCTTACAGCGGTTGTGGCAAGTCTGATTCTCCGCTACAGCCCGGAGCTTGTGGAACTTGCCCTGCCTGTAATCTCGCAGCCTCTGTTTATCGACGCGGACATGCGACGGTATATCCAGGAATCCCAAGCCCGTATACTTGCAGGGATGGGGCGTGGACTCAGGAAAATCTACGACATTCTGCACTATGACGAACGGGTAAAATCAAACAATCTCCCCTTCCGCTCCAGAACGCTCCAGCAATTAATCCTGGAGTATCAGAACAACCCGATAGAGGACTGGACGGAGGCTGAACGCAAGGCATTGAAATCAAGGATGTTCGACATCATCGACGGCTTCAAAGCCGATCCCGGTATTATGGACCGCATGAGCCACATGGTGGAATGTATGGATGCCCGGAATCTCAAAATGGATGTCATCGAGCGACGTGGCGACAATCTTGTCGTTCAGTTCTCTCCGATACATGAATCAGAAATCTCACGGCGTAAAGCCGGGGAAGCGAAAAGACAACTTGAAGAAACGACAAAATACAGCACACTACGCCTTTGGTGTTCATCTGACAGCTACCCCCATGAGCCATCGGCCGAGGAAGAGGCGTTCACCCGGAATCCTGAATCGGTCGTGGCCAAAATCCGGGAATTGGCGGCTGATGCAGGGCACGCAGGCTCGCCATTAGCTACATTTGACAACGCGCTTCCCCACATCGCTGCGTCGAAATTACTTCGGGGATTCTCAGACCTTTTGTCTGATGAAAGCATAGCATATTGCTGCCAACTGGTCCTGGAAGGTTATTTGCAGATCATAGGTAATGGTTATTGCTATCAGGATGGCGACGGCGTGAAAGAATCGGCTATGACCCTTCCATACGCGTTGCTGCATAGCCCTGATGATGCCGATGATATTATGCTGACAATGGCCGCTTCGATGGTAAGAACGAATTTGGGACATGGTTATCGGCGCACGTGTGAGTTCATCCCGGCAGCTATGAGCCATTCTACACTTTGGAGCGTCCATCCCGAAATTGCCGAGTCGATATTGGGTTGTTTTATCGCGTTGCAGAACACTGCCAACGAGAACCCTACAGAACCTTTTGAAAAGATAGAGGAATACCGGGGAAAAGCATTTACGATTGACCTCGATGGGATCGACTACTCCGATATTTTCATGATGGAGTCGCTGTTCTGCTCCCTCCCGACCGCGACCGACAATCCGCGGGTGCTCCGGCTTTACAGCCGATTCTTTGAAGAAATGCCCGTGCGCATGTTCAGTAAACTCAAGCGGCATGTCGATTCCGACGAAAAATGGTATGCCGAAGAGGCCTTCATTGAAATTCGTCACAAAATCTTTGACCATATAGCGCAATTCCTGATGTCGCTCGGATCAAAAGAGGAGGCCGTCCGCTACCTGGAACTGCTGACACCCAAGATGGATTACGGCGATAAACTGGCTCGCCTCCTCACATCGGTGATAATGTCGGCCGACAGATTGAACCGGCCCGATTATTTCCACTCAATATGGGAATCACTGTTCCCCGTCGTCGACAGCATAGTGTCGGGGGCACAATCCCTCCATCAGGATGAACTGATACGCACATATATGTTGGCAGAAGACTACTGGCGTGGCAGTCAGCCGTGGCACAGCTTCACCCCGCGGGTCGCAGCTCTGTTTAAACGGGCAGCCGCGAATTGGGCCGTTTCCGACACTACACTCTACGCCATCAGCCGGACATTCTACACCATCGGGAGTCTCTGTTGCGAGGATGGTCTGGAGAGCCTCGCCATAGCCATAAAAGCCCGCAGTTCACTTCCGCTGAACAACCCCGCCGCCCTCAGCTACATGGAAAAATTCATGACGCGGTTCTGTCTGCAACACAGCCGCGCAATCCGTGAAGACCGCCGACTGAAAGCCACCGTCCGTGACATCCTCACCTACATGATCGAGCAAGGCTCCGCCACCGCTTACCGTCAACGCGATCTCCTCTAAGAGTATGTTTAGAGCTTGTTTAATAATAAATGTTGCCGATAGGGTCGCATATCCTGAGACTG
>ERZ827108.139-NODE-139-length-119718-cov-31.005624_pt1 | contig 119718 bp, 89 predicted proteins | sample MGYA00519921_ERZ827108 | MGnify/ENA primary metagenome ERZ827108 (study PRJEB31778, sample SAMEA3449258) | human gut metagenome | biome: human gut; feature: human-associated habitat; material: faeces | place: United Kingdom | collected 2010/2012 ... | reverse complement strand
ATGTCCACTTAGAACTTTTGCAATGCAATCCATCACCCCAAATGTCCAACCTGCCGGATTTTAACACAATTTGCTTTTCGGCGGAAAATGTATTATCTTTGTACAGCAAAAGTGCGGGGGCGGCCTGAAACCGCCCCTTTTTCGTATCCGGAGGCCCGTTTTCGGGCGGAACTGTCCCTATGATGGAAATTTTTTGCAGCCATGTAGTTTTTCCTACATGGCATGTAGTGTTTCCCGTCCCTGCATGTAAAGAAAAATAAGCGGGGGATAGCGTCTCCCAAAAGTGTAGAAAGGTTAAAAATGTTAATGTCCGGTCGCGCGTTTTGCCCTTGCCGGTGTTCGTCGTACGGGCCTCCGGAAATTTTTTTTCAGGGAAATGGTGAAAAAAACGGAGAAAAATTTGGCCGGAAGCATCTAAAGATATACTTTTGCGGTGTACTATTAAGCTATAACACTATTAAAACATAAGGAAATGATAGAAATCAAGAACATCCGCTTTGCTTACGGTCGCCGTCAGGCGCCTGTATTCGAGGATTTCAGCCTTTCGCTTGCGCCGGGCCGCATCTACGGTCTGCTGGGCAAGAACGGCACGGGCAAATCCACGTTGCTTTATCTCGTATGCGGCCTGTTGCACCAGCAGGAAGGCTGCGTCACGCTCGACGGTGTCGATGTCCGTCTGCGCCGCCCCGAGGTATTGCAGGAAATCTTCTTTGTTCCCGAAGAGTTCGAGCTGCCTGCGGTGAAGTTGGGCCGTTATGTGGAACTCAATGCACCGTTTTATCCGCGCTTCAGCGAGGAGGTGTTGTCCGCCTGCCTTGAGGAATTCGAACTGTCGCCCGACCTGCATCTCGGCGAACTCTCGATGGGACAGAAGAAAAAGGCCTTCATGAGTTTTGCCCTTGCGGCGGACACCCGTTACCTGCTGATGGACGAACCGACCAACGGGCTGGACATTCCGGCCAAGAGCCAGTTCCGCCGTGTTGTGTCGAAATACATGACGGACGACCGCACGCTGATTATTTCGACCCACCAGGTGCGCGATGTCGATATGCTCATCGACCATGTGGCCGTGATAGACGGGACAAGGTTGCTGCTGGACCGTCCGGTGTCGGACATCTGCGCGGCGTTGTGCTTCGAGGAGCGTCCCGTCGGGGAGTCTGTGGACGACGCGCTCTATGTGCAGCCCTCGATTACGGGCAATTCGGTCATCTGCCGCAACGAAAACGGCGCCGACACGGTGCTTAACCTCGAGTTGCTCTTCAACGCGTTGCAGGAACATCCCGACCTGATGGCCGGAAAATAAGGATTGGTGGAATTTTATGTAAAAAAAGAAAATATGAAACACTTTGAATTCAGACGTTTCGGGCGCGTACTGGCGCACGACATACAGGAAAACCGGACGAAGAACCTGCGCGACTTCGCCTGGCTCTATGTGGCCAACTTTTTGGTGATAGCCTCTTTCTTCTATTCGCCCAGCCGCGACGGATTGGACGCCATGCCTGCGGGGCTGGCCGAGGACATTCTTTTCTCGAAAACCAATGCCGCCGTCCTGATATGCTTCTCGTTGCTCTCTTACTATGCAGTGAGCCGCGTTTTCTCCAACTTCCGCACCAAACAGTTGCGCATAGCCAACCTGATGTTGCCGGGCACGAACCTGGAAAAATATCTTTCGCGGGTTTTGCAGTACACCGTTTTCTACGTGGTGGCTTTCTTCGCCGCCTTTGTGCTGGCCGACCTGACGCGGATGCTGGTCTTCCCGGTTTTCGGCCATAGTTTCCCCTCGCTGGTGCCGAACATGGTGGAGGGCATCGGCAGCATTGTTTCCGGTTGGCACAGCGTAAACAACCAGGGAACCTTTCCCCGTGTGTCGGCCGGCGAGATAATGCTTCTCAGCGTGATGGCGAACGTGTGGTCATACAGTTGTATGTTGCTCGGAAGTGCCTTCTTCCGCAAACGGGCTTTCCTCTATACGCTGCTGACCGTCCTGGGCATTTTCATTGCTATGGGTGTGCTGTGCGATTTGTTCTTCGAACATGTTCATTTCTCCCTCGAGATTTCCCTCTCGTGGATAAGTGCCGTCTTCGGTGTGCTCGCCTGCGTGAATGTCTGGCTGAGCTACCTGCTCTTTACCCGTATGCAAGTCATTCCATATAAATACCTGCGCAAATGAATTTCAAGGAAGGATTACCCATATATGTACAGATAGCCGAGCGGCTTTCGGACGAAATCCTTTCGGGCACGTATGAGGCCGATGCGCGAGTGCCTGCCGTCCGCGAGTACAGCAGTCTGCTGGAAGTGAATGTGAACACTGCGGTCAAGGCTTTCGACTTGTTGCGCCGTCGGGGTGTGCTCTACGACAAGCGGGGACTGGGTTCGTTCGTCTCGCCCGAGGCCCGGCAGCTCATACTCGACACCCGCCGCCGCGAGTTCATGGAGACAGACCTGCCCGAGATGTTCCGGCGCATGGACATGCTCGGCATCAGTGTGGCCGAAGTGCGGGCCGCCTACGACGCCCGCAGGGCCGGAAACGAAACAAAGTAAACGATTAAATATGAAAAGGTATATGAAAAAAATGAGACTTGCGATGGTGGCCGTGGCCATACTGTCGCTCACGGCCTGCAGGCTGGTTGTAGGCGGAAACGCGCTCAAGGGAGAGGGCATCCGCCTGACGAAAGACACCGTGACGGCATCTTTCGATGAAATCTCGGTATGTCAGGGCATCCGGGTGGTGTATGTGCAACGCGAAGGTCGGCCGCAATTGCGGCTGGAAGCCTACGAGAACGTCATGCCGCGCATCAGCGTCCGCGTGGAAGACGGAGAACTGCATCTGAGTTATGATGACGTAGTCAGTTCCGTGAACGACGTGGAGACGGTCGTCACGGTATACGCGCCTTCCCTGCGCGGCATCGAGGTTTCGAGCGCGGCACGTGTGGAAACCGACAGCCTCGTCGTGGCGGACGAACTGGAAATAGACGCTTCGAGCGCGGCTGCGGTGACGCTGCGCGGCGTTTCGGCCCGGAAGGTTTCGGCCGATGCGTCGAGTTCCGCGAAGGTGACGCTCGCAGGCAGCTGCCGGACGGTGGACTTCGACGCTTCGAGCGCCGCAAAGATAGACGCGGCCGGGCTGAAAGCCGAAACGGGCAGCGCGGAAGCTTCTTCGGCCGCCCATGTCGAGACGTGGGTCAGCGGGGCACTGCAGTCCGAGGCCTCTTCGGCCGGCAGCGTGTCGAACAAGTCGCGCTGAGCTGACCGCCTGCCGGGCTTGGCGGCCCGGCGGACGCGGGCATTATTTGCAAAAAGCCGTTGAATTGAACATAAAGTATGTAGAAAAGGGCACGGGGAATACGCCTCGTGCCCTGAATGGTTACTAAAGATTCCGCTTTCGCGGGGACAGCTTGTCCTGTTCCTTTTTTCGTCGGTTCCGGAAGGCTTTCGGCCGATTCCGGCTGCGGTCCGGCCGTCACCGGCCCTTAGAAAGGATAGCCTATGGCGAAGTGATAGGCCAGTCCGTCCTTGATGCGCGGTATGTTGTACCAGCCCGTCTTTCCTGTCTCGTAAGGTGCGTGGAGCGCGAAGCCCACATCGAAGCGCAGGACGAGGAAGTCGAGGTCGTAGCGCAGGCCGAGTCCTGTGCCTACGGCGATGTGCTTCAGCGTCTCTGCCGAAAATTTGCCGCCGGGGCGGCCGGCATCCTCGCGCAGCAGCCATACGTTGCCCGCGTCAAGGAACACGGCTCCGTGCAGGCTGCCGAAAAGGCGCGCGCGGAGTTCGGCATTGGCTTCCAGACGGACATCTCCGGTCTGGTCTATGTAGGCGTACTTCGAATTTCCGCTGCGGTAGCTGCCCGGACCTATGGTGCGCACGGTGAAGGCACGTATGCTGTTGGCGCCGCCTACGTAGAACTGGTCGGCGTATGGCGCACGGGTACTGTTCCCATAGCTGTAGATGACACCGGCAAAGAGCCTTGTGGCGACATTGAAGCGCGAGTTGATGCGGAAGGTCTCATGTGCTTCGGCCGTGAACTTCAGAAATTGTGCGAAGGGGCTGCCGAACAACGCTTTGTTCTGTTCCGAGAATTTGCGTCCCGTGGCCGCGTAAATTCCCGATACGGCATTTCCCGCCTCCTTGGCCGTCAGTTGCAGCCAGACGGGGTTGCGGTGTCCGGCGGCCGAGTTGTAGGTGAATGTATATGATATGGACGGCACGAACTGGTCGCGCATGGAGACGTATAGCGCGGGGTTGGCGTTCATTATCGAGTCGAAAGTGCCCGTTTTGTGGAACATCTTGTCGAATTCAAGGCTGAAAAGCGTCAGTTCGTGCTCGGCCGTGCGGCGTTTGTGCCATTTATACGTTGCGCTGAGGCCGAACGTGACCATGTTGAAGAAGCCTGCGCGGTTTCTCCAGTCGGCATTGAGCGCGAAGGTGGTGGATGCGGGGAAGCGGGTGTGGCGTCGGCTGATGCCGGGGAAGACAAAGCGCGGAAAGTCAAAGGCCAGCTCCGTACCGAGCTCGTAGGAGTTCAGCAAAGAATTGCCTCCGTGGCCCGCACCCGTCTGCCACTCGTGCGAACCGAATATCTTGAACGACACTTTCTCGCCGCCTCCGAACGCGTTGCGCTTGGCTACGCCGAAGGCAATGCCCGGTCCGACCTGCTGGTTGCTTTTCAGCGTGGCGTTCATCTCGAAGTAGCTGTCATAAAGCTTGTCCATCACGGCATTCACATATATATCCAGTGTGTCGCAGGAGGCGCTCGTGTCGCGCGGCACGTAGTTTACGTCCATCTGGCTGAAGACTCCGATGGTGTTCAACTTTTCTAAGGTCATGTTGCTGTGGCTCAGCCGGAAGAGTTCGCCCTTCCGGTGGCTGATGGCGTGCCGCCACATGCCCGCACGCAGGGGCAATTTCTCTCCGGAATACTCGTAGAAGTAATTGCGCCGGCGGATGGACTTGTCCGGAACGTCATCTTCCGTGCGCTTGATGCTGACGTGCGTGTTTCCGATATACCATTGGTGGCGCACACGTGCCGGCCGATCGGGCGCGGGGCGTACTTGTAGCTGGACCTTTCCGCGGCGCATGACGGTGTCGGCGCGGAATGTGGTGTACGGAGCCGCGTAGTAGTAATAACCGTTCTCGCGGAAAAGTTTTTCTATGCGCGTTTGTTCGCCGGCTAAGTTCACGACACTGAAGGCGTCGCCCGACTTGAGCAGCCGTTCATGGCTGGTCGCGCGCAGCAGGCTGTCGGCCCGTGCCGGAAAGTCAAGGTAGGCGATGGAGTCGAACCTATGTACGGGGCCCGCATATACGTCATAGGCAATTTTAGCCTTGCGGGGATTTTTGCGTGGCAGTATCCTGTGCTCCACTTTCCCGCTGAAATATCCGTAGTTGTGCAGGGTGTTCGTGGCTACCCGTGCACGCATTTCGGGGCTGACCGTGGAAACGAGGACGGGGGTGGCTGCAAAGTTTTTGAAAATCCATTTTCCGAGCCCTTTCCGGTGGTTTACCAGGCCGTTGTAGAGCCATAGGCCGACGGGGAAGGGGGAACGGATGGACGAAGAGCCGAACAACGCGTTGTTGGGTGCATAGGCCAGCACGGCTTCCACCTCTTCCTGTGCCGTCTCGAATGCTTCCCGGTCAGCCTCGTTCTGCGCTTTGAGTCGTTTACGTTCCTCTTTGGTGAGGTCTTCCGCCTTGTGTGACAGTTGTTCCTCTATGCCGGCGGTGCCTTTGCCGCTCAGCAGGTCGTCTACCGCGTTGATGGCCTCTCCGATGGACGTGATGACGCCGGCGGAGTCCCTTTTCGTTGTTTTTTTCAGCTTCAGAGGCGTTCCTTCATAGCTGATTTTGTCGATACCCACGTAGAGTTGTTCGTCTTCCGGCAGGTTGCTCGTTGTGGAGCAGGAGGCGGCCAGCGCGGCGAGGAGCAGAATTGCCGCTATCCCTATGCTCGTTCGCATCGGGTGGTTGGTATGTAGGGGGAGAAGTATCATTGTTTCGTCTTCGCTTTGTCTTCTTTGTCTTTGTTCTTTTTATCTTTCGAGCGGAACAGGAACAGTTCGCCGAGCCGGTTGCTTTTTTTCCTCAGGATGAGGCCTGCGCCGGTTTTTGTCAGTTGTCCTTCGAGCGGGTCCTGCACTCCGCGGTCGTAGAATACCCTTACGTATCGCGATGCGCTTTTGTCGAGCCGATATTCCAGGGCTATGTTGTCGATAAAGCTTGCCGCCGAATTTTCAGCGTCTTCTCCCGTGCTGACCTTGCCGCCTATGATGACGCTGATGCGATTGTTCCAGAAGCGTTTGGCGAACTGGAACGAATAGTCCGTAGTCTCTGTGCCCGCGGCACTGGTTCCGCTTTCCATACCGATGCTTACGTCAATAGTTTTCAGGGCCGAGCCGGCAATACTCTGGATTTCGCTTTGCAGGAAAGCATTGAGCGCGTTGCTGGCCTTGAATCCGCTGCCGCCGGATGCCATCATGTCGTCCGTCATGTACATTCCGGTGGCCAGCATCGCCACGGCCGTCTTTCCTCTCTGTGCGGCTGTCATTGTCGCCAACTGGTTCTGTACGCTCAAGTCCTCGGGTGCCTCGATGGTGAACTCCAGTCCCATGTCGTTCAGCGGCTTTGTGATGGCCACACCCACGTCGAACGCCACCGTGCGCGGCTGGTCGTTTTCGGTGACGGTAGCTTTCATCCGTTCGGTGGCGGCTATGTTGAGCGTAGGATTGGTCACGTCGCCCGTGAAGTCCACGTAGCTGCCTTGTGTGATGCTGAAAGTCTTGAGGGGGATGACGGGCAGCGAGTACTTCATCTCTCCTTCGTTCACCGTCAGTCGTCCTGTCATGCGCAGGTCGCCTTGTTGTGTGATGCGCATGGTCATGTCGCCGCCGCCCTCCAGGTCTACGTAATTCTGTCCGTCTTCACTGAGCAGGCAATGGAAGCGTGCGGCGTCATTGATGGAGATGGCAAGCGTCATGTCGAAGCCTCCGACGGGTACGGGTGTCTCTTCGTCCACGGCGACGCTGTCTTCGAAGCTCACAAACTTCACCAAGTCGTGCAGACGGTCGTCCACGGTCAGCGGAGAATCCTTCAGGATGTAAGTCATGTCGGTCTTGTCGAGCACGTCAAGCTTTCCGCGGATGAAAAGGTTGTCCATCGTGCCGCGCAGCGTACCGTTATAATTGGCAAAGACCTTTCCGTAGACGAGTGACTGCTTTTTCCGTTTGGCGGTGATGAGTTCAAAGTCGTTCGCCTTCATGTTGAAGTCGAGCGTGATGCGGCTGAAGTCGGCGAAATCCAGCTTTCCGTTCATCACGAGCGGGTTGTTCGCGTTGCGGGAATACAGGCCGAAGTTGTCGAACAGCATCCTGTTGTCTTTTATCTCGATGGGCCGGCGGTCCATGGTGAAGTCAAAGCCGTAGACGTCCGAGTACAGGTGTGCCGAGTCGAAGTTCAGCGCGCCGTTGATGGCGGGCCGTTCGAGGTTTCCCTCTACAGTGAGGTGTCCTCCGGCTTTTCCTTGCAGCCCCATGTCTGTTCCGGCCATGAAGCCGTTCAGCATGGCGAGCGGGAAGTCATGCAGGCTGATGTTGCCGGTGAAAAGTCCGCCCTCCGTGTCGCGGTACGTTCCCTCACACTCCATCACCTCCGTTCCGTTTGCCGAGATATAGGCGTTGGCATAGTGTTCGCCGCCCTCTTTCGGCAGGTAGATGGCCTCCATGCCTATGTTGCCCAGGTCCACGCCCTCGAATTTCAGTCCCGAAGCCTCGAACAGTGCCGACGTGGACAAGTTTTTGTGGTCGTCCACCAGGTGGAAGTCGCCGTTCAGCATACCTTCGAGTTGCGGAAGATAGGGCAGGACGTCCGATAGTTCGCCCAGGTTCAGGTTACTTATGCTGGCAGTGATGTCGTTCACCGAGTCCGCGGGCTGGCTGAATACGCGCAGGCCCGTCCCGTCGTCGGCCAGTAGGTCGATGTTGGCTTTCAGCATCTTGTTCTTGTCCAGACTGATGAAGTTATCCTCGTTCACGGTGAAGTTGCGATAGGCGATGACAGGATGTTGCGGGTAGATGGAAAGCCGTATCTCCTCGTCCGTCAGTTCGGCCCGCGTTCCGATGTCGATGCCCCGCCTTCCCTGCGCGTCGATGAACTGCAATTGTGCGCCTACACCGTCTTTTTGCAGGTATCCGTCCAGGTTTACCCGGAATTTGTGCGGGTTTCGTTTCGTGTAGTTATGGATGTCGCCGTGCAACCGGAAGCCTGTCGAGTCCTGTGACAGGAATACGCCGATGGTGTCGAGCAGCAGGTTGCCGTTGCGCAGGGCCCCGACGCTCAGGTCGCCGTTCAGACCGTCCTCAGGTCCGGCGTAGAGGCGCAGGCGTGCCGAGTTGTAGGAAACGCCCATGTGTTCCAGAATGCGGCTCATGGGGTTGTCGCGTCCGGCGTCGAGGTGTAGCGTCATGTCCGGCAGGGCCTGTCGCAGTTCCTTCTCGTCCAGTACCTTTTTCTCTATTTGCCGGGACAATTTGTCCGCCAGTTTCGTGAAGTTGCCGGCCAGCAGGTCCACCGTTCCCGCCGTCCCGAAGTTCAGGTACAGGTCTCCGGCCGACACGCGGGCGGTGGTGGTGTCGCGCGAGGTGGCAAAGGCAAACAGCAAGTCTTTTGCCGGGATGCTCTTCCGCGGTGTGAGGAAGCGCAAGTGTCTGAATCCGCCTTCCGCGCCGTATGCCGAGAAGTCCCGCTGCGCCCGTGCCGTGATGTCCACGTCCGCGCCCAGCTGCAAGGTATCTGCCATTCCCGCCGCCTTTTGTACGTTCACCATGGGCAGGCTGGCCGTGAGCCGGGCCTCGATTTCGCGGCCCAGGGTGGCTTCCAGATGTCCTTCGCCCTCTACCAGTTCGTTGAGTGCCGAGAAATCGGCCTTCGCCTTTCCGCCTGCGACGGTCGCGTCCAGTTTTAGTCCGCCCAGGTCCCACGTCCCGTAGGCGAATTTGCCGACCGAGGCTTTCGCCTGCAGCCGTGTGCGGGTCGCAAACGGGTCGAAGCCGCTGCCGGCGGCCGTCAGTTTTCCGCTGAAAGCCCCCAGGCCCGAGCCGGGCAGGAAGTCGCCCAGCGGGAACGCCGCCGAGCTGGCCGCCAGTCTGTAACTCTCGCGCCGGAGGTCGGCCTCGGCTTTCGCCTGCAGCCGTCCGCCCCGCGCGGCCACCTGCAGGTCGGTCTTGTAAGTATTGCCGTGAACCGTGGCCATGCCTCGCGCCGTCATGCCGCGGGGAATGTTGAACGAGTTGCGTGCGTCGGCGGGGACAAATGCCTTGACGAATGTCATGTCCTGCGTCCGCAGGTCGAAACGCGCCGTTACCTTCCGGTTGTCGCGCAGGACATTTTCGGCCTTCGCGCTTCCCGTCAGCCGCAGCGCGCCCGGAAGCGACACTTCCAGCCGGTCCAGTGTCAGCCGGTCCATGTTGCCCGAGGCCTCCGCGCGGATGGCCAGCGTTTTCTGCGGCCAGGCCTTCAGATATTCCGCGTCAATCATTCCGCGGCCCAGTGTCCGCACGTCTTCGGGTGCGATGGCCGCGTCGATGTATGCCGCCAGTCGCCCGTCGCGGCCTTCCTGCAACGCTTTCCGGTCCAGTTCGAGCGCGATGTCGGCGCGCGAGTGCTGTGTGCGCAGGCGGAATGCCGGCAGGGACAGTCTTACGGAGTCCATGTAGAGGCCTCCCGACAGCTCCCTCACGTCTATTCCGCTGCGTTCGTGCAGCGAGACGTTGGCGATGCCTGCCCGCAGCGTGCCGTCGGCTGTGTAGCTGAGGGTGTCGAGGCGCAGGTTCAGTCCGGACAGCACGATGTGGTTCGGGTCGAAGCCTTCGGCCGTTGTTCTGAAGTCCTTCCACAGTATGTCGTTGTCTTTCCGGAAAGCGGGATTGCCCTTGTGCGGCGTGTCTGCGGCTTCCCGTCCGCTCCGTGCGGCATAGGTCACGTTGCCCCGGCGGATGTCGAGCTGCCTGACGGCGTAGTTGCCGCGACCCGTGTCGAAGTGTCCGTCAAACAGCTTTGCGGACTCCATGTCGGCCGCCACGCGCATGGTGTCACCGGGCATCGACAGCCGTATTGCGGTCTGCTCGATGCGCACGCGGTCTACGGTGATGTCCCACGGCGCGGAGGCGGTGGTGTCCTTGGCCGCCGTGTCGCTGAGCGCTACGTAGAGCTCGGCCTTGCGCAGCACGGCATTGTTGATGTGTATCTTCCCGTCGGCCCAGGCTATGCCGTGCGACCGTGCCTCCAGCATACCGACGCGGCCGCGCAGGTAAGTGTCGGCTATCAGGCTTTTTGTGTTCAGCTTCATGTCGTACAGCGCGAAACCGTCTACGTCGAGGCGGCTGCTGAACAGGGGAATGAGCCGGACGTCAAGGCGCAGGGAGCGCAGGGCCGCTATGGTGTCGTTGCCTTCGACCGCCGTGACGCGGTGTACCCCGAGGTTCAGCGGAAACACCAGCCGTACCTGTCCCACCGAGATGTTCATGCCGGTGGTTTCGGACAGATGTTGCGTCACTTTCCGGACTACAAAATTCTGAACGGGCGGGAGATAGATGAGTATGGCCGCCAGCAGGAACAGTACGATGGGCGTGAGAATCATCGCCATCAGCCATTTGCCGGCTCGTCTGAGTAGTTTTTTTCCTTTCATCACGGTGCAAAGATAACGCAAGAACGGCGAAGTACAAAAACAATATCCGGCAAATGCCCCGTATGAAGTCTAAAAGTATGTTTACAGGCCTTCAGGAGTTGCGCGGCGGGGCTTTTTCCTCTTTTGTCCGGGCGGCGTTTCGGGATGCTTCGGGATTTTAACATTTACCCTGCGGTGATTTTAACACTTTTTGCTTTCGGGCCGAAAATGTATTATCTTTGTACTGCGGAAGTGCGGAGGCGGGGTTTCCCCGCCTTTTTTCGTGCGATATGGCCGGCTTTCGCGGAAAAATATCCCGAAGGAAAGAAAAACTACATGGCTCATGGTTTTTCCTACATGCCATGTAGTGTTTTCTGTCCCTGCATGTAGGGAAAAACAAAAGGGGCGCCGGTGTTCCGAAAAAGTGCAGAAAAGTTAAAAATGTTAATGTCGTTCCTCAGTATTTGCCGTTTTTCTTGTGACAAAGTGCCGTTTGCTGACGCCCGCCTGCGGCAAAACGGGAGGGGAATGCCGTGTATGAGTTTTTTTTACTACCTTTGCCGACATCGAAAAAGCAGAAAAACAACGCGACAATGAAAAGAACAATTCTCATCCTCATGCTCGGCGCCACCGCCATGGCCGGCACCGCACAGAAGTACACCGTCAGCGGGAAATTGCCCGCATCGGTGACAAACGCCAAGGTGGTCTATCTCTATAATATGGAGAACCAGACACCCGACAGCGTGGCCGTAAGCAACGGAAAATTCACCTTCGAAGGCGAAGCCGCCGGAAAAATATTCGGCATAGTAAGACTCGACGCCGAATCCAAGTCCGTCCCCGTCATTCTGGACGGTAATGTAAGCGTGGACCTGGAGACAGAGACGGCGGCGGGAACATCCGAAAACGAGGGACTGACCCGCTACAACACGGTACACACCACAACGATTGATGCCCTGAAGAAGGTGTACGGGGAATACACATCCTTACGTCAGAAAGGCGAAGCACCGGCCGACAGCGTGATGCAGCGCATCGAAAAAAGCTTTGACGAGCTGTCCGAGCGCATGATAGACAACGTCAAGACCTGTTGCACCGAAAACAAACAGGCCAAATTTCCCGCCTACTTCCTGATACAGACGGCCTCACAGATGGACAAGTCGGACGTACTGGCACTCGTCGAGGGCGACCCTGCCTATATGCAGACCTCGCTGCTCGACAAACTGAAGGGTATGCTGGACGGATGGAGACGGCAGGCCGTGGGAGCGGAATTTACTGACCTTGTCATGCCCGACACCACGGGCACGGAGCGCCGCTTGTCCGAGTTTGTGGGTAACGGCAAGTACGTGTTGGTGGACTTCTGGGCCTCGTGGTGCGGCCCCTGCCGGCAGGAAATGCCCCACGTAAAGGCGGCTTATGAGAAATACCACGACAAAGGTTTCGACATCGTGGGCGTTTCGTTCGACAACAACAAGGCTGCCTGGACGGCAGCCATCGCCAAACTCGGTTTGCCCTGGCACCACATTTCCGACCTGAAGGGCTGGCAATGCGCGGCCGCATCCGTCTACGGCATCAACTCCATTCCCGCCACGCTCCTCATAGGTCCCGACGGAAAAATCATTGCGACGGGCCTGCGCGGCGAGCAACTTTCGGAGACCTTGGCCGGCATTTTCAAATAACGGCATACGGACAACGTGCCGCAGGCAGCACACGATTGCACGTGGCTGCCGCGACACAAGACAGCAACGCGACGGGGAGGACGGCCGAAAGGCATGTCCTCCCCGTTTCCTTTGGGACAGACAGACGGGTATATAGCCAAAAAAAGAGGCTGAACGCCTCTTTCCATCCTGACGGGCGGCAACATTGCCTTCACGGCTTTGCGCCCTCCCGCGCCCCGCATTTCGGGGCTTGCATCCGAGTGTTACCTATTACAATCCTTTACCCGGAACAGGATAATACCTGTTTTCCTATGTGACGGCTCCCTGCTGCCGGCCTTTTCCCAAAGACCTTGTCGCGACTTCCGCAGGGCCGTACTTTCGTTTTTGTGTTGGTGCGGCTTGTTTTTATAAGTTCCATGTGTGCCGCATGTCTCTCTTTTCTGCTGCAAAGTTAAACAGTGTATTCCATCCCTGCAAGGGCGAGGCGCATTTCTTAATATTATTTCAGTTTGAAACGCCTTGTTTCTCAACTACAGTTTACAAAATGCGTCAAAGCCGGCATCCCGTATGTACGAAATGCCGGCTTTGGCGTTCTAAAACAGAACTTCCGCGGCTGAAACAGCATACGGAAGTTCTTTCGGGTGACTAGTGGGATTCGAACCCACGACATTCAGAACCACAATCTGACGCTCTAACCAACTGAACTATAGTCACCATCTGTAACCTTTGTTCCCAAAAGCGTTGCAAAGATAGGTATTTCTTGCTAAGCCGCCAAATTTTTGTTCTTTTTTTTACTTATTTCTTGCGGAAAGCCGTGTGGAAAAGTGCGGAAGGCTTTGCACCGGCCCCGGCTCAGTCGGGATAATACTCATGCTTGGCTGCGGCAAGCGTATTGAGCATCAACATGCAAATGGTCATGGGGCCGACGCCGCCGGGCACGGGGCTGATGTAACTGCACCGCGGGGCAACCTCGTCGAACTTCACGTCGCCCGACAGTCGATAGCCGCTGGGACGTGTCGCATCGGGCACACGCGTGGTTCCCACGTCGATGACGACGGCGCCCTCCTTGATCATGTCGGCTGTCACGAATTCCGGTTTGCCGATGGCCGCGATGACGATGTCGGCCCGCCGGCATTCTTCCTTCAGATCGCGGCTGTGACTGTGGCAGACGGTGACGGTGGTGTCGCCGTGCTCTTTCTGCATCATGAGCTGCGCCATGGGCTTCCCTACGATATTGGAACGCCCCAGCACGACGCACTTGCGGCCGCTCATCTCTATGCCGTAACGTTGCATAAGGGTAAGTATGCCTTTCGGAGTGGCCGACATGTAGCAAGGAAGCCCTATGGCCAGTCGTCCTACATTGACGGGATGGAAGCCGTCCACGTCTTTCCGGTAATCGATGGCCTCGATTACGCGCTGCTTGTCGATGTGACGGGGCAGCGGAAGCTGCACGATGAAACCGTCGATGTCGGCGTCACGGTTGAGGCGGTCCACGCAAGCGAGCAGTTCATCCTCGGTCACATCGTCTTCATAACGCACCAGCGTGGAGCGGAAGCCACATGCCTCGCACGCCAACACTTTGTTGCGCACGTATGTCTCGCTTCCGCCGTCGTGCCCGATGAGTACGGCGGCCAGATGCGGGCGTTTGCCGCCGCCGGCCACCATGCGCTCTACTTCTGCGGCTATTTCCTTCTTTATTTCGGCCGCTGTTGCTTTTCCGTCTATAAGGGTCATGTTCTTATTATATATATTAAAGGTGTACGACATGGCAGGAACGCGCGTGCACGGCAGGGTGTACGTTTCGTTTGCCGTGTCAAAGTTACGACTTCTTGCGTCACGCACCAAATTTCCGTCTTCATTGTTTCGGCGGCATGATGATGTTTTTCTGCGGAGATGCGTCTTGCACCACCGGTCTGCGCGGGCCGGGGAATCCTTATTGTACAGATTGGCGACACGATAGAGCCTAATCCTATTTTTTTTCTTACCTTTGTCTGCACAAAACCGGAACCTATGGACAATTACATCGTATCGGCGAGAAAATACCGGCCTTCTACGTTCGACAGCGTGGTGGGACAGTCGTCGCTGACCACGACGCTCAAAAACGCAATTGCCGCGGGAAAGTTGGCACATGCCTATCTCTTCTGCGGACCGCGCGGCGTGGGAAAGACGACCTGTGCACGTATTTTCGCCAAGACCATCAACTGCCTTTCGCCAAATGAGCGGGGAGAGGCATGCGGCACGTGCGAAAGCTGCACGGCCTTTAATGAAGGGCGCAGCTACAACATACATGAGCTGGACGCCGCCTCGAACAATTCGGTCGAAGACGTCCGTTCGCTCATCGAACAGGTACGCATTCCGCCTCAGGTGGGCCGGTACAAAGTATTTATCATAGACGAAGTGCACATGCTCTCGGCGGCTGCGTTCAACGCCTTCCTCAAAACGCTTGAGGAACCGCCTGCCCATGCCATCTTCATACTGGCCACGACCGAGAAACATAAGATTCTGCCCACGATTCTCAGTCGTTGTCAGATTTATGACTTCAACCGCATGGAAGTGGCCGACATTGTGGGCCACCTGCGCCGCGTGGCCGAAGCGGAAGGCATCACTTACGAGGAAGAGGCCCTCGGGGTAATCGCGCAAAAGGCCGACGGAGGTATGCGCGACGCGCTTTCCATTTTCGACCAGGTGGCCAGTTTTGCCAACGGGAACATCACCTACGCCAAAGTCATCGAGGACCTCAACGTCCTGGACTACGATTACTATTTCAAACTGACCGACTCGCTGCTCAAAACGGACATCCCCGCAGCACTGCTGACGCTCGACGAAATCCTGTCAAAGGGATTCGAGGCCAATCACTTCATTGGCGGACTCGCATCCCACTTCAGAGATTTGTTAGTGAGCCGCGACGCCGTCACCCTGCCCCTGCTCGAAGTGGCCGACAGCGTACGAAGCCGCTACGAGGAGCAGGCCCGACGTTGCCGGCCCGCATTCCTGTACCGCGCACTGAAGCTTTGTAACGACTGCGACATCAATTATCGCACGAGTAACAACAAACGCTTGCTCGTGGAACTGACGCTCATCGAAGTGGCACAGGCGGCAGCGGACGATGCAGAGGCTTGTGGGCGTGGCCCTGCGAAGAAATTAAAACCCATATTCAACTTGGCGGCCGCACCCGTGGTGAAACCGGCCGCAACAGCAGCAAACGAGCGGCCGGAAGCCGAAAACCACGTCCGTACACAGGCCCCGCAGCCGACTACCGTACAGGTACAGAAAAGTACAAATGCGACCGCAGCGCCCCGACAGCAGGAAAAGCCGCGTACAACGGCAAAAGCGCCGCACACCATATCCATCCGTCTCGACCGACAGCAGGAAACAAAGGAGACGCCCGTCGAAAAGCAAGAGCAGGACGTGATTACCGAAGAGAAAGACTTCGACAAGAACGCGCTCTACTATCAATGGCACCGCTACGCCGCACTCCTGCCGCGCGAACAGAGCGCCGTGGCCGGCCGGATGAAGAACATGGAGCCGATTATAGGCGAGAACTGGCAGGTAGATGTACCGGTGGAAAACGCACAAGTCATCGGCTACATGGAAACCCTGAAAGACGATTTGCTACACCACTTGCGCACGCAACTGCATAACGGAAAAATCACTCTGAACTTCCGGCTCATGGAGCGCAAGGAGCAGAAACGCGCGTACGGCCGCAAAGAACAATTTGCAGCAATGCTCAAAAAGAGTGCGGAACTGCGTGAACTGACCGAAATCTTCGGTCTGGAGCTGGCGTAAGGGCCATGCCGGCAATGCCATCCGGGCGACAGACACACGTTGCAGCCGGTCCGGAAACGGTTTCCGGCCGCCATTCAGCTCCATGAGGCACTTACTTGAACAATAAAAACTTAAAAATAGAACTAAGACATGGAACAGACGTCCCACAAGTATGTCACAGTGGCATACGAACTCTTTTCAGACAACGAAAAAGGCATCCACTCACTCATTGAAAAGGCTCCGGCCGAACACCCTTTCCAGTTCATCACGGGAATGGGCGTGACGCTTGATGCTTTCGAAGAGAAAATCGCACCCCTTCCGGCAGGCGAGAACTTCGACTTCACGCTTAGCGTGGACGAGGCCTACGGTCCTTATGTGCAGGAGCATGTCATCGAGCTCGACAAGGAAGTCTTCTGCATCGACGGCCGTTTTGACAAAGACACCATCTATCCCGGAAATGTCATTCCCCTTGTCAATGCCGACGGAAACCGTTTTCAGGGCCTCATTCTCGAGGTAAAGGAAGACAAGGTGGTCGTCGATCTGAACCATCCCTTGGCCGGCAAGGAACTTCACTTCCGCGGCAGCGTCGTGACCTCGCGTGAGGCTACGCAGGAAGAGATTCAGGGCCTCATCAACCGCATGAGCGGAGAAGGTTGCGGCTGCGGCTGCGACGAATGCGGCGGTAACCATGACGGAGGCTGCGGCTGCCACGGCGAAGAAGGCCATCACCACGACGGAGAATGCTGTGGCAAAGGCGGACACGGGCATCACCACGACGGGGAATGCTGTGGCAAAGGCGGACACGGCCATCATCACGACGGCGGATGCTGCGGTGGCGGGCACGGCCGGGAATAAAAAAGTCTCTCCCGGCGTTTCCGTGCGGACGGATACAGGCCTGCATTGTGCGGACCGCCGGCCGCACCCTACAAACCCTAATCTCCTTGCATCATGAATACTTTTGGTAATATCTTCCGCCTCACCACTTTCGGCGAAAGCCACGGACCGGGTGTCGGAGGCGTCATCGACGGCTTCCCCGCAGGCGTGGAAATAGACATGGACTTCGTGCAGCACGAACTGGACCGCCGCAAACCGGGGCAAAGCGCCCTGACGACGCCGCGCAAAGAGGGCGACCGCGTAGAAATCCTTTCGGGAGTTTTCGAGGGACGCTCGACAGGCTGCCCCATCGGCTTTCTTGTCCGCAACGAGAACCAGCATTCGTCCGACTACGACAACCTTCGCGACACGTTCCGCCCCAGTCACGCCGACTACACCTACCGGTGCAAATACGGCATACGCGACCACCGCGGCGGAGGCCGCTCTTCGGCACGCGAGACCATATCCCGCTGCGTCGGCGGCGCCTTTGCCAAAATGGCGTTACGGCAACTGGGCATCACGGTCACGGCATACACGTCGCAGGTAGGCGGCATCGCGCTCGACCGTGACTACCGCCTGTACGACCTTTCGCGCACGGAGTGCAGTGCCGTCCGCTGCCCTGACGCCGTGAAAGCCGAAGAAATGGCACGTCTCATCGAGCAAGTGAAATCCGACGGCGACACCATCGGCGGAGTCATCACGGGAGTCATCCGCGGATGCCCGGCGGGGCTGGGCGAACCGGTCTTCGGTAAACTTCACGCCGCGCTCGGAGGCGCCATGCTGGGCATCAATGCGGTGAAAGGCTTCGAATACGGAGAAGGCTTTGCGGGAGTGACGGTGCGCGGCAGCGAACAGAACGACAGGTTCGTGCCCGACGGGCATGGCGGCGTCACGACGGCCACCAACCGCAGCGGAGGCATACAGGGAGGCATAAGTAACGGCAACGACATCTGTTTCAGGGTGGCGTTCAAGCCCGTCGCCACCATCCTGCAGGAGCAGCAGACGGTCGATGTGCACGGCAATGCCGTCTCGCTGACGGCCCGCGGGCGGCACGACCCATGCGTGTTGCCGAGAGCCGTACCTGTGGTCGAGGCAATGGCGGCCATGACGGTGCTGGACTTCTATCTTTTGAACCTGAGTGCGCGGCTGAAATGTTAAATATTAAGCCAAAACGAAAAAATAACACATATTCCTTGCAGACTTTAGCAGGAAAGTTTATATTTGCGACATACAGTTGTCGTGAAGATAACGTAATTAGTAGTTAAGTCTAGTTTAGTTTTTGTGTTGGTTAATGGAGGCCCGTAGAGACGGACTTCCATTAATTTGCATCAATGGCACAAAATAGCTTTCCCCACCGATGTTTTTTCGGACAAGCCTGTGCCGCTTAGCGGCCGAACAGGAATCTATCAACGGGTGCCTGCGATTTTAACACTTCTTGCTTTTGGCGGAAAAATGTATTATCTTTGTATTGCGAAAGCAGGAAGGACGGCCAAAGCCGCCCTTTATTCGTATCCATAGGCCCGTTCCGGGGAGAAACCGGCCCTATGAAAGGAAAAACTACATGGCATGTACGAACGACTACAAGCCATGTAGTTATTTTTGTCCCTGCATGTCGGGGAAACTACAAGCCATGTACGCCGCCCCGAAAGTGAGTGAAAGTTAAAAATGTTAATGTCGGGTGCCGGCGGAAGCCTCAGCGGTGGCGTTTGGCCAGTTCCCGCTCCACGTCTTCTATGCCCATGCCCATCTGTTCCAGCAGGACGAGCAGATGATATACCAGGTCGGAGGCTTCGTAAATAAATCTGTCTCGGTTTCCGTCTACGGCTTCGACGACGCTTTCCACGGCTTCTTCGCCCACCTTCTGGGCAATTTTCTTCACCCCCTTGATGAAGAGGCGCGTGGTGTAGGAGTTCTCAGGCATTTCTTCGTGCCGGCGGCGGATGAGCGCGGCCAGCGTGCGCACGAATCCCTCGTCCTCGGGCGTGTCGAAGCAGGCCGTCGTTCCGCGGTGGCACGTAGGTCCGACGGGGTGCGCCTTGACGAGCAGCGTGTCGGCGTCGCAGTCGGCGTAGGTCTCTACCACTTCGAGGTAGTTGCCGCTGGTCTCGCCTTTGGTCCACAGGCAGTTGCGCGTGCGGCTGAAGAACGTGACGCGACCCTCGCGCATCGTCTTGTCGAAAGCCGCCTCGTTCATATATCCGAGCATGAGCACTTTGAGTGTCACGGCATCTTGTACCACGACGGGCAGCAGTCCGTCGGCGCATTTGGAGAGGTTGAAATCAGAAAAAGTCATGTGGTTCGTTTTTTTCGGGAACGGTTGTGAAATGGATGCCGCGGTCAGAGCCGTACCTCGATGCCTTGTCCGCGCAGTCGGCGTTTGAGGTCCTCAATGGTGATTTCGCGGTAGTGGAAGATGCTGGCGGCCAGTGCGGCGTCGGCACGTCCTTCGGTGAGCACGGCGGCAATGTCGTCGGCCGAGCCGGCTCCGCCCGACGCGATGACGGGTATGTGCAGCGTGTCGGCCAGTCGTGCGAACGTGTCGCAGGGATAGCCCGAGCGGGTCCCGTCGTGGTTCATCGATGTGAAGAGTATTTCGCCCGCACCGCGGTCCTCGGCCTCTTTTGCCCACTCGAAGAGTTCGCGTCCCGCAGGCCGTGTGCCGCCGTGTGTCGTGGTGCGCCATACGCCGTCGTCACCTTGGCGTGCGTCGATGGCCACTACGACAAACTGGCTGCCGTAGCGCGAGGCTATTTCGCCGATGAGTTGCGGGTTTCTGATGGCCGCGCTGTTGATGGACACCTTGTCGGCACCGGCATCGAGCAGGCGCGACGCGTCGTCTATCGAGGAAATGCCGCCGCCCACGGTGAAAGGGATGTTGATGCCGTCGGCAATGCGCTCCACCAGCCGCGTAAAGGTGTTCCGCCCCTCGCTCGTCGCGCTGATGTCCAGATATACCAGTTCGTCGGCGCCGCTCCGGGCGTAGAATCGGCCTAATTCGACGGCATCGCCGACATCTGTGAGCGACTTGAAGTTTACCCCTTTCACCGTCCGGCCGTCTTTGACGTCGAGGCAGGGTATAATGCGTTTGGCTACCATATATTCGGTTATCTTTAGTCTTTATAAAAACAGAAAATCACGGGGCCGTGTACAGTCGGCGGGCTTCAAAGTGAAAAAGTCCCCGCGTTCCACCGCTCGATGTCGGCGAGCAGGACGCGATGCTCGTAGATGGCTTTTCCCACGATGACCTTGCGCAGGCCCAGCGCGTCGAGGCGGCGCACGTCGTCCATGGAAGAGATGCCCCCCGACACGGTAAAGTCTACGTTGTCGTATTTCGCTTGCAGGCGGGTGTAGAGGTCGAACGACGGGCCTTGCAGCATACCGTCGCGCGAGATGTCGGTGCAGATGACCTGGCTGAGGCCTTGCGGCAGGAATGTCTCTATCAGGTCGTCGATGCTTAGTTCCAGGTCTTCCAGCCAGCCGCTTACGGACACTTTCCCCTCGCGGACATCCGCGCCGAGTACCATCCGGTCGCCGCCGAAGCGTTGCAGCCACTCCGAAAACCGTTCCGGCTGTTTGGCGGCCACGCTCCCGACGACGGCATGGGTGGCTCCGCTGTCGAAGACGGCTTTCAGTGCCGCGTCGTCCTTGATGCCGCCGCCCCATTCGATGGCCACGCCGTCGATGCCGGCCATCTGTTCGAGCACACGCAGGTTGCACGGCGCGGCGGCCTTGGCTCCGTCGAGGTCTACCGCGTGTACGCGCCGCACACCGCAGTCGGCGTAACGCCTTACCATATCCACGGGCGAGGCATCATAGGTTCTGCATTGCGCATAGTCGCCTTGCGAGAGACGGACGCAGCGGCCGTCGATGATATCTATGGCGGGAATGATTTCTATCATAGTTCCAGAAAATTCTTTAATATCTGTTCGCCAACGTCTCCGCTCTTTTCGGGATGGAATTGCGTGCCGTAAAAATTTTCGTACTTGAGGGCCGCGCTGAACAGCTGCCCGTGGCGCGTCGTGGCAATGGTGTCGGGACAGAGTCCCGCGTAGTAGGAATGGACAAAGTATACGTAATCGCCGCCCGTAAGGCCCTTGAAGAGTTTGGTCTCCATGTTGGCGATGCGGTTCCAGCCCATGTGGGGCACTTTCTCCGTCTCCGTGGGACGGAAGCGGCGGACACGCGCGTCGAAGAGGCCGATACATTCCGCGTCGCCCTCTTCCGAGTGGCGGCACATGACCTGCATGCCGACGCAGATGCCCAGCACGGGGCGGCGAAGGTCGCGGATGACCTGCACGAGGCCCGCGCCGCGGAGGTTTTCCATGGCCTCGGCGGCATTGCCCACGCCGGGCAGCAACACGCGGTCGGCACGCCGTATCTCGTCGGCGTCGGCCGTGACGCGGAAGTCGGCGCCCAGCCGTTGCAAGGCGTTCTCCACGCTGCGGAGATTGCCCATTCGGTAGTCGATGATTGCTATCATAATATTCCTTTGCTCGAAGGCAGTTCGTAGCTGAATACGTCCCGGCGCACGGCCATGCGCAGTGCGCGGGCAAAACCCTTGAATACGCCTTCGATAAGATGGTGGTTGTTTTCGCCGGATGCACACACATGGAGATTGCACCGCATGGCGGTACACAGTGAAAGGAAGAAATGCTTGTACATCTCGGTGGGCGTGTCGCCTACATACTCGCGGGTGAACGGTACGTCCCATTCCAGTTCGGCGCGCCCGCCGAAATCGATGAGTACCATGGCGCGGCTTTCGTCCATCGGCAGCACAAAACCGTAACGGTCTATGCCGCGCTTGTCGCCCAGGGCGGTCCGGAGCGCTTCGCCCAGGGCTATGGCCACGTCTTCCATGGTGTGGTGTTCGTCCACCTCGAGGTCGCCGCGACAGATTGCCGTGAGCGAGATGCCCGAGTGGTGGGGTATCTGCATCAGCATGTGGTCAAAGAACTTCAGTCCCGTATCCACGCGCGTCTCCCCGCCGCCGTCGAGGTCCGCTTCTATATATATATCGGTCTCGGCCGTAGTGCGCGCGACGACGGCGCGGCGCTCCGTGCGGCGTATGTGTTCGGCCACTTCGTGCCAGTTGGGGGTGACGAGCGCGCAGGCGGCATCCAGTCCGGCGCGGCTGACGGCTTCGCGGCCCGGGGCGGCTTCCTGCAGCAGGATTCCCCGCGCTCCGAGGTTGGAGGCCAGTTGTACGTCGGTCAGGCGGTCGCCTATGACGAAGCAGGCCCCGAGGTCGTAACTCCCGTCCATATACTTGTGCAGCATTCCCGTACCGGGCTTGCGCGTAGGTGCGTTGTCGGACGGAAAAGTGCGGTCTATGAGCTGCTCGTCAAAGCATATACCTTCGCCGGCCAGCGTGGCCAGCATTTTTTCGTGCGCGGGCCAGAATGTTTCCTCCGGGAAACTCGGTGTTCCCAGCCCGTCCTGGTTGCTGACCATGACAAGTTCGTATCCCTGTCCCGCCAGCAGGCGGAGCGCGGATATACATCCGGGCACGAATTCCAGCTTTTCGAGTGAGTCTATCTGCTCGTCGGCCGGTTCTTTGATGATTGTGCCGTCGCGGTCGATGAAGATGGCTTTTTTCAACATGGGGATAAGTTTTCTTGGAACAAAGAAACGGTGTGCGGCAAGCCGTGTGGCGCGCCTTTCCTACTGCTTGCGCATCACTTCCAGCAGGCGGAGGTTTTCTTCCGGCGTCCCGACGGTCAGTCGCAGGCATCCTTCGCAACCTTTCACCCGGTTGCGGTTGCGTACAATGATGCCGTGTCTGACCAGTTCGTCATATAGCGCGTCGGGATTGTCCACGCGGACCAGCAGGAAATTGGCATCGGACGGAAAAACCCTTTGCACGCAGCCCGTAAGTTCCAGCTGCGCCCTCAGCCATTCCCGTTGCGCGACGATTTCGGCTATCTGCGTCTGCACGCCAAGGGATATGCGGCGCATGACCTCGGCCTGCGTCGGCCCGTTCACGTTGTAAGGATATTTTACGCGGGCGAAAAGCGCGGCTATCTGCGGTGCTGCGAACGCCAGTCCCAGGCGCAGGCCCGCCATGCCCCAGGCTTTCGACATCGTTTGCAGCACAATGACGTTCGGATGTCGGTCCAGGACATCGAGCATCGTGCCTTTGGTGGAGAAATCCACGTAGGCTTCGTCCACTACCAGCATACCCTCGAACGCGTCGGCTACGGCTTCGAGCTGCGCAGTGTCGAAGGCGTTGCCCGTAGGATTGTTGGGCGAACAAATCCATAGGAGCTTGGTGTGCGCGTCACAGGCTTCGAGCAGCGCGTCTGTCCGGAGCGTGTAGTCCGGCCCGAGGGCTACTTCGCGCAGGGCCACGTTGTTGGTGGCCGCGGCTACCTTGTAGACTCCGTAAGTAGGCGCGATGGAGACGACATTATCGCATCCCGGTTCGCAGAAGATACGGAAAGTCAAGTCTATCGCCTCGTCGCTGCCCGCTCCGCCTATGAAGATGCTGTCCGGCCCTATACCTTTGAGCTGCGAGATGCAGGCTTTGAGTTTTTTCTGGTGAGGGTCGGGGTAGCGGTTCACGCCATTTTCGTACGGGCTCTCGTTTGCGTCGAGCCACACGGAGATGTCGCCGCCCTTAAACTCGTCGCGGGCTGTCGAATATGGCTCCAGGGCCAGAATGTTAGGGCGGACATATTTTAACGGGTTCGTCATACGCTGTCTGGTTTGAGGTTCAGTCCTTCGCGAGCCGCACCTTCACGGCCGCGGCATGGGCATCGAGACCTTCGGCTTCGGCCATCGTCATGATGACGGGGGCTAAAGTCTGAAGCCCTTCGGGCGAAAGTTCCTGATAAGTAATCTTGCGCTGGAAACTGTCGAGGTTCACGCCGCTGAAAGCACGTGCCCAGCCTCCGGTAGGCAGGGTGTGGTTCGTACCCGAGGCATAGTCGCCCGCACTCTCGGGCGAGTAATTCCCGACAAAGACACTGCCGGCCGCAGTTATCTTTTCGGCCACCGTCCACGGCTCGTGCGTGGAAATGATAAGGTGTTCGGCGGCATAAGCGTTGGCAAAGGCGATTCTGTCCGCCTCGTCGTCGAATACGACCATGCGGCTGTGCGAGAGGGATGCCTCGACGGAGGACGTACGTCTGAGCTTCGCCGCCTGAAGCGCCACTTCGGCATTCACGGCTTCGGCGAAGTCGCGGCTATGACAGACCAGGACGGCCTGACTGTCGGCCCCGTGTTCCGCCTGCGAGAGCATGTCGGCCGCGACATAGGGTGCGCGTGCGGCATCATCGGCCAGGACGAGCACTTCACTGGGACCGGCGGGCATATCTATGGCCGTGACGCTCGTGACGAGCTGTTTGGCTTTCGTGACATAGCGGTTGCCCGGTCCGAATATCTTGTCCACGCGCGGGACACTGCATGTACCGTAAGCCATCGCCGCGACAGCCTGCGCGCCGCCTATGCGGAAGATGCGGTCAATGCCGCAAATTTCGGCTGCATAGATGATTTCGGGCGCTATGTGTCCGGTAGCGTTCTGCGGCGTGCAGAGAATCACCTCTTCGCAGCCGGCAATTTTTGCGGGCATACCGAGCATGAGTACTGTCGAGAAGAGAGGAGCCTGTCCGCCCGGGATATAAAGTCCCACGCGGCGGATGGGAACGGCGCGCTGCAGGCAACGGACGCCGGGCTGCGTGGTGACATCGACCACATGCGGACGCTGTGCCGCATGGAAGGCGGCTATGTTCTTTGCCGCTGCTGCAATGGCGTCTTTCACCTCGGGGGCGACGGCCGCGGCCGCCTGCCGGCGTTCGTCAGCGGTGAGTTCGAGCGCGTCGAGTGCCGCCCCGTCGAAACGGAGCGCATAGTCGCGCAGTGCCGTGTCGCCTTCGCGCCGCACGCGGTCCACGATGGCGGCCACGCTGTCGGCGATGGCGTCATCGTCGGGTATGTTGCGCTCGACGAGCGCGGGCCAGGTTTCCCTTGACGGGTTACAAATTATTTCCATCTGCGTTTCTGTTCTTTCCATGACGCACTTCGGACGAGGTGTGTCAGCGTATCATGTTTTCGAGCGCGAGGACAAGGATGCCTTCTGCGCCGAGAAGTTTCAACTGTTCTATTTTCTCCCACAATTCGTCCTCACGAATGACCACGTGCAAGGAGCACCAGCCTTCGGCCGCCAGGGGCAGGACCGTCGGGCTGCGCATTCCGGGCATCAGGGCCACTGCCGCGTCGATGCTGTCGGCGGGCAGGTTCATCAGGACGTATTTCATGCCGCGGCTGTCTACTATCGAGCGGAAGCGGAACTTGAGTTTTTCGATTTCGGCCTGTTTTTCGGGCGAGAGACCGCGGCCTGCGATGAGCGCGGCTTCGGAATGGAACACGCGCTCCACTTCCCGCAGGCCGTTCTGCACCAGTGTGCCGCCCGAGGACACGATGTCGAAGATGCCGTCGGCCATCCCGACGGCGGGAGCTATCTCTACGGAGCCCGCAATCTCGTGAATCTCGGCATTGACGCCGTTACGGGTGAAGAAGTCGCGCAGGATGTTGGGATAGGATGTCGCGACACGCCGGCCTTCAAACCATTCCGGACCGGTATATTCCGCGTCGCGGGGCACGGCCAGCGAGATGCGGCACGCGCCGAAGCCGAGACGCATCACTTCCTCCACGTCATGTCCTTTTTCCGCGACCTCGTTCAGCCCCACGATACCGATGTCGGCCACTCCCATATTGACAGCCTGCGGTATGTCGTCGTCACGCAGGTAAAGCACTTCCATCGGAAAGCCCGATGCCTGGGCTACGAGTTTCCGTTTGCTGGCTGCCACGCTGATGCCGGCATCCGAGAGCAAGGCCATGGTATCTTCGTTCAGCCGGCCTTTGGCTTGTATCGCTATTCTCAGCATATTGTTCCGTTTTTTGCGGGCAGCGGGGATTGCTTGTCCGCGGATATTCATTCGTTTGTTGTGCAAAAATAGTCAATTTTACAGGAAAATCCTACTTTTTATAAACAAAATAGCTTTTCGCTCGCAGGTAAAACAACAAAACGTGAGTTTCGCAATGCCGGTCATGTGCGTAAGGCCACGTTTTGCGCGCCAACTTTTCCGTGTCCACCACTTGCGCCGGCGCCTGCGGCATCCGGAAAGCGTCATCCCCGTTCAGGTGGCGGCCGGAACGGGGATGACGTTTCTTATATATATAATATGGTGTGCCGGATCAGCGGATGTCCATTTCGTCGAGCAGGTATGTGGAACCGCCGAACGTGTCTATGATGAACATGACGAAGCGTATGTCCACGTTGATGCAGCGTTGCAGTTGCGGATTGAAGCGCAAGTCGCTGCTGAGCGATTCGATGTTGCCGTCGAAAGCCAGACCGATCAGCTCACCCTTGGCATTCATCACCGGACTGCCCGAGTTGCCACCCGTGATGTCGTTGTTGGAGAGGAAACAAGTGGGCAGCTGGCCGTCGGGCAGGGCATAGCGGCCGAAATCGCCCTTCTCGTAGAAGCCGCGCAGCTTTTCGTTGATGACATAGTCGGGGTCGGCGGGATTTTCCTTTTCGAACATGCCGCCGAGCACGGTCTGCCAGCCGTAACGCACGGCATCGCGCGGCGTATATCCGCCCACGTGGCCGTAAGTCATGCGCAACGTGAAGTTGGCATCGGGGGCCTTGGCCCAGTCATACATCTCGCAGAGTCCGCGCACGTAGATTTTGTCCAGTTCCGCGCGCTTGGCGTTGTGGTTCTGCGAGGCTTGCGAGAACTTCTTCATCCATTCGGAGTACTCCTTCCAGTGACGGTAGAGCGGGTCCGCCTTGAGCACGGCGGCGTCGGGGGCCTGCAGGAACGCTTCGAGCGTCTCGCGGCTGCGGAACAGCGACTTCTCGTACATTTCGTCGTAACGGGCCTTGACTGCCGCCGGGTCCGAAAGGATGGCGCGGGAACTTTGCAGCCGGGCCTGCTTCTGCCAGTAGGGGAGCAGCAACTCCATGACGGCACGGTCCATCTGCAGGTCCGTTGTGCCCACCGACATGTCGTAGAAGCGGAGCAAATCGGCGGCGGCCGCCTCGATGTCTTTCTTCTTGCCGCTTTCGAGCGCGGAGAGATAGGCTTCGACGGCGTTGGGACGTACATAGAATTCCTGCGAGCCCACGGTGCTGTTCAGGAGCATGAGGTCGTGAATCGTATCGCGCATGGCGGCGCACAGGGAGTCTATGCGGTCGATGATATCCTTGTATTCGGGTTTCCCGCTGCGGGCGGCGAAGTCGCGGAAAGCCGCTTCCTCACGCTTCTTTATCTGTATGAGCCCCGTTTTCTTGACGCTCTCGTTCATTCCCCCGAAGTTCTTCACCACGTTGCCCAGGCTCATGTACGCATCGGCCAGTTTGAGCGACAGGACGCTGTCACTGTCCATCAGACGCTTCATGTAGTCGAGCCGGACCTCACCCGCCATGTTCACGGGTGCGTTCTGGCTCTGCGTGCGCAGTTCCACCTCGGACGCAGTCAGGTAACGGCTCGTCCTGCCGGGGAATCCCATAATCATGGTATAGTCTCCGTCATCGATACCTTTGAGCGAGACGGGCAGGAAACGCTTGGTCTTGAGCGGCTGGTTCTTCTTGTCGTAGGGGGCAGGCTCTCCGTTTTTGTCGGCATAGACGCGGAAGACGGCAAAGTCGGCATTGTGGCGCGGCCATACCCAGTTTTCCTGGTTGAAACCGAACTGCGCGATGTTCTGCGGCGGGTTCACCACCAGACGCACGTCGGGAAAACTTTGTTCGTAGAACATGTAGAAGCGGTTGCCGCCGAAATACGGCACGATGCGCGTGCTCACGCCTTTTTTCTTGCGCAGGTCGCTCTTCTTGAAGAGTTTCGTGGCGAGCGGTTCGAGGAAAGCCTGGCTCTGGGCGCGGTATTCGCTCACGCCCTCGGCTTGTGCGGCGGCATTGACCTCGTCCGTGACGTCGGCAATGCGGAGTACGAACGTGAAGTCAAGGTCCGGCACGGAGAGTTCCTCGGCGCGGCTTTTCGCAAAATAGCCGTCCTGCAGGTAGTTGTGCTCCATGGTGCTCATGGCGTGCACGTAACCGAAGCCGCAGTGGTTGTTGGTGAAGACCAGTCCTTCGGGCGAAACGATTTCGCCCGTGCAGCCGTTGCCGAAGATGCCGACGCACTCGCGCAACGAGGGGGAAGTCTCGCTGTAGAGCGCCTCGGGCGGCAGTTGCAGGCCGGCTCGGCGCAGCGAGTCCTCAAGGTGTTGCTGTTTCATCAGTTTCAGGAGCCACATGCCCTCATCGGCGTGTGCGCCCATGCCCAGCACCATGGCGAGGCAAAGTCCTAAGATTCTTTTCATTATATTTGGATGTTGATGGATGACGTTTTTTGTCGGTTTCATATATTCTGCAAAAGTACGAAAAGCCGTCCGGCGTGCCAAGTCTTGTGCACGTTTATCTTGGCGCGGCGGGTAAAAAACGGCAAAACCGGATACGTTTTCGCGGGCCGGAGCAATTTTAACACTTCTTGCTTTTCGTCGGAAAATGTTGTATATTTGCACTACGGTAGTGCGGGGGCAGGCGTGGCTTGCCCTTTTTTAGTGTAAAAAAAGCCGGTTTCGTCCGAAACCGGCCTTATGAAGGACAGAACTACATGCCATCTGCTTTTTCCTACATGGCTTGTAGTCTTTTTTATCTCTGCATGTGCGAAAAACTACAAGCCATGTACGCGGCGCCGAAAGTGAGCGAAAGTTAAAAATGTTAATGTCGCGTCCGTCCGTCCGCCGGGTCATTGCCACCGTTTGAGCGAATAGGCGGACTCGAGTGCGGCTTCCTGTCTGTCGGATAGGTTCACGAAGAAGTCTATGCCCGTGAGTTCTTCGATTTCGTCTACGGACCGCGCCGCCCGGTCCATGTCCTGGCGTCCGGAACGGTTGGCGTAGTAGAAGCCGATGGCCTTCTCGCGGCCGCTGTTCAGGCAGAGCACTACCTTGAAGAAGCCGTCGGGTACGGTGATGCGCAGGGTGCGGCCGATTTTCTTCCGGCGTTTGTCCTTGTAGACCGGTCCGCAGACGATGTAGACCGCCCCCTCGCGGGCGGCCCAGCGGCGGCAGGCTTTCTCGAGCGTGGCCCACGCTCCGCTGTTCAGGGCATGGTTCTGCGGACATATATTGCTCATGTAGAAACATTCGGACATGGCGCGCGAACTCCACTTCATGTCGGCGGCAGGCGCCATGTGGCCGCGGTCATATCCCGAACCGGTATACTCGGATGTCGTGACCCGGTGCGGTTCCGGCACATCCGGATCGGGCAGGAAGTCGTTCGCGCGGGGCAGCGTGCCTTCCGTCTCGGCCTTGGTCAGTTCCCACGCCACCCAGTTGGGCGCGTTGTGCTCGCGGTTGTAGGACAGGGTGTATCCGGTGTGGCGGATGATGCGTTCGGGCGTGCCTTTCATGCGTCCCGGCAGCTCGATGGCGCGTCCGGAGCCGGGAGCGGCGGCGGTTACGTCCGTCCTGCCGGCTGCGCCGTCGGATTTTTCAGTCACTTCCCCGCGGTCGGGTTTGTCCGTGCCGGCATCGGGCAAAAAAGTAGCAGCCGACAATGCTGTGCCGGCTGCCGCTATCAGAGCGATTATCTTGTTCGTAAGTTTCATTTCCGTTGCTTAATTGCTTTCTTCGATGAGGTTGAGCATCTTGATGGTGGCTTTTATGGCGGCGTCGGTCTGGTCTGCGTCGAGTCCCCGCGTGCGGAAAGTCTTCTCGCCATACTGCCACGTGATGACGGCCTGCACAAAGGCGTCGGTGCGCCCGCCGGGCGGAATCGTGACATAGTACCCCGTCAGTGCGGGGAAGGGTTTCCTGAGTTTTTCCTCATAGATGTGCCGCAGTCCCCGCATGAATGCGTCGTACTGTCCGTCGCCGCAGGCTTGCGTTTCATAGCTTTGGCCGTCGATTTCTATCTTCAGCGAGGCGGTGGGCTTCAGTCCGTAGGCCGTGGTGGCCAGGTAGCTGACCAGACGTACCCGCGAGGCGGGCGTGTCGTGCTTGAGGACGTCGGCCACGATATAGGGCAGGTCGTCCTGGGTGACGACTTCTTTCTTGTCGCCCAGTTCTATGATGCGCTGTGTGATGCGTCGGGTCTGCTCGGCCGTGAGTTCCAGCCCGTAGGCCTCGAGGTTCTTCAGGATGTTGGCCTTTCCGCTGTTCTTGCCCAGGGCATACTCGCGCTGACGTCCGAAACGCTCGGGCAGCAATGCGTTGCAGTAAAGCCCGGACTTATTGTCGCCGTCGGCATGTACGCCGGCCACCTGCGTGAACACGTTCTCGCCGACGATGGGCTTGTTGGCCGGAACGGCTATGCCGCTGTAACTTTCGACCAGGCGGCTGGTTTCGAAAAGTTTGCTCTCGTCAATGCCCGTTTCCAGCCCGAAATGGTCTTTCAGGATGGCCTGGACGCTCGATAGCGGGGCGTTGCCCGCGCGTTCGCCCAGTCCGTTCACGGCGGTGTGTATGCCCTGGCATCCGCAAAGCAATGCCGACGAGACATTCGCGATGGCAAGGTCGTAATCGTTGTGGGCATGAAAGTCGAAATGCAGGTCGGGATAGCGTTTGCGCATCTTGCGCAGATATTGCACGGCGGCCAGCGGATTGAGCACGCCGAGGGTGTCGGGCAGCATGAAGCGTCGCACGGACGACCCGCGGAGCGCATCGACCAGTCCGAACACATAGTCCTCGTCTTCGGCCATGCCGTTCGACCAGTCTTCGAGGTAGACGTTCACGGCTATGCCGCACGCGTCGGCATAAGCCACCTCGCGCAGGATGTCGGCGATGTGCTGCTCCGGAGTCTTCTTCAACTGCAGCTCGCAATGGCGGCGCGAGCCCTTGCAGAGCAGGTTGATGACACGTCCCCCGCAACCGCGAATCCAGTCCACGGACACGTGGTTGTCCACAAAGCCGAGCACTTCGACGCGGCCGGCCATGTCGTGGCGCGCGGCCCAGGCGCAGATGTCGGTGACCGCCTTGCGCTCGCCGTCGGATACGCGGGCCGACGCCACTTCGATGCGGCTGACACGCACGCCCTGCAGGAGTTGCTTGGCTATGTGCAGCTTTTCGTGCGGCAGAAAGGACACGCCGTTGGTTTGCTCGCCGTCGCGCAGCGTCGTGTCCATGATTTCGACCGTCAGGCGTTGGCTTTCTCCCATTTTTCTATCTTGTCCTTGTTCTCAAGCAGGAAGTCGATGTCGTCGAGCGCGTTCATCAGACAATATTTCTTATAGGCATTGATTTCGAAGTGCTCGCTGCGTCCCGTCGCGCCGTTGGTGATGGTTTGTTCGGGCACGTTCACCGTCACTACGGTCGCGGGGTTCTTGCTTATCTCGGCAAACAGCTCTGACAGGAAGTCCTCGCTGACCACCACAGGCAGCACAAAGTTGTTCAGTTCGTTCTGCTTGTGAATGTCTGCAAAGAAGCTGCTGACGACTACGCGGAACCCGTAGCCGGCTATCGCCCATGCCGCATGTTCGCGGCTCGAGCCGCAGCCGAAGTTCTTACCGGCAACGAGGATTTCGCCCGAGTAAGTCGGGTCGTTCAACACGAAATCCTTTTTCGTGCCGTCGGGATTGTAGCGCCAGTCGCGGAAAAGATTTTCTCCGAAGCCCTCTTTGTCCGTTGCCTTGAGGAAACGGGCGGGAATAATCTGGTCTGTGTCCACGTTCTCGAGGGGCAGGGGGACGCAGGTGCTTTGTATGATGTCGAATTTCTGTTTCATGATGTTGGGGAACAGGATTTGTTTGTTTCGTCGTGTTTTCTGGAATGCGCGGATGCGGGTCTGTTGCGCGCGGAAGGCATCTTACAGCAACTCGCGGGGGTCTGTGATGACGCCGGTCACGGCTGCGGCCGCGGCCATGAGGGGAGAGGCCAGGCAGGTGCGCGCTCCGGGGCCCTGGCGGCCTTCAAAGTTGCGGTTCGACGTGGAAACGCTCAACTTGCCCGCCGGTATCTTGTCGTCATTCATGGCCAGACACGCGGAACAGCCGGGCTGGCGGATTTCAAAGCCGGCCTCGTTCAGAATCCTGTCGAGTCCTTCCGCCTTGATTTGGGCCAGTACTTTCCAAGAGCCGGGTACGAGCCACGCCACCACGTCGTCGGCTTTCTTACGTCCCTTCGCAATCGAAGCGAAAGCGCGGAAGTCCTCGATACGTCCGTTGGTGCAGGCGCCGAGAAAGACATAGTCCACCTTTTTGCCCGTCATTTTCTCGCCGGCCTTGAATCCCATGTACGCAAGTGCCTTCTCGTCGGAAGCGTTTGCGGCCTGCGGAATCGTAGCGCCGATGCCGATGCCCATACCGGGGTTGGTGCCGTAAGTAATCATGGGTTCGATGTCGGCAGCCTCGAAGCGGACTTCCTTGTCAAAGACGGCGTCGTCGCCGCTGCGTAGGGTCTTCCAATAGGCCAGGGCCTTGTCCCACGCTTCCCCCTTCGGGGCGTAAGGACGTCCCTTGATGTATTCGAAAGTCTTGTCATCGGGAGCGATGAAGCCGCCGCGCGCGCCCATTTCGATGCTGAGATTGCAAAGTGTCAGGCGGCCTTCCATGGACAGGCCCTCGATGGTGTCGCCGGCGTACTCGACAAAATAGCCTGTCGCGCCGCTGGTCGTGATTTTGCTCATGATGTACAGGGCTACGTCCTTGGCCGTGACGCCTTTGCCCAGCTTGCCGCAGACGCTGATGCGCATACTTTTGGGCTTGGCCTGGAGTATGCACTGCGAAGCCATGACCATTTCGACTTCGGACGTACCTATTCCGAACGCTACGGCACCCATCGCGCCGTGTGTGGACGTGTGGGAGTCACCGCATACGATGGTCATGCCCGGAAGTGAGAGACCCTGCTCCGGACCTACGACATGGATGATGCCGTTATCGGGATGCAGCATCCCGAAATGGGTCAGGCCGAAGTCGGAAGCATTCTGTGCGAGCGTATCCACCTGTTTGCGAGACACGGGGTCTTCGATAGGTTTGTCCTGGTCGTGGGTCGGCGTGTTGTGGTCGGGCATACAGAAGATGCGCTCGGGGCGCAGGCATTTCAGACCGCGGGCCCGCATTCCCGCAAACGCCTGCGGGCTGGTCACCTCGTGCATGTAGAGGCGGTCGATGTAGAGCTGTTCGGGGCCGTCCTGCACTTGCTGCACGACATGTCGGTCCCAGATTTTGTCGAAAAGAGTATTTGCCATATTATATATAGGTGTATCGGTTCGGAAGAACCCGGTGTTTCGATGTTTCGGAGTTTTTGGAAAAAGAGAACGTCAGACGAGCAAGGCGAAGGCCGTCACCGTGAGCGGCAGCCCCGCGATGGCCGCGACGATGCCTGTCTTGTGGAATCCCCGCCGGTAGTAATCGAGCGCCACAAAGAAGAGAATGACGGGCGAAAGCCATATCAGGTTGGCCAGGACGAAGAGCAGAAAACGCAACACCGCGTAATCGCTTGTCCCGAGGGGCCTGACGGCGCCGAGCAGGTAGAAAGGTGCGGCCAGCAGCGGCAGGAGGCCGGTTCCCGCCAAGGCAATCAGCCATTTGGGCAGGTCTCTCATTTGCGGAACTTGTTTATGCAGTCGATGTAGGCTTCCACGCTGGCGGCCACTATGTCTGTGTTCGCGCCGAAGCCGTAATAGCATTGCCCGGCGTGTTCTACCTGCATGTGGACCTTACCTACGTCGTCCGAACCGCGGTTGATGGCCTGTATGGTGAACTCCTTGAGCGTCATCTGCCGCTTGATGATTTGCTTGACGGCGTTGATGGCGGCATCGACCGGGCCGTTGCCTTCGGCCGCAGCCTGGAATTTTTCGCCGGCAATGTCGAGAATGACGGCTGCCACGGGCCTGATGCCGTGTCCGCTCGTGACTTGCAGGTAATCCAGCTTGATGCTGTGTGTGTTCGAGCGTTCCGCGCCGGCCAGGACCAGGATATCGTCGTCGGTGACTTCCTTTTTCTTGTCGGCCAGCTTGAGAAACTGTTCGTAGATGGCGTCCAGCTTTTCGTCGGCCGTCTCGATGCCCAGTACCTCGAGTCTGTGTTTGAGTGCCGCCCTTCCCGAACGGGCTGTCAGTATGATGCTGTTGTCATCTATGCCGACATCTTTCGGGTTGATTATCTCATAAGTCTCTACGTTCTTCAAGACGCCGTCCTGGTGTATTCCGCTGGAGTGGGCAAAGGCGTTGCGACCGACGATGGCCTTGTTGGGCTGCACGGGCATGTTCATGAGCGAGCTGATCATGCGGCTGGTGGCGGCAATCTTGTGTGTATTGATGTTGGTCTGTATGTCGAGGTCGTGGTGGCACTTGAGAATCATCGCTATCTCCTCTTCGCTGGTGTTTCCCGCGCGTTCCCCGATGCCGTTGATGGTGACTTCAACCTGGCGCGCGCCGTTGAGCACGCCTTCGAGGGTACATGCGGTGGCCATGCCGAGGTCATTGTGACAGTGGGTGGAGAGAATGGCGTTGTGGACGCCGTCCACGTGCTCCATGAGGTATTTTATTTTTTCGCCATACTCGCGCGGCAGGCAGTAGCCCGTGGTGTCGGGGATGTTCACGACGGTCGCGCCGGCCTTGATGACGGCCTCGACCACGCGGGCCAGATATTCGTTGTCGGTGCGGCCGGCGTCTTCGGCGTAGAACTCCACATCTTCGACGTAACGCTTGGCATATTTCACTGCCGCTACGGCCCGTTCGATGATTTCCTCACGTGTGGAGTTGAACTTGTAGCGTATGTGGCTGTCGCTCGTGCCTATACCCGTGTGTATGCGTTTGTGCTTGGCGTATTGCAGGGCTTCGGCGGCGCAGTCGATGTCTTTCTGCACCGCACGTGTCAGGGCGCAGATGGTGGGCCACGTCACCGCCTTCGAAATCTCTATGACGGAGTGGAAGTCGCCGGGGCTGGATATGGGGAAGCCGGCCTCGATGACGTCCACGCCAAGGACTTCGAGTTGCTTGGCCACTTGTATTTTTTCCACCGTGTTGAGTTGGCATCCCGGCACCTGCTCTCCGTCGCGTAGGGTTGTGTCGAAAATGAAAAGTCTGTCGCTCATAGGTCTTGTTTTAATACGAACGGTAACGTGAACAATACGAAGCCGGCCTTTCACACCCGGAAGTGAGAAAGGCCGTATCGGTTATCCGTCGTGCTGTCCGCCTTGTTGTCTCTGACGAACGCATCACTCACTTCCCTGCCCCTGTTACGGGTAGAGCCAAGCCACGCAGTCGTAGAATACAGCAAGATGTCGCCATTCGGTTTCATTGTTTGATTTGCCGACAAAGGTAATAAACAAATTGCAAAAAGACAACAAAATTCAAGAAAAATCGTCTGAAAAGTAATATGACATGTAGTGCCGGACGGCTGTGCGGTGAGGGAGGGTGTGTGCCGGCCATTTTAACACTTCTTGCTTTTGGCGGAAAAATGTTGTATCTTTGTGTAGCGAAATGCGGAGGCCGGCCGAAACCGGCCTTTTTTAGTGTCCGGGAAGCCGTATTTCGGGAAAACCGGTCCTATGAAAGGCAAAACTACATGCCATCTGCTTTTTACTACATGGCTTGTAGTCGTTTCTATCCCTGTATGTAGGGAAAACCACAAGCCATGTACGCCGCTCCGAAAGTGAGTAAAAGTTAAAAATGTTAATGTCGGTCGGTGACGACCGCCTTGATTCTCCGTGTATGCCGGATGCCGGATGCGTTATCCGGCGGCGGGGTGCAAAAAAAGACCGCACGGACGGATTTCCGTGCGGTCTTGTATTATTGTGCCGGGATGAGAGGCGGACGTTTCGCCCGGTATTTATTCCCGGACGGGATTGGTCAGGGCACAAGCAACTTCTTGCCGTTCACGACGTAGATGCCGGTTTGGACGGGGACGGTTTCGGTGCCTTTCAGCTGCTTGGAGAAGACAAGGCGGCCTGCGAGGTCGTAGATGCGGGCCTCGACTGCGTTCGGGGACGACAGGCGGATGCAGCCTTTGCCGGCGGATGCGTCGAGCGTGCCTGCGGCTTCGGCCGACGAGATGCCGGTGACGAACTGCTGGTCGCCCATGCAGTAGTTCTGGCCGTCCTTCTGGTAAACGCGAACCCAGTCGAAACGGGTCTCGTACGTATGGGTGATGTCGGCGGGACGGGCCCATGCGCCGTTTCCTACGGACTGGTTCAGAATGATATAGAAAGTCTTGTCGTAAGGCCAGGCCCGCGGGTCGCTGAACTCGCCGTTGCGATAGCGTCCTACTTCTTTGCCGTCAAGATACCAAATCATTTTTTCGGCATCCCACTCGAAACCATACGTATGGTAGCGGTCCATGGGACAGGACTCCTGGAAGGCTTTCATGGATTGGCGGTAGCCGGTGTGAAGCGTGTGGTAGGCGGTGTTCTGGCCGTCTATCTGTTCCCAGATGTCGATTTCGCCGTCGTTAGGCCAGCCCAAGGACTGATCGTCGGGCATGAGCCAGAACGCAGGGAAGTTTCCGGTGTGCGGGTTCGTCAGGATGCGGGCTTCTATCTTGCCGTACTGCCAGCCGAACTTGTATCTGGTCTGTATGGCGCCCGTTATCATGTCGCCTTCATAGCGCGTGGGGTCGGGGTTCGGTATGGCGCGCGTCACGAGCTGGCCGTCCTGGAGAAATGCCACGCGCGGATCGTCGGCAATCCAGCGGTTCCATGTAGCTCCGTGGCGTTCGCTGCATCCCCACTTGCTTGCATCGGGCAGCGAACCGTCGGGTTCGTCGAACTCGTCGCTGAAGATGAGCGTGTACTCGGCGTCGTCGCCTTGCTCAAAAGCAACGGACAGCATCACGTCGCCGTCGATGCTGTCGGCAGGCAGCGTGCAGGCGGCGGCGTCCACCTCGTATTCGCTCCATTGGCGGTTGCCGTGGATGAATTGCGGACCGTCAAAGTTGTGTCCGTGGCGGACCGTCATTTTTTCAGCCGTGTAGCCGGCGGCTATCGGGGTGGGAACGACGTCAAGCGCCTGGAAAACGGGCAGTGTCAGGGGCAGAGCCGTGTTTCCCGTACCGTTGATGCTTCCGTTGGCGGTGATGAGCGTCAGCTTGTGTTGGGCGTTGTGGACGTTGAGCAGGAAGTCCACGACATAACCTCCGTTATCGTTGATTTTGTTTCCCTCGTTCTCGCTCCATTGTCCGGCAGGGTCGATGTTGTTCCAGTCTACCTTGAGACGGGCCCTGTATGTGCCGGCAGGAAGTACGGAAGGAATGGAAAACTCAGGCATGGAATTGACAGCAACACTGCCCGGCGTACCGCTGATTTCGGTTCCCAGGCTGTTATGTCCCTGATAATAGGTGTAAGAAAGGAGTTCGCTGTTTACCTGCGGCGCGCCTGCGGCATCAAGAGCCGTCGAGAAGTGTCCGTCGTTGTTCAGGTCCACGTAGAGATAAAGGTGCATGGCATGTCCCGTGTAGTCTACCGTCGTGGCCACGGCGTCGCCCGGCACGACAGACACCTGCTTGTGCGTCATGTCGCGGTAGACGTAGTTTGTCCCCTCGGTGTCGAGCGTGACGGTAGAGCTGCCGCCTTGTGTCGCCGCGAAAGTGAAGCTGTTGAGGCGACGGTCGGTGCGCGTAACGGTCAGGTCGGTGGCAAAGTTAAGGGCATAATCGTCCTCGGACGGCGCGACGCCGGCATCTATAAAGTACGGTTCGATGACTACATCGCCGTCCATGTATTCTGCGGGTATGGTGTATTTGTTGTCACGGAAGAGATAAGCGGGGATAATCTCGTCTACGTATTGCGGTGTGCCGTGTACGAGGCTGTCTCCCGTGAGGTTGTATCCGTGACGTACCCGGATGTAGGAGAGTTCAAAGTTGTCGGAAGCCGGTTGGACGGCGATGGTGAACGGTTGGCCGAAGGGAACGGTGCGCGTCACCAGCTCCGTGCCGTCTTCGTTCAGCAGGTCGCCGTTGAGACCGCCGACACGCGAAACGGAAATCTCGTCCGAGTGGATGTTCATGCGCACATCGACAATCATACCGCCGTTCTGCACGATGCTGTTGGTCGAGGTGTTGCGTCCGGCAGGGTCTACATTTCCCCAGTCCACCTTGAAGCGCATACGGTAAAAGCCGTTGGCCAGGTCGGAAGGCAGCCGGAAGGCGGGAGGATTGATGAAGTTGCGCGCATTGCCGCTGATTTTCGTTCCGTCACTCTTGTAGCCTTCCGTATTCTCGACAGTCTCGACATAGGAATAGGTCATGATGTCGCTACCCTCGGGGATGGTGTAGTCTTCGTTAAGGTCTGCCGTGAATTTGCCGTCGTTGCCGCGGTCCAGATATACATAACCGTTCATCCAGTTGGACGTGAACGAGAACGAGGGTGTCAGCGTCTCGCCTGCTTTGGCCGTGAAAGTCTTGCCGAGCAGGTCTCGGTAAATGTATTGCGGGTCGTTGCTGCCGACTGCAATGGTCTGGCTTCCGTCTGTCGAGCCGTTCAGTGCGATGGAGTTCAGGTAATTTCCGCTTTTTCCCGAAACCTGCGTCGCTTCGTAGTTCAAAGGATAGTCTCCGTATATGACACGCGGAGTGGGCACGCTGTTTATCTCGATTTCGTCGATGTAGGCGGCGAAATCCTCCATGCGGTTGTGCGGTGACTCGCATTCGGGAACGACCACAAGGCTTCTGATTTCAATTCCGCCGGCACCTTTTATGGCGAACACGGCGTCGCTCCATTTTCCGGGAGTGACCTTGGCGGTGGAAAGAACGCAGAACTGTTCCGTTTCGGCCGACTGGTCGGCGCGTTCCGTGCGCTTGCCGAGACCGATGAGCATCACACGGCCCTCGGTCGGCTTGTTGATGAATACGTGGACGTACTTGGCGGTTGTGTTCAGCTCGAAAGGAGTGGCCAGGTCTATGCGGGCGCCGAATCTGTTGCTTCCAAAGCGCGAGCACTGCACGGCAAGCATTTTTTCCGTCGCGTTAGGCGCAATTCCCAGTATTTCGTCTTCCTGGGTCAGCTCGTTGGTGATTACTTTCACGTTGCCTTGTAAGTCTCCCGTGCGGAAAGGCGACTCATCCCAGCTGTCATAAACTCCGAGGCCGGTGTAGGAATCGTTTGTCTCGAAGCCGATGTGCAGTTGTGCCGCGCCCGAAAGCGGTAGCAGCAGCGTAGCTAAACCTAAAAGTGTACTTCTGTTCATTATATATGTTTTTTTTATTTCTATGACGGTTGAATCAATAAATGGATACGGTGTGGAGCAGCGGACATGCCTTTGCGTCCTTGATGGTCAGGCGGAGATATTTTGCGCTCACGCCGTTGCCGTAACTTGACGATGTGCTGCCGTTCAGAGGCAGTATGCGCTTGTATCCTATGGTCGTGGTCTGAATGTTTCCGCCCTGCTTGGTCCATGTCGTGCCGTCGTTGCTCGTTTCTATCTCGAAGGCTTTGACGCGCTGGCCCTTGCGGATGTACTCCATCATGGAGACATAACGGATGGTCTGTGCGGTCGGCCATTCGAAGGTGAGGCTTGCTTCGGTTGTCCCGTCGTTTGTGGCCCAGTAGGTGTCCTTGTCGCCGTCGGTTACATGGGTTGCGGAATAGGTACGTGCCGCTCCGGCGGTCCTTTCTTCGGAGGCTGTCACCGTAGCTGCGGGTGCCAGGTCATTTCCCAGGCGGTTCGTAAGCAGGTTGCCCAGTTCCGTCATGCGATTGACCGTTGCTTCGGGCAGTATGCCGGCCTTGTTGGGCGGCAGGTTAAGGATAAGCGTGGCGTTGCGGCCAACCGTTTCCAAGTACATCTGGAACAGTCGTTCGGCCGACTGCACTTCCTCGCCCTCATGCCAGAACCAGCCGCGGGTAGTTGCCTTTGCGTCGCTCTCGCCCGGATGCCAGACTACACCGTGCTCGTCGCCGGACGTTCCATCGCCCATGCTCCAGCACGTTTCACCGGCCCAGCCGGCTTCGTTGCCTATCCAGCGGGCTTCACGTCCCTCTCCCCACATCACACAATCGGGACACACTTTGTGAACCGAGTCCCTGAGGTTGGGTATGTCGTAGTAAGTTTCTTTGTCAATGCTTCTGTTTTCGTTGGCACCGCCGTAATAACCTGTTCCCCCGTTAGCTCCGTCGAACCACATCTCGAACTGGTCCGTTCCATATTGGGACAATTCGGCACATTGTCTGAGGAACACGTCCTTGACATAGCGGTTCGTGCCGTCGCCATAGTAAGCCGAGTTGCGGTCCCAGGGAGAGACGTAAAAACCATACTTCATGCCGAGCTTGCGTGCGGCATCGAAGAAATCGCGCGGGATGTTGGTGTACTGAGCGTTCACATTGCTGCTCGAAGTCACGTTGTGCGTGGTGCTGGATGTAGGCCAAAGGCAAAATCCGTCGTGGTGTTTGACGACGGCAATGCCGCCTTTCATGCCTGCAGCCTTGGCTGCGGTGAGCCATTGTTCGGGGTTAGGAACGGCTGTCGGGGCAAACAGGTTTTCGTCCTCGTCACCATTTCCCCATTCCCTGTCGGTATAGGTGTTCATACCATAATGGAAGAAGGCATAAAATTCCGTTTCGTTCCATTTTACCTGTCTTTCGCTCGGAACGGGATGCACAGGTGCAGGTTCGTTGTCGGGGTTTGCCGGCTGCTGATTGACCAGCTGGAACTCACTTTGCGCCCACCCTGTCACAGGCAAGGCCGCAATACCACAAACTAAAAGCAAGTGATGCAGATTTTTCATAGTCTTAAAAATAATTTATCCTGTCCCGATGGGGACTATCCTTATTCGAGTGTGTAAATTTAATATTTTTCAGACAAACAGGCGCCATGTTTCCTCTTTTACCTCTGTTTTTTAACTTCTTTTTTCTTTAGAGAGGGAGAAACAGGTGCTTTTGGGGTGGCGGATACAGGCATTCCGTTCCGGCGGGATTACTTCCGCTTGTTACAATATTTATATAACTGTCTGTAGAAAGCGTGGCGGCAAAGCGTAGATGCCGATCCGATGATGAAAAGCTTGAGCCGTGCCCGCGTGATGGCCACGTTCATCCGTCTGAGGTCGGACAGGAAACCGATTTGTCCCTCTTCGTTGGCACGGACAAGGGAGACGACCATCACATCCCGCTCCTGCCCCTGAAAAGCGTCGATGGTGTTCACCGTGATGGCTTTCCGGAGCGGACGGAGCGTATCATCGCGCCGCACGAGTCCGCGCAGAAACTGCACTTGTGCCTTGTAGGGGGAAATCACGCCGATGTCGATGCTCTCTTCCAGCAGCCTGTGTGTTCCGATGCGCGTCACGTAGTCGCGTAAGGTCTTCATCGTCAGCCGTGCCTCGTACTCGTTGATGCGGCCATAGGAGGCGGCGACGAATTGCTCCCTGCGGTTGTTTCCGGCCGCAGGCATGGTGTCGTTTTCCTCTGTCATGCTGTCGGCTTCGTCCGTGTCCACCCATACCAGCGGGCTGTCGAGTTCGTCTATCACTCCGCCACGCCGTGTTTCCTCGGCAGCCTGCAGCCGTCCGCCGTAGAACCAGTCGGACGAAAAGCGCATCAGTTCCTCCTTCATGCGGTACTGGACGGTGAGCAGGCTGACTGCTTCGGGCCGGGTGGCGGCCAAGCGTTCCATCAACGTGCGTCCCAAACCGCCGCGCAGGGCTTCGGGACTTTTAACCGTAGGCGGCAGCTGACAGTGGTCACCGGCCAGTATCACGCGGTCCGTCCTGGCCATCGCAATCCAGCAGGCCGCCTCGAGTGCCTGCGCGGCCTCGTCGATGAAGAGCGTGTGGAAGTGATGTCCGTCGAGCAAAGGGTTTGCCGTCCCCGCGAGTGTGGCGGCCACGACCCTTGTATTGTCGAACAGCGCGTGTCTGATGCGCAGTTCCAGTTCGTCCGCCTTTTCTTTCAGCCGTGCCGTCTTCCGGTGGAAGCTTTCGCCGCGTCCCTTGCGCGGCATGGCGTAAAGTTGCCGCAGGTCACGTCGAATCTGCCACAGCAGGGCGTAGTCGGGATGGCTCTCGAAGCGCCGTTCATACGTATTCTGCAACATCTTGTCGGTGACGCGCGTCGGATTACCTATGCGCAACACGCTCACTCCGCGGCGGTCGAGCTGTTCGGCTATCCAGTCCACCGCCGTATTGCTCTGCGCACAGACAAGTACCTGCGGCTCGCGGCGCAATACCTCGCACACCGCTTCCACCAGCGTGGTGGTCTTGCCCGTTCCCGGCGGTCCGTGCACGACCATCACGTCGTGTGCGGCCAGGATGTCGGCCACCGCCTTCTCTTGCGAGGCGTTCAGCCACGGCAACCGCAGGGGCACGCTTCCGCCGACGGCACGCCGGAGCGGCCGGCCGCCGTAAACGATGTCGCGCAGTTCGGCCAGCCGGTTGTCCCGGGCTTTCCCGACGCGGTCGATGGCCTGGAACATCAGCCGGTAGGTGGTTTCGTCGAAATGAAGCTGCACACCCGCCAGCTCCATCCGCTGCAAGCGGGACAAAGACGCCTCATCGGGCAGCACGACCACCATGCGGTCGCCATCGACATAGTTTACCGTTGCCGTGAAATCGGCATAGCGCAACATACCCGCCCCGTCCGTCTCAAAGAAACAGACCGAGCGGCCATATTCAAAGCAGTGTTCGATTCCGGAGTCCGCGGTACGAAAGATTTCCACAACGAAACGGTCCAGTGAATTATAATAACTGCGCCCGATGCTTATGGGAAACCAGCATTCGCCGCGCTTCACTTTCCGTCCCACGCCCATTGTTTCGGCGTCTCGGCGGAAAGCGGCTTTTTCATGTTCGTATTCGCATTGCAACAACCGGCGCTGCCGTGCCAAGGTCAGTTCCCGCCATTCCGTCCCGTCCGTTGCGTTTCCTTTCATGCCGTGCGGCGCATCGTCATGCCTGTCAATATCCATCTCTCTCCACACTGACCTGTATCATTGCGCTTTTTCCCAGTTTTATTTCGGCCATTGCGCCGATGCGTTCCTTCGGTTCGTAAAGGAAAACGGGGAACATTCCACAGCGCCGTCCGTATTCGTCGGGCGTAAAACGCTTTGTCGCGTAAGCATAAAGGCTGATAGCATCGCTCAGCCGGTAGCCTATGATGCCCGCCACGCCGCCTTCGGTGCGCCGCAGGCCTCCCCAGTCCATGTTGGCCGCATATACGCCTGCGGCAAAGGACAGCCGCTTGCCTGCGGGCAGGGCATAGGCGAATGCCGCGTGCTGCCCGAAGCCCACGCCTCGCGGAGCCCCGTGTCCGAAGGCTGCGGAAAGGCTCATCCCGAACTGCGCGTTGAAGCCCTCGTGCAGCCGCCATGAAGGTCCGTATGCCCCGTAGAGTCCTGGAGAAAGGGCATCGAAGCCCGCAGCCGGCATAAAGGGGACGTCGAGTGCCGGGGGCAGGGGCGCAAGCAGCGTGTCGGCTGTACCGGCCTTCAGCGTGTCGGCCTTCAGTGGCTGTCCGCCGTTGTCCTGCTGGGCACAAAGTTCCGTCGTGCAGCAGGCTGCGAAAGCGAAGATGAGGAGAAAGAGTCGTTTCATGCCATTCAGAAAAAATATCCTTTGTGTGCAAATTTAGGGAAAATATGGAAAACCGCCGCGTGCAATACTTTAATAAACGCTTATGCCGTGCGAATAAAACCTAAAAAGGCAAGGAAGGCGTGGAGAGCGGCTTTTCCCGCGGAGAAACTTTGCCGTAACCAACCGTTGCCGTAACTTTGCAGCCGCATAAAAGCATTCCGCAACGATGAACACCCCGATTCTCATGGCGGCCACGCTGGCCGTCTACTTCATGCTTCTGGTCCTGCTGTCGCGCCGCACGGCAGGACGTACCGACAACGAGACTTTTTTCCGCGGCCGGCGAACTTCACCCTGGTGGATGGTGGGGGTCGGCATGATAGGTGCCAGCCTGTCGGGCGTGTCGTTCATATCGGTGCCCGGATGGGTGGCTTCGACGGGCCTGACCTACCTGCAGATGTGCGCGGGGTTCTTTTTCGGTTACGTCGTCGTGGCATTCGTGCTGTTGCCGGTCTATTACAAGTTGCGGCTGACGAGCATCTACGATTATCTGAGCCTGCGTTTCGGGCGGAATACCCACCGCACGGGCGCGCTTTTCTTCATCCTGAGCAAACTGACCGGCGCAGCCGCCCGACTTTATCTGGTCTGCCTGGTCATCCAGCAGTTCCTGTTTCCCGCCACGGGCGGCCGGGATTCCGTTGTCCTGTTCTCGTCCGATGGGCCTGCCGGCCTGCTGGCCGTGGCCGTCGTGGTGCTTGTGCTGATTTGGGCCTATACGCGTCGGGGCGGCATTTTCACGATAGTGCGTACCGACATGTTGCAGACGCTGTGCCTGTTGCTCGTGCTGGCGGTCATGACGGGAATGGTCGCCCGGCAGCTGGGGACGGACGCTGCGGGTATCGTCGATACGGTGCGCGGCTCGGGCATGACGGAGATGTTCTGTTGGGACGCGGGCAGCCGGCAAAACTTCTGGCGGCAGTTCCTGAGCGGCATTTTCATCGTCATCGTCATGACGGGGCTCGACCAGGACATGATGCAGAAGAACCTGACGTGCCGCAGCCTGCGCGACGCGCAAAAGAACATGTGCGCTTACGGCGCGTGCTTCCTGCCCGTGAACCTGTTGCTGCTGGTATTCGGCATCCTGCTCTATGCCCTGTGCGGCGCTAAAGGCATCACTCCGCCGGCCGACAGCGACCGGCTGCTGCCCATGCTCGTCGAAAGCGGCGCCATGGGCACGCTGGTGGTCATTCCCTTCAGCATAGGCGTTGTGGCGGCGGCATTCTCGAGCGCGGACTCGGCCATCACGGCCCTTACCACCACCACGTGCATAGACCTGCTGGGCATTGAGCGGCGCACGGCCTTGTCGCCCGAACGCCGCATCGCCATCCGCCGCCGCGTACACGTCGCCGTGTCGGTCGCCTTCCTGGTCTGCATCCTGCTGTTCCGCGTCATCAACGACACCAACGTCATCGACGCCATCTATATCATGGCCTCCTACACGTACGGCCCGCTGCTGGGGCTTTACGGGTTCGGGCTCTTCACGCGCCGGCGCCCGGCCGACGCATGGGTGCCCGTCATAGCCGTGGCCGCCCCCGTGACGTGCGCGCTGCTCGACCATTTCGCGCCCCTTTGGTGGGGATATACGTTCGGCTATGAACTGCTGATGCTCAACGGTCTGCTCACGTTCGCCGGACTATGGGCCGTATCCGGACGCGAGGCCGGAGCCAGGACGGATGTCCGTCGGTCGTGCTGATACGGGTGTCCGGGTATCTGCGTCGCGACCGCCTTGCGATAATGCTTTTCCGGCACTTGCCGGGGCGTAAAGGCGGTGTACGACGGACGCGACATTAACATTTTTAACTTTCACTTACATTCGGCGGCGCGTACATGGCTGATAGTTTGTCCTACATGCAGACCCGGGAAACACTACATGGCATGTAGTTCGTCCTACATGGCATGTACGAAATCGCATCATAGGGACAGTTTCTCCCTGAAACGGACTTGCGGATACGAAAAAAGGACGGTTTCGGGCCGTCCTCCGCGCTTGCGCAGTACAAAGATAATACATTTTTCGTCCAAAAGCAAATTGTGTTAAAATCGCAATATGATTGCTGCGTGTAGGGACGCGATTCATCGCGTCCGCAGGGATATACATCGAATAAAATCCCCAATGCCCCCTGCGGACGCGATGAAACATCGGATAAAATCCTCAAATGTTCCCTGCGGACGCGATGAATCGCGTCCCTACACACGGTCCGGGTTTCGTGTACATGGCATGTACGAAATCCATCATAGGGACAGTTTCTCCCCGGAACGGACTTGCGGATACAATGCGGCCGGACTTCCTTTCGCTGTCGCGGGAGAAGTCCGGCCGTGAGTGTCTTTCGTGTGTCCGGAAGTTACTTGTTGATGTCTATGCCGCCCGAGCCTATCATCTGTCCGTCGGCGAAGATGTAGGCCGTGTAGCGTCCTACGCCGAGGAATTCGTTTACGGGAACGTATACCGTGACGCGCTGTTCCTCGCCCGAATATTCGATATTCTTGGCGGCGGAATATTCGATGTTCTTGTTCTCATAGGCAAACGTGCCCGCGCGGCCCACTACGGCCTGTCCCGGCTTGAGCAAGCGCACGTATACGGTGCGTGTGCCCGCAGCCGCGGTCACGTTGCGCGTGATGGTGAACGAAACCGTGAAACGCGTGATGTCCTTGCTCTTGCGTGCCTCTTTTCCGTTCTTCTTTGCGGCAAAGAGGGTCACGCCCGTGGCGTTGAGCTGTGCGGCCACGGCCACTTTTTCGGACAGCTGCGTGTTGCGCTCGCTGATGCTGTTGTTCTCCTCGCGTGTGCGTGCAACCTCGGCGCGTGCCTCGTCGCGTTCGCTGGCCAAGGTCTGGTTCAGCCGTTGCAACGAGTCCACCTGGTGGATGTAGTCGCGCAGTACGGCGCGCACGGTGGCCAGTTCCTTTTTCAGACGTAGTATTTCGGCGGCGCTTGTCGTCTTCAGCTCGCGCAGTTCCTTGAGCAGGGATTCGGCACGCTTCTGTTCGGCTTCGATGCGTGCGACGAGGGAGTCGTTTTTTATCTCCTTCTTCATCTCACCGTACTGGGCGGCAAACTCGGCGTACTGGTTCTCCATCTCGCGACGGTCCATCTCGGCCAGTTGTCTCAGTTCGTTGAGTTCCTTGTCCTTGTCCGATTCGCCTTTCTGCCCGCATGAGGTCACGAAGGCGGCCGATGCGGCCGTCAGCGTGAGGGCGAGTAGTGCGTGTGCAAAGTCTTTCATGTTGTGTCTTGGCGTTTAGGGTGTGTGAGGTGCGTGGTGTGTTTCATTTGTCAAAGGACAGTCACCCATCCGTGTACGTCCGGCTCGATGCCGTACTGGATGTTGCGCAACTTGTTGTAGAGTTGCGTCGAGACAGGTCCGGGCTTTCCGTCCTTGGATATGACGTAGCTCGTATTGTTCTCCATGTCGTCGATGCGTGCAATCGGGCTGATGACTGCTGCCGTGCCGCAGGCTCCGGCTTCTTCGAATGTGGCCAGTTCCTCCTCGGGAATCTGCCGGCACTCCACGGTCAGTCCGATGTCCTCGGCCAGTTGTTGCAGGCTCCGGTTGGTGATGGAGGGCAGGATGGAAGTAGACTTCGGCGTGATATATTTGCCGTCCTTGATGCCAAAAAAGTTGGCCGCTCCGCATTCGTCGATGTATTTCTTCTCTTTTGCGTCCAGATAGAACTCACATGAGTATCCGGCGTCGTGAGCCATCTTGTTGGCGCGCAGGCTGGCGGCATAGTTTCCGCCGACCTTGTAGATGCCTGTGCCAAGCGGGGCTGCGCGGTCGTACTCGCGGATGATGACGTAATTGTTTGTGCTGAAACCGCCCTTGAAGTACGGGCCGACGGGGGTTACGAATATCATGAACAGGTATTCGTCGGCGGGATGGACGCCTACCTGCGCTCCCGTTCCGATGAGCAGCGGACGTATGTAGAGCGCGGCGCCGCTCTCGTAGGGCGGGATGAAGCGGCTGTTGAGCGTGACAGCCTTTTCGACCATCTCGCAGAACTTCTCGGTGGGCAGTTCGGGCATGAGGATGCCGCGGCATGTGGACTGCAGTCGCTCGGCATTGTCCTTCATGCGGAATATGCGTACATGTCCGTCGGGGCAGCGGAAGGCCTTGAGGCCCTCGAAGGCTTCCTGTCCGTAGTGGAGGCAGGTTGCGGCCATGTGTATGTTGATGGTGTCGGACGAACTGACTTCTATTTCGCCCCAGTTGCCGTTACGATAGTAGCAGCGTACGTTGTAGTCGGTGGGCATGTACCCGAAAGATAAGTTGCCCCAGTCAATATTTTCCATTGTTCCGAGAAAAATGATAACTAATACTTGAGAAAACTCCGCAAATATACTCATTTAATATGAGACGGATAGTTTTTCTTCCCAAATTGTCGCTTTTTGTCGTTCAAAAGAGTGATTTCCTGTTTCGCGGAAAGGCTTCCCGTGCCGTGAGGACCGGCGGCAAAAAGGGCCGGAACCGCTGACACGGTCGTCCGGATGCGGAAGAGTAGGCCGTTAAATAGACAGAAGTGTGGGACTTCCCGGGACAGTTCTTTTTGAGATACTGCCGGGAAGTCCCGTTATACTTGTATCACTGCCCGATTGCCGGCGGCGTGCGATTAATCCAGGTATTTCATGATGCCTCCGCTGAGCTGGCGCAACGAAATCTCGCATAGTTTCGTGTTGTATTCGGCCACAAGGATGCGCTCCTCGGCATCGAGCAGACTTTTCTGCGCCTCGCGCATTTCAATACCTGACAAATCGCCTAGCAGATAACGCTCGCGGGCGATAAAATGGTTTTCCTGTGCCGTAACGAGGTTTTGCCGCTCGAGAGCCAGCAGGCGAAGATTGTTGCGATAGGCCTGCCACAGGTCGGAAAGGTCGGCGTGAAGCGCCAGTTCGACATCACGCTGTGCCAGTTCGGCATTCTCGATGGCGATGCGGGCGTTCCGTTGCTCGCGGCGGCGGTTTCCGTCGAAGAGTTTGAAGCCCACGGTCACGCCGAAGTCGGCCCCGTACGTCTGCCTGTGCGCAGTGGCCCCCGTTCCGTACATGTTGCGTGAATAACCATAGCCGGCATTCAGTCTGACATAGGGATAGTCGCGGCTCCGTATGCTGTTGAGGTCCAGTTCGGCCAGGGTTTTGTCTTGCGCCGCTCGGATGAGTTGCGCGTTGTTGCGCAGGGTGGATTGCCAAAGACTGTCGAAGGCGAGCGCGTCGTCCACCTCGATGGCCGAATCACGCACCATGATGCGGTGGTACGGGGTCTTTTCGGCCATCAGCTCATTGAGTCGTATGCGCGATGAGGCCAACAGTTCGCGCTGTTTGAGGCTTTGTGCGCTGTCTGCGTTGAAATCGACCTGCGCTTGTTGCAAATCGAGCCGCGAATTGCTGCCGATAATGTAGCGTTCCTGTACGATGCGCAGGCGTTCACGCGACAGGGCTACGGCGTAACGCAGGTTGCGCATACGTATGCGTTGTTGTACGAAATTGTAGTATTCGGAAACGAAGTCGGCCATGTAGTCCTCGATGGCGATGCGGGTTTGTGTGGCGCTTTGTTTCTTCAGTTCCTGCAGGCGTTTGTAGTTGGTCTGAATCTTGAAACCGTCGAAGATGGTCCATTCCGCATTGATGCCGGCCGAAAGATTGTGGTCGATGACATTACGGTCGTGTGAGGTGACGGCAGGCGTACCCTGCGTTTTCGTATCACGGTTTTCGATGCTTCCGCCATAGCCGGCCGACAGATTGACCGTAGGCAGGTAGCCCGCATTCGCCCGTGTGGCGTTATTGGCCGCCATCTGCTCTTCATTGCGTACGATGCGCAGCGAATAATTGTTGCGCAGACCCTTCTCCAGACAGGCGCGCAGCGAAGTGGTCGGGCAGACGGTCGTGCTGTCATCTGATGTATGGAAGTCCGGACGGGCTTGTGCGGCCGCGCAGGTCGGCAGTATCCAGGACAAGGCTATGAGGATGATGTTTCTTTTCATGACAAGAATGGACTAAACGTTGTGGTTCGACGTGCCGTGTGCCTGTTCCCCGCCGGCAGGCTGCTTGCGCGATAGCGGAGTGGAGACGTAGGCGTAGATGGCAGGGACGATGTACATGGTGAGCAGGGTGGAAAACAACATTCCGCCTATGACCGCGGTTCCCATCGCTATGCGTCCGTTACATCCCTCGCCGGTTGCGAACATGAGAGGCAGCAGACCGAGTATGGTGGAAGTACTGGTCATGAGGATAGGTCGCAGACGCTGTGCCGCGGCTGTACGGATGGCGGTTAGCTTGTCCTCGCCGGCCTGTTGCCGCTGGTTGGCAAATTCGACGATAAGTATGCCGTTCTTGGCTACAAGTCCGATGAGCATGATGATGCCTATCTGACTGAAGATGTTCATGGTCTGTCCGCCGACGAACATGAAGATAAGTGCGCCGCAGATGGCCAGAGGCACGGTCAGCATGATGATGAACGGGTCCTTGAAACTCTCAAACTGTGCGGCAAGTATCAGGTAGATGAGCAGAAGAGCCAGTCCGAATGCGAAATACAGGCTTGACGAACTCTCACGAAACTCTTTCGAGTCACCGGCAAGGGCTGTGCGGAACGTGTCGTCGAGGGTCTCTTTCGCAATCCGGTCCATTTCGTCAAGTCCCTGCCCGATGGTTTTGCCCGGAGCCAGACCTGCCGACACCGTGGCCGACACAAAGCGGTTGTAACGATAGAGCTTGGGCGGCGCTATGTTCTCTTCAAGCGTCACCAGGTTCTCCATCTGTATCATCTTTCCGTCGCTTCCGCGCATGTAGATGGCTTTCAGATTGTTCGGGTCATTACGCTGCTGCCGGTTTATCTCGCCGACAATTTCGTACTGTTTGCCGTTCATGTACAGGTAGCCCAGTCGTTGTCCGCTCAGACCGTACTGCAAGGTCTGTGCTATGTCGCGTGTGCTGACGCCCATGAGGTTGGCTTTTTCACGATTGACGCTGAGTCGCAGTTCCGGGGTGGAGAATTTCAGGTCCACATCCGCCATCTGGAATGTCGGATTGTCCTGTACCTTCGCCATGAACTTGGGCAAGACTTCCTGCAGCTTGTCGATACTTGCGGCTTGCAGTACATATTGCACCGGCATTGCGCCGCGCCGGCCGCCGAAAGAACTTTGCTGGCGGACGAATGCCCGTGCGTCGGTCTTGCTTTTCACGGCTTTCGACAACCGTTCGGCCACGTCCATCTGCGTATAATCGCGCTCGGCAATGTCCTTGAGCGTTATCTGGATGTTACCCGTATTGCTGCTGACGCGGGCTGTGATGAAGGAGGCATCGGGCAGGATGGAGTCGGCCATACGATTGATGTCTTCCGTATAGTCGCGCATGTATTCGTAAGTGACTCCCTCGGGGCCGGACGTGCGTATCGTGATGCTCGAACGGTCCTCCATGGGCGCCATTTCCGACGGTATGGAAGTCCATATCAGCACGACAATAAGTACGGCTACCGGCATGATGACGAGCGCCATCCACTTGCGGCGGAGAAATGCCGTGAGGCTACGCTCGTAGAAACGGTTCAAACCGATGAAGAAAGGTTCGGTCTTGCGGTAGAAGAAGCTTTGCCGCTCGCGCTTCACCAGGAGTTTGGTGGCCAGCATGGGCGTAAAGGTGAGCGCGGCCAGGGAAGAGATGATGACAGAACCGGCCACCACAAAACTGAATTCGCGGAACAGGCGTCCGGTCGTACCTTCCATAAACACTATCGGGAAGAAAACGGCGACCAGCGTGATGGTGGTGGAGATTACCGCAAAGAAAATTTCCTTTGCCCCCTCGATGCCCGCTTCGAAAGGCTTCATTCCGCGCTCTATGCGTATGTAGATGTTTTCTGTCATGACGATGGCGTCGTCCACCACAAGCCCGACGGCAAGCACAACGGCCAACATCGAAAGTACGTTTATGGTAAAGCCGCATACATACATGATGAAGAATGCGCCGATGAGCGAAACGGGAATGACGATGCAGGGAATGAGCGTTACGCGCCAGTCGCGCAGGAACAGGAATATGATGATGATGACCAACAGGAAGGCTTCGTAAACGGTGGTCTTCACTTCGTTGATGGAGGCGCGGATGAAGCGGGTGTTGTCAAAGCCGTAGTCGTACTTCACATCCTCGGGAAGGTCCTTCTTCATCTGTTCCATGCGTTCGCGGACGGCATCCGCGATGTTGATATGGTTGGCTCCGGGCTGCGGAACGACGGCCACGCCAACCATAGGCACGCCGTTCATTTTCATATAACTCTTCAAGTCGCGTGCGGACAGCTCGGCGCGGCCTATATCGCTGAAGCGGATGACACGGCCGCCGTTTTCCTTCACCACAAGATTGTTGAATTCTTCCGTAGTGTGCATCAGTCCCATCGTACGTATGGTCAGTTCGGTCGTATTGCCCTCAATCGAGCCTGAAGGCAGCTCCACGTTTTCCTTGTCCAGCGCGTTTTTGACGTCCATCGGGGTGATGCCGTAGCCTGCCATCTTGGTCGGGTCCAGCCACAAGCGCATGCAGTAACGCTTCTCTCCCCATATCATGACGCTGCTCACCTCGGGAATGGTCTGCAACTGCTCCTTGACGGTGAGGTCGGCTATTTCGCTCAGTTCCAGAAGCGACCTTTTGTCACTCTGCACCGCAACCATCATGATGGGCAGGGCATCCGCGTCGGCCTTGGCCACGGTCGGAGGGTCGCAGTCGCGGGGCAGGTTGCGTTGGGCGCGCGAGACTTTGTCGCGTACATCGTTGGCCGCCGTTTCCAGGTCTACGGAAAGTTCGAATTCGACGGTAATCCGGCTTTGTCCCTGCTGGCTTACGCTGGTGAGCGAGCGTATGCCGGGGATGCCGTTGATGTTCTGCTCGAGCGGTTCGGTAATCTGGCTTTCGATGACATCGGCATTGGCGCCCGGATAAGAGCAGGTGACGGAAATTATAGGGTTATCGACAGAAGGATATTCGCGCACACCGAGGCTCAGATAGCCGATGGCGCCGAACAACAGTATGACCAGTGTGAGGACCGTGGCCAAAACGGGACGGCGTATGCTTAGTTCGGATATATTCATACAGGCTGTTATTATATCGGTTGAGGAAAAGAAGAAGGGCACGGGCGGACGCTTCTCCGGAAAAGCATCGGGGGCAGACGTGCCGGCCGGCTGCTTATGGCGGATGCCGCGGAATGTTCCGCCGGCCGGCTGCCCGTTACTTCTGTATGCTGACCTGCTGTCCCGTGCGCAGCTGCATCGTGCCGCTTGTGATGACGGTATCGCCGGCCTGGATGCCTTTCAGCACCTGTACCAGTGCATCCGTGCGCAGGCCTTTCTTGATTTCGACCGGCCGGGCAGTGCCATTCTTATAAAGGAATACCTTGTCCACGCCCATTTCCGAGACAATGGCTTCGGTGGGTACGGCCAGGGCGTCGGCAAACTCGCGGGTGATGAGGCTGACGCTGACGTAGCGTCCCGGGACGAGGCGTCCGTCGGCATTGTCATAGCGGGCGCGCACCGTATAGGTACGTGTGTCGGCATCGACACCGGCATCGGAGGCATAGACACGTGCGGAGCGGGGCGTCAGGTCGCCCTCGGCGGTGAATGTCAGCGGCGTGCCTGCCGGCAGATGTCCAGCATAGCGTTCGGGAATGCTGAATTCGATTTTCAGGGGTGTCGTCTTGGCAAGCGTGGCAATGGGGGTGGCGGTGGTCACGTAGGCACCCAGGCTGACCTGCCGCAGGCCTACGATGCCGCTGAACGGCGCCCGCAGTTCCGTCTGCGCTATCTGCGCCTTCACCATGTCCATTTCGGCGCGCAAAGCCGAGAGGTTGGCTTCGGCTTCCTGGAAGGCCTCCTTGCTGACCGCCTCCTTGTCGAGTAAAGCCTTGGCACGGAAAACGCGGTCCTGCGTCAGTTTGAGCTGTGCCGCCAGTTTGCGCAGTTGTGCCTGCAGGGGGCCGTCGTTGATTTTGGCCAACAGTTGTCCCTGTGCCACGTGCGCACCTTCCTTGAAGTGGATGGCGGTGATTTTTCCCGCGGTCTCGAAGGTCAGATTGACCTCTTCGTCGGGGATCAGGCTGCCGCTGACGTGTATGCCGTCCGTCAAAGGCTGCTGCTTCACTACGACAACTCTCACATTGAGGGGCTTTTTCTTGTCTCCCTTCTTGTCGGCGGCCTCTTTCAGGTCGCTGTTTTCGCGGGGAACGAACGTACGGATGCCCAAAGCCGTGAGGCCGACGGCTATCGTACCGATGATGCCCCATTTCGCATATTTGTTCATTGCTAAAAAATGGAAAACACGTTTTTCAAGTATGGTTCTTAATTGTAAGTGCCACAAAAATACGAATTATTTTTCATTCGGTCGTCCTCGGATGGCGGCCGGATGGTCTTTTCCGGCAGTTTACCGTCCGTGGGCGGGGGACGGGCAGAAACGCGGCCGGCCGCACGAAGACTCGTGCGGCCGGCCGGTTATCTCATCCTTGGGTCGCGCATGGCGACCGGGGAGTTATTTGTTCTCGCTCTTCAGGTAGCTGTCAATTTGCTTGGCAAAGGCGTTCTCGGCGTCGATGGCCAGGATGCCGTCGCAGTAAACGCGCGCTTCGTCCAGCAGGTCCTTCTGCACGGCATAGAAAGCCAGGTAGCGGAGAGCCTGCAACTTTGCGCTGTCAATGCCTTCCTTGTCCTTCATGATTTTGTAGGCTTCGTCATAATAGGCCTTCACCTTGTCTTCCGGCTTCGTACCGTCGGTGATGTTGATGGCGGCACGCATCAGCAGGGCCTGATAGGCATCGGGCTTGCGTTCCAGAATTTGTGCGAACAGGGCATCGCCTTCGGAAACGTATTTGGCCTTCTCCTCGGCAGAGATTCCCGCCTGCTGGCTGGCCGACAGATACTGCTGACCCAGGCCGAAGATGTCGGTAAGTTCCACCTTGTCACCCAGTTTCTCGAGGTACAGTTTGTAGGTGGAGAGGCCTTTGTCCGTCTCCTTGTTCTGACGGTAGAGCGTAGCCAGCTCCTTGTAGCCCGAGAGTTTGGTGGAGTCGGTCTTGAGTGCCTGCTCGAAATAGCCGATGGCGGCAGGCAGGTCGCCCAGTTCCTTCATGAGGTTGCCGGCATAGGCATAGTCCAGATAGAGGTAGAGGCTGTCGGCGTATTGTTTCTCCGAAATGTACGTAACAGCCTGCTTGGCCACGTCAAGCTCGTAGTTCTCGACGGCGCAGAAGAGTTTCATGCGCTTGAACACCATGTCGTTCGGGTCGAGCTGCTCGAAATCGTTCACCAGCTGTCCGGCTTCCATGAACTTCTGCGTGGCATAGAGCGACTGCAGGTAGTTTTCGGCGGCGCGTACGTCGCGTTCCTCTTTCGGCACGTTGGCAAAGTAGCCTTTATAATGGTTCACGGCATCCTTGAACTCATTCATGTTGTAATAGATGTCGCCCAGGTCTTTCGAAGAAGCGTAGTCGTTGGGGTCGATGCGCTTGATTTTCTCCAGCATCTCGATGGCTACGTGCGGGTTGATGTTCTTGTAGACAAAAGCGTTGCGCTTCAGGGCGGGCACATTCATGGAGTCGAGCGCCAGTACCTCGTCGAATTTCTGGCCGGCTGCACCATAGTCCTTGAAGAACATGCACACGGCACCGTTGAACATCAGGCCGGGGATGTAGTCCGGGGCAATTTCGTACAACTGCTTGGCGCACAACTTTGCGCCACCGGGGTTGTTGTTGTCCAGGAAAAGCTGTCCCACACCCAGAAGTTCCTCTTTCTTGTTCTTAATCTTTCTTACCAGCTTTGTGAATACCTTGTTGGCTTCATCAGGGTCGGAAAACTGAAGGTCGATTACCTGCTGGGCCAATGCGGAATACTCCTCGCCGATGGGAGGTACGTCATAACCGTTTTGTGCTTTCAGGCTGCCCTCGCCGATGAGCATACATGCCGCGAGAAACATCGTACGAAATAAGTTCTTCTTCATCATTATTGTTGAATTGTTGTATTATTAGCGGATGGAATGTCTCCGGTTTCCTTATGACGCGGAAACGAAAACTCTGCAAAAATAGTCATAAATCCGCATATAACCATATATAAGTGTCACTTTTTGTCTTATTCACATTTATAATGGAAAGAAAAGGTCTGGTTTTCTGTGCGCCGCTTTTTATTATATGTTCGTGCGTGTGCGCGTGAGGCCGTATGCGGCCGGCGGGCGCAGGGCCGACGCCGGGTATCCGGGGCAGCGGGATGCGGGGTGGGGAGATGGCGGCGTTTTAGTGCCCGGGCATGTGGCATGACGCCCATCGGACCAGTTCTTCCAGTATGGGAACCAGGCTTTTGCCCTTCTCCGTGATGGCGTATTCCGTCCTGGGCGGCACTTCGGCGTACAGATGGCGGCATACAAGGCCGTCGGCGGCGAGCGTCTTCAGGGTGGAACTCAGCATCTTCGGGGAAATGTCCGGCAGGATGCGGGTCAGTTCGTTGAAGCGGACTTGTCCGCCCTCGTTCAACACGAGCAAAATCAGAATGCCCCATTTGCTGCTGAAGTGGGAAATGACGTTGCGGACGGGACACGCGGCGACATTCGAATATTTTTCTATGATTTTTTTCATTTTTCTTCTGTTGATTTTCAGCAAAAGTAACTCCGGAGTAACCTGGGCACTTTTCTGTAACCTCTTGTCTGTCAAACCGGAACTTCTTACCTTTGCCGCAGAAAGAGACACGGGGTTGTCCCCGCAAAGGTAAATAATAATCATTCAAAACACAAAGAAAATCATGAGCGAAATTAAAAAAATGGAATGTGGCGCGGCTTTTGCGCACGCCACCGTCGGAGAACTGAAGGATTTCTGCGGAAAAGTATTCACCCGTGATGTCATCGGCTCCACTTCCTGCGAATTTTCTTTCGGTACTCTCGGGGCGGGGCAGTCTGTGCCGTTTTTCCATTCGCACAAGCAGAACGAAGAGCATTACATCGTGCTGTCCGGCAAGGGCTTGTTCCAGGTGGACGCCACGGTATTCCCCATTCAGAGCGGCTCGGTTGTGCGTGTGGCCACCGGTGCAAGCCGTAACCTGAAGAATACGGGCGAGGGAGACATGACCTACATTTGCATTCAGGCGCGCGAGGGCAGTCTGTCGCATTGTACGGCCGATGATGCGGAAATAACGGAGCAGAAGGGAATGTGACCGGGCACGATGCTGCGGCGTGGCGGCATCGGGGTGCTACTGCGCAAAGGCTTCGTGAAGACCGTGGCGTCCGTCCGGCGGAATATTCCGCCGGACGGACGTTGGCTTTGAGGAGGGACTGATGTGTCCGGCACGGACGGAAAAGAAGAAAACGGTCTGACGGAAAACCGCAGGTGGCATATATCGGTGCCGGATGCCCGTGCGGAACGGACGTAGCTCCTTCTTGTCGTTATTATGTGCCGGGTGGTGGTGCGGGCAACGCCTGTCACGGAATTCGGACATTAACATTTTTAACTTTCACTCACTTTCCGGGCGGCGTACATGGCTTGTGGTTTTCCCTACATGCAGGGATGGAAACAACTACAAGCCATGTAGTAAAAAGCAGATGGCATGTAGTTTTGCCTTTCATAGGGCCGTTTTTCCCGGAATGCGGTCTTCCGGACACGAAAAAAGGACGGTTTCACGCCGTCCCCGCACTTCCGTAGTGCAAAGATAATACATTTTTTGTCCGAAAGCAAGAAGTGTTAAAATCGCCGACGGGCCGTCGGACTTACCGGACGGAAAAGAAAAATGTCATGCGGCCCAATAAAACGCATCCGGCGCGAAACTGAAAATTCGTTTCGCGCCGGACGGGATGGATGCCGGTGGCGGATTTGTAATCCTAATCCACACTGACGGATTTGTATTGTACGGGTGTGTAGGGCAGCATCTGAGAGTTGTTGCAGATGATGGTCTGTCCCTTTTGTCCCTTCATGAAGAAATAGAACGTCTTGGTCGTGGAACGCACGCGCGGGTCGGTCGTGATGACGTAGACGGAGCGCATCAAAGGATAGTCGCCCGTCAGCAGACGATACTGATAGGGCTTCCAGCCGATGGCGTCCTTGTCGTTATCACGGCTGACACGAAGGACTTTCACGTCTAACGGTTCAAAGTTTGTCATCACGGTGTCGCCTTTTTCCCTGAGCCAGTCCGTACCGATTACGCCTATGATGTCGGGATCGGCCTTGACCATCTCCTTGACGGCGGTGTTGGTGCCGCCTTCCGAGGCATAGACATTTCCGGCAAGGTCTTTCCCGCCGCAAAGCGAGTCGCGCATGAAACGGACCGTGCTGGAACCGGAATGGTCGAAGACGAGTTTCAGCGTACCCCGCTTTCCCGAACGGGGGAGTTGCTCCCAACGGGTGATTTGCCCCGACACGATTTTTTTAATCTCGTCGAGGGTAATCAGTGTGTCGGGATTGGCCTTGTTCACGATAAGCGCGAATGCGTCGGTCGCTATCTGGGCTTGTTTTGCTCCGAGATTGTGGCTTTCGATGATGCGCATCTCGTTCTCCCTGAGCTTGCGGGTGGCGATGCAGCAGCGTACGCTGTCGTTCACCAACATGCGGATGGCGGAATCTTCACTGCAGAAAGTGGGGACGATCTTTGCTTCCACGTGCAGCAGGGAGAAGGTCTCGAACGCCTCTTCCATGATGGGGCGGAACGTTTCGTCTACCGCAATATGCACATCATCGGAAGTCCGCCAGCCGGCAGGCTTCCGATGATTCCCACATGATGTGGTGAGTGTGATGCACACTGCGGCTGTCAATAGCCAAAGTGTTTTCATGAATGTTTCATCAAAGTTTTACTGGATTCTGAAGCGGATAGGAAGTGTGAACCATACCGGAACGGGGTGTCCCTGCTGCTTGGCCGGAACGAAGCGCTTGAGCTTCTTCACGACATTGGCGGCTGCCTGGTCGCATTCCTTGGACAGTGACTTCTTGATGACAATCTGTCCGACGGATCCGTCTTTCTCTACACGGAAACGGAGGACAACCACACCTTGAAGGTCCTGCTCCTGGGCGATGGACGGGTATACCAGATTCTGCGACACGAAGGCCAGCAGAGCGGACTCGCCACCCGGATATGCGGCCTGTACTTCCACCAGTTCGTTGGCCATGACTTCCTCTTCCTTGGGAGGTGCCGTCGTACCACCGGCCTGCTGGTTGTCCTTCAGGTCGTCGATGTTGATACCGCCTTTGCCGTCTCCGGCATAGTCTTGGGCCGCGATGGAGATGTTGCTCTTGGTCACTTTTTCCTGTGTCTTGACTTCTTTGGTCTCATCGACCAATGCATCGTCTTCAATCTTAGGAATGGTGAACTGGATAGAGGCCTTTACCATCACTTTCTCGACTTTCGGCTCTTCGTATTTCACTTCGATTTTCTTCTCTTCCTTCTTCTTGGGCTCTTCTTTCTTGAGCTGCGAGATGGTGGTGACCGCGTCGTTGCCGAGATCGTTCTTCTTGGTCAGCTCGGTCACGACAGCCTTGACGCCGACGATGACGCCTATGGTTGCAATGATGAGCAGAAGTACGATTAAGGCACGGAGGTTGCGGCTACCGGCCCTTGCGCGCATTCGATAAGCTCCGTACTCTTTGTTACGTCCCTCGAATACAAGGTCACACCATCCGCGTGATACTAAATCGATTTTAGACATGTTTCTTATACTTAGCTTATGTGATTACTGCGCAAACTTGACACCTCTTTTCTCAAGCAGGAGCTTGTCGCTCTCGGAGAACTTGTCAATCATGTATTTACCGATGCTGCAAATCTGCATCTCGTCCAGAATGTCAATCAGGTTCTTGTAGGAAGCCTGATCAGCCGCCTTGATGATGACGGTCGGGGTTCCTTTCGAGCCTTTGATTTCGGAAAGTCGTTCGTTGTACTCTTTCTTACTTTGTTCGTTGATGTCACGCGTCTCGAATTCCTTCTTCAGCGCAGCTACCTTTTCTTGTGCGGCTGCGTTCTTATGGAGCAGGAAATTGCGGATGCCATCCTTGCCGTACTTGCTCTCGACCATGTTCTTTTCTGCGTCTTCGGGTTTTCCCTCAAAGTAGAAAACACGGTCCTCGCTGGTGATGTAGATGGTCACAGCCTCGCTGGCCTTGGCCTGGTTACGCTGCTCGTCTTTCAAGTCGTCCTTGTCGGAGGGCATGGTAATCTGCATCGTCTGCGGTTTCAGCAATGTGGTACAGAGCATGAAGAATGTCACGAGCAACATAATCATATCGACCATCGGCGTGAAGTCCACGCGGGCGTTCATTTTCTTTTGTTTGCTGCCACTTTTCTTAGCCATAACATTCTTCTTTTAGTTCTCGACGCCCTTGAGAGACGTTATGAGGTTATAACGGTTCTCGTCGATGGCGCGTAAAGAGTTCATTACATTCTTAATCACCTTGTAGGAAGTTTTGGAATCGGCCTTGATGGCAAGTCCCATATTGTCTCCACAAGCTTCACGGGCTGCACTCACCCATTCCTTTAACTCGTCGGTGACGCTGTCGCAGGGAATTCCCGCACTCGGGTCGTTGGTCAGGATTCCGTTCTTGTCTTCTGCCTTCAACCAGCCGCTGATGGTGTTCAGCGGGGTTCCGAACATGGGCACTTGGGCGAATGCTTCCACTTCCTTGTCGTTGAGTGACAACTTTTCATTGGTTATCATCTGACGGGCCAGCTTGCGCATTCCTTCAGGCGAATCCATGTTCATGAAGACCTTGCCGTTCTTCTCGACGAAGATGGTGAGAAGATTGTTTGACGGTATCTTGATTTCCGAAACCGAACCCGGAGTGTTTACTTTCACGGGCTCTTCCTTGACGAACGTCGCAGTAAGCATAAAGAAGGTAAGGAGCAGGACCATGACGTCACTCATCGGCGTCATGTCGATGAATGTGTCTTGTTTTTTTATCTTAAAACGTCCCATTTATATACCTTGTTTATGGATTAGTGAGTTGCGGAGAAAGTCTGTACGATAGAGAATCCTACTTCGTCGAGGCTGAAAGTCAGACGGTCAATCTTGTTCGTGTAATAGTTGTAGGCGATAACGGCGAGCGCACCCGTAGCAATACCGGAAGCCGTGTTCACAAGTGCCTCGGAGATACCGGTTGCCAATGCGGAAGAGTCGGCACCGCCATCACCGGCAGACATTGCGGAGAACGACTTAATCATACCCAACACCGTACCGAAAAGACCGGTCAACGTACCGAGCGTTACGATGGTACCGATGATAGGAAGGTTTTCCTGCATCATAGGCATTTCGAGGGCGGTAGCCTCTTCAAGTTCCTTCTGGATGGCGAGAATCTTCTGTTCCTTGGAGAGAACGGTGTTTTCTTCCATCTCCTTGTACTTCTTAAGCGTAGCGCCGACAACGTTGGCTACGGAACCGCGCTGTGCGTCGCAGAGTTTCTGCGCCTTGGCAAGGTCGTTCTGCTGCAGAGCCACCTTGATGTCGGCTACGAACTTGGTCAGGCTGGTGCGGCCGTAAGCGTTACGGATGGCGAAGAAGCGTTCGATGGCGAATGCGACAACGCTGAAGAGAAGGGTCCAGATGATAGGCACCACGAATCCACCCATATAAACCGTACCGATAAGACCTGCGGGCTCGAGGGCCTCAGCTTCGGAAAGGCAGGCAAAGGCTGCGCCGATGTCGCCCTTGAAGTTGCTTGCGGCACCGAACACAAAGAGATAAATTGCGACGGCGATGACTGCGCAGGCGATAATTACAACAAAACCGGACTTGATTCCGGTGAAACCTTGAGACTGTTTCTTAACTGTTGCACCCTTGGGTGCAGTAGCATTGGTAGTTGCCATTGTTTTGATAAGTTAAAGTTTGTAGATTTTGAAGTTGTTTGGTTGTTCTTTGTCGTGTGACGGCGGGCGTCCCCCTTATGTAGCGGACATTTTGCCAACCGTACATTTCAAACGCAAATATAGATAGTAATCCGCACCCGACAAAAAAAAAGTACGAAATTTCACTTTTTTTCTTTTTTGCCCGTCCTGCGAAGAAGCGGCATAGTGTTCGTAACGCATGGATGGAGACTATTCGCTGTTCATGTTACGGATGGTTGCCGGTACGTCCGGTCACAGAAAAACTGTTTGTCGGTAAAAATTTTTTTAGGGAATTAAAAGGCATCCGTTTGCCGATCGATTGATTCTCGTCAGGCATGAAAAAGTAAAAAGAGAACGAAAAGTTGGCTGTTTTCATGGAAATGGCTACATTTGCCGTCGGCCTTTTCTGTCTGTCACAGGCATAAGCCGGTCGAATATGAAGAACAAACTTATTAACAACTTATATACCTATTAATCCTATTAATAAATATGAGTCTGAAAATTGTAGTGCTTGCCAAGCAAGTACCCGACACCCGAAACGTGGGGCCGGATGCCATGACGCCGGAAGGAACGGTGAACCGTGCCGCCCTGCCAGCCATCTTCAACCCCGAGGACCTCAATGCGCTGGAACAGGCTTTGCGCCTTAAGGACGAGCATCCGGGATCGACGGTAACCATCCTTACGATGGGGCCTCCACGTGCCACTGACGTTATCCGTGAAGGACTTTATCGCGGCGCGGACGGCGGCGTGCTGCTTACCGACCGTGCATTCGCCGGCGCCGACACGCTGGCCACGAGTTACGCCCTGAGCCAGGCCATCCGCAAGATTGGCATCCCCGATATCGTTATCGGCGGCCGGCAGGCCATTGACGGCGATACGGCACAGGTGGGTCCGCAGGTGGCGCAGAAACTTGACCTCAATCAGGTGACCTATGTGACGAGTGTCGATAGCGTGAAAGACGGCAAGGTCGTCGTGACGCGCGCCATCGACGGCGGTATTGAGCGTGTAGAGGCCCCGCTGCCTATCCTGCTCACCGTGAATGGTAATGCCGCTCCGTGCCGTCCGCGCAATGCCAAGCTTGTGATGAAGTACAAACGAGCCAGTGCGCCTATGGAACGTCCGGCCGACGGCAGCCTTCCTTACGCGGAAGAGTATGAGAAGAAACCCTATCTGACGGTGACGCAGTGGAGCGTGGCCGATGTGGACGGCGACCTCGCGCAATGTGGTCTGGCCGGCTCGCCTACGAAGGTGAAGGCCGTACAGAACATCGTGTTCAAGGCCAAGGAGAGCAAGCGTCTCACGGGAGCCGATGCCGAGATTGAGGGACTGATAAAAGAATTGTTGGACAGCCACACAATAGGATAAACCATGAACAACGTTTTCGTATATTGCGAAATAGACAAATACAGCGTCGAGGAAGTTTCGTTCGAACTCCTCACGAAGGGCCGCAAGCTGGCCAACGAACTGGGCGTTCAGCTCGAAGCCATCGCCGCGGGCAGCGGCATAACGGGCAAGGTAGAAAAAGAAATCCTTTCTTACGGAGTGGACAAACTGCATGTGTTCGATGCCGAAGGGCTATACCCTTACACGTCGAAGCCGCACACGAGCATTCTTGTCAATCTTTTCAAACAGAAAAAGCCGCAAATCTGCCTCATGGGTGCCACGGTCATCGGCCGTGACCTCGGTCCGCGCGTCAGTTCCTCGCTCATCAGCGGTCTGACGGCCGACTGTACGTCGCTCGAAATCGGTGATTACGACGACCGCAAGACGGGCAAGCACTACGAAGGTCTGCTCTATCAGATACGTCCCGCGTTCGGCGGCAACATCGTCGCTACCATCGTCAATCCCGAAAACCGTCCGCAGATGGCAACCGTCCGCAGCGGTGTGATGAAGGCCGAGAAAGTGACCGAATATTATAATGGAGAAATCATCTATGAGGACGTGGCCAAGTTCGTACCCGAGACCGACTATGTCGTGAAAGTCATCGAGCGTCACGTGGAAAAGGCCAACAACAACCTGAAAGGCGCTCCCATCATCGTGGCCGGCGGTTACGGCGTAGGTTCAAAGGAAGGTTTCGAGCTGTTGCGCAAGTTGGCCGACGAACTTCATGGCGAGGTAGGCGCCAGCCGTGCGGCCGTGGATGCCGGTTTCTGCGAACACTCGCTCCAGATTGGCCAGACCGGTGTCACTGTCCGCCCGAAAGTGTATATCGCCTGCGGCATCAGCGGCGCCATACAACACGTGGCCGGCATGAAGGAGAGCGGTATTGTCATCTCCGTCAATACTGACCCCGAAGCCCCCATCAATCAAATTGCCGACTATGTCATCACCGGCAGCGTGGAGGAAGTCGTTCCCAAGATGATCAAGTATTACAAGGAAAACAGCAAATAAGTTATGGCAAACAATTATACGGATCACCCCGAACTGAAGTTCGAGTTGAATCACCCTTTGATGAAAAGAATCGTGGAGTTGAAGGAACGCAATTTTCGCGATAAAGACAATTTCGACTATGCGCCGCTCGACTTCGAAGACGCCATGGACAGTTACGACCGTGTGCTCGACATCGTAGGCGAAATTTCCGGTACGACCATCGCCGACAATGCCGAAGGCGTGGATATCGAAGGCCCGCATCATGAAGGCGACCGCGTGCGCTACGCCAGCGGGACCGCCGCCAACCTCGACGCTATGGTAAAGGCCGGCATGAACGGAATGACCATGCCGCGCAAGTACGACGGCCTCAACTTCCCCATCACGCCCTACACCATGTGTGCCGAACTTGTAGCCGCCAGCGACGCGGGCTTCGGCAACATCTGGAGCCTGCAGGACTGCATCGAGACGCTTTACGAATTCGGCAACGAAGACCAGCACAGCCGTTTCATCCCGCGCATCTGTGCCGGCGAGACCATGTCGATGGACCTGACCGAGCCTGACGCCGGTTCCGACCTGCAGAGCGTCATGCTCAAAGCTACTTATGACGAAGCGGAAGGCTGTTGGAGACTGAACGGCGTGAAGCGTTTCATCACCAATGGCGACGCCGACCTGCATCTGGTGCTGGCCCGCAGCGAAGAAGGTACGACCGACGGCCGCGGACTCTCCATGTTTATCTATGACAAGCGCGACGGAGGCGTGAATGTCCGCCGTATCGAGCACAAGCTCGGCATCCACGGTTCGCCCACCTGCGAGCTGGTCTACAAGAATGCCAAGGCCGAGCTTTGCGGTGACCGCAAACTGGGACTTATCAAATATGTCATGGCGCTGATGAACGGCGCGCGTCTCGGCATTGCCGCCCAGAGCGTCGGCCTGTCGCAGGCCGCCTACAACGAAGGTCTGGCATACGCCCGCGACCGTGAGCAGTTCGGCAAGGCCATCATAGAGTTCCCCGCCGTTTACGACATGCTGGCGCTGATGAAGGCCAAACTCGACGCCGGACGCGCCCTGCTTTACCAATGCGCCCGCTATGTAGACATCTACAAAGCCCTTGACGACATCGCCCGCGAGCGCAAACTCGACGCCGACGAGCGCAAGGAACAGAAAACATATGCCAAACTGGCCGATTCGCTCACACCGCTGGCCAAGGGCATGAACTCGGAATATTGCAACCAGAATACGTTCGACGCGCTGCAGATACACGGCGGTTCCGGCTTCATGATGGACTATCCCATCCAACGCTATTACCGCGATGCGCGCATCACCAACATCTACGAGGGAACCACCCAGTTGCAGGTGGTGGCCGCCATCCGCTATGTGACCAACGGCAGCTACCTGGCCCAGATGCGCGACTTCGAGGCTGCGGCCGTATCGGCCGAGATGCAGCCCCTGCAGGCCCGCGCCAAGGCCATGGCCGACAAGTTCGAGGAAGCCGTGGCCCGCGTGAAAGAAGCCGGCGACCAGTGCTTCCACGACATCTGCACCCGTCATCTTGTCGAGATGGCAGCCGACGTTATCATGCTTCATCTCCTTCTCCACAATGCGACCGAGGCCCCCGAGATGTTCGCCAAGTCGGCGCGTGTCTATGCCAACTTCGTCGAAGCCGAGGTGGCCAAGCACCACACTTGGGTGATGAACATGAGTGCTGGCCAGCTTGACGACTATCGTCAGGCATAAACGAAACAATAACGGGTAAAAACGCCCTTTGGGTTGAAAAAGCGTGCCTCCACGGGAGTTGCACGCTTTTTCTTTTGCTTGATTGGCCCGTGACCGCCTAAAAAACAGTATGGACCCGGCAATCCGGCGGTTGAGTTTCGGCCTGAAATTAACATTTGTCTTGCGGTGATTTAACACTTCTTGCTTTCGGGCGGAAAATGTTGTATCTTTGTGATGAGGAAAAGTAAGGGACGGCCGCGGCCGCCCCTTTTTCGTGCAAAAAGCCCTGCTTCCGTGCCAAAATAGTCTTAGGGAAAATTTTTCTACATGTGCATGTAAAAAAAATTAAGCTGCTTGTAGAAAAAATTATCCCTATTCCGGACAGAAAAAACACTATTCCGCGAAAAGATAGTTGTCGTTTACGTAATTCCGGACGGCGGGAAAAGTTAAAAATGTTAATGTCGGGCAGCCCCGGGCGGCGGTTGTCACGACGTGTGTGTCCCGTCCGCATGTCGTGTCCCGGGGCTATGTAAGGCCGAAAGCCGCCGGCTAATGACGGACGCGGATATTTCAGGTCGTTTGATTCATGTCAATAAATATTTTTAAGGAAAAGATAAAATTTCATCATTTTGTATTATATTTGTAACCGATATTAAACAATATTTACAGTCGGGCATCCGACGGTCTTGGCATTCTGTGAGAAGTCTCCGTCGCATACCTGCTGACGGACATACGGGAAATCATCCGTACAGGTCTGTATCGGCGCATGACGAGACACCTGTATCGCAATAGTATCCACATTGCAGTCGTTGGCTCTTCGCCAGTCCGTCACATAAAACCGCTAATCATGTCAATCGAAATCTTTCTGAAACTTATCGGCTCGCTGGCCTTGTTGATGTATGGTATGAAGTCGATGAGCGACAGCTTGCAGAAAATGGCCGGCTCGCAACTGCGCCACGTGTTGCAGGCCATGACGACAAACCGCTTTGCCGGGATGCTCACTGGTACGTTCGTCACGGCTTCCGTCCAGTCTTCGACAGCCACCACCGTGATGACCGTTTCTTTCGTCAATGCCGGATTGCTGACGCTGGCACAAGCCATCTCGGTCATCATGGGCGCCAACATCGGTACGACGCTTACGGCATGGATTATGAGCGCCGGGTTTTCGTTCGACATCACGTCGTTCGTCTACCCGGCCTTCTTTTTGGCCATTCTCCTTATTTATAGTAAAAAACGCAAGAGCATGGGCGATTTCCTCTTCGGCATCTCGTTCATGTTCCTCGGGCTTGGGACGCTGCGTCAGACGGGCATCGACATGCACCTGGGCGACAATGCGGCCGTGCTCGGCTTCTTCTCGTCCTTTGACCCCAACAGTTTCCTCACCACACTGCTGTTTCTCATCCTTGGCGGCATCCTGACGTTTGCCGTGCAGTCGTCGGCAGCGGTAATGGCCATCACCATGATTCTTTGCTCGAGCGGCGTGCTGCCTATTTATCAAGGCATTGCCCTCGTGATGGGCGAGAACATCGGTACGACCGTCACCTCGAACATCGCGGCCCTTACGGCCAACACGCCGGCCCGCAGGGCTGCGTTCGCCCACATGTTCTTCAACATGTTCGGCGTGGTATGGATGATGTTTGTGTTCCGCCCGTTCGTCGATATGGTCTGCGGCTTCGTGGGCTTCGACGAGACACTGCCGAAAACCGCTCCGGGCTTTGCCGCGAACGTGGCCAAGCTGTCTTTCGTCCTGGCCGCCTTCCATACCGCCTTCAATGTCATCAACACATGTATCCTGATAGGCTTCATTCCGCAAATCGAGAAGCTGGTGTGCCGCGTCATCAAGCCACGCTCCTCAAGCGAGGAGGAAGAGTTCCGTCTGCACTTCATCAGCGGCGGTCTCATGGAGACACCCGAACTTTCGGTGCTTGAGGCGCGCAAGGAAATACAGTCATTTGCCGACCGCATAAAGAGAATGTTCGGTATGGTCACCGAACTGCTTTCCGTCAGGGATGAGGCCGAATTTATCAAACTTTTCACACGCATAGAGAAGTATGAAGGCATCAGCGACAACATGGAGATAGAGATTGCCCGCTACCTGGAAGGCGTGAGCGACGCACACCTGAGCGACGACACCAAAGGAAAAATCCGCGCCATGCTGCGTGAAATTTCCGAACTCGAAAGTATCGGAGACAGTTGCTACAATCTGGCGCGCACTATCAACCGCAAGGCGAAAGGAAAAGAGGACTTCACCGAAGAACAATACGAACACCTGGAACAAATGTTCAGTCTGACGGCAAGCAGCCTGCAACAAATGAACGTCATGCTTACGAGCCGTCGCGAGGAACTCGACGCTCATCGCGCCTTCAACATAGAAAACGAAATCAACAACTACCGAAACCAGCTCAAGAGCAAGAATATCAACGACGTGAACGACCATAAATACACCTACGCCATCGGGACGATGTACATGGACATCATCAACGAATGCGAGAAACTGGCCGACTACGTCGTCAATGTGGTCGAGGCGCGCATGGGTGTACGCTGGCGCGAGGCGTAAACGGCCGGAATCTCGTCTCTGTGCCTGCCGGCGGCTTGTACCTTTGCGCCGCCCGGCAGGCTCCCAAGGCGGCAAAACGCCATGCCGGCGTGTTTTTTCTCCGACAAGGGCCGGCTAATCGGTTGGAAAGTGCTAAATTTGTCCCGACTATCAAGTTTAGATTTATAAGATGCCTAAGATTTCAGAACGCGCCGTAGCCATGCCGGCCTCTCCCATCAGAAAATTGGCCCCACTGGCGGCAGCGGCCAAAGAGCGCGGCACACACGTATATCATTTGAATATCGGACAACCGGATTTGCCCACGCCTGCGGCAGGTCTCGAGGCCTTACGCCACATTGACCGCAAGGTATTGGAATATAGTCCGAGCCAAGGGTTCAAGAGCTATCGGGAAAAACTCACCCATTACTACGAGAAGTATGACATACACTTGTCGCCCGACGACATTATCATAACCTCGGGAGGTTCGGAAGCCGTCCTGTTCGCATTTATGTCGTGTCTTAATCCCGGCGATGAGATAATTGTGCCCGAGCCTGCCTATGCCAATTACATGGCATTCGCCATATCGGCGGGCGCGACCATACGGACCATTTCCACCACCATAGAGGAGGGATTCTCGCTCCCTAAGGTGGAGAAATTCGAGGAGCTCATCAACGAGCATACCCGCGCCATTCTGATTTGCAACCCTAATAATCCGACGGGCTATCTCTACACCCGGCGCGAAATGAACCAGATTCGCGACCTCGTGAAAAAGTATGACCTGTATCTTTTCTCGGACGAAGTCTATCGTGAGTTCATCTACACCGGCTCTCCCTATATCTCAGCCTGCCATCTCGAGGGCATCGAGGAAAATGTCGTGCTCATCGACTCCGTTTCAAAGCGTTACAGCGAGTGCGGAATACGCATCGGCGCGCTTATCACGAAGAACGAAGCCGTGCGCAAGGCGGTCATGAAATTCTGTCAGGCACGTCTCAGCCCGCCCCTCATCGGACAGCTCGTCGCAGAAGCCTCCTTGGACGAAGGAGAAGGCTATGCCCGCGAAGTCTATGACGAATATGTGGAGCGGCGCAAGTGTCTTATCGACGGATTGAACCGTATTCCGGGCTGCTATTCGCCCATCCCGATGGGCGCGTTCTACACTGTCGCGAAACTACCCGTGGACGACGCCGAGAAATTCTGCGCATGGTGTCTGACGGACTTCGAGTACGAGGGACAGACCGTCATGATGGCGCCGGCTGCCGGCTTCTACACCACGCCGGGAGCGGGCCGCGACCAGGTGCGTATAGCCTACGTGCTCAACAAAGACGACCTGACGAAAGCACTTCACGTGTTGCAGAAAGCACTCGAAGCGTATCCGGGACGGACAGAGGACTGAACATACGTGACAGCCGCGCAGGCGGAAGTCCATGGTACGAAAAACTTCCTCCCGCGACAATGAGAAACAACTTGTCAGTCATATTTCAAGTCTATATCAACACATCGGAAAATATTGCCGCGCATGTCTTTCCCTTTCTTCCTTGCCCGACGGTTTTACAATAGTGCCGGGTGCGACAAGAAGCGCAGGGCCAGCCGACTGGCTATACGCATAGCCACCGCCGGCGTGGCGCTCGGACTGGCCGTGATGCTGATTTCCATTTGTGTAGTCAAGGGCTACCAGCGCGAAATCAAGGAACGGCTGGTCGGATTTGCCTCACACATCGAAATCCTTGACCGTAACTCGCTGGCATCCCCCGAAAGTTTTCCCATTGTGACGGACGGAACCGTCATGGAAATGGTAAAACAAATGCCGGAAATAGGCCACGTGCAGCGCGTGTCGCTCAAAATGGGCATTATCAAGACCGAAGACGCGTTTCAGACCATTGTACTGAAAGGAGTCGGCAAGGAATACAACCTGTCATTCCTGAAAAAACACCTCGTCGCAGGACGTATTCCCGATTTCACGGCAGATTCGGCCGCCAATGCCATCATTATTTCCAGGAAACAGGCGGATGCGATGCACCTCGGGCTGGGTGACCGCGTCTACACCTATTTCATTTCCGACGACATCAAGCTCCGGCGATTCCGGATAGAGGGCATTTACGAAACACACCTTGCCCAGTTCGATACATACTATATCTGGACGGGACAGTCTGTCGTAAACCAACTGAACAACTGGCAGGAAGACCAAAGCAGCAGCCTGGAAATCGCGCTCAACGACTTTTCAAGGCTCGACGAGGTGCAGGCCCGCCTCGCCCGGTCCATAGGGACACGCAGTGACAGGAACGGGGCAAATTATTCCACCTTGTCGGTCAAGGAGAATCCCCGTACGGCTGCGACGTTCGAATGGCTGGCCCTGCTCGATTTCAATGTATGGGTAATTCTCGTTTTGATGATGGGAGTTGCCGGTTTCACGATGATAAGCGGCCTGTTGATACTCATATTGGAGCGTACCCGCACCATCGGCGTGCTCAAGGCGCTGGGCGCTTGCAACAGCCGCATACGTCACACGTTCATTCTCTATGCCGTGCTCATCGTTGTGCGCGGACTGGTGTGGGGAAATGCCATCGGGCTCGGCATTGTGGCCCTGCAAAACTATTTTAAGCTCTTCCGTCTCGACCCTTCCACCTACTATGTCGATGCCGTCCCCGTCGAGGTCGATTGGACATGGGTCGTAGGTCTGAATGCCGCAACGCTGCTCGTCACGGTCCTGGCACTTGTCGTTCCGAGTTTCGTCATTTCGCGCATCCAGCCCGCCCGCGCCATCCGTTTTGAATAGTTGCCGGCACAACGGAAAGGCACATGGTTGCCGTGACCCTTATTCCGCAATTTCTTATCCTTATTCCATATGAACCTAAATAGCAATCACAGGAACATACCCCTTGAGGATTTTTTCAGAAACTCTGAGCGTGCCGCCTACCAGATATCTCCCGACGGCCGCCACTTCTCATATATGGCGCCTTACAAGGAGCGCATGAACATCTATGTCTGTCGTCCCGACGGCAGTGCGGCGGTCCGTGTCACCTCAGAGACGGAACGGAGTGTCGCAGGCTATACTTGGGCCGACAACAACCGCCTGCTGTTCATGAAAGACAGCGGGGGAGATGAAAATTACAGCCTTTACGGTGTGAATATCGACGGCACCGGTTTGCGGGGATACACGGATTTCCCCGGTGTGCGTACGTCGCTCATCGACGACCTCGAGGACGTGCCCGACATGATACTTATAGGCATGAACAGGCGCAATCCCGAAGCCTTCGACCCCTATCGTTTGAACCTGCGGACGGGAGAAATGACGCTTTTGGCCGAGAATCCCGGCAACTGGCAGGGATGGATGACCGACCATGAGGGACGTCTGCGGGCGGTCATGGCCATTGTGGACGGCGTGAATACGCAAATTCTTTACCGCGATACCGAAGAGGAACCGTTCCGCCCCGTTCTGACGACGAACTTCAAGGAAACGGTGAGCTTCATGGAGTTCACGCCCGACAACAAGCTGGTTTATGCCGCCTCCAACCTGGGACGCGACAAGATGGCCCTCGTGCTGATGAATCCTGCCACGTGTGAGGAGATGGAGGTGCTCTATGAAGACGAGCGCTACGACATATCCAGCATCAGCTATTCGCGCAAGCGGAAAAAACTGTTGGCGGTCTACTGTACGGGACACCGGGAGCCGGTGCGCCATTTCTTCGACGAAGAGGAGCGCGCGTTCCGCGAACGGCTGAAGAAGCACTTTCCCGACCATCGTGTCGGCATAGCCGATACCGACAAGGCGGAGCATCGTTACCTTGTGTACGTCGGGAACGACCGCACACGCGGCACGTATTACTACTATGATGCCGACACCGATGCGCCGGTCAAGGTGGCCGACATCGCTCCGTGGCTGCAAGAGGACGAAATGGTGCCGATGCACGCCGTCACCTATGCCACCCGCGACGGGCTGACCGTCGAGGCCTATCTGTCTTTGCCCCCGGGCATGACGTTGGAGTGTGCGGAAAAACTGCCGGTCGTCGTCAATCCGCACGGCGGTCCGTGGGCCCGCGACACGTGGGGCTTTTGTTCCGAGACGCAGTTCCTGTGTAATCGCGGCTATGCCGTTTTCCAGATGAATTTCCGCGGTTCCACGGGTTACGGCCGGGCGTTCCTCGAGGCGGGCTACAAGCAATGGGGGCTCAAGATGCAGGATGACGTGAGCGACGGTGTGGCCTGGCTCATCACGCAAGGCATTGCCGACCCCGGACGTGTGGTCATTTACGGCGGAAGCTACGGCGGCTATGCCGCGCTTGCCGGGGTAGCGTTCACACCCGACCTTTATGCCTGTGCCATCGACTATGTAGGAGTGTCCAACCTGTTTACTTTCATGAAGACCATACCGCCTTATTGGCGGCCCATGCTGGAAATGATGTACGAACAGGTGGGTCACCCGGAACTGGACCGCGAGCAACTGGCCGCCACGTCGCCCGCCCTTCACGCCGACTGCATACGTGTGCCGCTCTTCATCGCGCAGGGGGCGAACGACCCGCGCGTGAACAAGGCCGAGAGTGACCAGATGGTGAAAGCGCTCCGCGACAACGGCGTCGAAGTGGAGTACATGGTGAAGGACAACGAGGGGCATGGTTTCCACAACCAGGAGAACCGTTTCGATTTCTACCGGGCCATGGAACGCTTCCTGCAGCGTTATCTTTGAGAACCAAAGGTACATTCCTCTTCAAAAACATCTTCGGGGAATATACCTTTGGCTTTTTATTTATAATGTCAGTTCCTGCAATACGCGGCCGTCGTCTCCGTGGCGCAGCCGCAGCACACCGTCGTCCATGGTTGCGAAGGTCGGCGGATTTCCGCCTTTGGGAAATGTAGGTGAGCCGGTGTTGCAGATGACGGGCCGCCCGTCCGTGCCCGGTTTCAGCAGGGCTAGGTGCGTGTGTCCGTACAGGAAAACATCGCATCCCGCGGCCGGCAGCCGCTCTTCGCCATATACGTGTCCGTGGGTGAGGAAAATCCGTCGGCGGTCCTCGACCAGCAGCGCGTAGTCGGCCGATACGGGAAAGTTGAGCAGCATCTGGTCCACTTCCGATTCGCAATTGCCGCGCACGGCCACGATGTCGGCCGCCCGTTCATTGAGCGCGGCCGCCACTCCCTGCGGATCGAGCCCCTCGGGCAGGCCGTTCCGCGGGCCGTAGTTCAATAAATCGCCGAGCAGAAGCAGCATGTCGTAGCGTTCGCGGTCATAAAAATGCAGTATCCGCTCAAGTGCGGGCAGCGAGCCGTGTATGTCGGAAGCGATGAGATAGCGCATGGGTATGGGGGTAAGTGGAAAAATTCCCGAAGAGGGGCTTATTTTTTGTTTCCGGCCGCCGGGATGCAGGCAGGCAGCGTGCGGACAATGTTTTGTTCGCGGTGACAGAGCCGGATTTCTATGCCGAATTTTTTGTTCAGGTGTTCTGCCAGATGTTCCGCGCTGTATACGCTGCGGTGCCGGCCGCCTGTGCATCCGAAAGAGAATTGCAGGTCGGTGAATCCGCGTTCCATGTAGCGCGCCACGTGGGCGTCGGCCAACCGGTATACGTGTTCCAGGAACGTAAGTATCTCTCCGTCGTCTTCCAGAAAGCGGATGACGGGCATATCCAGTCCGGTCAGCGGTTTGTAAGGCTCATATCGGCCGGGGTTGTGCGTGCTCCGGCAGTCGAAGACGTAGCCTCCGCCGTTGCCCGAAGTATCTTCGGGGATACCTTTCTTATAGCTGAAACTGAATATGCGCACCACGAGCGGCCCTTTCCCCTCGTGACGCGACACCGAGGCCGTCATGGCCCGTTTTTCCGGCTCGTCGAATTGCGGGAGGTCCACCATGCGTTTCAGTGTGTCCTCAAGGCAGGGGTAGGGGGCGCACACGCCGTCGAGCAGTTGTCGGCGCAGGTTCTGCACGGCGGGGGGAATGCTCTCTATGAAATAGCGTTTGCGCTCGAAATAGCCGCGCAGGCCGTATGCGCCAAGCACCTGGAGGATGCGGAACAGCACAAAGAGGTTCAGCCGTTCGCGGAAAGCTTCCTCGTCAAAGTCGCAAAGCGTGTGCAGCTCCGTGGTATATTCCTCTATCAGCGACTCGCGCAACGTTTGCGGGTAGCGGGCCGAGGCTTGCCATAGGAAAGAGGCCACGTCATACTGCAAAGGCCCGATGCGGCCGCCCTGGTAGTCGATGAAGTGCGGGCCTGCGCTTGTCCCGTCTGCCTTTTGCGGCAGCATGACGTTGCGTGCCTGGAAGTCGCGGTACAGGAACGTCTCGCCGGGCAGGGCCGGATTTTTTCCGTTGTCGCACCGCGTGTCGGCCAGGTCTGCGGCCAGCCGTTGCAGGTCGTCTTCCAGCCGCATTTCGTCATAGGCCATGTCTGTGGTGCGCAGGAAACAGTATTTGAAATAATTGAGGTCGAACATCGCCGCCCGCTCGTCGAACCGCGTAGGCGGCAGCAACCGGTCGGCGTCCAGCCCCTCGGCACCCCTTACCTGCACATGCGGTAGCAGGCGGACGGTCTGTCGCAGCAGTTCCTGTTCCGTTCCGTCGTAGTCGGCCGCCGCCCGTCCGCGTGCCAGCGCCTCGTAGAGCGACGTACGTCCGAGGTCGGTCTGCAGATAGCGCGTATAGTCATCGCTGACGGCAAGGATTTCGGGTACGGGCAGCCCCTTGCCGGAGAAATGCCGGCTCAAGTAAACGAACGTGCGGTTTTCGCGCACGTCCGGGCCTATGACACCTATCACGCTCCGGCCGTTTTCGCCGGTGAAACGTATGTAGTGGCGGTTGCTTCCGGCTTTGGGCAGAGCCTCGGCCTGTTGTGGCTGTCGGCCGAATAGTCCGGTGTAGAGGCGGGTCAGTTCTTGCATGTGGAAAGATGGTTTTGTGTCCGGCCGTCGGCCGTTTCAGGTTGCCGAAGGTCCGATGCCGTCCGGCGCAGATGTATTCAATGTATCCTTTTGCTCAGGTTCATGAGATGTACCGCCACGAGTGCGGCCGTCTCCGTGCGCAGGCGGCTTCGTCCGAGACTGACGGGGCGGAAGCCGGCTGCCATGGCATGAAGCACTTCGTCCGCGCTGAAGTCGCCTTCCGGCCCAATCAGCACGAGCGCGTGGCTTCCGCTCTCTGTCGTCAGCAGGTCGGAAAGGAAATCCTCCGGCCCGGGTGCGGCTGTCCCTCCGTCCGGCAGCGTCAGGTCGTCGTGGCAGTGCGCGATGAACTTCTGTCCCTGAAAAGGAAGACGGATGAATTTCTCAAAGTCAGTCATACCGGTGACCTCGGGCATACGGGCCTTGCGGCTTTGCTTTGCGGCCGAGACCACAATCTTTTCGATGCGTTCCGTCTTGACGACGCGCCGTTCCGAGTTCTTGCAGTTCAGGAACGTGAGGCTGTCCCATCCGATTTCCGTAGCCTTTTCCGCCAGCCATTCCATGCGGTCCATGTTTTTCGTGGGCGCCACGGCCAGATGGATGCCGCCCTGCCACAGTGTCTCGGCCTCGTGGCTGTCGCGGATTTCGAGCAGGCAGTGTTTGGGAGAAGCCACGGCGATGCGGCAGTCATAGAACCGGCCGCGCCCGTCTGTGGCCAAAACGGTGTCGCCCTCCGTCATGCGCAGCACGCGCACGGCATGTGTGGCCTCGTCGGCGGGCAGTTCCGCGTTTTCGGGCAGTCCCGGAGCATAGAAAAGGTGGATTTCTTTCATGTGAAAGTCTGTTTCGGAAAAAGACGTGCGGATGTATATCGTGCGGGCGTGCTATTCGCGGCTCTTCAGCTCGTCGCGCAGTTGCGAGGCCAGTTCGAAGTTCTCGCTTTCCACGGCCTGTCGCAGCGCTTCCTTCAGCAAGTCGCCCGACATGGCCGTGATGGGCACGGCCACCTGTCCTTCTCCGTTCTGCCGGCTGTACAGCAGGTCGAATTCCTGCCGCAGCATGAGGATGGGCGCATGTGCTTCGATGGCGGCGGCAATGCCTTGTGCCACTTCGAGATTGAGTATGCGGTCGTTCGATGCATCCGTCTCCTCGTCCTTGGGTTGCCGGAAAAGGAGCGATACGAAGAACTTGCCCGTGCGGGCATAGCGTATGGTGGCGCTTTCGAGGGTGATGTCGTACATCTTGGCCAGTTTTCCCATGAGCCGCGTTTCGGGAAATTCGTTTTTCGTCACGGCCCGGCGCAGCAATTCGTATCCTGCGCGTTCGACCAGCAGGGGCAGGTGGCGGAAGCCCTCTTCCTCGCGCATGATGAGCAGGAAAGCGTCGGGCAGGGCCACGCCTTGTGTCAGTCCTTCGGGGACAAGTCGAATAATAGATGCAGAGTCCGTCATATCCTCATGTATTATCTTATGCAAAGATATGGATTTTTTCCCGATTATGGCGGTCTGCGTCCACTTTTGAACCATCCGGCGGCAAACGGGCGCGGCAAGACCGGCCGTACAAGCTGTCCGCACCGGAGGTATATTAACATTTTTAACTTCGGTTACGTAAACAAATGTAAAAAGAATAGGCTTGCGACCCCTTGGAAGGCATCTATGTGCGCGCGGACTGCTTCCATTTCAAACCGGAAGGCATGTATTTTCGCGCAGGCTACTTCTAAAATTTTCTACATGCACATGTAAATCAGCGCGTAACGGCCTTATTTACACGAAAAAAGGCGGTACGCGACCGCCTTCCCTATTTTCCGTACCACAAAGATACAACATTTTTCGACGAAAAGCAAGAAGTGTTAAAATTGCCGGCGGCCGAAGAATTGGTATCTGCTGCGCTTCAGAGCACTTCGTCCACGGAAATGTCGTGCGGGTCGGTGGGAACGCTGTCAAACTTCTGGAAATCAAAACACAGCCCCAGCTTGTACACGCCCGAGAATCCGGGAAGTGCAAGCAGTCGGTCGTAAAATCCACGTCCGCGGCCTACCCGGTGCCCCGAAGCGTCGAAGGCGACGCCCGGAATGACGGCCAGGCGGATGGACGTGTAGTCGTGGAAACGCGGACCTGCGGGCTCGAGAATGCGGAAAGCCCCTTCGCGCAGGCTTTCGCGGCCCTCGTAGCGGTGGAGCGTCAGGTGTTCGCCCGCGACGGCAGGCAACAGCACCGTCTTGCGGGTTTTCCAACGCTCAAGCAGCGCGTGGGTGCAAGGTTCGTCGGGGAGGGAGTGGAAAAGCAGGACGACGGGCGCGGCCAGAAAGCGCGGATGTGCTTCCAGCTGCCGCATCCTGATGTCGGACATGAGGCGCAGCTCCTCGGGCGTATGGTTGCTTTTCGCAACCTTTACCCTCGCGCGGATTTCCTCTTTTCCGGACATAAGGCCAAGGTGTGCAGACGGAATGCGGGACAGGCTTTCGCACGCGCGCCGGCCGTCCACCGGCGGCAGTCCGGCCTGTGTGTGCCGCTGCCGAGGCGGGCCGTCTTTTCGGCCGGGCGTTCGGGGAAAGCGGCATGGCGGGCAAAGAGCTCCAGTGCCTTGAGTACGGCCGGGTCTGTGCGGTTGATGTATATCGTGGCGGCTTCCACGCCGAGCCGGTCGTTGATGATGTTGCTGTAAAGATGCTCTTCGAAAACCTTGTGCGACTGCATAATCATGCGGTTGCGGCGCTTGAGCCCGTTTTTCGCGGCAAATTCGGCGAATTGTTCCACGATATTTTGTTTTTTCAGGTATCCGGTGAGCCGGTCCAAGTTGTCGAAACGCTCCAGCTGCTTGCGTCGGGCGTCCACATATACGTAGGCGTACTGGTAGATGAGGCCTGTGAGATAGGCTTCCCTGAAGTAGGACGTGAAACCTGTGGTGTCGCGCGGGATGAACACGTCGGGAATGATGCCTCCCCCGCCGTAGACCGTCCGTCCGATACGGGTCTTGTAGGCTTCGCCCTTGGTCTTGATGCTGTCGCTCGAATAATATTCGCCGTGCTCCGCACGTAGGATGAGGTCCTGTTCGTATTCCTCTTCGTCGCCCGGCCCATAGGGCTTCTGCACGCAGCGTCCCGAGGGTGTATAATAGCGGGCCTTCGTCAGACGCAGCATGGAGCCGTCGTTGAACTCTATGGGCACCTGCACAAGTCCCTTGCCGAAGGTGCGGCGTCCGATAATCGTGCCGCGGTCATTGTCCTGGATGGCGCCGGCAAGGATCTCGCTGGCCGAGGCCGACGACTCGTCCACCAATACCACGAGGGGCATCGTCTGATATGCCCCGCGGCCGTCGCTGGTGTACTCCTCGCGTGGCGACTTCCGCCCGGAAGTGTAGACGATAAGGCGGTTTTTGGGCAGGAACTCGTTGGCAATCTGCACGGCCGGGGCCATGTAGCCGCCCAGGTTCCCGCGAAGGTCGATAATCAGGTTCTTGAAGCCCTGTGCCTGCAACGTGGCCAACGCTCCGAGGAACTCGGGATAGGTGGTGTCCCCGAAACTGCCGATTCGCACGTAGCCGGTCGTCTCGTCCACCATGTAAACGACGTCGATGCTCTTGAGAGGGACGTCGCCCCGCACGATGGAATATTCTGTCACGCCCTTGACGCCGGCTCTCACTATGCCGAGGCGGACGGTCGTCCCGTTCGGGCCTTTCAGCCGCTTCATCGTCTCGTCGTTCGTTACCTTGTCCGTTCCGGCATAGGGCTTGCCGTCCACGCTCACTATTCTGTCGCCGGCCTGCAGCCCGGTGCTTTCGGACGGGCCGCCGTCAATGACGCGCACGATGCGCACCGTGTCCTTGTAGATGGTGAACTGGACGCCTATGCCCGAGAAACTGCCCTTCAGGTCCTGCATGGACGCTTCGGACTCGGCGGCCGAGATGTAGACGGAGTGCGGGTCGAGTTCCTTAAGTATTTGTGGTAGCGACTTCTCGACCAGTTCGCCGATGTTCACCGAGTCTACGTACTGGTCGTCTATGATGTGCAACAGGCTGTTGAGCTTGTCGCCCGACGTATTGATGATGTTGAGCCGCTTACCCGAGAAGTGGTTGGCATAGAAACTGCCGATAAGGATGCCCAGCACGATGCCGAGCGCGATGAGCAGGGGGGTGAAGCGGTTGGGATGGGGCTTGGCCATGGGCAGGCGTATTTTAGTGGATGGAAAATCGGTTTCGGGTGGAAGTGGGAGGCGGTTGCCGCTGCGCGGCGGGCACTTATTCGGAAGGAAGATGCCGCACGTCGATTCCGGCCCGTTGCAAAAGTTCAAGTCCGTCGGTCAGACGGTATTGTTTGTCGTAGACCACGCGGCGGATGCCGGCTTGTATGATGAGCTTGCTGCATTCTATGCACGGGGCGTCGGTGACGTAGAGCGTCGCGCCGTCGGAGTTGTTGCCCGAACGTGCTATCTTGGTGATGGCATTCGCCTCGGCGTGCATCACGTATGGCTTGGTCAGCCCGTTTTCGTCCTCGCAAACGTTTTCGAAGCCTGCGGGCGTGCCGTTGTAGCCGTCGCTGATAATCATTTTGTCCTTGACAATGAGCGCGCCGACCTGTCTGCGGGTGCAGTAGGAGTTTTCCGCCCAGATGCGGGCCATGCGCAGGTAACGTTTGTCCAGTTCCAGTTGTTTCTTGTTCGGTTCCATTGCTTGATAAGATAGTGTCGGGGTGGGGCGGACCGGTCTTCGGACCGGCTGCCCCGGTTATTTCAGTCCGTTGCGGCGGAGCAGTGCCTCGATGTCGGGTTCTTTTCCGCGGAAAGCGCGGTACAGCTGCATCGGCGGCCGTGTCCCGCCTTGCGACAAGACGTTCGTGCGGAAGCTGCGGGCGGTTTCGCGGTCAAATATGCCGTTCTGTCTGAAGAGGTCGAAGGCATCGGCATCAAGGACCTCGGCCCACTTGTAACTGTAATAGCCGGCGGAGTATCCGCCCGCCATGATGTGTCCGAACTGCACGGACATGCAGGTCTCTTCCGGCTGGGGAAGGAGTTGCGCCGCCTGCCATGCTTCCTTCTCAAAGGCACGTACGTCGGCGGCGAAGGGGGTGCGCAGGGTGTAGTAGGCCATGTCGAGCAGCCCGAACGACACTTGGCGCATACAGGCATAGGCCACGTTGAAATTGCGTGCCTCGACGATGCGGCGTATCAGGTCTTCGGGGATGGGTTCCCCGCTTTCGTGATGGAAGGCGAAGGTCCTGAGGAAGTCTTTCTCCACGGCATAGTTCTCCATGAACTGCGAAGGCAGTTCCACAAAGTCCCAATAGACGTTTGTCCCGCTCAGCGAACGATGTTTCGTCGTGGCGAAGATGCCGTGCAGGGCATGTCCGAACTCGTGCAGGAAGGTTTCGACTTCCGACAACGTGAGCAGTGCCGGCTTGCCGGCGGTCGGTCGGGTGAAGTTCATCGTTACCGACACGTGCGGGCGGCTTGTTCCGTCCCACTCGTCCTTGTAGTTGGTCATCCATGCCCCTCCCTGCTTGGAACTGCGGGGGTGGAAGTCGGTATAAAGCACGGCGAGGTAGCAGCCGTCCTCATCGAAGACCTCGTATGCCGTGACGTCGGGGTGGTAGACGGGGATGTTTTTGTTTTCCCTGAAGGTGATGCCGTACAGCCTTGTGGCCAGTCCGAACACGCCTTGCTTCACGCGCGACAACTCGAAGTACGGGCGCAGCATTTCGGCATCCAGGTCGAAGCGTTCCTTCTGCAACTTGTGCGCATAGTAGGCAAAGTCCCACGGTTGCAGCACGAAGTCGTCGCCTTCCTCTCGGCGTGCCTTTTCGGTCACGGCTTCCACTTCGCGCAGGGCAGGGGCTTTGTATTCGTCGATGAGGCGTTGCAGCAGCCCGTAGACGTTTTCCGTGCGTTCGGCCATGCGCCGCTTCAGCACGTAATCGGCATAGGTGTCATAGCCCAGGAGCTGCGCCAGTTCGCGGCGGAGATTGACGAGGCGGGACACGATGTCGAAATTGTTTTGCGCGTTGTCGTGCGTGCATTTCGTATTGTAGGCCATGTAAAGCCGGTGGCGCAGTTCGCGGTTGTCGGCATACGTCATGAAGGGCTGGTAGCTCGGTGCGTGCAGGGTGAACACCCAGCCGTCCGTATCGTGCTCGCGTGCGGTCTGTGCCGCCTGTTCCACCTGCATGGGCGGCAGTCCGGCCAGGTCTTGCTCGTCGGTGACGTGCAGCGTGAAGGCATTTGTCTCCTTCAGGTTGTTTTGTGAGAACTGCAAGGTCAGGCGCGAGAGTTCCGACTTGATTTCCCGGAACCGCTGCTTGCCTGCCGCGTCGAGCGTCGCGCCCGACCGTTCGAACGCCTCGTAGGTCTTTTCGAGCAACATGCGGTCTTCGGCGTCCAAGTCGGGATGTTCGTCGTACACTGCCTTGACACGGGCGAACAGGGCCTCGTTGAGCATGATGTCGGAGGCGTGTCCGGAGAGCAGGGGCGACATTTCCTGCGCCAGTGCCTCGAGTTCGTCGTTCGTCTCCGCGCTGAGCAGGTTGTACATGACGGTGGTGGTGCGTTCCAGCAGTTCGCCCGTCTTCTCCATTGCGGCGATGGTGTTGTCGAAAGTCGGCTTTGCCGGATTATTGGCTATGTCTTCGATTTCTTTCTTCTCGCGTGCCATGCCTTCGACCAGTGCCGGCCGGAAGTGCTCGGTGCGCAGCAGGTCGAACCTCATGGTGCCGTGCGGCGCATCGGAAGGTTGGAAGAAAGGATTGGCAGTTTCGTTCATGTGATGAGTGCAGATGGATTTGTCTTGTCCGCTTCCGGCTTGTTCCCGGAACGGGTCCGGAAATGTGTTCCCCCGTTCTGTGAAAACATGTCCTCGCGGTGGGGATGTGTATCCCCGTTTCAGTCTTGATGATAAGTCTTATAAGAAATAATACCTGTCTTGGTGCAGCAAAGTTACTACTTTTTGTTCTCTTTCGCAATATTGTACCGGACATTTCGTCCAAAAGAGAATTTTATGGTTCCCGGCGATTTTAACCCAAATCGGTCATTAGACCGCCGATAAGTTTGTCCGGTATGGCTCTTTTGCCGTCTTACTCCTTTTTCCCGTCATCTTTTTCCCCGTCCGTGCTTGACTTAGCCCGCTATGCCTGCGCCCGCCCGTGAAAAAATATGGCTGGGAAAAAGAAACAATACGGACAAAAGTCTAATGACCGATTTGGGTTTAACACTTCTTGCTTTTCGCCGTAAAATGTATTATCTTTGCATTGCGGAAGTGCGGGGACGGCGTGAAACCGTCCCTTTTTCGTGCCCGTAAGCCCGTTTCAGGGCAAAACTGTCCCTATGACGGTCTTTCGTAAGTGCCTTGTAGTTTTTTCTACATGGCTTGTAGAATTTTCCGGCCCTGCATGTAGGGAAAACTACAAGCCATGTACGCCGCGCCAAATGTGAGTGAAAGTTAAAAATGTTAATGTCGCTTCTCGCTTTTCTCCTTGTCGTTGTGTGCGGCCCCGGGGCGGCCGGGCCTTTGCGCCTGCCGGACTATTGTTTTGGCAGCGTGTTGAGGATTTTGTCTATTTCCTCAAACTGTTTCCCCTTGTTGAGTGACAGGTAGATGCGGTAGAGCAACGGCGCCCAGCGGCTTGCCTCGTCGGGTCTCAGCTTGCGATAACGCTCCATGTAGGGCATGGCGGCGGCATACAGGCTTTTTTGTCGTGACGCCGCCTGCCGGTATGTCTTCGAGTTGATGTTGGCCGGCAGGACTATGGCTGCGCCTTGGTTGCAGTAGGCTGCGCCGATGTAGAAGTTTACCTCAACCAGCGAGGAGTCGAGTTCCAGGCATTTCTTCGACACCTCGATGGCCTCGTCATAGCGTTGCAGGTTCAGCAGCGCCAGACTCTTCGCTTCCAGATAGAGCGCGTTGGCGCTGTCACGCCGGGCCATGGAGTCGGCTAGTGCAAGTGCGCCGGCATAGTCGCCGCGTTCGGCGCGCGCGTCGGTCATCCGGGTGAAGAAATAGGGGTTGTCGCAGTCCGAAGCCAGTCCCATGCGCAGGTAGCCGGCATAGCGTGCCGTGTCGCCCAAGGCCTTTGCCGAGTTGGCCAGGTATTCGAGTGCGGAACAGCGGCGTGCGCCGGTGTCGGCCAGTACGGTTTGCCCGTAGCGGTAGGTTTCGGCATAGTTCTTGCTGCGGTAGGCGCTTTTCAGGTACAGATAGGCGCATTCCCGATAGACCTGCGTATGCCGGGCCGTGGTGTCGTTGCCCCAGACGTCTTGTCCGGGCATGTCCAGATAGAGGGCAAGCATACGCATGGCTTCGGGGAATTTTTCCTTCGAGAAGAAAAAGCGGCCCGCAGCACCCAGATTGCGGTAGTAGCGCCGGACAAGTTGTGCGTGTTCGCGGCGGTATTTCGGCTTGTCGCCGTTCTGTTCGGACATCAGCCGTTCGGCCTTGTCGCATTTCAGTATATAGTCGTAAATGCCTGCCGTGCTGTTGAAGAATTTCACGGTGTCGTAGGCTTGTTTGAGGTAGATTTTTTCGTTTTCCGCATCATTGATGCCGATGTTGGCCTCCACTCCGTAACGGTAGAGCCTGGGTTGGGCATTCACGGTGGAGTCTTTCTCAAGCGCTTCCACCTGTTTGAGGGCTTCTTCATACTTGGCTGCTTTCAACGAAGCCTTGACGGGTTTGAACGCTTTCTGCGCCACGGCGGAAAACGTGGCGCAGAAAGTGATAAGTAGTACGGATGTCGTTCTTAACGTGACGGTCATTCTTCTGTGATTAAGCAATGTGCCGGACGGTTGCGGGGAGGCAGCCGTCGGCACATGTGCGGTGAGGGGTTATAATCAGTTGCCTGCGGCGTTGGCGTTCTCCAACAGGGCGTCCATTTCCTTGGCCTTCTCTTTCTGGCCTAAGTTGGAATAAATCTGTTGCAGCGCGCTGGCCCATTCTTTCGGGGCGTCGGGATGCAGTTCACGTATTTTCTCGATGTACGGCAATGCTTTTTCGTAGTAGCCCTTGACCAGTGCGAGTTCCTTCTCGTAGGCCGCTTTTTCCTTGGACGAGATGAGTTTGTTCGTACCGATGAACTTGAATTCGTTGTTCTGCTTCTTGGCCACGACTTCGTTCATGTAACTGTAAGCCATGTTGGCATTGGCCTCGATGAAGTTCGGGTCAATTTCGAGTGCCTTGGTGAAACTCTTGCGCGAGCCCGCGTAATCCTTTTTCAGGTTCAGTTCGACGCAGCCGAGCATATACCATGAAGTCTTGTTCCCGGGGTTCTTCTCCACAAGGTCGCGGGCCATGGCCAGACCTTCGTCGGCAAGGTTTCTCGAATAGTAATGGTAAAGCAGGTTCTGGGCGAATCCGGCGTTGTTGGTGCGGGCTATGGCTTCCTGCAAGTCCTTCAGATAGGCAGCGGAATCCTTCTTCTCGAGATGGGCCTGCATCTTGAGCAGATAAAGGTCGTGCAGCGAAACCGTATCCTTGAGTGCCTCTTCCACACTGGACAGGACGCCGTCCCAATCCTTCATCTGGTAGTTGAGCATCACGATATTTACGGCCGTCTGGGAGTAGGCATTGTGTTTCGAAGCATAGATGGAGTCAGTCTCATGCTGTGAGAAAATGGGATTTCTCGGGAGCTTAAGGTACTTGTCAAAGTATTCTGCCGACTTCTTCAACTGCTTGTTCTGGTTCATGAACAGGGCTGCGTAGTTGTAATAGTCCAGCAAGCTCATCATACGTCCGTGGTTGGCGGCGACGAACTTGGGCTTCACGCGGCCTTTCTCGTCGGGAGCGACATCGGCCTTGTGGCTCTTGGTGTAGTAGTCCACCATCTTGTCGAGCGTATTTACGAAGAGCGTCGTGTCGAACGGCAATCCCTGTGCGGCTTTCATCAGCTCAGGGTTGAATATCTGTGCATTCAGCTCTGCCACCTTATTGTAAATTTCCGCGAACTTGGTGGTCTTGGGATTGCTGAGCGCCTCTTCGAGAATCGTAACCGCTCCCTTGATGTCACCTTTGTCTGCTTGTGCCTGTGCTTTGTAGATAGCTGAGTTTTGCGCGAAGCCGAGTCCGCAGAAAACCGATAGGGCAAGTGTGCAAATAATCTTTTTCATGTGATTGAGATTTTGATGTCCGTCTTCTTTTCGTTATTTTATTTTTGACGTTGCTATATATAATATGGTGTAGATGCGGGTAAATCCGGCGCAGATGCCTGCGCGGCGTTCCTTCCCGCCGTCCCGTTACTCTTCGGCAGGTGTCGCTTCGGCGTTGCCCTCGGTCCCGGTCTCGGGGATGGCTTCTTCCGCCTCCTCTTCGGTGGGCACCTGGCACACACTTGATATGGTATCGTTGCGTTTGCCGAGGTTGATGAGTTTCACACCCTGCGTGGCACGTCCCATGACGCGGACTTCGGCCAGTTTCAGGCGGATGGTGATGCCGCTCTTGTTGATAATCATGAGGTCGTCCTCTTCCGTGACGGCTTTGATGGCGACAACGCGGCCGGTCTTGTCGGTAATGCTCAGTGTCTTCACGCCTTTTCCGCCGCGGTTCGTGATACGGTAGTCTTCCACGAGGCTGCGTTTGCCGTAGCCCTGGTCGCTCACCACCATGACGGTCTCGCGCTCCTTGTCGTTGATGCAAACCATTCCTACCACTTCGTCCGAACCGTCTTCGTCGAGTGTCATGCCGCGTACGCCCGTTGCCGTGCGGCCCATCGTGCGGATGGCGCTTTCGTTGAAGCGGATGGCGCGTCCGTTCTTGTTGGCCAAGATGATTTCATCCTCGCCGTTGGTGAGGCATACCCCGATGACACGGTCGTCTTCGCGTATGGTGATGGCGTTTACGCCGTTGGCACGCGGACGTGAGTACTCGCTCAGGCAGGTTTTCTTGACGACTCCGTTCTTCGTGCAGAAGATTACGTAGTGCGAGTTGCAGAATTCGGCGTCCTGCAACTTGCGTATGTGCAGGCAGGCGTTGATGCTGTCGTCCGAATCTATATTGAGCATATTCTGTATCGCGCGGCCTTTCGAACTCTTGGTGCCTTCCGGAATTTCGTACACCTTGAGCCAGAAACAGCGTCCCTTGGCCGTGAAGAACAACATCGTGTTGTGCATCGTCGCAGGATAGATGTATTCGATGAAATCCTCGTCGCGTGTGGAGCCTCCCTTCGAGCCTACGCCGCCGCGGGCCTGCGATTTGAAGTCGGCCAACGGGGTCCGTTTGATGTATCCCAGGTGACTGATGGTAATAACCACCTCGTCGTCGGCATAGAAGTCCTCGGGATTGAATTCTTCGCCCGACAAGCAGATTTCGGAGCGGCGTTCGTCGCCGTACTTCTCCTTCACTTCGGTCAGCTCGTCCTTGATGACCTGCTTGCAAAGTTCCTCGTCGCTGAGGATTTGTTCGTAATAGGCAATCTTGCGCTCCAGTTCCTCGTATTCCTGGTGGAGCTTGTCCTGTTGTATGTTCGTAAGTTGTGCCAGGCGCATGTCCACAATGGCTTTCGCTTGCAGTTCATCCAGCTCGAAACGCTGCATCAAGCCTTCGATGGCCGCCTGCGGAGTTTTCGAGGCACGTATGATGCGCACCACTTCGTCTATATTGTCGCTGGCGATGATGAGGCCTTCGAGGATGTGCGCGCGTTCCTGCGCTTTGCGGAGGTCATATCGCGTGCGGCGGATGACGACATCGTGGCGGTGTTCCACGAAGTGGGCGATGCAGTCCTTCAGCGTGAGCGTCTTGGGACGGCCGTGGACGAGCGCGATGCAGTTCACGGAGAAACTGGTCTGCAGGGCTGTCATCTTGAACAACTTGTTCAGTACGACGTTGGCGTTGGCATCGCGTTTCACGTCTATCACGATGCGCATACCTTCGCGGTCGCTTTCGTCGTTCACGTTGGCGATGCCGTCTATTTTCTTTTCGTTGGAAAGGTCGGCAATGTACTTGATGAGTTCGGCCTTATTGACGCCGTAAGGTATCTCGCTGACAATGATTTTGTCGTGCGCCACACCGTTCTCTATGTCCGTCTTGGCGCGCATCACCACGCGGCCGCGACCGGTCTCGTAGGCACTGCGGACGCCTTGCATGCCCATGATGTAGCCGCCTGTCGGGAAGTCGGGCGCCTTGACGTGCTGCATCAGTCCGTCGGTGTCGATGTCGGGATTGTCAATGTAGGCGATACAGCCGTCTATCACCTCGCCCAGGTTGTGCGTGGGCACGTTAGTGGCCATTCCGACGGCAATACCGCTCGCGCCGTTCACCAGGAAGTTGGGAATGCGCGTAGGCATCACGGTCGGTTCCAGCAGCGAGTCGTCGAAGTTGGGCATCATGTCCACCGTTTCCTTGTCCAAATCCTGCATCATGGCCTCGCCGATGAGGCTCAGACGGGCTTCGGTGTAACGCATCGCGGCAGCCGAGTCGCCGTCCATCGAACCAAAGTTTCCCTGTCCCTCCACCAAGGTGTAACGCATGTTCCAGTCCTGTGCCATTCGCACGAGGGCACCGTAAACCGAGCCGTCTCCGTGCGGGTGGTACTTACCGAGAACGTCACCGACAATACGGGCCGACTTACGCGTAGGCTTGTCGTGCGTGTTGCCCAGACCGAGCATACCGTAGAGAATGCGGCGGTGGACGGGCTTGAAGCCGTCGCGCACGTCGGGCAGGGCACGGGCCACGATGACCGACATGGAGTAGTCGATGTAGGAGGTCTTCATTTCCTCCTCGATATTCACTTTAATGATTTTGTCTTCCTCTGTCATGAATGTTTTTGTGCTTTGTATGAATTTATGCTACAAATTTACGCAAATCTTTCGATATGTCGGAAATATCGGAAAGGCATTTTTAGGCCGTTTCTCCAAATAAAAGCCTTTTCAGCCCCTCTGTGCCGTTTTACGGTCCCTTTCGACAGAAGGTCGGACAGCTTTGCCGAAGTCGGTGAAGGGCTTGAATTTGAGGTTGTCGGCCTTTTGCGCTTTACCGACCCTTTCCCACGTCATCGTTTCCCATGGCGGTTTTAACAATTTCCTTGCGATGATTTAACACTTCTTGCTTTCGGGCGAAAAATGTTGTATCTTTGTGATAAGGAAAAGGAAGGGACGGCCGCGGCCGCCCCTTTTTCGTGCAAAAAGTCCTGCTTCCGCGCCGGATTAGCCCTGAGAAAGTTTTTCCTACATGCCATGTAGAAAAAACTAAGCGGCATGTAGGAAAAACTATCCCTGTTCCGGACGGACGAATCCCTTGTCCCGCTAAAAGATAATTGCCATTTACGTAATTACGCCCGGCGGAAAAAGTTAAAAATGTTAATGTTTAGGGCGAGAAGAAGGTTGTCTCAATTCCGTAGGCGCAGAAAAGCCACTGCGTGGCCCGGCGGAAAAAGTTAAAAATGTTAATGTTTAGGGCGAGAAGAAGGTTGTCTCAATTCCGTAGGCGCGGAAAAGCCACTGCGTGGCTCGGCGGGATAAAGAAACATCCCTGTCTTGGCTTTCCCGGGAGGATATGGGGAAAAGGCCAAGACAGGGATGGTCCATATTGTTGCGGTGACGGAACAGACTTTCCGGACAGTCCGCTTATTTTTTCGGCGTGCGCTCGAGCGTAGTCAGTACGAACTGCCAATATTTCTCCACGCTGGGAATGTGGCAACGCTCGTTAGGCGTGTGCGGCGAGCGCAGAGTCGGGCCGAAGCTGACCATGTCCATGCCCGGATTGTGCGCTCCGATGACACCGCACTCCAGTCCCGCGTGAATTACCTGCACACGGTTCTCCTCACCGAAGAGCTCGCGGTAGACAGACTTCATCAACTCCACGATTTCACTCTCGGGGTTGGGTTGCCATGCGGGATAGTCGCCGTCCAGCTCTACTTTCATGCCGGCCATCGCGAAGGCACTCTCGAGGGTCTCCGCGAGACATTCGCGCATCGAGTCGCGTGAACTGCGGATAAGCACCTTGAACATCACCTCGCCGCCGCTGATTTCGACTATCGCAAGGTTGGACGAAGTTTCGACGATGCTGGGCACTTCGGGGATGAAGCGGAACACGCCGTTGTGGCAGGCACAGAGTGCGTTCACTAAGTTATCCTGTATTTCGGCGGGGACAATGCCGGCGGGAAGTGTCGTGTCCGCGCATTCCAGTGTCATGCCCTTTTCTATCGTCCCGTATTCGCCGGCAAACGTGGTGCGCCATTCGTCTACCACTTCCTTGAACGCTTCCACATTCTCCTTCGGCAGTGTCAGCACGACTTCGGCGTCGCGGGGAATGGCGTTACGCATGTTTCCGCCCTTCCAGGAAGCGAGGCAGGCCTCGAAATTGGCGATGGCGTCCTGCACCAGCCGTGCCATCATCTTGTTGGCGTTGCCGCGGCCCTCGTTGATTTCGAGTCCCGAGTGGCCTCCGAGCAGGCCGCCCAGTGTTACGCGCACGGCAGCGTCGTCTGCTTCAGGCTCCACCTCCTTGTAGGCGGTCGATGCCGTCAGGTTCACGCCTCCGGCCGAGCCGATAATCATTTCGCCGTGCGTCTCGTTGTCCAGGTTCAGCAGGATGTCGCCCCGCAGCGTGTCGCCCGTCATGTGATTGACGCCGTACATCGTCGTTTCCTCGTCGGCCGTGATGAATCCCTCGAGCGGACCGTGTTTCAGGCTACTGTCTTCCATGATGGCCATGATGGTGGCCACGGCCATGCCGTCGTCTGCGCCGAGCGTCGTGCCTTTGGCTTTCACCCATTCGCCGTCTATGTACGTTTCGATGGGGTCTGTCTCGAAGTTGTGCTGCGAGTCGGCCGTTTTCTGCGGCACCATGTCCATGTGTCCCTGCAGGGTGACCGTCTTGCAGTCCTCCATTCCGGCGCTGGCCGCCTTGTACATCAGAATGTTCCCGGCATCGTCCGTCCGGGCCTCGATGCCTTTTTCGGCAGCCCAGTCAAGCAGGAACTTTTGTATCTTCTCGAGATGTCCCGAAGGGCGGGGCACTTGCGTAAGCAGGTGGAAGTTCTTCCAGACTGCCTGCGGCTGTAAATTTTTGATTTCGTTCATGTGAGTATGTTTGTGAAATGAATTCTATTGTTCCCGGAAGCACTTCCTGTTCCGCTTCCCGATGGACAGACTTGCCCATGCGTAAGCCCCGAGCAGCATGACCTCGAAAGTTTGTATCGTGTGGACAATCAGTGCGAACATGATGGCGCTCGTTTCGGCCACGCCGTAGAGCACGAGCATGGTCTTGACGGTGAAATGCCACGCGCCCGCGCCGTTGGGCGTGGGGACAAGCACCGCGAACGTGCCGATGCAGAATATCAGGAAGGCTTGTGCCGGACCGATGCCCGAGGTGAAGTCGAAGCAGAAGAAGGCTATGTAAAAGTGTAAGAAGTAGCAGAACCAGATGGCCAGGGAGTAGAAAAGGTATAACGGCAGGTTCTTGACGCCGCGCAGGGATATGATGCCCGACCACAGGTTCTTCAGCGCGTTCTTGCCCTTGCTGAACACGGCGAAGCGGCGGCCGAGGGTGACGGCCAGCAGGATAATGCCGGCCAGGCAAAGCCCCGTCACGATATAGCCCGTACCCGTGTAGCGTGAGAAGGAACTGCCGAACCCGGCCCCTATCTTTTTCAGAAATTGCAGGAAGTCGGGCAGTTCCAGCAGGAAGGCCGTGCCCGTCAGCAGCAGCATGATGACGCTGTCGATGATTCTTTCCGTCACTACCGTGCCGAGCGCTTTGGCAAACGGTATGTTTTCGCATTTTTTCAGCGTGGCGCAACGTGTGACCTCGCCCACACGCGGGACGACAAGGCTTGAGGCGTAAGACAGGAATATGGCATTCTCGCACACGCGGCGGCTCGGATATTCCTGCAGGGGCACAAAGGCCATTTGCCACCGCCAGGCGCGGATTTGCTGCGCGAGAAGGCCGAACACAAGGGACAGAAGCATCCATCCCCAGTTCATTCCGTGCAGCAGGTAGTCCGTAAACGCTCCCCAGTCCGTTCCGCGGTACATCCACCACAGGATAGCGATGCCCAGCAGGAACGGAAGGCTGATTTTCAATATGTTCTTGACTATACTTCCCAATTTAATGACCGGCAACGCCGTTTTTTTCTTAAATTTGCACCTTGTCCGTGCTTTTCCGCGGCAGATGATGCTGCGGAAGCAAGGCAAATGTATAAAAAATATACAAGATGAAGAATGTACGTCCTAAAAAATTTCTCGGTCAGCACTTCCTGAAAGACCTGGGTACCGCGCAAGCCATTGCCGACACGGTAGATGCGTGTCCCGGACTGCCCGTCCTCGAAGTCGGACCGGGCATGGGAGTGCTCACGCAATACTTGTTGCCGAAAGGGCGTGAGCTGAAAGTGGCCGAAATAGACTTTGAGAGCGTCGCATACCTGAGGGAGCGTTTCCCGGAACTCGAATCGTGCATCGTGGAAGACGACTTCCTGAAAATGCACCTCGAGAACACGTTCGGAGGCCGGCCTTTCGTCCTCACAGGCAACTATCCGTACAACATAAGCAGCCAGATTTTCTTCAAAATGCTGGACTACCGGCAACTTATTCCCTGCTGCACGGGAATGATACAGAAGGAAGTGGCCGAACGCCTGGCGGCGAAACCGGGATGCAAGGCCTACGGCATCCTGAGCGTATTGGTGCAACTCTGGTATGACGTGGAATATCTGTTTACCGTAGAGCCGGGCGTGTTCAACCCGCCGCCCAAGGTGCGCAGCGCGGTGGTGCGCATGACGCGCAACGCGACAGACGACTGCGGATGTGACGAACGACTGTTGCGCGACGTGGTGAAGACAACTTTCGGGCAGCGGCGCAAGATGATGCGCGGTTCCCTGAAACCGTTGCTCGCGCGGATTGCCGCCGGACGGGGCAGCCGCGCCGACGTGGCCGCCTTCCTGGCGCGGCCGGAACTGACCCGGCGGCCCGAAGAATTGGGTGTGCCCGAATTTGTAAGGCTGACCAACGAGATAGATGCGTACCTGAAAAACGATACGTCTATATAAATAAGGAGTAAGTGCGCGCCGGAAAATCCGATGTGCCGATAAATAAACAGTAAAACTATGATAACATTTACTTTGTGCCTGTTGCTGCTGGTTACAGGCTACTTCACTTACGGAAAGCTGGTCGAACGCCTGTTTGCGCCCGACGACCGGCCCACTCCCGTGCAGTTGCAGAAAGATGGTGTGGACTTCATCGCGCTTCCCAATTGGAAAATATTCATGATACAGTTTCTGAATATTGCCGGACTGGGACCTATTTTCGGCGCTGTCATGGGAGCGAAGTTCGGAGAAAGCAGTTACCTGTGGATTGTCCTGGGCTGCATCTTCGCAGGTGCCGTCCACGATTTCACGGCCGCCATGTTGTCGATACGTCATGGCGGGGAAAGTCTGCCCGAGACCATCGGACGCTATCTCGGCCTTACGACAAAACAGGTTATGCGCTGGTTCAGCATTGTTCTGCTGGTGCTGGTCGGCGCTGTCTTCGTGGCCGGTCCTGCCGCCCTGCTGGCCGCGCTCACGCCCGGCTGGGCTAACGTCACTTTCTGGGTAATTGTGATTTTCGCCTACTACATGTTGGCGTCCATTCTTCCCATCGACGCCGTCATAGGCAAGATTTACCCGCTCTTTGCCTTTGCCTTGCTCTTCATGGCCGCGGGTCTGTTGGTCATGCTCTACGTGAAGATGCCCGGAAGTGACTTGTTGCCCGAAATGTGGCAGGGATTGGGCAACACGCATCCGCAGTCGGAGACCACTCCCATATTCCCGTTCCTGTTTGTCAGCATTGCCTGCGGTGCCATCTCGGGCTTCCATGCCACGCAAAGCCCGATGATGTGCCGTTGCCTGCGCAGCGAGCGTCATACCCGCCCGATATTCTACGGTGCCATGATTACAGAAGGAATTGTCGCGCTGATATGGGCTGCTGTCGCTACATATTATTTCCACAACACGCCCGGCGGCTTGAACGTAAGCGACGCTTCGGTGGTCGTATTCGACATCACGCGCGACTGGTTAGGCATCGTAGGCGGCATTCTGGCCCTGCTCGGTGTGGTGGCTGTGCCGATTACGACGGGCGACACGGCATTGCGTTCGGCGCGCCTTATTGTTGCCGACATGCTTCATATAGACCAGCGCAGTTTCTCCAAACGTATTTCGGTCAGCATCGCCATTTTTGCCGTCACCATGGGCATGTTGTTGTACAATCTGAGCGCCCCGTCGGGTTTTAATGTCATCTGGCGTTACTTTGCCTGGGCCAACCAGGCCCTGTCCGTATTTACGTTGTGGGCAGTCACGGCCTACCTTGTCCGGGCCGGCAAGTGCTGGTGGCCTACCTTGCTTCCCGCGCTGTTCATGACGTCGGTCTGTGTCACTTACCTGTGTGCCGCGCCCGAGTGTCTGGGCTGGTCGTTGCAGCTGTCCTATATTCTCGGCGGGCTTGCCGCCGTCATTTCGGTCGTACGCTTTGCCCGGTGGAAGCGGCAACAGGTCCCGTCGCTCGAATGATGCTTTCGTGACGGAACTGGTCCGGCCCGGGAATGCGCAGGTCCGGGATGCGTCCCTCAAGGGTGCATGTGGAATTTCATCTCTTCGACAGACGGAATGACAGGAGCGCATAAGGAAAATGAAAAGGGGAGTTACGGCTGCGCAACTCCCCTTTTCATTTATATATATGTCCCGGGCCGGCTTACGGGATGCGGCCTTGACGCATGAGACCGGCTTTCAGCGGTCGGTAACGATGTCCAAATGGGAAGTATCGTACATCACCCTGACATGGTTCCTGCGTATCACTTCGCATTGTCGCAGAAAAGTTTCCTCTTCATGCGTTGTTATTTGTCTTTCTTCCCGAATATGGAGAAGTGGACGTAGCGTTTCGGATGCTGTTTGAGGTCTATCATCAGCGCGTCGGCGTTGATGAGCGTATTGTTGAGGTTGTCGTAAACGGAACGGTCGTTCAGGAAGAGCCCCATCGTATTGTCCTTGGAATTCAGTTTCGTGTTCAGCATGTCGGTCGCGGCAGACAGGTTTCCGGTAACCTGTTGTACGCCGTCGAGCGTGCTTTTCACCTCCTGCATCGTGCCGTCCACGTCCACTTTGGCCAAGTTACCGGTGAGCGTTTCCACGTTGTCGCCGATGCGGTTGAACTTCCCGACCATTCGGGGTATGTCTTTCTTCATCATACCGTTGAGCCCCGCAGCCGTTTCCTTCAGTTCGGCGGTCATTTCGGCCGTGTTGTGCAGCGTCTGTGCCAGTGCCGGGTCGGCCGTCAGCCGGTTCAGGTTGGTCAGTATGGAGTCCAGTTTCGGCACCATGCCTTCCAGTGCGGGCAACATCTCGGCAATCTTTTCGACAGTGCCGATGTGCATTCCCCCGGCCAGGGTGTCGCCGGGTGCGAGGTGCTGCGTAGGGTTCTGTCCCAGTACGAGTGTCATCTTCACACCGCCCATCAGTTCCGTTTCCAACTCGGCCCGCGTGCCGGCAGGTACGTGCATGTTCTTGTCCAGCTCCACGCGGACGACGACTTTGTCCGTCCTGCTGTAGTCATACTCTATGTCGCGGACGATGCCCACGGGGTAACCGTTGGCATAGACAGGGTTCGACACGGTCAGGCCCCGGATGTCCGAGAACGTGACGTAATAACTGTTGCTGCCCTTGAAGAGATTGATGCCTTTCAGGAAGTTGATGCCGATGAAAAGCAGTATGATGGCCACGATGACCATGAGGGCGATTTTCACTTCTTTGGTAAGAAACTTCATATCTTTCGCAGTTTATTTTTTCTTGGACAATTTTATGGCTTCCTGCAGGTTCACGCGCCGGCCGTCTACGAATGCCACGATGAAGGTGTCGGGGAAGCGTCCGGCTATCTCTTTTTGCGATTTGCGGATGTCGGCGTAGCTGGTCGAACAGCCGTAGGTGTATTTGAAAAGTCCGTTTTCGCGGTAGCTGTCCACGGGCGAGAGGCCGCGGAAACGCTTGTCGTTGGTTTTCAGCCGGTGGTCGCAAACGAAAATCTGCACCTTGAAGACGGGACGCGAATCCTTTTCTGCCGCAGGTGCGTTTTGCGGGTTTTCTGCCGGTTTTTCCTTGGGTGCAGGCTGCGGTCCGTCCGTTCCCTGCCTGTTCCCGGCTGTGGCGACCGGTGTTTCGGCCGTCCGCGGCGTCTCTTCGGCCGGAGCGTCATCCTCCTTGGGCAGCGGGGCGAGCTGTTGCGTGAGATTACAGTCGTGCAGGTTGCGGTAGCGCACGAATCCGTTGTAAAGACTGCGCCCCAATTCGCGCACACCCTTGTCGGAGTTCAGGTAACGTTCCTCTTCGGGTGTCGAGATAAAGCCCAATTCGGTCAGGACCGCCGGCATGGACGTCTTGCGCAGCACGAGAAAACCGGCCTGGTGCACACCCTTGTTCCGCCGTCCCGCATGTCCTACGTACTGTTGCTGTATGCAGCGCGCCAGTTCCACGCTTTGTTTCATGTATCTGTCCTGCATCAGCTCGAAGATGATGTAGCTCTCGGCCCTTCCGGGGTCGAAGCCCTCGTAAGTCTCGCGGTAGTTTTTCTCATAGGTGATGACGGAGTTCTCGCGCTTGGCCACTTCGAGGTTGGCCGCCGCGCGGGCCATACCGAGCGTATAGGTTTCGGCCCCGTATGCCACTCTGCCGGCCGGGAGTGCGTTGGTGTGGACCGAAATGAACAGGTCGGCCTTGTTACGATTGGCAATGTCGGCACGGGTCTGCAGGGGGATGAACACGTCCCTGTTCCTGGTGTAGATGACCCGCACGTCCTTGCAGTTTTCCGCGACGAGGCGGCCGAATTCAAGGGCGACTTTCAGGTTGATGTTCTTTTCTTTGGAGTATGCCCCGCAGGCCCCGGCGTCGTGCCCGCCGTGTCCGGGGTCGATGACGAGTGTGAATTTTTTTTGTTCGTGGTCTTCGGCTGCTGCGGTGCCGTTCCCGAGGAGGAGCAGCAGGACTGTGCAGCAGAGGTATAGTGGCAGACGTTTGATCATATCGGATGGTTTCTGCGGCAAAGGTAATCGTTTTTTTTGGAAAACCTTTTCGTTTTTGTTGGTTTTCAGTTCTGCTGTTTATTTTAACAGGTCGCAGGGCCGGAAACGGGGTTGAAAAAAGAAAAGCCTTTCCGTCGTGTTGCGGAAAGGCTTTTCGTATCTGCTATCTTTCTTTTTCAGAAATTTATGCCTGCTTGGCGCTATTGACACGCTTCTCTTTGATGCGTGCTTTCTTACCGGTGAGTTTGCGCAGGTAGTAGAGTTTGGCGCGGCGAACCTTACCAATCTTGTTTACCTCGATGCTTTCGATGTTCGGTGATTCGAGCGGGAAAATACGTTCTACGCCTATTGTTCCGGACATCTTACGAACGGTGAAGCGCTTTTTATCCTGATGTCCGCAAATCTTGATAACGACGCCGCGGTACAGCTGTACGCGTTCCTTGTTACCTTCGACGATTTTGTAAGCTACGGTTACAGTGTCGCCCGCCTTGAATTGGGGGTGGGACTTGCCGGTAGCGAATGCCTCTTCGGCAATTTTCATTAAATCTGCCATTGTTAGCTGAAAGTTTGAATGGTTTTGTTTGTCCGTTCCTGCCGGGCTTGAAACCGGGAACTCTGCATCCGGACAGCGGCCCGACGGAAAAGCGTTGCAAAGGAAGCACTTTTTTTTGAGGTGACAAAGCTTTTCGCATGTCTTTTTGTACATTTCTTGCCGGATGGCAGCCTTTTTTCGCGGACGGACATTAACATTTTTAACTTTCACTCACTTTTCAGGCAGCGTACATGGCTTGTAGTTTTTCCGATATGCTGGGGCAGGAAGTCCTACATGCCATGTAGCCGTTCCTATAAGCCATGTAGTTTTGCCTGTCATAGGGACGGTTTTGTGCGGAAACGGGCTTCCGGGTACGAAAAAAGGACGGTTTCAAGCCGTCCTCCGCACTTACGCAGTGCAAAGATAATACATTTTTCGGCGAAAAGCAAGAAGTGTTAAAATGACGGACGGGCAGGAAAAAGTTTCGCGCGTCCGATGCCGGCGATGATACCTTTATTATATATGGATATGCCTGATGCGGCGTCTTGTCCCGCCATTCCGTTGTGTGCGGAGGCCGTCCGGCTGTGTTTTTCCTGCGCATTGCCGCTCCTGCCGCCGTTCCGGTCGTATTTTTATGCCCCGTGTCGTGCGATTTCCGCCGTTTATGTGTATTTTTGTCCTCAATAAACAACAGGAAAAACGCCCGGGCGTGCCGCTGTGTCGCTTTGTTGGGGCTTTTGCGCCGCGCCGGGAGAATGAATGTCACGATGTTTTCAGACAAGGAAGAGATTAAGCGACAGACACGCGAATTGTGGAAAAACTGTTTTGGGGATTCGGACGATTTTCTCGACATCTATTTCGAGGAAAAGTATTCGGATGCTTCCAACCTGACCGTCAGCCGCGAGGGGCGGGTGGTGGCGGCGGCGCAGATGCTGCCCTATCAGTTGTTGTTCTACGGTGTGCCCGTCCATGCCGGCTATCTTTCGGGCTTGTGCGTGCATCCCGACCTGCGGGGACAGGGGCTCGGCTCGCGCATCGTCCGCGAAGGCCATCGCAGGCTCTACCGGCAGGGCGCGGCCTTGGCATTCCTGATTCCGGGCGACGACAGTCTGCGCCGTTACTACGAACTTCCGCAGCACGGGGCCTACTGGACGAGTACCTTCCGCACCGAACAGGAATTGCCGCCTGCCGGGACGGCTCCCGCCGGCCTTACGGTCGGTTGTCCCGACGAGTGGGGAATGGACCTCTATGTGTTCTTCCGCCGCCATTCCGTCACGCCTTTCATGTTCCGGCCCGCCGAGAACGATTTCTTTGCGGCGTTGGCGGCGTGCGACCGTGCCGGCGGCGCGGTGCTGACCGTGCGCAGCCGGCAGCGCGTCATGGGCTTGTGCCTGGCCGCGCGCGAGGCGGACGGCCGCGTGTTCGTGCGCAACATGACTACCGCGGCACCCGAGGCGCGCGATGCCCTCGTTGCCGCCGTGCGGCGCGAGTTCGGCGCGGAAAAGGTGTACGCCCGTGTGCCTGTTTCGGGCGAGACCGAGGGAGCCGGACCTTATGTCATGGCGCGTGTCGTGAACGTGAAGCGTTTTTTGAGCGCGGTGGCGGTGGCGCATCCCGAATTCCAACTCCATATCGGCGTGGATGCCGACCTCGATGTGCCCGAGAACAACGGCTATTACCTTGTGGCCGACGGCCGGGTGCGGCTTACGGAAGAGCGGCCCGGCAACATTGTCACGCCGGGTGGCTTGGCCGCCATGTTCCTGGGGGCGCATGCCGTGTGGGCGGACATGTTGCTTGACGAATGATGTCTTTGGCCCGGACCGGTGCGGCGGTACAGGTCCGTACCGCGGATTCGGGAAAATACAGAAGGATTGAGGCGGCCGCCGGCCGTCGGACAGATAAAACAGATGACCGATGAAACAGATTTATTGGATATTGGCCTTGTGCCTTTCGGCCGTGCGACTGTCGGCACAAGAGGCTGTCGGATTGAAACAACGCCCCCTGTCGGACTGGGGCATAGGACCGGCGCAGTTCAGCGGCATTGCCCCGATGGGGAATGCCCGCTATGCGCTCGTCAGTGATAAGGAAGCGACGGACGGCTTCTTTGTGTTCCGCATAGAACAGGACTCGGTGAGCGGAGAAGTGACGCACGTCGCGCTGGAAGGCTTCCGGGGAAATCCTTCGCCCCGCCTCGACGCGCGCGGCATCAGTCTGCGCGATTGCGAGGGCGTGGCCTTTGTGCCCGAAACGCAGACGGTCTTCATCAGCGGCGAGGGCGACCAGGAAATCCTCGAATACCGGCTCGACGGTGTGCCCACGGGCCGCGGGCTGCATGTGCCTCCCGTCTTTTCATTGAGGAACATTGTGCCGAATTACGGCTTCGAGGCGCTGACTTTCTCGCCCGAGACGGGCCGCTTCTGGACGACAAGCGAGAGTATGCTACCGCATGACGGCAAGGCCGCCGGACCTGCCGCGCCCGGTGCGCAGAACCTGTTGCGCCTGCAATCCTTTGACACCGGACTGCATCCCGTGGCGCAGTACGCTTACCGCATGGACCGGGGGAAAACCGACGATTTCGGCCGGAACTATGCCTATGGAGTGCCCGCGATGACGGCGCTTCCCGACGGCCGGCTGCTGGTCCTGGAGCGCGAACTCGATGTCTCGAACGGCTATCTCAGTTCGGAGTGCGTCTGCAAACTGTTCGAGGTGAACCCGTCCGAGGGCTGGCAGATAGACAGTTCCACCGACTTGCAAGGACTTGACCCGAACCGTTTCCTTGTCAAAAGGCTGCTGTTGGTTTTCAAGACAAGTATGACGCCGTTCCGGCATAATTTCGCCAACTACGAGGGCATGTGCCTGGGCCGTACCCTGGCCGACGGACGCCGCACGCTGTTGCTGGTCTGCGACTCGCAGGGAGGCTTCGGAAAAGGTCCTGTTCATTTGAAAGATTATATAAAGGTAGTGATTCTCGGCAACTGAGAATTTTTTGTCGGGTCCGTGTCGTGACGGCTCCGGAGGGAATAAGGAAGGGGCGCACCGCGTGGTGCGCCCCTTCCTGTGCCGTCTGTTTGCTCCTTGTGCCGGATTCCGTCTGTCTGTGTCCCGCCGGGGGTCAGATTTCTTCCGCCTTGACCAGTCCGTGTGTGACGGCGTAGATGGTCAGTGCGGCAACGTTTTTCGTTTTCAGCTTCTCGGCGATGTTCTTGCGGTGCGAGATGACCGTAGTCGGACTGACGTGGAGCCGTTCCGCTATTTCCTTGTTGATGAGCCCGGTGACAATGAGCCGCAACACCTCCTGTTCGCGCCGCGTGAGTGCCGCATCGTCGTTGCGCGATGCGGTCTGCGCGTTTCTGACCGGTTCGGGCTCGTTGCCGGGTGCGCCGTGTGCCGTGCGCGCCAGCCGCAACAGGTCGCGCACAAGGTCGGCTTTCTTCCGGCACATGTCCAGTCTGTGCATGTCCTGCGGGATGTGTCCCGCGTTGTTGCCGTCCACGAGCAGAATGGTCTTGTGCCGTCGCGCCAGGAAGTAGGACGCGTCGGTCAGAAAGAGGCTTGCCGGGACGAAATAGTGGAAGAAGCGGCCGTTGTCGGCCTGTCGAAGGTCGGAGATGCCGTCGAACAGGCAGATGTCTGCTCCCGGCATCATCTTTCTTATCAGTTCCGACAGGCCGAGCCCGGTCAGCGTGTTGCGTAGGATGATTGCAATGGATGGTTTCATGCGGTAGACCGGTCTTTGTGACCGGTCGGGTGTGCCGGGAAGGCGGTGAGGCTCTCCCGTGCGGGTCAGGCGTGGACGAATGTGCCGATGTCCTCGCCGCGGAGCACCTTCATGAGGTTGCCGTTGCGGTCCATGTTGAAGACGTAGATGGGCAGATTGTTTTCTTTGCACATGGCCGTGGCGGTGATGTCCATGACACGGAGACCGCGGCGCAGTACCTCGTCGTAGGTGATGTCGGAGAACTTCTCGGCCGCCGGGTCTTTCTCGGGGTCGGCTGTATAGACACCGTCCACCCGCGTGCCCTTGAGCATGACGTCCGCCTCGATTTCAACGCCGCGGAGGCTCGAACCCGTGTCGGTCGTGAAGTAAGGGCTGCCGGTACCGCCGCTCATGATGACCACTTCGCCGCGTTCCATGGCCTCGATGGCTTTCCACTTCGAGTAGAACTCGCCGATGGGCTCCATACGTATGGCTGTGAGCACGCGGTTCTTCACTCCGATGGCGCCAAGTGCCGAGCTGAGCGCGAGTGAGTTGATGACCGTGGCACACATGCCCATCTGGTCGCCTTTTACCCGGTCGAAACCTTTTCCCGCACCGCTCAGACCGCGGAATATGTTGCCGCCGCCGATGACGATGCCTATTTGTACGCCTTCGGCCTGCGCTTCCTTGATTTGCAAAGCGTATTCATTGAGCCGTTTCACGTCGATGCCGTAGCCTTGTTCGCCCATCAGGCTTTCGCCGCTGAGCTTCAAAAGAATTCGTTTGAACTTTGTCATGTTTTTCTCGTTTAGGTCCGTTTGCGGACAAAGTTAGGAAATATGTCGGATATGGGCGACAGGGAAGTCGGAAAAAGGGGGTGCGGCCGGCCGGATGCGGGGTGAACTCGTCGGGATGTCCGGTGCGGAGCCGGTTCAGACCGGTTCGGTGGCAAAAGGATGCTTCTCCATGACCGTATATTTATGGAGGAGAATTTCGGGCTGGTAGGATAGTTTTGCGCGGCGCAGGCCTTCGATGCCCAGGTCCTCTTCACGGTTCAGGTAGATGTAGCGTTCGGGTATCCGCGAGGCGAATTCGCGGTTGATGGCGGCGTATGCGCCTTCGTAATCGGTATCGGCCTTTTCAAAACATACGCCGAAGGTATCGCGGTTGATGGGAGCGCCGTAAGTGAAAGCCACCAGGCGTCCCCCGACCCGCAGGGCCAGTCCCGTGGTGCCGAGGTGCTCCCAGTTGTCGAGGACATAGGCCAGCGAGCGTTGCTCGTCGTCGGACTTGATGCGCCCTTGCCCGTTCTCCTGCCGGCTGTTCCATTGCGCTTCCAGTCGCATACACTCGTCGAACAGTCCGGGAGCGAGCGGCAGGTACTCGTGATCGGGATATAGCCGGGCGAAGCGATTGGCGTGGTTACGCTTGGGTTGCAGCTTCTTGCCGGCCAGTGTGGCGAGGGCCTCGCGCCGGTAGATGTAGTCGGTATAGCTGCGGTCGGCATGGGCGTAGAAGTGGCCGGGCATGGCGGCCTCGATGGCGGCAAGCGAGTGTTCGCAGACACCGAGCATGAGAAACGAGTGCTCCGAACGGCGGGTCTCGGCGAGGAGCTCGGTGATAACCGGCGTCATGTCGCCTTCTCCGACGGGCGCCAGATAGGCCGGGTGTCCGTTGGCCTTGAACCGGAACAACAACCACCCGTCGTGGAATGCCACTTCGGTATCGTAGAGAAACCGCCAACTCATGAGGTTGGGAAAATTCAAGTCGCAGTTGCGGCAGACCGTAGCGTAAACGTGCTCTTGGATGGCGGTTTTGTCGTCAAAGGTTATGGGACGGAATTTTAAGTCGGACATAGCGGTCTTGATGAGGCTTTCGGGTGGAATCAGAACGGCAGTCGCTTGGTGTAAAGGCCGTTTGGGGTCTGGATGCGCATTTCTACGGAGTCGCGGCCGGCCTGCAGTATGTCGCCGAAGCCGTATAGCGGGCACGAAAGGTAGACCTGTCGTTCGTAGAAGTCACCGTCGCCGTTGTTGTCGTGGTATAATTCGATGGTTTGCAGCAGATGGTCTTCCGCCTGTGCCTGATATCCTCTGTCCACAAAGGCGAATTTGTGGGCTTTGTTGCTTGTGGGTATCGTCAGCAGCAGGTTGGCGTAGCGTCCGCCGCGCCAGACGGCATCTACCCGGAGCGGAGCGTTCTTTATCGTGGCGTCGGAAACGATAGGCTTGGGGGAGACGATGCTGGTCAGACCGATGATTTCCGCTTTGTCCGCGCTGCGGACGTATAGCGCCGATGTACGGTAGACCGTGTCGGGCCTGAGCGGTTGCATGAGGGCGGCATTGCTCACGGAATAGCTCGTACCGTCGTCGGTCACGAGGCTGGTGATTTTTCCGTCGGCATCCGTGAACACCTCCGCCAGGTCCTGTTGGAAGTTGTTCAGGGGTACGTCCTCCTCGCCGCAGGAGAACAAACAGCAGACGAGGATTGCCGGCAACAATATGGATGGGATTTTCATGATTGTGCGGCGTAGAAGTTTTTGAGTGGATTGGCGTACATCGTAAGCAGCCGCTCGCGCAGAAATTCCACGTCCTTGTCCGGCAAATCTATGAGTTCGATGCGTTCGGCAAGGTATTGTTCGAAACGGGCACGGTCTTCGGCGCTGTAATGTCCGGAGTGGCGGTTGCCGCCCTCGAGCAAATCGGCCGCGACATAGTTGTTAGGGAACAGTTCGTAGCGGCTGTGGATTTCCTGGTCCATGCGTTGTGCGATGAAGCGGAACACTTCGCCGCGCGGAAGCATTTCGGCTTCGTCTATCCACGTGTTGATGCACGGCGACATCGCGTAACGGACGCGGCCCTTGTAGCCGAAAATGCCGGTCTGCATATTCTTCAGGTCGTCCTCGCGGGTCTTTTTGAACGATGCGTCGTCCCGTTTCTGCTGGAACTCTTTTGCCTTCAGGTAGTCGCAGGGGTCGTATTCGTAGGATATGGTCAGCGGTACGATGTTCAGTTGTCTGAGCCGCTCCGTGGCGCTTCCTTCGCCGCCCATGGCCATCATTTTCAACACAGATTCTTGTGTGCGGTCGTTGGAGTCTTTTGCGCGTCCCTCCCTCTGGGCTATCCAGATGTTCTGCCGTTTCTCTGCAATGGCAAAGTGCATGTACTCGCTCATGCGTTTGCTGCTCTGAAGCATTTCGCGCATGGAAAGCGAGCGTTGCACGATGAAAGATTTGTTTATCCTTACGAGATTCTTTATCCACGGGTGGATAAGCAGGTTGTCGCCTATGGCGATTTCGACGGTGTCGGGGTAACCGTTGTCTATCATAAGGATGGACAGGATTGCCGCGTCGAGAACGATGTCCCGGTGGTTGGATACGAACGTGTAGTTGGCGCTTTTGTCTGTGATGGCCGCATCCTCCAATGTGCAGTCCGTGGCACAGCGCGACATGAGCTGCTTGAGCGGACGATAGACAAACTTCTTCTGGAAATCAAGACTGTCCTTGCAACTGTGAAGTTGCTGCCGCAGTATGTCGGCAGGGATGTCCGCGCCGATAAAAGGCTTTGCCACCGACAGGAAGTCCGCGTCGGCCAGCAGTTTGTCGAAGATTGCGGGAAGTTCCTCGGGCGTGAAAGGACGGATGTCGTCAAATTCGGCAGGTATGTTCATGGCAGGTCTGTTGAGGTTACCGATGGGTGTCAGAATTTACCTTCTATGATGTCGGAAAGTACATCTTTGATGTCGAGACCGGCGGCCCGCACCTGCTGGGGTATGAAGCTGGTGGCGGTCATGCCGGGCGTAGTGTTCACCTCGAGCAGGTTGATGGTTTCGTTGCCCTTCTCGCCCGTCAGTATGTAGTCGATGCGGATGATTCCGTAGCAGTCCAGGAGGCGGTAGATGTCGGTGGTCATCTTGCTGACCCGAGAGGCCGTTGCGGGAGAGATGCGGGCCGGCGTGATTTCGTCCACTTTCCCGTTGTATTTGGCGTCGTAATCGAAGAACTCCTGCGACGTTACGACCTCCGTGATGGGGAAGGTGATGATTTTGTCGCCCTTGCGGTAGCATCCGCAAGTAATCTCGGTGCCTTGCATGAAGCGCTCAATCATTACTTCGTTGCTTTCGCGCATGGCTTTCTCTATGGCCGGCAGAAGTTCCTCGGAGGTTTTCACCTTTGTCACGCCGAAACTGCTTCCTCCCGCGTTGGGTTTTACGAAGCACGGCAGGCCGAGGCGGTCTGTCAGCTGTTTGGTGTCGGGTATCGGCTGGCCCTGGCGCAGCATGACGGAGTCGGAAATTTGCAGTTCGGGGAATGTGCGCAGGTAGGTGTTCAGAACGAATTTGTTGAAGGTCATTGCTTCGACGAGGACGTCACTTGTGGAGTAGGGCATCCCGATGAGGTCGAAGTAGCCTTGCAGTATGCCGTTCTCTCCGGGCGTCCCGTGTATGGTGATATAGGCGAAGTCGAACGTATGCCGGCCGTCGTCCGCCGTGAAAGAGAAGTCGTTACGGTCTACGGGGCATTTTTCCTGACCGTAATGTACCATCCATTCGTTTTTGCTGATTTCAACGATGTACGAGGTGTATTTGCTCGTATCCATGAAGGAGAGAATGCCTGCGGCGCTGCGCAACGAAACGTCGTGCTCTGAGGAGTCGCCTCCGGCAACGATGGCAATGATTCTTTTCATCTTTTATTATTATATATGTGTGTCGTGTTATGTTGTGGCTTGTCGCGGTTGCGACGGTTTTCTACTTGAGTCCGTTGGCGTAGGTGCGCCATTTTTCCAACAGGGCGCTCATGTCGTCGGGCAATTCGCAGGTGAAGTCCATTTCCTTGCCGGTTGTGGGATGCCGGAAGCCCAGTGTGCGGGCGTGCAGGGCCTGGCGGGGGCACAGGGCATAGCAGTTGCGGATGAATGCCGTGTAGGTGTTCGACTGTATGCCGCGGAGTATCTGGTCGCCGCCGTATCGTGCGTCGCAGAAGAGCGGATGTCCGATGTGTTTCATGTGGGCGCGTATCTGGTGGGTGCGTCCTGTCTCGAGGACACACTCGACCAGTGTGACGTAGCCGAAGTCTTCGAGTACGCGGTAGTGGGTCACGGCCGTTTTTCCTATGCCCGAGTCGGGTGGGAATACTGCCATCTGCATACGGTCGGCGGGATTGCGGGCGATATTGCCCTCTATGCGTCCGGTCTGTTCCTGAAAGTGTCCCCAGACCAGGGCGTTGTAGCGTCTGCGTGTGGTCTTGTTGAAAAATTGCAGGCCTAATTTCGTTTTGGCGTCGGCGGTTTTTGCCACGACCAGCAGTCCCGAGGTGTCTTTGTCGATGCGGTGCACCAGCCCGACCCCGGGGTCGTTCGGGTCGTAATGGGGATTGTCGCGCAGATGCCAGGCCACGGCGTTCACAAGTGTGCCCGAGTAGTTCCCGCAACCGGGATGGACCACCAGCCCTGCCGGCTTGTTGATGACTAAAAGGGCTTCGTCTTCGTAGACAACGTCAAGAGGGATGTCTTCCGGCTCGATGGTGTTTTCGTAGCGCGGACGGTCGAGCAACAGGGTCACCACATCGGCGGGCTTTACCCGATAGTTGCTCTTGACGGGCTGTCCGTTTACATGTACGAAACCGGCTCGTGCGGCGTTCTGTATGCGGTTCCGGGAGGTGTCGGGCAGGTGGTCGAGTAAAAACTTGTCGATGCGCAACAGCTGCTGTCCGCGGTCGGCGACCACACGGAAGTGTTCGTAGAGCGTACCACCCTCTTCCTCATCTGTATCTTCTATTTCGGTGTCCGCAGGCTGCGGTCTGATGCCGTCCGTCCGGTCTTCGTGCGGTTGTTGCAGTGCTTTTTCCTCCATTTGCCTCTGTATTATTCTTCGATGTCTATCTTTGTGGACTCTCCGGGCAATTCTCCGCCGCCGTCCTCCATGATTTCTATGTCATTGTCGTCGCCGAAGATTTCGTAATCGAGGCTGTCGTTTCCGTTGAACTCTTCTTCCAGGCTACCGTCGCCCACTACGAGCGTGATGAGTGTCGTTACCGATACGCGTGTGCCCGGCATAGCCCTTTTCCCGTCCACTTTCATTTCCGAAACCCAGTCTCTATAGCCTACGGTGTATTCGGTGCGGATGTTCTTGAAGCCCAGTCCGCGCAGACGGGCTTCGGCTTCGCGTCGCGAGCAGTTGTCTGCGATGTTCGGCAATGCTATGGCACGTGCCGATGCCGAGTTGATGGTCAGTTGTATGATGCGTCCGGGTTTCACCCGCTCGCCGGGGCGGATGGACTGTTCCAGGATGACGTCGCCCACATAAGTGTCTACGTATCCCGTGTCCCTGACTTCGGCTTCCAGTCCCATGGCTTCGAGTTTTCTGAAAGCCACGTCCGCTTTCTGTCCGCGTAGGTTGGGGACGGTTACGGTATGGTTGTGTCGCGTGTAGCACTCAATGAAGTAGAGCGAGCCGGTAATCAGGAGTGCCGATGCCGCGACTATGCCCAGGCAGTTGCCCATGAGATAGACGCTGAATATTTTCTTGAAGAAATCAGATATACTCATATCGTTTTTTTATTTCGGGGCGGATGTAGAGTTACGCCATTCAGAAGCAAAATTAGGCAAAAACTGCGAGATTAGGCGTTGGCGGACGAAAGAATTTGCTGCAGCGGTGCCGATGGGTGGGAAAAAGTCCGGCGTCCCGGGGCAGACTGTCTGTTTTTCCTGCGTGTTACTGTCTCGTACCATGGGGTGCGGCTCATTCGGGACGCTTGGGCTTCAGGTGCAGTCGGTAGATGACGTGCGCCATCAGGTAGGAAGGGATGGTGTTGAGCCATGTCTCGCTGCGTCCCTGCGTGTTCACCCATCGAGTCGTGCTCGACAGCTGGCGCAGAATGTCGAAACCGTCGAGTACGAAGGTGAGGTTGGGGCGCAGGATGCTTTTCGACAGGCGCAGGTTCCATACCACGTCGTCGTTGTTCATGGACGGGTCTTCGTATCCGCGGCGGCTGTACACGGTGATGTCCGTGGCGAGCTGCACTTTCCATGGCAGTTGCAACGTAGCCGCTGCCCCGAGGCTGTAGTTCACGGCACTGATGGTGTTGAAGTCGGCCCGTCCGCTGTAAGCATAAGTCCAGTCGGCCGCGGCCTTGGCCGTGACGTTGTAGTCGCCGTCCGCGTAGTTGAACGACAGATGCTCGCCCGCCGTGACGTTGCGTACGCTGCTGCGCACCGACGATGCGTCGTTTCGTTCGGTGATGTAGTCCACGCTGTTTTGGAATCCCGCGCTCGTGGCCGTAGACACGATGACCCGCTGTCGCTTCCCGACGGCCTGCGAAAAGTTGAACGACGTGCTGGCCCACCAGTTGCCGTCGATGTTCCTGGGCCGGTAGTGCCGGCGTCCCGTCTCCGGTTCGTAGTCCATGGCCTGCGCCACCGCGTGACGGGTCACGTTGTATCTGCCTTCGATGCGGATGTCTCTTTTCAGTTCCTGTTTGCGGAAACCATGGTAGAAGTAGACGTCATGATACACCGGGTCTTTCAGATCGGGATTTCCCGTGCGCACGACAAGCGGGTCGGCGTCGTCGCGTGTGGGCAACAGGCTCACGAGTGCCGGCTGCTGGCGACCGGCCGAGTAACGCAGCAGACCGTCATCCTCTGCCAGCTCTATAGCCGGCTCGAACACCGCCACGCGGCGGGTCATGACCGTGTCGATGTCGCCCCTGAGATATTCCAGCCGGTTCTTTTCGAAGCGTACCGCGGGGATAAGCGTGAACCGGCGGCTGTTGCGTCCGCCGCAAAGCCAGAAGTTGATGCGTACCCTTAGCCGCTGCCTTACGGTCTGCTGTACGGAGTGGAAGCTGTTGCCGGCATCCATCGCCCGTTGCAGCGAGTCGGTGGTGGAAGGCAGCGCTCCGAGCGGCCGGTCCGCGTTGTTCCAGTTGTCAAACCGCTCCAGGCGGTACAGGTTCCGGTCGCTTGCGTTCCGGGACTCGTGGAACGAATATTCGGGCTGCAGCTCGCCCCACTTCCAATCGGGTCTGTTCCAATAAGCCACGCGCAAGTTCAGTTCGTGCGAGCTTTGCGGCGCTGTTGTGTAGCGGTTGTTGAACACGCCGGTGCTTTCGCTCTCCTCGTTATAGTCGAGGCGGTAGTGCGAGAAGCCGGCGTTGCGGTACCGGCGGTAATTTCCGTTAGCCGACCAGTCGATGGCGTCGGGCGAGTTCGGCAGTCTCCACGTTCCGCGTGCCTCTCCGCCGGCCTTCCATGTCGTGCCCCATCCGCTTCCCTCGGTCTTGCGTCGGTTCACGAGCGTCTGCAGCAGTCGTGTGTCGGCGGCGGGCAGCATGAAGACGCTGTCGAGCGCCGCCATGCGGTACGATTCGTGCGGCCACGTGTCGAAGTCGGCCGCCAATGTCGCATATCGGTTGCTGTTGTGGGTATAGTGCATGTACGCCTTCAGCGTGGTGTAGGCCGTAGGCAAGGGCAACGTCAGCGTATGTTCGCTCGACACGCGCATTCGCCGGGTCTCCGTCGCGCTGCGCTGTCGGGTGTAAGTCTCGTAAGTAGGGAAGAACCACGAGGAAGAGGTTTCCCTCACGTCGTCAATATCCTCGTGGTAAGCCTTGAGGTTTCCGTTGAACTTCCACCGGTGGTTCTTGTCGCTGACGAGCAGTTCCGCACCTCCGGCCACTTGTCGCGTCAGTCCGGCCGCCGTCCCGACGCTCTCCCAATCGCCCGACGTTCCCGGTTCCCGCGTGTCGTTGGTGTTGTTCGTATTCCCGAAGATGGCCAGCCGCGACTGGTCGGTGAAACGCAGCCCGAAGAGCCTCCCCATGAAGCGGTCGTGCGTGCCGCGCCCGGCTTCCGCGTTGCCCACCCAGCCCACGGCGTACTGCCGTTTCAGGTTCACGTCCACCACCAACGGCCATTTTTCCTTGTCCCGCAGGTAGTCGAAGAGGTAAGCTGTTTCGGGTTCTTTCTTATATACTTTGACTTTGTCCACCATATAGGATGGCAGGTTCTCGAGCGCCACTTTGGGATCACCTTTGAAGAACTCTTCTCCGTTCACGAGCAGACTGCTGACAAATTTCCCGTTCACCATGATTCGTCCGCCCGGCTTCAGTTCCATTCCGGGCAGCCTGCGTATAAGTGCGTCGAGCATGGAACCTTCGGACATCTGGAATGCGTCGGCATCATATACGATGGTGTCGCCCTTCATCACCATCCGCACTTTCGTGGCACGGACGGTGGCTTCTCCAAGTGTATAAGGGTCTTTTTTCTTTGTTAATCTTACTTCTTTCTGAATCCAATATCTTAATCGCTTATTGCCTTTGAGTGATACGTCTACGTATTTTGTTTCATAACCGTCCTTTGAGAATCGCAGAATAAACTCTCGTGTGGGTAACGAATCTTTCCATAAGATGAAATAATTCTGCTTCTCATTGCCGCTATTGAATGCTGGTCTTGAGCGGATACAATCCAACAATACACTATCCCTGTTCATGATGTCGATGCGTACGTCGGCTATAAACTCCCTTGTGATACTTTGTACGACCCGCCCCGTCAATGAATACACGATGTCGTAGGCCATTATGTTACATGGAAGTATAATAAGAATAAGAGTGAGGATTATTTTCTTTACGAGAATGCCTGGCGTTGGTCCTTTTTCTTGGAGAATTTTTGAAATATGCCGGAAAAGAACTGTTTTTCGTTGGCTTTTGATTTTATTCAGAAACATTCTGTTTCGTCGGGATGCGGCTTGTGTGGTATTGGAATGGGGTGAGTTCATACGACCTTAGTGTTGGTTCTCTTTAGTTTGCTTGGCCGTTCTACAGAATGACGAAACACGCAAATGTATGTGTTTCAGTTAATGTGACCAAAATAAACATACGATTTTTTAACCGCTTCCCCGTTTTTGTGTTCCCTTAACATTTAAGTCTGTACCCGGCGGCTGCTCGTTCCTTTTCTATGGCCGCGGGCGCGTAGAAGGCGGGACGTGATGTGCTGATGCCGGGAAGCGAGTATATATAAATGAGGTAGTGGCGGACGGATGCAAGAAAAGAGGAATCCGACTCCCGTTGCCGGGATGTGGATTCCTCTGTGGTATTCTTTTGCCAAACCTCGTTGGCGCAGGGCTTATTTCTTGCCGTGCACTTCGTCGGATACGGTCAGTTTCTTACGGCCTTTTGCGCGACGGGCGGCCAATACGCGACGTCCGTTGGCTGTCTGCATACGCTGACGGAAACCATGTTTGTTGTTTCTCTTTCGGTTGTGAGGTTGGAATGTTCTTTTCATGTCTTATGTCGTTTTTATTTTTTTGAATCACACTTTCGGGCTGCAAATTTAGACATTTATTTCTAAACAAGCAAATTACGCTCCGCTTTTTTATCGGGCAAAACGCTCGGTTTGCGATTTTATGAGTTCGTTGTCGTCGAAATAGTTGATTTTCATCGCCTTTCTGACGTCGTCGAGCGTCTGTGCGGCGACGGCGCGTGCCTTTTCCGAGCCCTGACGCAGGATGTCGTAGATGGCAGGGATGTCTTTTTGCAGTTCCAGCCTGCGGCTGCGAATCGGTTCGAGCGTCTCGTTCAGTATTTTCTCGAGGAACTTCTTGCACTTCACGTCGCCCAGTCCGCCTTTCCGGTAATGTTCTTTCACCTCGTCCAGGTTGGTGTAGTCGTTCCAGTAGCGTCCGAAGTGCTCGGGGCGGCAGAAAGCGTCGAGATAGGTGAATACGGTGTTTCCTTCCACGTGTCCCGGGTCGCTTATGTTCACGTGCAGCGGGTCGGTGTACATGGACATCACTTTTTTGTGCATTTCCTCGGCGGTTTCGGCCAGGTAAATGCAGTTGCCCAGCGACTTCGACATCTTTGCCTTTCCGTCGGTTCCCGGCAGGCGCAGGCAGGCTGCGTTTTCGGGGAGCATGATGTTCGGTTCCACGAGGGTTTCGCCGTATATGTGGTTAAAGCGTCGCACGATTTCGGTGGCTTGTTCTATCATGGGCTTCTGGTCCTCGCCCGCGGGTACGGTCGTGGCGCGGAAGGCGGTGATGTCGGCGGCCTGGGATATGGGGTAGGTGAAGAAGCCTACGGGGATGCTCGACTCGAAGCCGCGCATCTGTATTTCCGTCTTCACGGTCGGGTTGCGTTGCAGGCGGCTGACGCTCACCAGGTTCATGTAATAGAACGAGAGTTCGCACAGTTCGGGTATCTGGCTCTGTATGAAAAGCGTCACTTTCTCGGGGTCGAGTCCGCAGGCCAGGTAGTCGAGTGCCACCTCGATGACGTTCTGACGCACCTTTTCGGGGTTTTCCATGTTGTCTGTCAGGGCTTGCGCGTCGGCAATGAAGACAAACATCTGTTTGTAGTCGCCTGCGTCCTGCAGTTCTACGCGCCGGCGCAGCGAGCCTACGAAGTGTCCGATGTGCAGGCGGCCTGTCGGGCGGTCGCCCGTGAGTATGATTTTTTCTTTCATAAGATGGTCGTGATTTGCTTTATGGTAGGCAAAGTTAATGCTTTTTCGGCAATTCTCCGGCCTTGTCTGCCAAAAAGATGCTTTCCGGTGCGTATCCCTATCTGCCGGGCCACGCAGTGGCTTTTCCGCGCCTACGGAATTGATACAACCTTCTTCTCGCCCTAAACATTAACATTTTTAACTTTTCTGCACATTCCAGCAGTGCGTACATGGCTTGTAGTTTTCCCTACATGCAGGGACGGGAAACACTACATGCCATGTAGTGTCTCCTACAAGCCATGTAGGAAATTCTAAAATAGGGACAGTTTCCCCCTGAAACGGGCTTACAAATACGAAAAAAGGACGGTTCCAGACCGTCCTCCGCACTTGCGCAGTACAAAGATAATACATTTTTCGTCCAAAAGCAAATTGTGTTAAAATCGCAATATCATTGTCACCCGTAGGGACGCGATTCATCGCGTCCGCAAGGATGTACATCGAATAAAATCCCTAATGTCCCCTGCGGACGCGATGAATCGCGTCCCTACATACGGCATCCCGGACCGCGTACATGGCTTGTACGAAATTCCATCATAGGGACAATTTCTCCCCGAAACGGACTTACAAACACGAAAAAAGGGCGGCCGCGGCCGTCCCTTCCTTTTCCTTATCACAAAGATACGACATTTTTCGGCCGAAAGCAAGAAATGTTAAATTTGTTACGGCCCAATTGTTAAAACAGCAGTCCTTCGGATTCGTGTCGCGCAGGGTCGGAAAAAGCGGAATGCCGATGATATGAACCATTGGCATTCCGCTTGGTGTGATGTCGGTGCCGGGAGGACGCCGGATGCTTTCCGTCGTCCGTTCCGCCGGCTTTATTTTTCCAGTTCCTTGGCTGCGATGGCCTGGTTGGCGGTGATGGCCACCATCATGTAGACGTCCTCGATGGAACATCCGCGCGAGAGGTCATTCACCGGCCGGGCAATGCCCTGGAGGATGGGGCCTACGGCCGTGGCATGGCCGAGACGCTGCACGAGCTTGTAGCCGATGTTGCCGACCTCGAGGCTGGGCACCACCAGCACGTTGGCATGTCCGGCTATGGGGCTTCCCGGCGCTTTGCTGTTGCCGACGGAGGGCACGAGCGCGGCGTCGGCCTGCAGTTCGCCGTCGATGACCATCTCGGGGTCCATCTCCTTGGCCAGCCGGAAGGCTTCCACGACTTTGTCCACCACTTCGTGTTTGGCCGAGCCCTTGGTGGAGAAGGACAACATGGCCACGCGCGGGTCGATGCCGGCCACGGCCTTGGCCGTGCGTGCCGTGCAGACGGCAATCTGTGCCAGCTGGTTGGCGTCGGGTACGGGGGTGACCGCCACGTCGCCCATGACGAGCACGCCGTTGTCACCACACTCGGGCGCGATGGTCAGCAGCAACATGGCGCCGCTTACGCATGTGATGCCCGGACTGGTCTTGATAATCTGAAGTGCCGGGCGGAGCACGTCGCCTGTCGTGTTGCGTGCGCCGGCCAGCTGTCCGTCCGCGTCGCCGCTCTTGATGATGAGGCAGCCCAGGTAAAGGGGGTTCTCTACCAGTTCGCGGGCCTGTTCGATGGTCATGCCCTTCTTCTTGCGCAGTTCGCAGAGCAGTTGCGCGTATTCCTCCTTCTTAGGATGGTCGGTCGGGTCGATGATGGTGGCTTTGCCTATGTTGCCGAGTCCGAATTCCTTGGCTTCGGCCATGATCTCGTCGGGATTGCCGAGCAGGATGAGGTCGGCCACTCCGTCGGTCAGGATTTGGTTGGCGGCCTTGAGGGTTCGTTCTTCCGTTCCCTCGGGCAGCACGATGCGTTGCTTGTCCGCTTTCGCGCGGGCGATGAGTTGTTCTACGAGTTTCATTATGTAAACTGTTTTTGTTGTGTTGTTCTTTGCAGAGCAAAAGTAATAAAAAGAATTTACACGTGCTTGCTTTGTCATGTCTAAATGACAAAATTGTGTATCCCCGCGGCGGCGTGCCACGGCAAAGGGTGTCTGTGCCGGCCCGTCCTTGCAACGGAGGCCGGTCCGGCGGGGTGGGCGGTTTTCCGCGGACGTGAATGTCGCTTGCGGACTTATTCCTTTATTTCCTCGAAGTCTACGTAGACGCCTTCGTCGCTGTCGAATTTCTTTTTCGGCGTCTTCTGTTCCGCATCCTGCTGCTGCCGGTGCGGGGATTGCTTTCCGCCGCCGTTGTTGATGGTTTTGGAAAACTTGCGTGCCGTGTCGCGCAGGCCGAAGAATACCCTGAATACAAAGGTCAGCGCATAAAAGAATACGGCCAATACGGCAAAGAGGAATAAAGGCAGACAACCGTACATGATGCGGAGGGTAAGGAGTTACTGACGGGAACTTTTTTGCACGAAGGCCGCAATGACCGACACCAGGATGTAGAGTACGATGACGGAAGCAAAGCCTTTCGGGCCCTGGAGTGCGAGGAGGACAAGCGAACACAGGATGAACGAGTAGCGCAATGCGTTTCCTTTCCATCCGAAATGCTTGAACTTGAGTGCGAACATCGGGATTTCGGACACCAGGAGCAGGGAGGAGCAGAGCACACCGCCCGACAGCCACCACGTGGCGGCGGGCAGGGCAGTCAGCGTGTCGTGGTAGCCCGTGATGAGTGCGCCCCAGAACAGTGCGTTTGCCGGCGTGGGCAGTCCGATGAAGGAGGTGGTTTGCCGTTCGTCAAGGTTGAACTTGGCCAGGCGCAGGGCCGAGAACGCCGCAATGAGGAATGCGAGGAACGGGATGGCGGACAGGACGGGATTTGCGGCGGCCTGCGGCATTGTTTCCCTGAGCAGGGAGAACACCATTGCGGCCGGCGCGAAACCGAAAGTGATGTTGTCGGCCAGGGAGTCCAGCTCCTTGCCGATAGGTGACGAGACATGCAGCAGACGTGCGAGGAAACCGTCGAAAAAGTCGAAGACGGCACCGCCGATGATGAATGCCAGCGCCACGTCGTAGCGGGCTGCGGGCTGCAGGGCGAAGTAAGTGGCGATGCAACCGCATATCAGGTTGCAGCAGGTTATGGTGTTGGGAATATGTTTCTTCATGTTTCGGGGGAGAAAGTGGCGTGAGGGGGACGGCTAAGCCCCGTGCAGCCGGTCCGGCATGGGCAGCCGTCGTTACTTTTCGGGCACGAGCCGGGCGATGACCGTCTGGTTGCCTACGGTTTTCTGGCCGATGGTCGCCTCTATCCGGCTGCCGAGGGACAGGTAGATGTCCACCCGCGAGCCGAACTTGATGAATCCGAGGTGCTCGTCTATGAAGCACTCTTCGCCGGGATGGGCATAGGTGACGATGCGCCGTGCCATGGCGCCGGCCACCTGGCGCACCAGCACTTCCTGTCCCGCTTCCGTGCGGATGACCACCGTGGAGCGTTCGTTCTCGGTGCTGGCCTTGGGCAGCCATGCCTTGTGGAAGTTTCCGTTGTGGTGCGTCACCTTTTCGATGGTGCCGCTTACGGGGAACCAGTTGGCATGTACGTTGGTCAGGGACATGAATATGGAGACCATCATGCGTCGGTCGTGGAAGTATTCGTTTTCTTCCACCTCCTCTATCACGACAATTTTTCCGTCGGCGGCGGCCACGACCGTGTTTTCGGTGTTTCCGTTGAAGATACGTATCGGGCAACGGAAGAAATTCACGACGATGAGATACACTGCCACCGAGATGGACAATACGATGTAGAAAGGAAGGAGATGGATGTCCTTGAGCAGGAAAAACAACAAGCCGTTTACTGCGAGAAGGGCGATGAGTCCGCCGCGCAGGGTGGCCGTCCCTTCGTGATGTAGTCTGTGGTTCCTAATCTTTTTAGTACTTCCCATATTTATTCCTAAGTGTATCAGCGGACAAAGATAGCTCTTTTTGCGGAAAACCGCAAGTATATGACCGCTTTTATGTCCATACGGGGCTCTCGGACGGTGTCCGGCCCTGTCCGGTCCTTACAGAAAATCGGGCAATTGGTAAAGTTTTGTGCCGTTGCTGCCTTTTATGAGAATGAGCCTGCCGCTTGGCTTTTCCGCCTCCAGGGCCTGCTTCACGGCTTCCACGTCCTCGAAGTACCGGTGCCCGTCGGCGCAACCGGCAAAAGCCTTCCCGACGAGCCAGAGTTCCTCGCAGCCTGTCGTTTCGGCCAGCCGGACGACGGCTTTGTGCTCGTCGGCGGAGACCGGGCCCAGCTCACGCATCTCGCCCAGTATGGCCAGTTTGTGCGGATGCCCGATGAGGCGGAAGTTCTCGAGGGCCGCCTTCATGCTGGTGGGGTTTGCGTTGTACGCGTCCACGATCAACTCGTTCGCGGCCGTCTTCTTCAGTTCCGAACGATTGTTGGTCGGACGGTAATCCGCTATGGCGCGCGAGATTTGCCCGGCATCCACTCCGAAGCGTGTGCCTGCTGCTGCTGCGGCCAATACGTTGTCGATGTTGTAGGCTCCGATGAGTTGCGTCTGCACCTCATGCCATTCGCCGTCGCGCACTCTCCAGCGCAGGTTCAGGTAGGGTGTGCAGTCCTTGACCTCTCCTTCCACGTCGTAGCCGTGTCCCGGGCTGCCGTAGGTGTATTGCGGCAGTCCCGAAGCCTTTTCGGCGAGTATCCGGTTGTCGGCATTCAGGAACACGAAAGCCTTCTGCTTGGTGCGGAGGTAGTCGTAGAGTTCGCTTTTCGTGCGGACGACGCCCTCGAAAGAGCCGAAGCCCTCGATATGCGCCATGCCGACGTTCGTAATCAGCCCGCAGTCGGCATCGGTTATGCGGCTGAGTTCCGCTATCTCGCCCGGATGGTTCGCTCCCGTCTCGATAACGGCGATTTCGTGCGCGGTAGTGAGGCGCAGGAGCGTTTTGGGCACTCCGATGTGGTTATTCAGGTTTCCCTGTGTGTAGAGCACGTTGTACTTTTGTGCCAGGACCGCCGCCGTCAGTTCCTTGGTCGTGGTTTTTCCGTTCGTTCCTGTCACCTGCAGCACGGGGATGCCCAGCCTTTGCCGGTGGAAGGCCGCCAGTTCCTGCAGTGTCCGCAACACGTCGGGCACATGTATGAGGCGTGGGTCGCCCGTCACGCCGGCGTCGTCCACTATTGCGTGGGAGCAGCCCGCCTCAAGCGCCTTCAATGCGAAGGCATTGCCGTCGAAGTTCGCGCCCCGTAGGGCGAAAAACAAGGAATCGCGCGGGCAGTCGCGCGTGTCGGTCGTGATGACCGGGTATTTCGTATACAGGTCGTACAGTTCAGTGATGGTAATCATTGTGCATATGGATTTTCAGATGCTTATCGTGCCGCAAAATTACTGTTTTTTGACGAGAAAAGCCCGGGTTACGGATTATTCTGTGTATTTTTGCATAAAATAGGCTGCACCTCGGCAATCAAGCCAGCTTGTTGCGCTCGGTTTGCGCTATTTTTGCATAAAATAGGCTGCACCTCGGCAATCAAGCCAGCTTGTTGCGCTCGGTTTGCGCTGTTTTTGCATAAAATATATAAGGAATGTCCTGATGGAAGAAACCTTCTACTCTTTGAATTGCGGCGGCCGGCTGTTGGAGTTGCGGCAGCCGCAGGTGATGGGAATACTCAATGTGACGCCCGACTCCTTTTTTGCCGGCAGCAGGATGGGGACGGAAAGCGAAATTGCCGTCCGCTGCGCGCAAATCGCGGAGGAAGGCGGCACGATGATAGACGTCGGCGCCTACTCCTCGCGTCCCGGTGCCGACGATGTGCCGGTTGCGGAGGAGATGGAGAGGCTTCGTCTCGCTTTATCCGTGGTGTGCCGTGAGGCGCCCGGCATGGTCGTGTCCGTCGATACGTTCCGGGCCGACGTGGCCCGCATGTGCGTTGAGGAATATGGCGCGCATATCATCAATGACATATCGGGCGGCAGCCTCGACCGGCAGATGTTCGCCACCGTGGCGGCGTTGGGCGTCCCCTACATACTGATGCACATGCGGGGCACGCCGCGTACCATGCAGGCCTCGCCCGAATACGACGACGTGGTGCGCGAGGTGTTCCTCTATCTGTCGGAGCGCGTGCGCACGTTGCGCGGCATGGGTGTGAAGGACATCATCCTTGACCCCGGTTTCGGCTTTGCCAAGACGCTCAGGCATAATTACGTCCTGATGGACCGCCTGGAAGATTTCGCCGAATTCGACCTGCCGCTGCTGGTCGGCGTCTCGCGGAAGTCGATGATATACAAACTGCTCGGCGGGACGCCCGAAGACGCGCTGAACGGTACGACCGTGCTCAATACCTTCGCGCTGGCGAAGGGGGCGAACATACTCCGCGTGCACGATGTGCGGGCCGCCGTCGAGGCGGTCAGGATTTATACGGAAATGCGTACCGCCTAACCTCTGTAACCTGACATACCATGATAAATTTCGGTATCATCGACCTCATCGACATCGTATCTGTCGCCTTGTTGCTCTACTACATTTATCGTCTGATGAAGGAGTCGAGCTCCGCAAACATATTCTCGGGTATCCTTGTCTTCATCTTCGCCTGGCTCATCGTCAGCCAGTTGTTCGAGATGCGCCTGCTGGGCGGCATTCTCGACAAGCTGATGAACATGGGTGCGCTGGCGCTCATCATTCTGTTCCAGGAAGAGATACGCCACTTCTTTTCGAGCATCGGCACGCGGCGGCGCGCCAATTTCATCATCCGCCTGTTCTCACGCAACAGGAAGGAAACGAGCGTGCACCGGGAGGAAGTCATCCCTATCGTCATGGCGTGCATGAACATGAGCAAGCAGAAGGTGGGCGCGCTCATCATCGTGGAGCGCAACGTGGGGCTGAACGACGTCATCCGCTCGGGTGACATCATCAATGCCGACATCAACCAGCGGCTCATCGAGAACATATTTTTCAAGAACAGCCCCTTGCACGACGGTGCAATGGTCATCAGCCACAAGCGCATCCGTGCCGCGGGCTGCATCCTGCCCGTCGCGCACGACGTAGATATTCCCAAGGCGCTCGGCCTGCGGCATCGTGCCGCACTGGGCATGTCGCAGAAGAGCGACTGCCTGGCCATCATCGTTTCGGAAGAGACCGGCGCCATCTCGGTGGCCATCGACGGGCAGTTCCGCCTGAGGCTGTCGGCCGAGGAACTGGAACGGGTGCTCACGGAAGAGTGGGAAGGATGACTGCCCCGCCGGACCGTCACCGCCGGCCGTTTGGGATTTAACACTTTCCTTTCGGTGATTTTAACACTTCTTGCTTTCGGGCGAAAAAAGTCTTATCTTTGTATAAGGTAAAAGCAAGGGACGGCTGCGGCCGCCCCTTTTTCGTTCAAAAAGCCCTGTATCCGTGCGAAAATAGCCCTGAGGAAGTTTTTCCTACATGCCATGTAGGAAAAATTAAGCGGCATGTAGGAAAAACTATCCCCGTTCCGGTCTGGCGAATCCCTTTTCCCGTGAAAAGATAATTGCCGTTTACGCAATTAGACAGGGCGGAAAAGGTTAAAAAAGTTAATGTCGGTTGTGCCTCAGAGCAAGGGCATTAATCCGGGGACGGGGCATCCGTTCCTTTCTCCTGCGCCTTCATGTTGGCCAGCAGCCGGAACAGGATGCTGATGACCGTGTTCCCACCGATGAGACTGTTCTGGTTCAGGTAGGACAGGGTTCGGAACAGTGAGGCCGCCTTCCGCCGGTCGGGATGCCGGGATTGGCGGATGAGGCTCTCTATGATTTCCTGTTCGATGAGCAGGCGCGTGGCCTCCTGCTCGTCACGGTGGCTGTTGGTAATCTGCGACCGGCTTATCCTGTAACGCAGCAGCGGCCGGGGGATGACGTGGAAGCGACCGCCCTTTCGGGCAATGTCACTCCAAAGCTTGTAGTCCTCGGCGTAACTGTAGCCGCTTTTGTAACGGATGCGGTGCTGCCGGATGAAATCCCTGCGAATCATGGATGAGGGATGGATGACGAAGTTGCCCAGCGCGAGTGTCCAGTAAGGTTCGGCTATCGGACCGTCGCCTCTGCCTGTTTCCCCTTGTTTTTCGCCGAACATGTCGGCCCATGACGAGCATACGGCCGTTTCCGGATATGCCTCCATGACCTCGGTCTGCAGCCGCAGGCGGTCGGGGTGCATCACGTCGTCGTTGTCCATCCGTGCGATGTATTCCCCACGGCTTTTCCGCAGGCTGAAGTTCAGCGACCTGATGTAGTCGTGCTCAAGGCGGTAGGCCCTGATGCGCTTGTCCTTGAAACTGCGGACTATGTCCCATGTGCCGTCCGTCGATCCGTCGTCGGCAATGATGAATTCAAAGTCCGGCATAGTCTGTGCCAGTACGCTCTCTATCGCTTCTCCTATGTGCTCGGCGCAGTTGTATGAGCACATGCAGACACTTACTTTAGGCTTTTCCTTATTCATCCGTTCTTC
>ERZ827108.138-NODE-138-length-120685-cov-30.580444_pt1 | contig 120685 bp, 119 predicted proteins | sample MGYA00519921_ERZ827108 | MGnify/ENA primary metagenome ERZ827108 (study PRJEB31778, sample SAMEA3449258) | human gut metagenome | biome: human gut; feature: human-associated habitat; material: faeces | place: United Kingdom | collected 2010/2012 ... | reverse complement strand
TGTCCACTTAGAACTTTTGCAATGCAATCCATCACCCCAAATGTCCAACCTGCCGAATTTTCTTGTCGCTATGGCGAAAAGAAACACGATTTTGCATAAATGAGAACAGAAAAAAATGCAAAATACATGCAAAACTCATAATAGTTATCTTTTTACTCCCGACAAGTATAAGCACCTACATGGGCGTATTTTCGTCATTAATTATCCTGTCTATTTCCGATGGCGTGGACTGTAGAAGAAATATTTTTATTTCGTTCCATTCCTCTCTTGATGCGTTGTAGGCTTTCTTGGCGATGGTGTATAGTTTAGGCTTCCTGCCGCTGTTCTTCGGCTGGTTCGTGCTTGTGAATTGTGTCTTTTTCCCTATTTCTACTATGTTTTTACCATCTACGCCGATTTCTATTGTTTCTCAATTATTATAGTTACCTTTGCTGTGAGAACCATGTAGGTAGAGACATGATAGCTTGGAACGGAGGAGGCAAGTTTGTTTCGACAATGCCTTATGAGGGTGTCGATAGCCCCGCTTACATGGTTTTTATAGTTTCTTGAATCGGTTTTCTCTAAAAAATCATGTTCATCTAATTTTTGTGCTGTAATAAGATTCACCCCTTTCCGTTTGCCATTTTCATTGTTAGGGTGCACTGCGTATTTTGCATTCCCAGCGGCGTATCCACTATTGCAAATAACCGTAGGGCCTTTTCATACACACTATCGTGTTCAATGTACATACTCCTTAAAAAAACTTTAGGCGATAAGCCTCTGTGTTAGAGAGCTTATCGCCTAAGTAACTTATTATAAGTGTCTATCGCTTATTCCTCGACGGCTGCCTGCGCCGCTTCGATATAGCTAATGTCTATCAACCAATTAGTTATTTGGTGTATGCGCTGTGTATGCGTTTCTCGTACACTTTTCGCGCACACGCTGATAGATTCTTTTTCAGCTTTCTATCGCGGCTTGAGCCACTGCCATACGGGTACTGATGGCGAGCTATTTAGCTTATTTGTGTATGCAATGTGCATTTGCATACACGGCAACATTGTTCATAGACCACAACACAACGTGCAAAGACGCCTAACGGCGAGTTACATCAAAGCGTGGTTCATTTCTTATTTCTCTTTATATAGTCTTATGATTTCGTCCTTGTCGGCGAGTTGAGATTTCAGTTGCTCCACCTGGTCGGCAAGCAACTGCTCGCTCCGATGCAGTCCTTCATTTTCGGCTTTCATCTTTTCGATGTGCGCCAGGACTGCCGCCTCACCTATATTATTGGTTACTGCTCCATCGCCGAGCGCGACCGCCGCAAGGTAGGCGTTCACACTCGTGGGGAAGCTGCAATAGAGTGCAAAGAAGTTGAAGTCCAGAACCTCACAGATTCTGTATAACTTCTTCGTGTCTATGTAGTCGCGCTCAAGGAGTTTATTGATGTGCTGCTGCTGAACCCCGATTTGACTGCCAAATTCGGTTTTCGTCATGTTTAATTCCTCCATGCGCTTCTTGATTTCAGCCCCTATGTGGACTCTTTTCAATTCAGCGTTTTGCATATCTATTACTCGCTATTTTTGAGTTAGTTAATAAGTCAGTCAATTAGTTAGTCAATCATTGGGAAATGATTCGCCTCGTGCAGATTTGAGGTCGCAACTAACTAAATAACAAACCAAATATGTTAACTTTGTGTTTGAAGTATATAATTGACTGATGCAAAGTTAGTCAATTTTCCTCAAAATAGCAAGTGATTTGAACACAAAATAACACACTATATGAGTACAAATGACGACAAAAAGGTGTTTATCGCCGATCAACAACTCCCGATAAGTAGCACCCTCAAAGACCTAAAAGTGGGCGAAACCGCCACATATCCTATTCTGCGTCTGCGCACTGTACGCTCCCAAGCCTCCGAACTTGGAGCCATGCTTGACCGCGTGTATTCCACTTGCCTTAACCGGGAAGCGCGAACCATTACAGTAATCCGTAAAGCCTGATGTTATGCAATTTATCGAATTTTCAGACCACGCCATACCTTACGACACCTTCCTCAAAGACGTTGCCTCGTCTGTCGTGAAGATGTTGAAGGAGGAAAACGACGACCCGGAATTTGTCAGCCACCGAAAGGCTTGCACGATGTTTGGCCGCCGTAACGTCGAGCGTTGGCGCAAACAAGGGCTTATTGAGCCAAGCAAACGCCCCGGACGCCTTGAATATCGTACTTCGGAACTGCGCTATCTTCAACGGCAGAAACAAGACTATTTCAAGCCATGATTTCGCAGAAAACGATAGACGCGGTACTGGAGGCGGTTCAGATCCACGATGTCGTGAAAGACTTCGTGGAACTGAAACGCAGCGGCTCCGGCTGGGTCGGGCTTTGCCCCTTCCACTCGGAGCGCACACCGTCTTTCCACGTCGACCCTCGCCGGAACATATGCAAGTGCTTCAGTTGCGGCGAGGGAGGCGGCGCGGTGCATTTCCTCATGGAACACCGCAATATGTCGTACCCCGACGCGATACGCCATATCGCCGGACTGTATAACATCACCGTGGAGGAAACGCCCCGGACGCTCACAGACGGGCAGAGGAAAGAGGCCGTGCAGCGCGAGAACGCGCTGATCACACTCGAAGCGGTGCAGCGGTTTTTCGAGGAAGCCATTGTTGCGAAGACACCGGCGGCCAGACGAGCCTGTGCATACGCATCGAAGCGTTGGACGCTCGACTACTGCCGCGCAAACGGCATAGGCTACGCGCCGTATCCCAAAGACTTTTTCGAGTTTGTCAGGCAAAAGGGCATCAACTTCGAGGCCCTTTTGGATATAGGCATGGTTCGCAAAAAGGAGGACGGCCATTATTCCTTCATGTTCGCCAACCGCGTGACAATACCGATACGCGACCGCTTCGGTCGTGTGATTGCATACACAGCCCGGAGCATCGACGACAAGACCGACTGCAAGTATCTGAACTCCACGACCTCGTGCGTCTACCGAAAGGGCAATACCGTTTTCGGCATCGAGATTGCCCGAAAAGCGGCGGCAAAGGCCGGTTGCCTTTTCGTTGTCGAGGGTGCGCCCGACGTGCTGCGCCTCCAGTCCATAGGCTGCGACAACGCCGTGGCCGCCCTCGGTACGGAGTGGACCGCCGCCCAGTTCGACGCCATAAAGGGGATTTCCGATACACTGTGCTTCATACCCGGCAGCGAGGTTCCGAAAGACGGCGAGATTTACGCCCCCGGCACAAAGGCCGTGATGAAGAACGGACGCGAGGCGATAGACCGCGGCTTCTGCGTCGTGGTGAGGGAGATACCGCTTGACAACGGCGAGGCCAAGAACGACCCCGACAGTTTCATCACTTCGGCATCCGTGCTTTCATCGCTCGAAGAACAGGATTTTGTGCTGTGGTATGCAGAGAAAGCCTTTCTCGCCCCCACGACACAGTTGGGGCGCACCGAGGTAATCAAGGAGATATGCGCCATGCTCGCCGCCATCGAGGACGCGACACTCGCCTCAATGTACCTCGAACAGCTTATAAAGAGATACAAGGAGCGGACGGCGTGGAAACTGGCCTACAACTCGGCGCAGATGCGCAAACGCGCCGAATCCGGCAGGGAGGGCGACGAAAGCGAGAACGAGCGCGATCTTTTCAGCCGTTACGGATTCTTCATTGCCAACAACTGCTACTGCACCTACGGCAAGCAGAGCGAGGTGATACGCCTCTCCAACTTCATACTGGTGCCGATGTACGACATTCCCGATGAAGGCTCGATGACACGCCTCTACAAGATTGTGAACGACCTGGGCCACGACGCAATAATTCCACTGGAGCCGGACGACCTGGTGAACCTCGCCCTGTTCCGAAAGAAAATCAACATCGCCGGGCGTTATGTGTGGCTCGGCAAGATAGATGACCTGATGCGCGTGGAGGAATACATCTTCCGCAAGAGCGAGTCGGCGAAGCGCATCCGCACCCTCGGCTGGCAGCCGGAGGGATTCTTCGCATACGGCGACGGCATATATACCGACCGCTTCCTCCGCGTCGATGAAATCGGCATGGTGAACCTCCCGAACCACGGCATCTTCTATCTGCCGGCCTTCTCGGTGATGTACCGCGACAACCGCCTCCGCTTCGCTTTCGAGAAGTCCTTCACCTATACCCACCGCGCCGACGTGTCAATGGCCGATTACCTCCGTCTGTTCGTCGAGGTGTTCGGCGACAACGGCAAGGTTGCGATAGCCTTCATACTGGCTACGCTGTTCCGGGATTTCATATTTGATATGTTCGAGTTCTTCCCGATATTCAACATATTCGGCAAGCCCCAGTCGGGCAAGAGCCAGTTGGGTAAGGCCATGAAAGGCTTCTTCACCAACTCCTACAAGCCTATCAATTACGAGGGAGAAACCTATCCGGCAATAAACAAGGCGTTGGAACAGACGGCGAACTGCCTGGTGCATTTCGATGAGTACAAGAACTCTATCGAGTGGCGAAAGGTCGAACTGCTCAAATCAATGTGGGATGGCGTCGGGCGCGGCAAGATGAAGGACGGCGACGTGGAGCGAGTGAACGTGAACTGCGGCGTCATACTCTCCGGCCAGGAAATGCCGACAATAGACCCGGCATTGTTCACCCGTATTCTCCACCTCACCGTCAACAAGACGTCCTACACACTGGAGGAACGCCGCCGCTTCGCCGACCTCATGGAGCTTAACCGCCGAGGGGTCTGCCACCTCACTATGGAGGTGGTCGGACACCGCGACCGCTTCGTGCAGGATTTTCCACACTTCTGCGAGCTTACGCGCACCGAGGTAGTGAACCGCATCGCCCGGAGCGGCAAGACAATCTCCGACCGTATGTATATGAACTGGGTCGTGGTGCTCGCATCCTTCCGAACCCTCGAAAGGATATTGCCCGTGCCTTTCTCATACGACGAACTGCTCGGCATCTGCATTGAAATGCTGCTCGACCAACATTCCATAACGGAACGCTCCGACGAGGTGGCTTCCTTCTGGAACTTTGTCCATGTGCTCTACCAGGAGGGGCGGCTGCACCAGGAGGGCGACTACCGCATCAACTGGCGGCAGTCGCGGCTCAAACTGCACGGAGTGGCCGAGGCGAGGGAGTTTTCAGAGCCGAAAAATATCCTGATCATCCGCGACCGCCGCATAATACAGCACTATCAGACCGACAAGGCGCGGACTACAAAGCAGCTTATACTCTCGGAGGACGATATGCGCAAGTATCTTGAACGCTCCGCGCCCTGCCTCGGCATAGTAAAGCGCAAGTTCTACAAGATGAACCAGTACGGACAGCCGGTAAAGGAGATTGGCGACGGAGGCGCCGTTGGCCGGCAGCTTTACGATGTCGATACGGCGTTGGCCTTCGACTACGACCAGGTGCAGCAGCTTTATCACCTCTACCTCACAGCCGACACCTCGGCCATGACGGACGAGGAAATGAAAGAGCATGAGGATGAGCAGGATAAGGCTGCCACACAGCGGAGCGGCGGCAGTCAATCACAGCTTCTTTTTTAATTTTTCCGGCAAATCTAATGAAAACGAACAGTTACCACAGCCACCGCCGCCACCGCGCTGCAATTCAGCGGCTTAACGTGTACCACCGTCGGCAACCGCCGCGCCACCACTCGCCACCGTTTGCGGCTTCTGCAACCGCCGACAACCGATTTCCACTTATTATTCTCTTTTTGAAAAGAAAGAATAATAGCTTAAATACGTGGCTTCGTGGGGATTGGCTTTGGCTTCCCGAAGCGGTTGCGCGGTTCCGGCGGTTGCACCCCTCATATTACTAATTCGTACATAAAAATCACAACATAAAATTCCATACAGTTATGAACGACTACCTTATTTATCTGCCGCTTGAGGCATTTTTGGCCCAGTGGTTCCGCCACCGGCATGGCGGCTCCCAATACACGGTGCGCCTCGTGCGCGGCTCCGTGGAGTCCAAACGCCTCAAAGCCCTGCTCGACGTGCCGCCGTCGGGCTATGTGCCAAGACCCGCGCCACAGGGCTGCGTGGCCGTGGCCATCCCTTCCTTTCCGGCGAAAGACCCTCGCCAGTTCAACTATGTGTCGCCACAGGGCATAAACGCCCTTGTGGAAACGCTGCGCGACCTTTTCGACCTCGAACTGCACGACTACTATGTGAAGACCTACATAAAAGGCTCGCGCATCGACTACATGATTGAAGCGTGGATGGAGATGCACGGCATCGAGTTCAACGATACAAACTACAACTCCGTCAAGAAACGCCTCGACCGTGTGCGCAAGAAAATCTATGTCAAGCGACACCGTGACAAAGGTAAATCCGGCGAATCCGGCGAGTGAGTGAAATCCTATCATATGATTTTCAAAAAATCGCCGAAAATCGTACCGAGTTCAGCGCGGTTTTATACCGCGCATCACTTCGGTAATAAACGAAACATCAACAGAATAAGCAACAAAACTAATAAACACAACAAATAATCATCATGTCAGAATCAACCAAGACCTGTACGGGCTGCAACCGCGAGTTGCCGCTGTCGGCTTTCGGCAGACTGGCCTCCGCCCCGGACGGTTTGAGCTACCGTTGCCGCGAGTGCGTCAACGCGCAGAAGCGCGAGTATCACCGCGCCAACAGGAAACTGAAAAGAGTGTTCACCAATCCAGACCTCGCCGCCTTCACCCCACGGCAGCTTATCGACGAGTTAAAGGCTCGCGGATATTCCGGCGAGTTGAAGATAACACAGACGATTAAGGTATGAAGTCGCCCGTTATTCCCGTGCAGTCGCTTCCCGGCATCCGCTTTGTCGGGATAGTGGACTGCCACAAGCTGCAGCCCGGACTGCGCGAGGCCGCCGCAGCCGGTCTTACCGTCGGCGCCCATACCTCCGTGGAGGCCGTGCCGTTTGTGAACGCCACTGTGGAGAGCGTCACCGAGTACAGCCACGGCGCACCCGTAGAAACCGCCACACTCAAATTCCGCACGTCGATATTTCTGCCGATTGACTTACAACTCGGCTTCGTCGTTACGGACGTGTGCGGCAATTCGTGGCTGATCGGCGCGGCGGAGCCGCCCTTTCCGAAAGTGTCGCTCACCCGAAAGACCGGGCTTCCCGGCGGCGACCCTGCCGCGTGGGAGATTGAGGTGAAAGCGGTAGGGCAACGCTCGCTTCTGCCCTGTGTGTACTAACTAAAAAGGGAGCGTTGATTGCTCCCTTTTTATAATGTCATATGTAGAATTGGGTAAGGTTTACCCTCTGAATCCGTTTCACTACAACCTACCACTTTGAACCCTTTGGAGAGATAAAATTTCAATGCTCCAATGTTTTGTTCATTAACATCAAGTCTGCGCATCCCTTCGTTCTCTATTGCAAAGTCAAGTAGTCTGCCGCCGATACCTTTGCGGAAATACGATGGTTTTACAAAAAGCATTTCCACTATTTCGCTCAACCCGATAAAACCGCAAATTTTATTGTCTGCTATATATTTCCATAGCTTTACATTCGGAAAAAACTCGTTGGGAATCTTTCTCCTATAATACAAAATATCTTCCTCTGTAACAAAATTGTGGGTTGCTCTTATAGCTTGCTCCCAAATTTCTACGAGTTCTTTATAATCTTCTTTGGTCGCTTGTTTAATCATATTGCAAAATTACGGAATTTTTTGATATTGTGAAAGGGCTGGCTTTCGCCGACACCGACGGAGGGAGGCTTTCATCGCCGTGGCGGAACACATAGCCGTCAGCCGTGCGGCAGTCATGGTATATGGAGGCGGCAAGGACGGCATGGCCGAAGTTACGAGGCTGCCGGATTAAGGAATGGCCGTAGCACTCTGATGTTATGCCGCCTCGCTCTCTCACTCACCGCGTAGCAGTCGTAGCCGTTGCGAGAATCACCGCCCCATACTTTTTAAGGACAGCCTGCCTTGTGGTGGGCTTCCGTTTTTTATATCGGTATTGTTCCCTCGTCCGTGCCGCTTTCTCCGATTACAAGCCGGGGTTCTCTACGTCTTGGAACATCATCGCCTTTTCATTGGTATGTCGGCATGGCGAGCCTTGATGTTGATGTTTAAGGCATCGTGCCGGGTTGGAACAGTCGACCCGTTATTGTGCCGTGCGATATTTGGCGCATGGCGCGGTTTGGATTTTGATGCAGCCGGACACCGTGCCGCCGTTGCGCCTGTGGGGTCCGGGCATTACGCCGGGATATGGAGGCCGACAATCTCCGACACTCCCGGCCCGCTTTGTTCTTTCATAACGGCTTCGGGGCATGAACGATTACGCGCCCTTCCTTTTTCGCCGCAAAGTTAATCACCCCCTCCGGCGCGACAAGGCTAAACTGCATCTGCCCGAAAATCTTCCTCCTGTGGAGAGTATTTTCTTTCAGAGCCTTGTCTTCAATCACCGCCGGGGGCAACTTTGGGGGCAGCGTAAAAGAAAGAGCTTTTGCACGAAATCATTCATTCAAACCCCAAATCCATCTGTTATGAAAGAAATACTCAAAGCGAACCTCCCTCTCCGTCAGGAAATCGTCGACCGCCTCGAAGAACTCGGCTACACGCCCGAATCGCTCCGCGACGCCATCGAGGAACACGAATCCGACTACCGCGAGGAAAATCCGTCGCTCTACTGCGGAACATACGCCAAATACAACGACGGCGACCTATCCGGCCTGTGGGTCGACCTCTCCACCTTCTCCGGCTACGACGACTTCATCAACTTCTGCCAGGCGTACCACGCCGACGAGGAAGACCCGGAGCTGATGTTCCAGGACTACGAGAACTTCCCCCGTGAGTGGTACTGCGAAAGCTGCATGGGGGAGGAAACATGGGATAAAATCGCCGAATATATCCGGCTGTCGGAACTCCACGACAAGGAGGCTGTCGATGCCTTCGTGGAATGGGGCGGTGAATCCCTCGACCACTTCGAGGACTGCTACTGCGGCGAATGGGATGACGAGGAAGACTTCGCACGGCACATCGTCGACGAGTGCTACGACCTTGACCGTATCATGGGCAACCTCGCAATCTACTTCGACTATGCCGCCTATGGCCGCGACCTGTTCATGTGCGACTACTACATGGATAACGGCTATGTGTTCCGTCATTATTGAGGCGTGAAAGCCTATCTCCCCTCCGTGGGTCGGCGAAAGCCGGCCCTTTCCTTGTTGTGGTACAGCTATATAAAAGGCGAAGCCGCGCAGACAAAATGCACGGCTTCTTTTCCCTTTTAGAGTGCTGGTACCGGGACTAAAACCGATAGCTGCACTTATGATGTTGCAAAGGTACTTATTTTTTCTGATATAACAATAGCGTCAGCGCAAAAGTTTGATTATTTAACATCTGCCTCATGTAAACCGCTTATATTGGCTATGATGGCCGCTACCCTCGGCGATGTCGAATAATGCCGGATAAGCTCTTTTATCTCCGATACCATTTCATTGTATCTGTTGACTGAAACTTGTTTAAGCATATACAGGACTACGGCAATCGCACCGTTAAGATTACGGAAATTCCTTGCCCCTGTAATGGATGCTGGGCCTCGTCTTATATATCGGAATGGCACAAAATCATACAGTACATTGCCATGTGCGCAATAATTTCTTATCTCCCGGACAACTTCAAGGTAATTTTCAAGAACTTCTATGTAGCGTATGCCGTAATGATTTGCAATATTGACTTTCAAGCGCGTATCTTTAACAGCCTTATAGAGATTTATCACGCTGCCGAATGTCATATATTCTATTGTTTTCCACGCCGGAGCGTATCTGTCTTGTCGGTGTGAACGATGATGCTCCTTTATCACGGAGTTAAGACGGAAGCCGGATGTATATACGGTTGTGTCGAAGTTCTCAACAAACCTTTCGTCTATAATGGAATCATCTGCAAACCATTGAGGATTGCCTACATAATGATTGGAGAGCGTATATGTCAGGTAATTGCGAAAATTTATCTCTATACGGTTAATATAAAAGGAGAGAATATTGCGCAATTTGAAATCAAAATAGTAGAGCTTTACAGCATCATCAAAATTGGTTCCATCTACAAATTCGTGTGTCCTGTTACGCTTTGCTGGATAAGTCTTTTCAAACGGAAACCAATAGAAACCAAGACGATAATAACCAACGTCAAGCAAAACCTCTTTGGCTTTTGTCTCGTCAGTTATTGTCATGCCCCTGCTTCGCAAGAGGTTGACCTGCCTTCCCAGTGTAAGTGCTTGGCTTCCCATGTTGCAAAGTTACACATTTTTATTGGATTTCAGTGTCTTTTACCCCGCTTATTTATAGCGGTACTTTTGTGGCAAAGCAAGATTAAGCCATGCCACAGACTAAATACAACCTACATCTGAAAGGCTTCGTCGGGGGCTACGACTTCGACCGCGATTATGTGGACTACATACTCGCCAAACACCCCGGCAAGCCCGTGAACGTGCTGATTGACAGCACAGGCGGCTCCCTCGCCACCGCGCTCTCCATTTCCTCCGCCTTCAAGCGGCACGGCGACGTGTCGGTGCATTTCGTCGGCATGAACGCCTCCGCAGCCACCATCGCATCACTGGGCGCGAAGCATGTAAGCATCGACACCGCCGCCTGGTACCTCGTGCATAAATGCTCCAACGAGTTTTTCAAGTGGTCGAGCCTCAACGCCGACCAGATGGCAGACCTCATTTCAGCCCTTGAAAAACAGAAATCCGACCTCGACAAACTCGATGCCGGAGTTGCCGCCATGTATGCTGCCAAATGCCGCAAAGACCCGAAAGCCCTTCTCGACCTTATGAAAGTCGGCGGCTGGCTCTCGGCGAAAGAAGCCCTCGAATGGGGATTTGTCGATGAAATCACCGACGAGCCGGAGGACACCGCCCCCAAGCTCACCGATGCAACCGCCTCGGCTATGGCTGCAGCCGGTATGCCTATCCCCAACGTGCCCGTCGCCGACCGCGAGAGCGCGATAGGCAAATTCTTCGCCGCCATAGCCGCCATGTTCCGGCCAGGAGCCGCCGCGACACCCGAAATCTCTAACCAAACCAATACACCCGAAATGTCAACTATCATCCTCCCGGCTCTCTGCGCCGCGCTCGCCATCGAATCCGTCGAGCTTTCCGGCGACAAGGCCACCGCAAGCCTCTCCGTGGAGCAGCTTGCCAAAATCGACAAGGCCTTATCAGGCAACGCCTCCGACCTCAAAGCCAAAGACACCGAAATCGCCACCCTCAAATCGCGTATCTCCGAACTCGAAAAGAAACCGGCCGAAACCACCTCGGCTATCGTCAGCGACGGACAGCAGCCCGACAAGCCCGAAAATCCGATGGATGCTTTCTCGGCCTCGGTTCGCCGCGCCCGTGAGATCTACGACCTTCTGCCGTAGCGAGCGTTCATAGTGGAGCGTTTATCGTTCATCGAAACGCCCACGTCACACACTCTATAAACTATAAACCATAAACGATAAACGTTCAAAACAATGCCCGACTTACTCCATTCAATCCAAATCACCGACCCCGATTATGAAAGGGCGGCTGTCACCTGGAAAAGCGACTTTCTGCTGATGCCGCTTTTCGCCTGTGAGGAAGCCCTGAAATATATGCAGGGGATGCCCGGCGTCACCACGCCCACGAAGCTGCCCTCCGTCGAGGGCGCGGGCCAGTTCGCACCTTACCGCCGCGACCGCCGCAGCGCGTCGGCCACGAAGGTAGGCTACCGCGAAATCACATCCTACCTCGGCAACGTCCGCGAGGACTTCGAGCCTCTGGAAATCATTCAGACGCTTTTAGGACGCGGCACCGCCACCCTCGGCGACGCGCAGATGCAGGCACCTTCGGCGCGGCTCGTCATCGCCGCCGTCATGCGCTCGCTCGGACACCATCTGCACGAGGTTCTTTTCACCGCGAAGCGCAACCCCGACGGCGACACCACAGCCGACCTGTTCGACGGCTGGGGAACAATCCTCGACCGTGAAATGGCCGAGGGCAATATCTCCGTGGCGAAAAACAACCTGATCGAGCTTACCGAAACCATCGACGGCACAAACGCCGTCGACGTGGCAAAGGAGGTCGAGCGCAGTTGCGACCCCCATCTGCGCAAGCAGCATAAATTCCTTTTCTGCGACCCCGGCTTTGCCGACAGCTACAACGACGCATACCTTGTCACCCACAACGCCGTGCCGTACAACAAGAAGTACGAGCAGCCCATTGTCGAGGGCAGCTTCAACAAGACCACCATTGTGCCGCTCGACTGCCTCGCCGGTACAGACAAGTACATTGTCACTCCCGGCTCGAATATGCTCTACGCCTACGACAACATGAGCGACCTCACCCGTATGGAGGTGAAGCGTTGGGAGCCGTGGGCCATGACTATCGCCGCCGCCATGTTCTTCGGCACACAGTTCAGAAGCATCGACCGCCGCTTCCTCAAAGTCGTTAAACTCAAATCCGCTTAACTATGGCTACCGCATCATCTTCATGCCTCAATATCCAAAAGAGCCTCGCGTGGTGTCAGGGCACCCCCGAATACGCCGGTGTGCGCCGCCGCATCTACTATCTCGCCAAGAGCGAGATAGTGGCGTGGCCGCTGCTGGAGCGCGACGCCAACGGCATACGCGCCATTTCCGCTAAATACCTCGGCGACTTCACACTCAAAGCCGATGCCAAATGGAAATACATCGACATACTGCCCGACAAATCGCAGCTTACCTCCGAGCCGCAGGGCGAGCTACCCAGTCAGACACAGCTTAACAAGCTCGTGGCCGTGCATCCGGGCGTGGGCGCGGAGGCTTCCGCCGCCGCTGCCTACCTCAACAACTCCGACAATGTTTTTATCGTCCAGGACATGAACGACAATTACCGCGTTGTCGGCTGCGACAAGTGGCTCACCAAAACTACCGTGAACCAGGACAACGGACAGGGCGCGTCCGGCACCACATCCACGACTATCAACGTCGAGGCTTCCGACGAGGTGCCCGCGCCTTTCTACACAGGCGAAATCGTTACGGAGGACGGCATCATAAATCCGTCAAAGGCAGCGTAACAGATGGCCGACCCCTACGACGGCAGCGGCGCGGTCGATTTGAGCGGTGTTCTCTCGGAGATTGAACCGCCCATTTTGGAAACGCCGTCTGCCGCCATTTTATCATCGCCACAATCCGGCAGGGATCTTTTCGCTGAAAAGAACCGCCGCGACTGGGCGCATGGCGATGGCGCACGTTGCGACTTCCAAAGCCGCCCGATGCTCGCCTACCGCACCGGGCTTTTCTTCCTCGCCGTTTGGAAACGCTCGATATACGGCAAGACACTCTCCGAAATCAAAGCCGACGATGCGATGATACCGAAAGTTGCGGAGGCCACCGCCGCGCTTCTCGCCGACGTACTCGGCAATAATCTCGCCGCCGGAGGCTGGGCGATAATTACCACCCCGAAACGCCGGCACCTTCAGCGCAACTTCGCATCGCTCGTCGCCCACCGCATCGCCGCGCTTCTCGGCATACCCTTTTATGAAGATGCCGCGCTATGCCACTCAAAGCATCGCGTCAACGCGACCTTTACAATGAATCTCTGCCCCTCGGAGCAGAACATTATCGTTTTCGACGATTTCGTCACCACCGGCCAGACGATGCTCTCGATGAAAAGACTCTTTCAGCCTACCGGCAAGAACCTCGTCTTTACCGCCGCTATCAACAACAAGGCATAGCCTTATTTTTCAAATATTGTTTTGGGCTTTGGGTTGGATATTACGAACTGCCATTGATAATCATAGGAATCAATGAAATATAAAGTGTCGCAGTTCGCTTTTTTCTTGGCTACTATGGTATTGCGTTTTCGCCTTACAATATTCTCAACTTCGCCAATGTAGGGGGTAACGTAAACATTATAAACCTTGCCGCTTGACAACTCTATTTCATTGCCGGTTTTGCGCCAATAATCTATCGACACTACTGTGTCGTTTATGGCAGATTTATAACACTGGTAATACTTTTTCTCGCTTGCCTTATCTCCGCTATAATTAACCACACCGAAAAATATAAGCGTAATAGTCGCAAGCCAATAGAACCAAGCATATTTTTTTAGGAATCCCCAAAAATCCAAATGAAGTTTTTGTTGATTCATTGTTATTATACACGCGAAAGTCGCAAATCCATACATAAATAAGGCCGCAAGCGCAAACTTGAATATTACGAGTGTCAATAGGACAATCGCAATAATAATTAGGAGGATTATGCTCTTTCGGTGTGTAGCCATACGCAAAGTTACTCATTTTGCGTCTTTTATCGGTTATGCCGGGCGAAATAATTTTGTATCAGACAAAATTACCGCCGAAAAATGAACCACCAATTTACCGAAAGACTGGGCGTGTGGCTCCGGGAGCGACCCGACAGCCGCGACTATGCCGCCGGGTGCAAGATGTTTTTGCAGTTGACCGCACGTGTCAATATGTATAAGAATCTGCTCGCCGCGCCCGATATGCCGCGCCTCGAATCCGAACTGCAAAAACACTACGATTTCCGCGTGGCCGAGCTTACACACGCCCAAGTCGAGGCGATGGACGAACAGGCCGCCACAATCGCCGCCGACAACAATCTGCAAGCCGTAGAATCCGAAGCGACACCGCCCCGTGGCCGACGCGCCGACCACGACACCCTGCCGCCCGAAATACAGGCCTTCTATGTCGAGAACCTTTCCGTGCTGCGACGGATGCGCGAAGTGCATCTGCGCCTCCGCAATCTATCCCTCGAAACCGCCTCTTGCCCCGACAGCGAGCGTTACCCCTTCCTCAAAGAACTTATCGACCTCGATAAGAAATACCGCTCTAACTGGCAGGGCTACGACCAATACCGACCCGACACCGCCAAATGAAACGCACCGCCTCGATCTCCGAAATCCTCCGGCCATTGAAAGACGCGCCCTTTCAGGCGTACCTTTCCTCCGCCCTCCAAGTGGCCGACATACTGGAATGGATTCTTGAGCAGACCGGCACCGCCGAGGTATGGCAGACTTCCTTCTCCATATCAGAGGAATTTCTGCGCCGACTTTTCTTCCTCAAAAAGAAAAGGCCAATCTCGCGCTTCAACCTCGTGCTCGACCACAAGGCCACCAACAAGACCATAAAGCTGTGGAGCTTTATTGTTCAGGTTGTCGACAGAACTTTTCTCGCCGACAACCATTCCAAAATCCTGTTGGTGAAATCGGCAAAAGGCAACACCGTCGCCGTCGTCACCTCGCAGAACCTTACCCGTGGCAACCGCGCCGAGAGCGCGTTTATATCCACTTCGCCGGAGATTTTCGCAAACCTCCAAGCATCCGTCCTCGACATCATCGAGAACCATTCCGTACCGCTCAACGATTTGTTTAACCAACGCCTCACCGCCACAAATGAACTCCGATAGCATCATCTTCACCGAGCAGCAGCTTGCCGACATCGAGAAATACGCGAGCATCTATCTAAAAATATCCGACATCGCCGTGATTCTCGACATCGCCCCCGAAGTGCTCCGCAATGCCATAGCCCACCGCGACAGCGAAGTGTCGCGCCGCTACCACCGGGGCAAGGCCATTTCCAAAGTCAAGCTGCGACAACAGGAAATGACCCTCGCGCAAGTCGGCTCGCCTCTCGCGCTCGTCAACACCGCAAACAACCTCCTTGACATGGAAGACGATGAGTAAGAAACAGCCCGACACCCTCGAAGTCTGCCGCTGCTCCCTGTTCGCCACAAAGGACGAACTCGCCGCGCTATATACCGAGGCTATGGTGCAGCGCGTACTCCGCATACGCGACCTTTACGCCTGGGTTATCGCCAACCCCGACGCAAAGGATCGCCAGTTTGTAGAGGAACACCTTTACCGCTACCGGCTCTCGAAGTTCACCGCTTACTCCGACCTCGCCATCATAAAGCAGCTTCTTCCGTCGCTATCGGCGGCAAGCCGCGACTGGCACCGATGGCGCAGCAATGAAATGTTCCTCGAAACATACTCTATGGCGAAGAAACGCAAGGACACCCGGACGATGGAACGCGCGGCCTCGGCATACGCCAAATACAACCGCGTCTACATCGAGGACGAGCAGACCGTACCGTGGGAGCAGCTTCTTCCGCAGCCTTTCACGGCCACCGACGACCCTTCCGTACTCGGCATAAAGCCGATACCGAACCTTCAGGAGAAGATAGACGCGCTACTCGACAAGTACCGCGCCGAAACGATAGATATAGATGATGTGGACTTTGAGGAAGTAGACCTCGAAGAAAACGTGTTGTTTGGCTCAAATACTGAGGCCGATAATACCGACAATTATACCTAATATCTGCGCGGCCAGTATATAAAATCTTTTTGTCTTGTACTGCGCCAACCATTCCTGATATTTCAATGGAGTGACCTTTGCCTCCTGGCGCATATGCCATTGCTTGATGCCGAAAACCATCAAGACAAGCGTTGCGCCGAGCGCAATTACCAATCCTCCATATATTAGAATCTCTTGCATACTATATGAACAATTCAGCCGACAAAAAGATTTATTTCAACCGCCCACAACGCCTTACGCAGCTTATCGGCGCGAACACTACCGTTATTGTCGCCGGACGGCGCACGGGCAAGACCGACAGCATCGCCGCCCCTTTCGTCCTCCGAAATATGCAGCGTATGCCCGGCTCGACAGGCGGCATCGTCGTGCCGACCTTCAAGCACGGCCTTACCAACACTTTGCCCGGACTGCTTGCCGCATGGAAACGCTGGGGGTTCATCAACGGGATTCACTATGTTGTCGGGCGCAAACCGCCGAAATCCTTTGCCAAGCCTATCACCGAGCCGCACGACTATGAACACGTCATATCGTTTTACAACGGCTCAATCGCAATTATCATATCCCAGGACCGCCCCGGCTCGTCAAACTCGCTCACCCTGTCGTGGCTGCTCGTCGACGAGGCAAAGTTTATCGACTACGACAAACTCAAGGACGAAACCCTTCCGGCCAACGGCGGCATCAAGTCGCATTTCGGACACCACTCCTTCAATCACTCAATTATGATATTGAGCGATATGCCGCAGACCAAGCGCGGCTCATGGTTCCTCCATTACCGCGAGAAGATGGACACCGACCTTATCGCCGCTATCGAGGCCACAGTCTACGAGATATGGCGCATCAAATCCCGAATAAAGACACTCCGCACTCGACAATCCCCAATCCCCACATATCTGCGCAACCACTTGCGCCGCCTCGACCGTGCCCTCAATCAGATGCGCTCTGTCGCGGTCTACTACAAGGAATACTCCAGTATAGAGAACTTGCAGCTTCTCGGCGAGAACTACATAAAGCAGATGAAGCGCGACCTTACCCCTTTGACCTTCCAAACCTCTATCCTGTGTCAGAGGATCGGAATAGCCAAAGACGGCTTTTATTCCTCGATGAAGGAGCGGCACAAGTACAATGCCTCCGACTTTGCCGCCCTTGATAACGTATGGCAGCAGTTCGCCGCCGCGCCTGATTCTCTCGACTCTCGACCCTCCGCTCTCGACTGCACGATGGACGCGGATGTAAATCCGCTCGCTCCATTGTGCATAGGCATGGACTACAACGCCAACATCAACTGGCTTGTAGTCGGGCAGCCCTCCGGCAAACGCCTTAACATCGTCAAGTCGTTTTATGTCAAGTTCGAGCGAAAGCTGCCAGAACTCGTGGCCGACTTCTGCGCCTACTACGCCTCGCACCAAAACAAGACAGTCGTATTCTACTACGACAGCACCGCCCTGGGCGGCAACTATGCCGTCAACGACCAGGATTTCCGATGGGTGATTATCCACGAGTTCGAGCGGTACGGCTGGCGCGTCGAGGACGTGTACCTCGGCAATCCGATGCGGCATGATGAAAAATATCTGCTCATCAACCAGGGCTTCGCCGGTAAACAGCGGCTCATGCCGTTTTTCAACCGACAGAACAACGACGACCTGATACTGGCGATACAGGCCGCCGGAGTGAGCCGTGGCCGCCTCGGATTCCGCAAGGACAAAGCCGGAGAAAAACTCGCCGAAACCGAGGAAGACCGCCTCGAACACCGCACCGACGGCACCGACGCTTTCGACACCCTCTATATAGGAGCAGAAAAATTTCCATACAACGACACCGCCCCAGGCATTTCCCTCGGCGGCATTGTCTGATTTTTTTTAGCATCAAACACCCGATTCCTCGCAGATTATTGTTAACTTTGCGGTTGTTGTGAGCCACCGCAAAAGGCCGCGGTGCGATTAGAGGCATCGCATCAAGTTCGTGCTTTTCAATCCGCTTATCTTTTAATCTTGGCAAAAAATCCTATTGTAAATGAACAACTCTATTAAATATTTGAAAATCCTTCTGTTTTTACTGCCGCTCTTTTTCGTATCATGTGGCAATGAAGAAGAACCTGAAGAAAATCTGTTCTCGTTAGCCGTACAGTTGCAGGGAGAAGGTGAAGTCGCTTTGGGTGTTCACGATTGTGAGGTTGTTATACCGGGCAACGCTCAATATGTTAAACTCACCTTGATTGGTGAGTATGATTCTTTCAATATATCGGCAGGTTATCCTTCATGGATGCTTGTTACCTCTGGTGACAAAACTATCTCTATAAGTGTTGCTGACATTGCCGATGCACAGACACGGACAGGGAAAGTAGCCTTTACTGTGTTCAAAGGCAAATCTCATAATACAGGGTCTATCACCATTACCCAAAAGGATGCTAAAGAAACATTTGAAGATTTACTTAAACTGGAGTCCGAGGCCATTGACGAATATCTTAAAGGTAAGTCAGTAATAGACCAAATGCCCGAAGGCAATAATTTCCAAACAGGAACCGATGCACCATTCTATAAACTTGATAAATCAGGCGCATACATGCAGGTATTAGCAAAAGGAAACCCCCAATTCAATAATGGCGAAAAAGTGTATTTCAGGTTTGAACGGTGGAGTCTGATTCATTTTTTGCTTTCAGGTTCTTTGGGTGAATCAACTGGTAATTTCAATAGCATATCCCAGGATGTAACATATTTCAATATTGGCGGCCAGGATAATGTTACCAAACAGTGGGGCGATGGAATACAACTACCCATTAAATATGGTGTCGGTAATGGCGGTGAAGTCAATATTATTATACCATCACAGATAGGCTTTTCGGACGAAACCAGTTCTGTTAAACCTTATTTATTTCACATAAGATATTTCGGAGCTGATAATTGACTTGGGCGATGCGACACCGTCGCCGGGCTTGCGTGGCTTTGCCATCGAGCTAATATCTCGACCGAAAGGCTTTAATCCCTATCGCGCACCTCGGACACCAGTCCGGGGTGTTGTAGTTTTCAGCGGTAGCGGCGGCGAGTGGCGGCTTTGTCGCGTGGATAAGGTTGTGCCGTTGTTGATTGGCTTTGGAGGTTGGGGATTTATGCGACCGTACATTGTGGTGTTTGTTGCTGTGGCCCACCGCTCCGGCTGCTGAATCAAGGAGTGTGGCTGCTTCGACGTGTCGGGCTTCATTAAGGATTGGGGCTGTGGCCGTCGGTCTATCACTTACACATAAACACATAGGTTTTCATACGGTCGGGGAGGTGATGCCTGTTGCGCATTATATTGCGTCGTTGCCGTTCTTGCAGACCCGATTTTAACTGATATTACTTCTCCGACGCGCGGGTACGCATCTGATATTTCACTTTGCAAAGTTAGGTCGTACCGAGCTATCGCAAAACTGGCTCCGATTTCCACTCAAATTTTTACAAATCTCCACGCCCTTGCAGGGGTAGTATTTGCTACGCCCCGGCAGGGGTAAAATTTTGCTTGAAATTTTTGCGCTTGCGCTCTACATACTTCCCACCTTATTGCACGTAAAAATCAAACGCGCCCCGGCGCACAGTAATAACAATCAAAATCTTACGGCAATGACACATATAATGAACTTCGCAACAAGCACCACCTCTCGCTCCAACCGCATGAAAGAATACCAGGTGGAAGTAATCGACTTCGACGGCGACAGCCACACCGTCTATGTAGAAGCCCGTAACGAGGAAGAAGCCTCCGATATGGCAGCCGAAATGGTAGGCAACGCCGACTACACGATGGTTTACGAGGTAGCATAAATCCCTCCGACCTCCAAAGCGAGGCTCGCCACCACCGGCGAGCCTTTCCCCACACTCCTGTCACCGCCACACGCCGCCGCAATCTGTCTGTTGCCGCTCCGACACCCTCCGCGCCAACTCCGCGAGTTGACGGTTCAAACCGCCATTGAGCCGCCGGTGCCTCCGTGATTGCGCCGTGCGAACTCTCCCATAAAGACCCATAACCCATTGCCGGTGAAAACCTCTCTCAACTCTCGACCTTAAACTCTCGACTATCGGAAAAGAGGGGGAGAGAGCAGCCGGGCATAGCCCTCGGCGGCAAGCCGCTTGAGTGCGTTGATGTCGCACGGATAATCCGCACTCCGCACTCCACATTATATAAAGGTATAGCCGACCGCACGACGCGGCAGTAGCCATTATATCCGTCCGGGCATCACTCCGGGGCAGACACAGGAATATCGGTGTTATTGGCGCAAGAGCCTGAACACGTCTGTCCGGGCATATCGCGTTTGTTTGCCAATCCGACACCGTGGCCGGGCTGCAAGCAGCGGCGGCATATCCCTCAATATCGACACTCGGCTTTCTGCACTCCGCTTTCCGAAAAAAAAGGCCGTGGCGACATCGGCAGTAGCGGCATGGCGGCAGTACGCCTATCATCCCTCCGGGTTTTAGACGGCGGTAACTCACCTGATCCGTCAGGGCATAGTGATTTTTCCTGTCGCAAAGGTAGGGCTCAACGCTCCTACGCAAAACAGGCCAAAGGATTTCCGCACAAAATTTCAATAAAAAGCTCGCTTCGCTTCGTTGCAGCTTCGCTTTTTTTCTCCGGCACAAGGCTGAAATTTTCCTTGAAATTTTTGCTCCGTCGCTTCCTGAGCACTCCCTGATATTGCAACGTAAAAATTCAATAAGCCCTTCGGGGCAAGTAACAAACCCTCTAAAATTCAAAGAAATGAAAGCTACTACCACCACATCCGCCGCTACCGCCAACGCCACCACGACAGCCAAGACGAAAAAGCGCAGCAGCAAGAAAGCCGCGAAGTCCGAGGCAACGACCGCCGCCGCTCCCGAACAGCAGCCCCAACCCCAGGCCGAGGCAACCGCATCGAAGCCCAACAAACTCCTCGTGTTCAAGCGCTCGCGCAACAACGGCTTCTACGTCTACCTTCTCGGAGTGATGCCCGACGAGAACATAGGCTGCAACTGCCGCACCGCTCAATCGGCCATGCGCTTCATGCTCTGGAAAAAGCGCGAACTCGGCGCATCAATCTCCGAGCAGCACTTCAACGAACTCAAGCAGCTTGCCGCAGCCGAGGGTTGACCCCCTCGGCTTTTCCCTCTCTCCCCCCATTTCCCGATTTCCAATTTCAAATTCCCAAAGATATGCTTAAATTCAAAGTTTTCACCGACAAAGGTTCATGGCTCATCGAGGCCGAATCAGTAAACGACGGCTTCCGAAAAGCCTTATGGTTCTGCTGGCGCGACGGCGAAACATTTCACCACATGGAGAGCGACAGCATCGTCCGTGGACTGAAATACCACCTCTGCGCCGAAGACAAATACGGCATCTACAAGGTAGCCATCGACTGAACACTACGCGCCGCGATTGTCTTTTAACCGGCAATCGCGGCATTATAATTTTGCGGCATGGCAACCTCGATACACCTCAACTTCGGCGACATCGTTTTTTCGTCTGCCGTCGAGCGCATCACCGTGCAGACCGCCGCCTCCGCCGTGGATATATCGCTGCATATCCTCGACGGCACCGGCGCAGAAAACCTTGTTTTCTCCGAAACCTATTACCCATACTCCGGCACCGTCGCGCTCCACGACTTCGCTTCCGTCATCGAGGCCGAAATGGTGCAATGGTCGCAACCCCTCGCCACCTTCCGGCTAACGGCCAAAGCCGCCGACGGTACTTCCGCGTCGCGCTCCTTCGCCGTGCTCTACTGCGACCGCCATACCGACCTCCAGCCCTACGCCGTCATATCGCAGCAATTTCTCACATCGCGCCGCATCATCACCGCATCGCGCGACATACCCCTGCCGCTTTTCTATATCCGGCCACCGTTGGAATACATCAACCAGGAACTCATCACATACCACATCATAACGCGCCGCACCGACACCGACGACATCCGCATAATCTTCGCTCCCGATGGGTACACCGGCTACGGCAAGGACTACGCCGCCTCGATGCTCACCGTGACCCACGCCGACCTCCGCGACAAGTGCGCCAAATACTACAACGCCACGCCTTACGATATCCTCGGCGCGACCATCGAGATAGGCCGCCGCTCCGTCACCATCTACTACTCCGACCGCCGCCCCGATCTGCGGCTGTGGTTCGCCAATATGTTCAACTGCCCCGAACTGGCAGAACTCCACGGCGACACCACCGCCAAGACCAAAGTAAAACGCTCCGAGGCCGTCTGCGCCGACACCCTCCGCCTTTACGACCAGTCCGTAGAGCGGCAGTACGAGTTTCAGGCCGACGCGCTTTCAGCCGACACCGCCGACTGGCTCACGCAGCTTTTCACCTCGCGCGACGTCCGCATCATCGACCGCCCGTATAACGAGGAAGACTACCTCAACGAAGCCTTCCCCCCGGTGCTCATCACCGACAGCACAAGCGAAGTCCAGGACGGCGACGACGAACTCAACAAGGTAAAGTTCACCTACCGACACGCCTCCACTCGCCCCGACAGCGGCCTCCGGCACTCCGACCGAATACATCACGACACCTTCAAAAATCCCTTCTCATAATGGCACAGGCTATCCACCATACCACGGCACTAACGATGCTCCACAGCGGCGACCCCATCGACCTTTCCTTTTGGAAACGCAACGGCGAAATAGTGCATCTGCACAACTGCATCGCACTCCCCAACAAAGCCGCCGCAAGATACTCCGGCACCCAAAATTTCAAAGTCCTGGCCTCCGGCCAAATCCGAAAAATCCGCCTCGTCTGCATCTTCCGAATTAACGGCCTCGAAATTTTTTTGTAGCTCAGTTCAAAATAATGTAAAGTTTACTTGTCTATTTGTAAAACTTTATATACCTTTGCATCGTTCAATATAAATAACACTATCTCACAAATCATCGGTTATGAAAAACCTGCTTTTTCCAAGACAATTCCAAGTATTAGGATGGGTGCTGTTTGTCCCGGCAATTATCCTGGGGATTCTTATCTATTGCGACGTGATAAGTTGCGCAGGGACACTTGAAACGATCCTTAATGATGCTGTTATAATCGGCATCACCGTCGGCTCTATTTTCATCGTTTGCTCCAAAGAGAAACACGAAGATGAAATGATTAGGTCTATCCGTCTCGCCTCCTTACTAAACGCTCTCTATATATATGGTGCAATTCTAATCACATCCGTTTTGCTGATTAACGGTCTTGCTTTCATTCAGTTTATGACCGTCAACCTTATTTTGTTCCCACTTATATATGTTGTGGTATTTCGTCTTGAGATACATCGTTACAATAAAATGAGCGAGGATGAAGAACAGGATTAAGGTTGAAAGAGCGGAAAAGGACGTTACTCAACAGCAATTAGCAGAAGCCGTCGGAGTGAGCCGCCAAACAATCGTCGCTATTGAGAAGAACCGTTTTTTGCCCTCGACACCGCTTGCCATCAAAATAAGCCGTTTTTTCGGCAAGCCTGTTGAAACAATATTCATCCTCGAAGACGGGGATTAAACCAATAAAATCACTTCATATGAAACAATACTTCGTTAATTTTAGAATGAATCAGGCAGAATCTCTGACACCGAAGAACAATAAGTTAGGCGGAATGTCATCCGTCAGGACATAATTATTTTTCTGACTGTCGGATTTCTGACCCTCAATAAATTCCTTAATATGCTGAAACAGCGAGGCATTATGAAGAACTCTCTTGACGGATGCAACAGAAAGTCTGCGTCCGGTCGCCTCGTGTATCCTGTCGGACATTTCCCTGGCCACATTTACTGCGGAAAGGGATGCGTTGTAGCCGAAGGAGAGTCTGTCGGCGTCAGTGGACTGCCAGTGTTCGAGCCCGGTATTCTGTTTTGCATCCCGATAAAGGAACTCGATCTGGAATCTGGAGTGGTAAAGGAGAAAGATTTCAGACGCCGCCATCTCAATGTCTGTACTGAAAAAAATCTTCCTTATTGCCTTGTCCCCGCATCTGAGTTCCGCGATTACGACCTTGATTTCCCGTTTGAGAGATTTTCCCTTGACTATGGCGCTGGACAATATCACATCTTCGCCGTCGACGTTGATTGTGTCTTTTACGAACACATTTTCCCTGAGATTGTGTATGTCTACGGTTCCGTCGAGTTCTTTGGGTCGTCCGCGGCCACCCTTCTGCGGGCCGTTGTAGAGATACTGCAGTACCGCGTCATCACGCAGTCTGCTCACGACATTGAATCCAAGCTTGGTTGCACCTGTGACAAAGTTGTAACTCGCGAACAAACAGTCCCCGACAAGAATATTGGAGATATCGAGAAGTTGCTCCTTATGGTCGAATATCGCACGCAGGCATTTCGCTGTCTGATTGTCGCGTTTGTCTTTCATGTGCTCAAGATAGAACGGAGTACGTCCTTTGGAGGTGAGAGGAATTGTCTGTGTCGCGAAAAGGAATCTTGCATCGCTTACACCGGCGACAATCTGTGCGAAACCCAGAATCTCGAGCCCCCGTTTCGCCATACCGGCGCATCCCGACCAATACCTTCCAAGCCCGGGAGTCTTCTTCCCGGATTTGCTGAGAAAGCTGTGGTCAAGCGCTATGGCGACTCTTTGGCCGCGGTCTGCAAGAAGCATGCCGCTGTTGAAGGCGCACCAGTCGAACTTCTTTTTGAAGTTCTGTCTGAAGCGGCTCTCGCAGGAATCTCCATGCCGTGCCATCGAAAGGAAATTCAGTTTTCCGTATATTGTCAATATCAAAATCATTGAAGTCATCTTGACTTTTTGAATTTGTTAATATGTTTAAGGAATATCACATGGAAGGCCAACAGATTCCAACCTTTCCAGCTGGAGACCGTTTTGTCGAAACGGTTGAGTACGGATCGGAAGGAGTCCATCCATGCATTTGTCCTCTCGATGCTGTATCTGAGAGACAGAAGCTCTGTGTCCAGAAGATATTTCTGGTCGTTATTGGTATGATTGTTGAAGTCAACGTTCGCAATGATTCCGGCGCCTTCACACTTTCTTCTGAAATCATGACAATCAAATCCAGCATCGGCATTGAGGAAAATGCCGTCAATGGAAATGCCTGCGTTTTCCATCATTCCGAAAATCTGGTCGAGCGATGCCTCAATCTCATGCACATCATGGTGCTTGCCGGACTTTGGCTCAGAAATGGCGACAGGAATACCCTGACGGTCAGTGACAAATATTGCATTGGTAGTCTGTGCCGCCTTGTGTGCCGCCCCGCCAACTTCCTCTCCACCGCGCCGTGCCACCGTATGGCTGCCGTCAAGGTCGGCACTGGAGAGGTCTATCTTGTCGCGGTTACGACCAAGCAAGGATTCCCAGCTTTTTTGCCACGAACCGTCCTTGCACCACTGCCGAAACTTCCCGAAAATTGTTTTATAATGGAGGACTACATCGGTGAAGATTGCCTTGGTGGGAATCATATGCCATTGACAGCCCGTCTTGAGCTTATACAAGATGCACTGGATGACCTCGCAAAGGTCTCCTTTGCATTTGTAGCCTCGTTTGGCGGTTGTCATATACGGCAGAATTTCCATTCTTATAGTGTCTTTATCTATGAGTTCTATCAATTCAAGGAGTGTTTAGGTGTGTTTTTTCTCATTACACTTAACACTCCTTATTGTATTTTGTATGTTTAAAATAAGTCAAGATGACTTCATTGTCTCGATGAAGAAACTTTCAAAACTTTTTCTTATTTTTGCAGTCCGGTTGAGCGCGGATGCGACAATCGACTGTACTTGGTCAAGTGGCTGAATTTTATTCATAACTCTTTGATTTTCACCTATAAAGTTACGAAAAATTTGGCACTTGACCAAATTTTATTGGCACTTATTTTGCTGAAAATCAATGATGTGAATATGTTTTACAGCATAATCTCTTGATTCAAAATTTTAACGAACTATTGATGAAAAGTAAAGTACATTTCAGCTTCTACTGCATCACCATTACAATAGTGGTGATGGCAGCTCTCCTAATAGGCATATTTACGACTCGACAAGAGACCGACAAATGCGCCCTTTTGACTATTATAACAGTCATCGTCGCATTTGCAGGTTTATTCTACTGCCCTATACGTGTTTGCGTAAATGCCAACTCTATTAAAATTCATCGTCTCCTTTCTGGCTGTAAGACAATCAAGATTTCGGATATTGAAGCCGTTGATACTTGCTATCCATCTGCCGGAGGGTTAAGGCTTTGTGGAAGCGGTGGATTCTTTGGATACTGGGGATATTTCAGCGATATACTAATAGGTCAATATTTCGGTTACTACGCAGACCGAGGCCAATGTTTCTATATCAAATTGAAAAACAAAAAACAATATGTAATCAGTTGTGAAAATCATATTGAAATGGTAAAGACTATTCAAATGAATCTGAAATAAGCGTCTTTTCGCCCCACATACTCGCTCCATAATTTTGTGGCACCACAACCCACAAAATTATGGAGCAGCTTATTTTTAGTTCTGTCGAGAACCTACCCAACGCCCGGGCCTCGGCAGCTTTCACCGAGCCGAAGCCGGTTTTCAAGGAGGACGGCGAGATTACGCCGACAATCCTCTCCGACACCCACGCATATATGCCCTGGGGTGCAACGAACCTTATGCCTTTCGACATTATCGACCTGATAGAATCGGACGAAACCCTCGCCACCTGTCAGATGTTCAACGCCGAAGTGTGCTACGGCTCCGGCCTCCAGTACGACACCGCCAATGCCACCCAAGCCGTCGCCGCCGATGTCGACGACTTCACCCTTGACAACGACCTCGCAAGCTACTTCCTCGGCGTATGCCAGGACTTCAAGCACTTTGCCTTCGCCGTGTCGGTGATCATACTGAACACCGAGGGCACAAAGATAGTGCGCCTTATCCGTAAGGAAGCCTGTTACTGCCGCTTCGCCCCGGCGGACACCCACGGCAAAATCCTCCGTGTCTATTTCGCCAACTGGCGAAAGTTCGCCACGCTCGACGACTGCGAGATTATCGAAATGCTCGATGCCGCCGCGCCTTTCTGCGACCTCCGCGAAAGGCTGAAAAGCGGCGACCGCTGCCGAAAGTTCGCCATCGTCAGCCGCGTGCCTACACCCGACAGCACCTATTACCCAATCCCTTACTATGCCGCGCTCTTTCGCGGCAAGTGGTTCAACATCAAGCAGCTTATAGGCCTCGCCAAAGAAGCTAAGCTCCGAAACTCCGCGCCCCTCAAATACCACATCGAAGTGTCGCAGAAATACTGGGATTCCATATTCAAGTCCGAGGGCATCACCGACCGCGCCAGGCAACAGGCGCGTATCGTCGAGGAAAAGCGGCGCATACTCGACTTCCTCACCGGCGCGGAGAACTCCGGCAAGGTATGGTTCAGCACCTTCTACGTCAACCCCAACGGCGACGTGCAGCACGACGTCGTGATAAACAAGATAGACTCCGACAAGGAGGGCGGCGACTGGGAGAGCGACATACAGGAAGCCGTCAATATGATATGCTTCACCCTGCGCGTACACTCCAACCTCGTAGGCTCCGTGCCCGGCAAGGCGCAGACTAACAACTCCGGCTCCGACAAACGCGAGCTTTACACCATCGCCCAGGCCTTACAGAAACCATACCACGACCTCCTTTTCACCGTCCACCGCATCATAATCCGCTTCAACGGTTGGAAAGGCGTAAAGCCCATAATCCCGTTTATCCAGTTAACAACACTCGACGAGAACCGCGACGCAAAGACCGTAACCACCGACAGAGAACACCGCCATGAACAAGCTGATAAATAACGACACCGACCTCCGCCGATATATCCCGAATCAAGTTGTCGCCGTCAAAGGCGAAGCCTCGCTCTTTGACAAAATCGCATACTGGCTCGACACCGCCGAGCAATGGATTTTCGACACTTTCTGCTCCGCGTCCGTCATAGACGCTATCCTCGCCGACAATCCCCAATCCGCCATCCTCCATCCTCTCGCCGCTATTGCGGCGCATCAAGCCCTCGCCGATGCGATACCATCGCTCGACCTCGTGCAGACCGTCAACGGCTTTGCCGTGGTGAGCAACCAAAACCTCGCCCCGGCATCGCGCGACCGCGTGGATCGGCTAATCGCCGCCCACCGCTCCCAACGCGACACCGCCATTTCCGCGCTCATTCCCCGGCTTGCCGCCGCTCCCCAATGGCGCGACACGCCCCAATGCGACTATTTCCGCTCCACGCTCTTTCCGACACCGGCTCACATCCGGCCCATCGCCTCCGGCGCGGCGACATGGGAGCGATACGAGGAACTGCACCCGGCAATCGCCGCTGCTGAAGACCGCCTCGCCACCGAGTATATTTCTCCCGAACTGATGCAACGCCTCCGGGATGAAGCCCTCGGCCTCTCTCCGCTCTCGACCCTCGACGCTCGACTGTGCGAAGCACTCCGCGCCCACGTCGCCGACATCATACAGGACAGACCCCTGCGCGACACCGCCCTCCGCGATATTGTCGACTATATCCGGCTCCGCCCCGACACCTTCCCCGAATGGCACCGCTCCGATACCGCCCGGCTTTTCTCGCCCCCGGTGTTCCGCAACAGCAAAGAATCTCCGGGATATTGGTTTTGAGGCAGACAGCCGACAATCCGAGCCGAAGCCATCCCGACACCGTTTGCCGGACATAATGAACCGTGGCGTTACGGCACGGCGCACCGATTTTCCTGTGCAAAGTTAGCAAGCCGCGTCTTATGCAAGGGCAAGTGTGCGCTCCGCGTTCCCCCTTTCTTCTCTACGTTGCAGAAAGGTAATCACCCTTGCATCGACAGACGCTTGACGCTTGCACCCGGATGCACGTAAAATCAAAGTGCTCCGGCACATAACTCTTAAAACTTATTCATTATGATTACCTCCGACAAACGCATCAAACAGGAAGACTTCGGCAACATCACCGACTACTCGGCAGTCTGCCCCAAAGGAATGAAGAAATTCTATGCCTACGCACACTTCACCGATATGTCCTACTGCCTGTTCTCAAACATCTTCGCCGCCACGCGAACCGCCGCGCTGCGAATCGTCCTCGACCGCTTCGCCGACTGCACCGAATACCTCGCCGGCATCACCCTCCACGGCGACGACTGAACCCGGCTGCCGCCTCCCTCCGCGCCTCGGAGCTTCGGCTTCGGGGCTTTTTCTTGTATATCTGCCCGAATTTGAGTAATTTTGCGCCATGAAATCGCAAGCAAAATTCATAATCGCAATATTCATTTTCGTTCTTCAGACATTCTCTGCAAGAGCAAGAATGTCTGAAGTAGCTCCTGTTGGTGAAATTCCATTTGCCATAGCTGGAGATAGTCGCATATATATTACGGCATTTGTAAATGGCTCTGATTCACTTCGGTTTCTTGTTGATACGGGTGCATCCTCATTAGTGCTTAATACAAATTCGCCTAAACTCAAAGGGCTAATTCACAGTGGAGAAGTTGCCGATAATTTAGGTACTTCCGGCGAAAACAGTATTGAGTACAGTAACGATAATTCGGTTAATGTCGGCACTATTCAATATGATAATGCAGGGTGCGCACATATTCCATACCCTCCCGAATATTGGGATGGCGTTTTCGGATTGAACGGTTTGGCAGCATTTAATATTGAAATCAACTATGACGATTTCAAGATTTACTGCTATCCGAAAGATACAGTAGAAGTGGATAGTTCATTTGTATCTTTCCCATTCACCTATAAATACGATGTGCCCTTCATCCACCTTCCTATAAAGTTGAACGGCATTCTGCATAATCTTTTTCTTGAAGTTGATACTGGTTCCGACCGCATAATTGATTTGAATACTCCGTTTGTCAATAAACACAACCTACTTGAATCGCAGAAACCATTTGCTATTTCTCGCATTGCAAGTTCGGACGGAGGCAGCGGAGAGTTGAAAAATGTATTTTTTGATGAAGTGATTGTTGGCCCTTATATAATGCCGAAAGTCGCAGGAGCATTTTCTACTCTTACATCCGGGATGCAAAGCAAGGAGGATATAGACGGCATGATTGGCAATAATTTCCTTAAAAGGTTCAATATGCTCATTGACTTTAAGAATAACATACTTTACCTGCAACCTAATAACTTCTATTATACTCCGTTTTACGATTTCCTTGTGAAATAATGTCTTTTCGTCATAACGGGCGACACCATACTTTCGCGGTATGGATTCGCCCGTTTTACATATCGACCTCGCCGTGCCGCAGGGCTGGCACGAGCTTTCCGACAAGCAACTCCGATACGCTTTCGAGCTTATCGCCAAAGGCTTTACCTCCGACGACAAACAGTGCCAACGAGAGCAGAGCCGAGCTTGCTCGAGCTATGCCGAGTGCAGCCTGTTTAGCTGTGAAGAGATAAAGATACTTTGCCTTTTCCGTTGGTCGGGTCTGAAAGTCCGACACCGACACAACGCCGACTTTATTTGCCACCTACACAAACAGACTTTCCGACTTACAGCCCTCCAAATCGCCGAAGTGCTTCCGGCTCTTGACTGGCTCGACACCATACCGTCGCAGCCGGTCTGTATCTCGCGCATAGGGCGTTACCGTCCGTTTGCCGCTGACTTCTCCGAAGTAGCCTTTGAGAAATTCATCATCTGCGACAACCTCTATCAAGGCTATCTCGCCACACAGAGGGATGATCTGCTCGACCAACTCGCAAGCATCCTCTACCAATCCCCAATTCCCATTTCCCTTTCCCCGGCTGAAAAAATTTCAGCCTTCTACTGGTTCGCCTCCGTCAAAGACCTTTTCGCCAAGCTATATCCCAACTTTTTTCAGTCAGCCTCGCAGCCCGAAAATATGCTTGGCGGCAGCCGCTTGCCGACCGGGGCGCAAATCTAACAGGCCGTTAACACCATGATTCGCGCCCTCACCAAAGGCGACATAACCAAAGAGCGAGAAATACTCTCGCTCGACACCCACCGCGCCCTAACCGAACTGGACGCGCAAGCAAAGGAATACAAGGAACTCAACAAGACACTCCCGAAGAAATGAACCCACAGGACATCCACAACTGGAACGCCACTAAATTTTTTGAAAATTTAGTTGACCGCAACCGCCTCGCACGGAGCGAAAACTTCGTTTTCTGCCGTGTCAGCGGACTGGAGGGCTTCGAGGAAGCCTTGCATAATCTCCAGACGGCACCGGCCATCGTTGCCGTCAGCGACACCTCCGAGGGAGTTATGGATATGAACAACACACCTCGGACACGCCGCATAAAGACCGTGTTCCTCGCCATGCGCCACGCCCTCGACGATATGGAGGCGCGGCAGGGGTGCTTCGACACCCTCCGCGAGCTTTTCCGGCAGTTCATGTCGGTACTGCTGATGGAGAAAACCAGGCTCGAACAGAACCGCATCTACCTCGACCCCCAAATCACCTTCACCGAGATAGAGCGATACTTCTTCTCCGGCGCCGCCTGCGCCTACTTCCACATCGCAATAGACACCTTCACCGATTTACGATACAATGCAGACGAATGGACTTGACCCCGAAGCCGAGCGGCGCAAATATGTAACCGCCTTCAACTCCACGATGATAAAGATATGGCGCGAGCGCATCGCTCTGCTGAAAGTAATCGACACCGGCGCGTTGTACCGCTCCACGCTCGCCGTCGGCATGACCGCAGACGGCAAAGTAACCTCCGTGACCCTCTCGCAACGCTTCAACACCTACGGCATATTCCAGGACTACGGCACAGGCCGCGAGGTGCCACGAGGAAACCCCGGCGATATAGGGCGCGACAAAGTGCGCCAACGCCGCAAATGGTTCTCCACCAAATACTACGCCTCCGTGATGAATCTGAAAGAGTTTTTTGCCGACAACCTCGGCCGCGACTTCTGCGGCATCGTCGCCAACGCCCTCAACGACCGCTCATTCCGCGCCTCGCTGCTGAAATGATTTGAATTATTTGTCAGTCAATTTCAATGCTGTCAAGGAGTTTTCTGGCTTCACTTACAATGTCATATATGGAGTTTTTACCAATGTCAAAAGTTAAAGAATGTTCGTAATCCCACTCATTATTCTTGCACATGCTTGGAAGAACTTTGATTTCTTCATCGTCTTGTCGGACGTGTATATATGCCGATTGATTATGAAGTTGTCGCCACGAACGCTGTTTCATTGCTTTAATCAACTGCGCTGATGTTAACTCCGAGTATTTGTCGCGATTACTGGCAATAAAGACTTCGCCAAAAGCATTATTGAATTCGACATCATCACAATCTATTGGAGCGAATTTTATAGGATAGCTCATAGAGTACCCTATCCCGGTCTTACCATATCCTGTTAGGAAAATATACTGTTTGGCTGTTCGATAAATCCCACATGCTCTTTGCGTTTTAGTTTCTTTCGACATTCTCGACTTATTCAACTTCACAATTATCCAACGCAATATCTTCTTCCACTTCTTCATTTCAATGCTTCGATTTTGGCAATGGTCGAATCCGGCAATATATCTATGCCGTAGAATAGATGGCTGCTTTGATAGCCCAAAAAGTCTATGTATTTGAGGATAAGCGCATATTTGCTTTGCGTTCTCGCCATGTCGATGTTGCCGTTCTCATCAAAGCATATAGCCTCATGGTGAGCTATGCGGTTGCGGAAAGGCTTTATTTCCTGAAGCTCATTGAACACCGCACGTTGGCCTAATCCGGCTGTACGGTTCGGAAATATGCGCAAAAGGTTTTGACCGCCCAATCGGTAAGGTTGGCGAGTGAACAGATGCGTCCAAAAACCGAAAGACACCGACGAAACGACACGGTCGTTTGTATATCTCCCGTTCTGCCGAAGTGTGGCGATTATCCGAAGCACCTCGTTTTTCTGCGGCGCGTTCTCTATCATACCGCCGTGTTGCATCTGATGTTCCACCCATTCCGAATCATTGAAAACGCTTTGATAGTGAGCGTTGATAGCGTTGCGAAGCACCACCTCGAATATATTCAGTATGCCATAAAACTTTTGGCACAACTTTACGTTATGCCTATACAGCGTGAGTGCTTTGGCTGTATTGCCACCACACGCGACTAAATATTTGTTGAGGCGAGCCGGAGAAAACGCCTTTTCATACTCGGAATATTTCACTTCGGAATTTTTAACGTATTGCGATTTGCAAATTTACGAAAATATTCCTAACTTTGCAACGGAATCCCCCGAGTGTCCCTGTCTTCGGACAAACCTCGGGGTTTAGTCTTTTATAGCCGCTCCTAATCAGGGCGGCTTTTGTTGTGTCTTTTCCTCGGCGACACCGTTGACGTAGCTTTGCGGTAAATCCTTACCGCAATGATTGATGTAACGACCTTAACCCAACTCATAACCCAGTTTCGGAACACCACGGCCTCAAACTCCGTATCGCCCGAAACCGTCGGCTCGATCCTACAAAAGATTGTCGACATACTCGCCACCGCCGGAACACAGGCGAACCTCGACATCATCAACAAATGGCACGAGGCTCTGAAATCTGCCGCCCCTGCGCTCACCGCGCTTTCGCAGGGCAACGCCGACCGCAACCACATATACCTCGCCGCCCGAAGCGTCAATCTTTATACAGGGGCGCAGTCCACGCTGTCACCCATACAGATACAACAGGCCACCACCGAGCGGGCCGGGGCGATGCGCGCCCAACAGGTCGTAGACCTCAACGCAGCGCGGCGCGACGTGGCCGACATCAAGAAACAGATACAGACCATAAACTCCATGCTCGGAATAGGCACCGCCGACAACCTATATAAATCCTCGCAAATATCCTGTCAGGTCGTCAACGGCACCTTGCACCTTCTCGGCGCACAGACACTTACCGCCGCCGGATATGTGCCTTACCTCTTTCGGCGTGTGCGCAAGCGCAACCCCTTCAAGAACAAGTTCGTCACCGACGAGCAACGCGCCGCCAAGAAATACTGTCCGACCAAGAAAGGTTGGGGGCTGTACGGCTCCGTTTACACCGTAAGGCTCAACGGCACCGAAATCCAGTTTTCCACCAACACCCACGACAACCTATGCACCGAAGCCGCCGGATGGTCTGCCGCCCCCTCGGCACTCGTAACCCGGCACACCGACAAAAACGGCAACATACGCTTCGGCCTCGGTCGTAGCTCCGTGTCGCTCACCGACCCCAAGAATCCGAAAAAACAGCGCATGATACGCCTCGTTTTCGGAATCGGACTCGCCAAGCCAATCCGCCCCGGCACCGCCGCCATAACACCGGCCAACCTCGCAAGCTCACTCGCCACCTTCACCATCATATACGACCCCGGCAGCAAGCGATGGACTTTCGGCACATAAAAAGAAAGCCCTTACGGGCGAGCCGCAAGGGGATGCTATCTTTTATACGAGCTATGATAGCCCTGAATTATCTCCTTTTCGGGAGCGTCATCCGAGGGGATGCTATCAATGAAACGCCGCACGGATAGCCCACACGGGAAATGCTATCCGCCATACGTAGAGGTATCCAGTTCATCTTTAGCGCGGCTTTACATTGTTAAGAGGTGTCCGGGTCATTTTTAGTACGGTTTTACTTACAGATGCAAAGATACTCATAATCCACCACATAACCAAGACATTATGGCAAAACTTTCACAACATAAGCCCACCATAACCCTCATTTCGGCAATAATCCTTATCGCCGTGGGCTGCGGCTTGCTTATTGCCGGATTTATCGTGCCGCCACCCGGCGAAATCCACAACTCCGTACTTGTGGCCTTCGGCGAGATATTGACATTCGCGGGCGCGGTTTTCGGTATGAAATATCATTACCAATACGGCAACCGTCATATTGACAGCGACACTCGCACCGATGACAAGGACATAACCCCATAACCTCATAACCCTATAACCTTATGCGAAGCATAGACAAGATTATCGTCCATTGCACGGCGACACCCGAAGGGAAGCCCTTCACCGTGCAGCAGATTAGAGAGTGGCACACCGCCCCGAAACCGCGCGGCAACGGCTGGCGCGACATAGGCTATCACTACGTCGTATATCTCGACGGCAGCGTACACAATGGCCGACCTGTCGAGCAGATCGGCGCACATTGCTCCGGCCACAACGCAAACTCAATCGGAGTGTGCTACGTCGGCGGCTGCGACGCTGTGAAGCGGCTGCCCGACGGCCAACTTGCCCCCAAAGACACCCGTACCCCCATACAGAAGACCGCCCTCCGCCAACTCCTGAAGACCCTTAAAGCCCGATACCCCAATGCCAGGATATACGGACACCGCGACTTCGCTCCCAAAGCCTGCCCCTCCTTCGACGCAACCACCGAGTATAAAGACATATCCGACCTATGAAAACCCTCTCCACACTCCGCGCTCCGCACTCCGCTTTGATATGTATTCTAATTTTCACCGCGCTTTGCGGCTGCAAATCGAAAAAGGAAATCATCGCCTCCAACACCGCCGACACCGACAGCACAGCCTCGATACACACCTCCGGCTACACTCACCGCATCGACTCCGCCATGCGCCGCCTTTCCTTCTCATTCGACACCCTCAACATAACGATACACCGACACGCCCCCGACACCCTCGGCTCATCCGCAATCCCGACCGAAACCGTCCGCATACGCGCCATAGGCGGCCACATCGACGACCGACGCAAGCAGATACGCGACGACATAGCCGGATATAACCGACTTGACACCGTGGCTTATCACCGCGCCACGGCCACATCGAGAGCCGAGCATACCGACACGACCACGGCAGCCGAACCGCCGAACACGACCCTGATATTTACATCCCTCGGCAGCGTGATAATCCTCGTGATCGCCGTATTCGCCTACCTCCGCCGCCGACATTAACCGCACCCACCACATAGAGAGCAGACGTTTTTTCATAAGTTGATTTTAGATTTTGATTTTACAGACGGTTGCCCGTGAGGGTAGCCGTTTGCATTATCCCCGAACCCACCCATAGCGTTGTGAGGCGGCGGCTTTCCGGCACAGGCCGCTTTGACTTAATCGCTCCGGGCGTGGCGGCTCGTTTGGCTTCCGCTCCGAGTTCCGCGCTGCGCTTGTTGCCCTCTGCCGTCGGGTGTCGGCCCCGGCACACTCCCGAATTGTTCCGCTTGGAAACCTCCGCAAGCTCCGGCCTCCCTGCGCTCCACAACCGCCTCCGCAAGTGCTCCGGCTTCCGGGAGAGAGCCTTGAACACAGTTCAGACCGACACACGGCGGCGGTGTTCAAACACTCCGAGCCTCGCCGCGCTCCCTGTCGCCACGACCCTCCGCTCACACCATCGCGTCCATAGCCGAAGCCGCCACCGCACAACGCCCGGCAGAGGAATATCGGCCACCTTCGCGCCCAACCGCCACGACACAGCGACATAACGATACAGCGGCACGTCGATATGCCGACACCCATTGCCGACATCAAGACGCACACCGGGGCCGACAATCGCCCTGCGGCTTTCAGTCTACGCTCCGCGACAACGCCGAGAAAGATGGGCGAGGCTTTCGTGGCGACACCCCACAGGCACAAACTCCCTGCGCTCGTTAGAGCCTTCTTCCTGCGGTCGGGGGTGCCTTGCCACGGCTTCGCTCATCCACTCCGCGCCGCCGCTGCGCTTCCGGCTGCACACCTCCGGGCGACGCACAGCCCCGACGACATACGCCTTGACATCGCCAACGATATAAGGACTTTACGACATTGCGACTTATCGGCATAGCGACACATCGACACAAGCCCCTCCCCATACCCCAAGCGAGGCGCGGCGGCACACAACTCCGCTCCGGCTGCCGTGGCGGTCGCTGATGCAAGGCCGAGCGGTCATTCCGCATCAATCGAAAACCTTTAACCGTCCAACAACCCACTGTTTCACAGAGGCTCTTATGGCCGAGCTTTTCGGTTGGGCTGCATTGCTCCGCCTTTCATCACCGCCCATTTGCCCCTGCCACCTCCGCTATGCGCCATGCCGCCACCGCCACGCTTGCCACGACATCACCCCGACGTGCTTCCCGGATATGTGAATGATGCAGCCGAGAGTGGAGTGCCCAGGACATAACAGGAATGTGGCGCGGCAACTCATACCACGGCGTTATCGCCTTTGGCGCTTTGCTACGCAAAGACCCCGCTCCCTACGCTCACGGTGTCTGCCGTGCGTCCGTGCCACGACCCACCCGGACACAACCGCCACTCCACCAACTCGGCCACATCATCGGGGCATCACCACCCGTCGGCTGATGTAGGAATAGGTGTTTGCCGCGACCTCAAATTGCCCTGCGTCCAATTTGATTATCGCGTCAACGGCATCACCGCGCTTTCGGCTCGGTGGGGCGTGGGGGCAGATTGGGGCGGCGAGGTGGGGGCGGTTACATATTCCGCTCCGAAAAGTCGAGGCGAGCCGAAAAAAGCGACAGGCCGTGGGGGGATAGTGCGAGGCACCCTCGGGGGAAAATATTCCCCCGAACCCCCTTTGCGCCTGATAAGCCGCTGTCTTTCAGGCTTGCAACGATTTTAACCTCCTAAAAATCCGTTGGATTTTGTAGAACCGCCGAAAACGGCACGGTTAAACCGTTGTGTGGCACCTCCTTACCGGCGCGATGATACGGGGCCCGATTTCATCCCCATACCATCGCGCCGGGAGGTGCCATTTCAGAGCGCAGACAACAGGACCCGACGGCACAGCCGCCCATTATCTGCGCTCCACACCCCTAAAACTCCGTCTTTTAGGGGCAGAGAGGTGAGGTTTACATTTGCGCAATAAACTATTGAATTATGGCTAATTACAATACTTCCGCAACTGTAACCCTCTCGGTCAACGGAAAGCAAGCCCAGCAGATGCTCAAACGCTTGCAGAACGAGGCCGCCGCACTGGAGAAGAAAATCTCAAAAGCGGCGACCGCCGGGGATAAGGCCACGATGTCGAAGCTGCAAAAGGAATTACGGCAGACCAACGGCCTCATTCAGCAGTTGCAGTCCTCGGCCAAGACCGCCGAACAGGTGCTTGCGCGGATGGACCGCGCCACTCCGCGCGAACTCAACAAGGCCCTCCGCACCCTGCAATCACAGCTTAACGGCATACAGCGCGGTACCGCCGCGTGGGATGCGCAGATAGCCAAAATCAAGGCTCTCAAAGCGGAAATCGCCAAAGTCAACGCGCAGCTATCCGTCGGGCAGACCCGGTGGCAACGCTTCAACAACTGGCTCAACACCTGCCAGACGGCGATACTGGGCGTTGTGGCCGCCGTCACAGGGCTGGTGATGGCCGGGCGTAAGGCCGTAAACACCTACGCGGATATGGACGAACAGATGGCCAACACCATCAAATATACCCGAATGACCGCCGCCGAGGTTGAAGAACTCAACGAGATCTTCAAGGGGATGGACACCCGACTGGCGCGTGAGCAGCTTAACCTTCTCGCCCAGGAGGGCGGACGCCTCGGCTACAACACGGTTCAGTCTGTCAAGGAGTATGTCGAGGCCGCTTCCATTATCAATGTCGCGCTCGTCGACCTCGGCGAAGGTGCCACGCAGACCATCGCCAAGCTGTCAAACATCTTCGGCATAGAACAGATGTACGGCGTCCGCGAGGCCATGCTGAAAGTAGGCTCGACCGTAAACCACCTTTCGCAGAACTGCACCGCCGCCAAGCCCTTCATCGTGGAGTTCGCGCAGCGCATGGCCGGCATCGGCTCGACCGCCAAAATGACTATCCCGGAGATTATGGCTTTCGCCGCCACGCTCGACGCGCACGGGCAGAAAGTGGAAATGTCGGCAACGGCTTTGCAGCGCACCATCATGGAGCTTTTCAAGAAGCCGGGCGAAATGGCGAGAAAGGTTGGACTGGAAACCAACGCCTTCATCGAAACCCTCAACAAATCCACCACGCAGGGCGTGATGATGTTCCTCGAAGCCCTCGGCAGACTCGGCGAGGATCAGGCTCTCGCCGTCCTCTCGCCGCTATTCCAGGACCTCGGCCTCGACGGTGCCCGTGTGTCCTCGGTTCTCTCCAATCTGTCATCGCACCTCGACTTCCTCAAATGGCAGTTGGGAGAGGCCAACCAAGCCTTCCGCGAGGGCACTTCCGCATCCAACGAGTACGCCATATTCAACAACACCGCCCAGGCCTCAATCGACAAGGCGCGAAAGCGCGTGTCGGAGCTGGCTATCGAACTTGGCGAGAAGCTGTACCCGGTCATGCGCCACATCTACACGTCGTCCTCAGTGTTCCTCCGGGTGCTGAACGTCATCGTCACCTTCCTCATCAAATACCGCACGGCAATCCTGGGAATCTGTGCCGTGTTCGCCACCTACTACACCTACATAGGCGTTATGAAAGTGGCTCATGTAGCCTATAACGTCGTTGTCAAGACCGCCACAGCCCTGCACAACGCATGGCGCGTGGCCGTGGTGCTCGGTCGTATCGCCGTTATCGCCTTCACGCAGGGCATAGGCGCGGCGACCCACGCCTTCCGGCTGCTTACCGCCGCGATGTCGGCAAACCCCTTCGGGCTTATACTCGCCGCCGTGACCGCCCTTGTGCTCGTTGTCAGGGCGTTGTGCGACCGCACTTCCGAATATACGAAGAAGCTGCGCGAGGCCGTCAACACCGCCGCCAATTTCTCAAAGGAACTGTCGAAAGAGCAGCGGCAGCTCGACGAACTCTTTGGAAAGCTCGAAGCCTGCAAACGCGGCACGAAGGAATACAAGGAGGTCAAGGACACCATAATATCGCAGTACGGCAAATATCTTCGCGGCCTCATCAACGAGCGCGGCGAGATCACCAACCTCACCGCCGCCTACAACCGCCTCGCGGCGGCAGCGCGTATCGCCGCGAAAGAGCGGGCCATACAGGGCGCGAAAGACGCCGCGCAGGAAACCTTCGACGACGCTTTCAGCGGCCTTGCGAAGAAGTTGCAGGAGCAGCTTGTGGCCTACGGCAAGTCGTACAAGGACGCGGTACGCATCACAAACCGCGTCGTCATAGACTTGCAGACCACCGGCACAATAGGACAGGATATTGTCGGCGAACTGCAAGGCATCAAGGGAAGCCTTCAGGACAAATGGGGATGGACGGCGCACCCTGTCAATGTCGTTAACGAAATGATAGGCGCCCACGGCGAATACAACACCGCTATGGGCGAGATACGGCAGATAGAGCGCGACACCAATCCGCTCGCCGGATATTCGTCGGCGCAGCTTCAATCCCTCATAACGGATTTCGAGGGCAGAGAGTCGCAGGGGCAGGGAGGAACAATCATCGTCGGCATCAACGAGCCGAACCCCACCACGCGCCAACTCTCGGCCTCGGAACTGTCGCAGTTTCTCGACGAGGCGCGGGCCCGGCTGTCGCTGCTCGAATCCCCTTCGGAAGACCCGGTGCCCGGCAACCCGGATTTCTCCCTCGATGATTTCACTCCCTATGAATCGGAGAAAGACCGCAGGGCGCGTGAGGCGGAGGAACGCCGCAACGCTGTCAAGGCACGGCGCGAGTTCAAGGAAAGCCTCAACGACGCAAAGGGTGAATGGGAGGCCGGTGCCGCGCGGAATGTCAGCGACTACTCCGCAGGGCTTAAATCCTGGACGCAATTCCTTCTCGACAAGTACAACCTCGAAGTGAAATACTTCGACGACCGGCTGAAGATTTTCGAGGACAACAATCTTCAGGAGGACGAGGACTATCAGGAACTGCTGAAAAAGAAAGCGGAGTTACAGGCTGCATGGCTGGAGAAGAACGCCCGTATGTCGGTCGAGGAAAGCCGCCGCCGTCAGAAAGCCGAGGAGGTGCAGTTGCAGATGGACGCGGCCACGCCCGGCAACGCGCTCTACGGCAAGGAGGAAGCCTTGCAGCAGGGCCTTTTTGAGATTAAAATAAAATATCTCAAAGAAATGCGCGACGCCTACCGGCGCGACAGCGAGGAATACCACAACTATGTCGTGCAGATTGAACAGGCCGAGGACGCGGAGCGGCTGCGCCGTCAGCAGCTTTTGGCCGGACGCATCGCCGAGTGGCGCAAGCAGTATGAATACCGCGAAGCCGGGGAGCGTATGCGCCTGGAGGAAGACCTTTTGCTCGAAGCATACGACAAGGAACTTATCTCTTACGAGGATTTCCTTGCCGCGCAGCGCGACCTTCGCAAAAAATATGCCGACCAATATCTGCCGCAGTCCGCCAAGCCCTCGGAATCTTCGGGATCGCCGGAGCGCATGGCCGCCGCAAAGAGGCGTGAACTCGATATTGTGGCATCGCTCGAAGCGCAGGGAGTGATTACCCATGAACAGGCCGAGGCTGCCAAAGACCGCATCAACCGCGCCTACGAGAAGAAAGCCATCGAGGGAGTGCGTCGCCTCGGCTCGACGCAGACAAACCACCTCCTTGACATTTACGAGGCCTGGAAGAACTTTTTTGACTCCACCGAGGAAGACGGAGGCAACTGGGCGACGCGCCTTGCCGCGCTCGCATCCTCCGTGTTCGCCGTGATGACCGCCGGGATGCAGCAGTATTCGGAGTATGTAAGGGCGTGCGCCGACCTTGAAACGGCAAAGGCCGAGAAGAAGTACGACCGCGAAATTGAGCTTGCCGAGGGCAATTCCTACCGCGTCAAGAAAGCGGAGAAGCAGAAGGAAAAGGAGCTTGCCAAAATCAAGAAGGAGGCCAACCGCAAGATGTTCGTCATGCAGGTTATCCAGGCCGTGGCACAGACCGCCACAAACGCCCTCAACGCCTACGGCTCGGCTGCCGCCGTGCCTGTAATCGGCTACATACTCGCGCCCATCGCGGCGGCTATGGCCGTCGCCGCCGGTGCCATACAGATAGCCACCATCAAGAAGCAGCAACAGGCTTCGGAGGCGCAGGGCTATGCCGAGGGCGGTTTTACCCCTCCCGGACGCAAGGACAAGCCTGTCGGCGTGGTCCATGCCGGCGAATGGGTCGCCTCGCAGAAGCTCGTCAACAATCCGCAGACGCGCCCCTTGTTGGAAGCCCTCGACTACGCCCAACGCACAAACACCATCGGCTCACTTACAGCCGCCGACGTGTCGCGCTCCATCACAGCCCCGATGGTGCTTGCCTCGCAGCCACAGGCTGCCCCGGTTGTCAACGTCAACGTGCCGCCGCAAGCCGCCCCCGCTGCCGATGAACGGCTGTATGCCACTCTCGACCGCCTCGACGAAAGGCTAAACGAACCTTTTGTCACCGTGAACACCGTAACCGGCGATCACGGCATACAACGCGCCCAGGAGGAATACGACAGACTGATGCGCAACCGCTTACCCAAATCAAGGAAATAACCTCATAACCCTATAACTTTTGCGAAGCAAGTAACAATGGAAATCAAGATAAACGGACGCGAAGCCGTCCTCAAATCCGGTACATCTTTTGAATATGTCGCCGAAAACCGCCTCTTTTCGGGAAGCGACGGCTATACTTTGAGCATAACTTTTCCGCTCAAAGACTGCCCGGAGAACATAGCCATCTTCGGCAACATCAACCGCGCCGATGTCATTGCCCGAAAGGTTATCTACGAGTGCGAGATACGCCACGGCAAGTTTTTCAAGTTCGGCTCTATCACAGTCAACGAGATAAACGCCTCCGAGGTCAAATGCCAGTTTCTTGAAGGGCGCAGCGAGCAGAACTTCTCGCAGTCCTTCGACGATATTTATATAAATGAACTCGACCTCGGTTCCTGGCAGTCGGGCAAGCCCGCTCCGGCACAGGCGTGGTGGCCGGGCAACTCGTCGAGGCCGGAGGCTGTCGCCCTGCCGTGGGTAAACGACTATTCGGGCAATATCCAAAACCTCGCCGAGTATGTCGTGGACGATGCTTCGCAGCGCAAAGGGCACCACGAATGGCACCCGGACACATGGGGGCTGTCGTGGCAGCCTTACCTCATTACCATTGTGGCGCGTATCTGCGAGGCCGTGGGCTATTCGTGCGACCTCTCGGAGTGGGAGCGGTCGGAGGAACACCGCTACCTCCTTGTCTGCAACACGCTTCCGGCGGCATGGTACACGCCGCAGTACGCCCGTGCGCTGCCGCACTGGACTGTCGCGGAGTTTTTCGAGAAACTGGAGCTTTTTCTTAACGCCGAGTTTGAAATCAACCACCGCGCGAAGACCGTTGGCTTCGCCTTTACGCAGTCTGTCCTCAAAGCCTCCGGCACGGTGCAGTTGCGCGATGTCGTCGACGAGCACAGCACGGAGGTATCGGTCGAGGATGCCCGGTGCGAGTATCAGGAGGCCAAGAATCTTGTCTATAAGGAGTGCGACCACGCCGTATGGAAATATTACTCGTGCGACTGGTTCATCAAGGCGTGGAAAGACCGCGCTGTGGTATATAATACCATGTCGGAGTTGCTTGCGGCCAACCGTGGATGGCGCACGTGGGATGGGCAGCACCACCGCAACAGTCAGATAGACCGCTTGCTCTATGCCAAAGACGCGGACGCTTACTTTGTTATCCGCGCCGTCAGCCGAGCCGGTGAGGTTGTAGTGAGAGCCGGACGCATCTATATCATGTTCACCTATAAATGTGTGTTGCAGCCCGTGAATCTTTTCGGAGGCCGCATTGTCGATGACTCCGAGAACGCCGACCAGATCGAAATCGAGTTTGTTCCGGCGCGTATCGACTACACGGAGGAAAAATACGGCAAGGTGCTGTTCCTGTCATTCTCCGGCTACGACGAGGACAACGCCGAGGGAGAAGACGAGAGCAAATATCCCTTCATGCAGACCCACACCATACAGAGCCTCGAAGCAGGGGAGAAAGAGAAGAAAGCCGAATATTACGACCGCATCTATATCGGCTTTTGGGATGGCTCGCAAAATCATGGAGCAAAGCTCCCTTCGCCCTGGACGGAGGATATTCTTATCACCGACGACTGGAGCAACTTCAACTACCTACACTTCAATATGCGCCTCAACAACGGCGCGTTGAACTCCCGGCGCATCGTCCACCGCATCGACCCGAAGAAGAAAACGACCTTTAAGTTCATCGCCGACAATATCCCCGACGTCCGCGCCGTGTTCAACATCCACGGCAAGAACTATGTCTGCGAAAAAATAACCGCGACCTTCACCGAGCAGGGAATGTCGCAGTTACTCAAAGGCGTTTTCTACCCAATCGCCGAATAGAAGCCGCACTAAAAGCCTTTGCCTTTTGTGCGCTCGTAGACTACTTCGGTGCCCTTGTCGCAGTTTTGTATTCTGAACTGCACGGCGCATCCGGCGGCAATATCTTTCGGCAGCTTCGCGGCAAGTGCTTTAATCACTTCCTCCACGTTGTTAAATCCGATGTCGGTAAGTTCGGCCAACACAGCACCCTTGAAATAGGCCCTCGCGTAGACCATCATCTTTTTGGAGAGGCGGAACAATTTTTCCTCCGGCTCGTCTATATCCTTTGCACGTCCTTGCTTGCTCGGCTTGTCGGTGAAGAATACGAAGTCTATCACCTTTGCGTTGAGCCGCCATGCAGGGGAGTAATCTATCTTTACGTAGCCGCGTGTTACTTTCAGTCCGTGGCTGTGGTTCATGCCGAAAGCCACCTCATAGAAATTGGCGTCGCAGTCATTTTGCGCTATTGTGCCCCATGTATGGCGGAAAGTATAGACGCAATAGTATTCCTCTTTTCTCATCCCCATGTCAGCACATATCTTCTTTATACCGTTGTTTACGTTGGCCGAAAAGCTGTCAGAATCGCAGTAGCGGACGTGGAAATTGAAAAGATACTCGTCATCCTCCGGCGCGAGGTACTTTTCAAATACCGGGCGAATGAAAGGCTCGACGCGCATTTCAATATATGCCTCGTCGCGTCGGGCATTGCGCGTCTTGGCTCGCTTGTAGCCTATTACGCCATTATGGTAATTATCCTTGCGCATCTCGAACAGGTCGACGGTGTTTATACCACCGAGGCAAAGAACAAGCATCGCCACATCGCGCCCAAGTTCGGGAAGCGAGGACAGCATTTTTGTTTGTGGCAGAGGACGGTTGAAGAACTCCCGGCAAGCCTCCGCGCTGATGGCGCGCTGTACGCCGTTGTCAGACTTCGGTATTCGTACTTTCAGCCACGGATTAAACTTGATGCGTACGATGCCGCGCTCCTCATCGTTCAGCTCCAACAATGCCGCCTTGAATATCTGCCGGACGCATACGGGGTACATTTCTTTGGCGCGGTTTGTCATGGCGAGGCTTTCGATCCATCGCTTCAAAACCGCAGAACTTAAGTGTGAGAACATTACCCGGTTAGTGCCGATGTATCGTTCAAGGTGCTGCACGGCCAACTTGTAGTTTTTGGCGTTGCGTATCTGCCCTCGTTGTTCCATTCTGCGAATATGAAGCTGTGCATATTCGCTGAAACATTGCTCGCCATCGTCCAAAGTAAGGTACTCAATTAGCTCCTTCATTGTGAAAGCCGAAATATCCTTACGGTTGATTTTATCCGTGTAGCGGAGAATGAGATTAGAGCAAAACTCATTCACGACCGCATCTTTGATGTCGCCTTGCTTGGTTAATGACTTCGGGCCTATGATTTTGTCAGTCTTAATGTAACCCATTTTGCGGCGATGTACGATGCGGATATATACCGGGTACATCCCGTCCGCTCTCTGCTTTCTTACAACTGCTTTAAGATTTGCCATTTATGTTTGATTTTTTAGTGTATGCTTCGGTGTATGCTCGGTGTATGCGCCCTGTGTACGCGGTGTATGCACTGGTGTATGCAAATCTCGAAAACTTGGCAATTATAAGCGTTTCCAAGTGTACGTTCCGCCTAAGAACAGCATAGGCTGTAACCTCCTTTGTTTCGGAGTGTTACAGCCTATGAAGGTTATGTTGTCAGACTAAATCTTAGTCCTCTATCGCTGCCTGCGCCGCGGCCAAGCGGGCAATGGGCACGCGGAAAGGAGAACAGCTGACGTAGTTAAGACCTACGCTGTGACAGAACTTCACGGAGCTGGGTTCACCACCATGCTCGCCGCAAATTCCACATTTCAGGTCGTGACGAACGGAACGTCCCTTGTTTACGGCCATTTCTATGAGCTGTCCGACACCGTTCTGGTCAAGTACCTGGAACGGATCGACTTTCAGAATCTTCTTTTCGAGGTAAACGGGCAAGAAGCTGGCGATGTCATCACGCGAATAACCGAAAGTCATCTGCGTCAAGTCGTTCGTACCGAAGCTGAAGTACTCGGCACGGCTGGCAATCTTGTCGGCGGTCAAGGCTGCACGCGGGATTTCAATCATCGTACCTACCTTGAACGGTATTTCAATACCTTCTTCGGCGAAGAGGGCCGCGGCTTCGTCGCGGATTACCTTTTCCTGTGCTTCGAACTCATAAAGGATACCTGTGAGCGGCACCATGATTTCGGGGCGGGGGTCAAGACCTTCGCGTTTCAAATCAATGGCTGCACCCAAGATGGCGCGGGTCTGCATTTGTGTGATGCAGGGATAAGTATTACCCAAGCGGCAACCGCGGTGACCCAACATCGGGTTGTGTTCGCAGAGGCTTTCCACACGCTGACGGATGTACTCGACGGTAACGCCCATGGCTTCTGCCATTTCCTGCTGTCCCTTCAAATCGTGCGGAACGAATTCGTGGAGAGGCGGGTCAAGCAGACGAACGTTTACGGGATGACCGTCCATTGCGCGGAATATACCCTTGAAGTCTTCTTTCTGATAGGGCAACAGTTTAGCCAAAGCTTTTACACGTCCTTCCAGGTCTTCTGCAAGAATCATTTCGCGCATGGCTACAATCTTCTCGGCATCGAAGAACATGTGCTCGGTGCGGCAAAGACCGATACCGACTGCGCCGAACTTGCGGGCAACTTCGGCGTCGTGCGGCGTGTCTGCATTGGTGCGTACCTGCAACTTGGTGTATTTGGCGCACAAATCCATCAAGGCGGCGAAGTCACCGGACAATTCGGCGGCCTGAGTGCGGATTTCACCTTGATAAACGCGGCCGTTCGTACCGTTCAGCGAGATGTAGTCACCTTCTTTCAGCACGATACCGTCGATTTCGACAGTCTTGGCTTTATAGTCCACATTGATGGCGCCTGCACCGCTGACGCAGCACTTACCCATGCCGCGTGCCACAACGGCTGCATGGCTGGTCATACCGCCGCGGGCGGTCAGGATACCTTCGGCAACGGCCATACCGGCGAGGTCCTCGGGGCTGGTCTCGATACGGACCATCACAACCTTGTGTCCGTCGGCATGCCATTTGGCGGCATCTTCCGCAAAGAATACGATTTGTCCGCAGGCGGCACCCGGGCTGGCGGGCAATCCGCGTGTCAGTTCTTTGGCCTTGGCGATGGCTTCCTTGTTGAATACAGGGTGGAGCAGTTCGTCGAGTTTGGCGGGTTCGCAGCGGTTGATGGCTGTTTTCTCGTCAATCATGCCTTGGCGCAACAGGTCCATTGCAATCTTGACCATTGCGGCACCTGTACGTTTGCCGTTACGGGTCTGCAGGAACCACAGTTTGCCTTCCTGTACGGTGAATTCCATGTCCTGCATGTCGTGATAATGCTCTTCGAGCTTGGTCTGAAGGGCATCGAGCTGCTTGTAGATTTCGGGCATGGCCTCTTCCATGGAGGGGTAGTTGGCTTTGCGGTCTTCCTCGCTGATGCCCTGCAGTTCTGCCCAGCGGCGGCTGCCTTCAAGCGTAATCTGCTGAGGGGTGCGGATACCGGCTACCACGTCTTCGCCTTGTGCGTTCACCAGCCATTCGCCGTTGAAGATGTCCTCTCCGGTTGCTGCGTCACGGCTGAAGCATACGCCTGTTGCGCTGGTGTTGCCCATGTTTCCGAAGACCATTGCCATAACGGTCACGGCAGTTCCCCATTCGGCAGGGATACCTTCCATTTTACGATAGAGGATGGCACGTTCGTTCATCCAGCTGTCAAATACGGCACAGATGGCGCCCCACAGCTGCTCCATCGGGTCTGTCGGGAAATCTTTTCCGGTCTGCGATTTGATGGCTTCCTTGAAGAGTACGACGAGTTTTTTCAGGTCATCGACTTCCAGCTCGTTGTCCAACTTTACACCTTTTTCTTTCTTGACTTTCTCGATGATGGCTTCAAAGGGATCGACGTCTTCCTTGTTTACCGGCTTCATGCCAAGTACCACGTCGCCGTACATTTGTACGAAGCGGCGATAAGCATCATAGGCAAAACGGGGATTGTCGGTCTTCTTGGCCAATCCTTCCACGACGACATCGTTCAAGCCAAGGTTCAGGATTGTATCCATCATGCCGGGCATTGATGCGCGGGCACCGGAACGGACGGAGAGTAACAGGGGGTTGGTTGCATCGCCGAACTTGGAGTCCATCAAGGCTTCGACGCCGCGAAGGGCTTGCTCCACTTCGTTACGCAATACATCGACCACTTCCTGCTTACCTATCTTGTAATAGTCATTGCATGTGTCGGTTGTAATCGTGAAACCCGGGGGAACGGGTACTCCGATCAGGTTCATTTCAGCCAAGTTGGCGCCTTTTCCGCCCAACTCGTTACGCATGTCGGCCCGGCCTTCCGCCTTGCCGGCACCAAAAGTATAAACTCGCTTCTGGTTTACCATAGTATTTTTGATAATGTTTTGAATATGTACTATGCCGCGAATTTATAAAATTCTTTGATATCTGCAAAAGTTTTATTATTGTTTTTTCAGTTCGTTACAGAAGAGTTAAAAAAGTGTCCGGCCGCAGGGTGGCAGATGGCAATATACTGCCGGTTGTGCCGCCCTTCCGTCCGCGGTCGCATCGGGTCCCGCTAAGTGTGGTGGAAAGAGCGGTTTAGATGCACTCGTGCGGATGTGCCTTTTGCCGGATAAGGCGATGCGGCCGGTTCTGCCCTTGTCTTGTTCTTTTAGGTCGTTTTGATTTTAACACAATTTGCTTTTGGTGAAAAAATGTAGTATCTTTGTATCACAGCAGCAGGGAGGACGGTCGGAACCGTCCTTTTTTCGTATCAGAAGGCCGTTTCTTTGAAAAAATTATCCCTATGACAGGTTTTCTTAAGTGCCTTGTAGTTGTCATTACATGCCATGTAGGAAAATCTGCCCTTGCACGTAGGGAAAACTACATGGCATGTAGGCCGCGCCGGACCTTTCATAAAGTTAAAAATGTTAATGTTGAATGGAAGGAGTTGCCGGTTTTGCGCTGCCTTATTGTAGTGGTACTGCGTTGGGATGCGGGAGAATGGAATCGCGGTTGTGGTGAGGAATGATGCTGTGTGGATGTTGTTTCTTGTTTCGTGTGATTCAGCATGAAAGAGAATAAACCTTCTGATTTTATAAATGGATGTAACTGATTGATATATAGTTTGTATATGGGTGTGAAAAAGTACAAGCCGGACATTCCCTGATGCCCGGCTTGTATGACACGGTCTGTCGGCCGACCGGCCGCAGACCCATTTTCCCTTTATGGTTCGTCAGTGTTGTTACTTGATTTTCATCGAGGCTCTGACCAGGTAGAAAATCAGCAGCAGGTACATGGCGAGTGACAGCCACTGGCTCATGGGATTCTCCAACCAGGCTTTGTCGGCAAAGTTCAAACCGCCGAACTGCATGCCGGCGCTGACCACGCCCATCAGGGCGCCTCCTGCGATAAAGCCGGAGGCCAGCAGCGTGCCTTTCTCCATGCGTGCATTGTTGATGGAAGCATCCGTGGAGCGTGTGCTGACGTAATGGCTGACCAAACCGCCTACGATGAGCGGAAGGTTGAGTTGCAGGGGGATGAACATGCCCAGTGCGAACGCCAGGGCCGAAATGCCACACGCGTTGAGTGCGATGGCGATGACGGCGCCTATGCCGTAGAGCAACCACGGTGCGCCTTCGCCCGACATGAGCGGTTCTATGACCGCGGCCATGGCACGTGCCTGAGGGGCTGCCATGACATCGGCGTTGTCGGGAGTGAAGCCGTAGGCTTTGTTCAGTATCATGATGACTCCGCCGACGGTAGCTGCCGAAACGAGGATGCCGAGGAACTTGTACGTTTCCTGATACTTGGGCGTGCTTCCCAGCCAATATCCTATTTTCAGGTCGGTGATGAACGCTCCCGCAGAAGCCAGGGCCGTACATACAACACCGCCCATAATCAGCGCGGCCACCATTCCGCTGGTGCCTTTCAGTCCGACAAGAACCATGACGATGGACGAAAGAATCAGTGTCATCAGCGTCATGCCGCTTACCGGGTTGGAACCGACTATGGCGATGGCGTTGGCTGCGACCGTGGTGAAGAGAAAGGCGATGACGGCTACTATGATAATGCCCACAATCGTAAACAGCAGGTTTCCTCCCATCACGTCGAAGTAGAAGAATGCTGTGGTCAGGGCGATGGTCAGCAGCGAACCGCCGGCAATGATTTTCATGGACAGGTCCTTCTGAGTGCGTCGGGTTTCCGTCTCGACGGCACCGCCCTTGAATATCTTGCCTACAAGTCCGAAGGCGCTGCGGATGACTCCCCAACTCTTGATGACGCCGATGACGCCTGCCGTGGCAATGCCGCCGATACCTATACTCTTGGCATACGCGAATATCTGTTCGGGGCTGGCGGCCGCGGCAGTGATTTGTCCGTCTGCCGTCACGGGGACATTAGGGAAGAGGAGCGACATGCCGGGAACGATTATCCACCAGATGACAGCCGAACCGGCGCAGATGATGGTCGCGTATTTCAGTCCGACGATGTATCCCATGCCCAGCAGGGCCGCACTCGTGTTGATGCTCAGCAGGAATTTGCCTTTCTCGGCTATGGTCGTGCCCAATTCGCAGGCGCGGCTGGTGAAGTTCTCGCCCCATGCGCCGAATGTTGCCACGGCAAAGTCGAACAGTCCGCCAATCAGACCGGCCACCAACAAGGGCTTGGCCTGGCTGCCGCCGCGTTCGCCCGACATGAGCACCTGTGTCGATGCCGTTGCTTCGGGGAAGGGATATTTGCCGTGCATGTCCTTCACGAAATATTTGCGGAAAGGAATGAGGAAGAGGATGCCCAGAACGCCGCCCAGCAGTGATGACATGAACACCTGCATGAAGTTGATGGAAATGTCCGGATACTTGGATTGCAGGATGTACAGTGCCGGCAATGTGAAGATGGCGCCGGCCACAATCATGCCCGAGCAGGCGCCGATGCTCTGTATGATGACATTCTCGCCGAGCGGGTCTTTCCGGTGTACGGCGCCGCTGACGCCCACGGCAATGATGGTAATGGGAATGGCGGCCTCGAATACCTGGCCTACTTTCAGACCGAGATAGGCCGTTGCCGCAGAAAAAATCACGGCCATGAGGATACCCCATGTCACAGACCATGGGGTGACCTCGCGGTACTGCCTTGTCGGCTTCATCAGAGGTTCGTACTCTTCGCCTTCGCGCAGTTCGCGAAAGGCATTTTCTGGAAGATTGGTTTCTTTCATTTACTTGTGTATTTGTGTTTGAATGTTTTGTCTTGTGCGACAGCTTTCTTGGGAGGAGAAGACCGCGATGTACGGTGACGGAGCAGGGGGATGGCGCTTTGCTTCCGCTCAGTCCATGCGGTCACGATAGTCCTCATATCCGTATTCGCGCAGCACCTGTGTGCTTCCGTCCGTCCTGCGCAATACGAGGGCCGGGTGGTGGATACCGTTGAACATGGTCGTTTTTACCGTGGTGTAGTGAATCATGTCTTCGAATATGACAAAATCGCCTACGGCGAGAGGGGCGTTGAAGCGCCAGTAGCCCATGTAGTCGCCGGACAGGCAGGAATTGCCGCCAAGCCGGTATACGCATGGCTCTGTCTCGTGTCCTGCCGCTTTTCCTTCATCCAGCGTCTCGGCATCGCGCACGGCGGGATGATAGGGCATTTCCAGACAATCGGGCATGTGGCACGTAAAGCTGACGTTCAATATGGCTGTTTTGATTCCGTTGTTTTCCACGATGTCCGTCACTTGCGATACGAGCGGGCCGGTCTGCCATGCGAAGGCTGAGCCGGGTTCCAGTATAATCTGCAGGTGGGGGTACTTCTGCCGGAAGGCACATAGCAGACCGACAAGATGCTCTGTGTCGTAACCTGCGCGCGTCACCAGATGACCTCCGCCCAGGTTCAGCCATTTCAGTCCGGGCAGCCAATGGCCGAATTTGCTTTCAATGCACTGTAAGGTGCGCTCCAGTGCAAAACTGTCGCTCTCGCAATGGCAATGGCAGTGGAAACCTTCTATTCCTTCAGGCAATTGGCTGGGCATGTCGGCGGCCAGGATGCCGAAGCGCGAGCCCGGTGCGCAGGGGTTATAGATTTCGGTTTCTATCTCGCTGTGCTCGGGGTTGATTCTGAGGCCGCACGAGACGCCGGCTGCCGTGGCACGCGGTGCGAAACGCGCGGCCTGGGTGAGTGAGTTGAAAGTGATATGGTCTGAGCAGCGTACAATCTCATCGAATGTGTTGTCTTCGTAAGCAGGAGAATAGGTGTGGGCTTTCGAACCGAACTCCTCGAAAGCCAGACGTGCTTCGTAGGGAGAGGAGGCTGTGGTGTGTGCTATATATTCACGAAAGATGGGAAAGGTCTTCCAAAGGGCGAAAGCCTTGAAAGCAAGTATGAACTCCACTCCGGCGCGGTCGGCTATGCTTTGTATGGTGGTGAGGTTGCGGCGAAGCTTTTCTTCTTCTATTATATAATAAGGAGTGGATAGTTGTGTGACGGGAGTGTCCATTGTGTCTGTTCTCGCAAAGGATAAGCGGCAGTCGGGTTGCTTTGTTCCCCGTGGAATGCGGGGCGGATGCCCCTGTCGTTTGGGGACATGGTCTGCCGGATTTTTTGTTTTCGGTTTTAAGTCCGTCTGGCATCGGGGCGTGACGGACCTGGTGGAAAAAAAGAAAATGTTGCCGATGGCGGGCGGGAAGCAGTCGGCGGCTGCCGTCCGGGAACGGCTTTTTCTGAATAAGAACCGAAAGCCCGGATTTCCTTTCAATACAATGATAGGTGCAGGCTTTCGGTTCTTATGTTGTGTAAGACGGTTGAATGCGCCTCAATGATTACATGATGCCTTTCTCACGCAGAACCTTCTGCCAGTTCCATGCAGAGGAAAGTGCCTCTTCGAGGGTATGTACGGCTTTCCAGCCCAGGACCTTGTTGGCCTTGTCCACATTGCCCCATACCTTTTCGATGTCTCCCGGGCGACGGGCCACAACCTTGTAGTTGAGTTTCACGCCGGTGCATTTCTCAAAGGTGTTGATGAGTTCGAATACGCTCACGCCGTTGCCTGTACCCACATTGAATATTTCTACGGGGTCAGTGTTCTTGCCCTCGAGAATGCGTGCCATGGCTGCCACATGGGCCTTGGCCAGGTCGAGCACGTAGATGAAGTCGCGGATGCAGGAGCCGTCGGGCGTGTCATAGTCGTCTCCGAATACGCTCAGGCATTCGCGGATGCCGATGGCCGTCTGCGTGAGGTAGGGGATGAGGTTGGCGGGTACGCCGTTGGGCATTTCGCCGATGATGCCGCTGGGATGCGAACCGATGGGGTTGAAGTAGCGCAACAGGATGGCGGAGATGGGGGCGCCGCTCTTCACGTAGTCCTGTACAATCTCTTCATTGATTTGCTTGGTGTTGCCGTAAGGACTTTCAGCCTTCTTGATGGGAGCTTCTTCCGTTACGGGCAGGTTTTCCGGGTCGGGCTGACCGTAAACCGTGCAGCTGCTGGAGAAGATGATGCCCTTTACATTGTATTTCGGCATGAGCTTCAACAGGTTGATAAGGCTGACGAGGTTGTTTTCGTAGTACATCAAAGGTTTCTTGACGCTTTCGCCAACAGCCTTTGAAGCGGCAAAGTGGATGATTCCGCTGATGCCGGGATACTTTTGGAATACGCCCTCCAGCTTGGGCAGGTCGCAGCAGTCCACTTTCTCGAATGCGGGACGGATGCCCGTAATCTTTTCGATGCCGTCTACGACGTCGGCTTTGGAATTGCTGAGATTGTCGATGATAACTACATCATAGCCTGCATTTTGCAGCTCTACAGTCGTGTGCGAACCGATGAAGCCGGTTCCGCCGGTAACCAAGATTGTTTTTTTCATGGTGTTAATATTTGAACGTCTAACTTATATGTTTGCAAAAATAGCAATTATTTTATTTGTATGGCGGTTGTCCATTCTTTTTGTTCTCAAAAAAATAAATTCGATTGCTTTTCTATGGGTAATTCCGGGTATAAGTCTGCTTCTCTTCGCATTATCCGGTTGGTATTGCTATCTCTTTTGGTTTGTCGTGGACGAAGAAAAGGCTGCCCCGATTTTTGTCTTGTCCAAAATCGGGGCAGCCTTGTGCAAAACCGGAGTACTTCTTTTATGATGGTCTCCCGTTACAATTCGCTCTCTTTCAGTCGTTCGGCATTCTCGGCCACGGTGAGGCGGTCTATACATTCCTGGATGTCGCCGTCCATGAAAGCTGCAAGGTTGTAGATGGTATAACCGATGCGATGGTCCGTAATGCGTCCTTGCGGGAAATTATAGGTGCGGATTTTGGCGGAGCGGTCGCCGGTCGATACCAGCGTTTTGCGCCGTGAGGCAATGTCGTCGGCATACTTCTGGTGTTCGCGGTCATAGATGAATGTACGCAGACGGGCCAAGGCGCGTTCCTTGTTCTTGGGCTGGTCGCGGGTCTCGGTACATTCTATCAGGATTTCCTCTTCTTCGCCCGTATTCGGATTTTTCCACGGGTAACGGAGGCGTACACCGCTTTCCACCTTATTCACATTTTGCCCTCCGGCGCCGCTTGAACGAAAAGTGTCCCATTTGATGAGCCCTTCGTGAATTTCCACGTCGAAGGCTTCGGCTTCGGGCAGCACGGCAACCGTTGCTGCGGATGTATGCACACGCCCCTGTGTCTCTGTGGCCGGTACGCGCTGCACACGGTGCACGCCGCTTTCGTATTTTAGTGTGCCGTATACATCCGTTCCTGTCACCGAGCAGACAATTTCCTTGAAACCGCCGGCCGCACCTTCGCTCGCGCTCGATACCTCCAGCCGCCAGCCTTTTGTCTCGCAATATTTGGCATACATGCGGAATAGGTCGCCGGCAAAGAGTGCGGCTTCGTCTCCTCCTGTTCCGCCACGTATTTCGAGTATGGCGTTCTTGGCATCTTCCGGGTCTTTGGGTACGAGCATCAGCTTGATTTCCTCTTCAAGTTGAGGAATACGCCCTTCACACATGCTGATTTCCTCACGTGCCATCTCTTTCATCTCCGGGTCGCTTTCCGTTTGCAGGATGTACTTGCTTTCTTCAAGGTTTCCCAACAGATTGGCATAGTCACGCCGTGCGGTCATCAGGCTTTCCAAATCCTTGTATTCCTTGGTCAGCCGCACATAGCGCTGTTGGTCGGCAATGACTGCCGGGTCCGTTATGAGCGTGCTTATTTCTTCGAAGCGTGCCGTCAGGCCATCGAGTTTCTCAAGCAAGGTATTGTTCGTTTCAATCATGTGTGTGCTGTTTTCGCGTGCGAAAGGATGACCTGAATCCCTCAAATGCGTCAATCATCATTAATCTTTTTGTCTTACAAACTTGCGTAGCCAACTGAATCTTAGGGTGTATGCTTCGTATACGATACACATCCAGCCGAAGCAAGCGGAAACGCGAAGAATCTTACGCAATAGTGTATAACTGTCCCAGTTCTCAATGGTGACCGCTATGAAGAAACATCCCGCGAGGAAGCAGATAACGGCAAAGATCCGGGCAATGATGATACGTGTCATTATGCAATGGATTTATTGGTTAGTAGGTAAATTCTCCGAACTCGCTCTTGATGGTCAGTGAGCGGGGACCTTCTTCGATGCGGCCTACGATTTGTGCGTCAATGTTGAACGAACGGGAGAGATTTATGACCTTCTGCGCCTGTTCGGGAGCGACATAGACTTCAAGACGATGGCCCATATTGAATACTTTGTACATTTCGGCCCAATCGGTTCCGCTTTCTTCGGCTATGATGCGGAACAACGGCGGAACAGGGAACATGTTATCTTTCACTACACGGCAATTCTCGTTTACGAAGTGCAGTACCTTGGTCTGCGCTCCTCCCGTGCAATGCACCATTCCATGGATTTCGGGGCGCATTTCATCAAGCATTCTTTTCACTACCGGCGCATAGGTGCGAGTAGGACTGAGTACCAGTTTACCGGCACAGACGGGAGCATCCTCTACCTTATCGGTCAGGTGATACTTTCCGCTGTAAACCAATTCATTGGGAACGGCCTTGTCATAACTTTCAGGATACTTCTCGGCCAAATATTTGGCAAAGACATCATGGCGTGCCGAGGTAAGTCCGTTTGACCCCATGCCACCGTTATATTCGGTTTCGTAAGTCGCTTGTCCACTGCTTGAGAGACCTACGATGACGTCGCCCGGACGGATGTTGGCATTGTCTATCACATCGCTGCGCTTCATCCGGCAGGTCACGGTAGAGTCTACGATGATGGTACGTACCAAATCGCCGACATCAGCCGTCTCTCCGCCGGTGGCATAGATACCGATACCCATTTCGCGCATCTGTTGTAACAATTCGTCTGTTCCGTTTATGATGGCCGAGATGACTTCACCGGGTATGAGCATCTTGTTGCGGCCGATGGTGGAACTGACCAGAATATTGTCTACCGCACCCACACACAGAAGATCGTCTGTGTTCATGATGAGCGCGTCCTGCGCAATGCCTTTCCAGACGGACAGGTCGCCGGTTTCTTTCCAATACATGTAGGCCAGGCTTGATTTCGTGCCTGCACCGTCTGCGTGCATGATGTTGCAGTACTCAGGATCGCCTCCGAGGATGTCCGGTATTATTTTGCAGAAGGCTTGTGGGAAGATGCCTTTATCGATGTTTTTTATGGCATTGTGCACATCCTCTTTCATTGCACTCACGCCGCGCATCATGTATCGTTGCTTGTTGTCCATGTGTAAGGATTATTTAGTATGAGATATGAGCGGGATAAACCGTTCTGCTTACAAAGGTACGAAAAAACATTAGTATTAAAATCAAAACCTTGTATTATTAGGTGAGTTTATAGGTTGTGCCTAAATAAAAAATCGCCTGTGTCCGTTGTGGATGGCAGGCGATGGATGTATTGTGACTCCTATAGGATTCAAACCTATAACCTTCTGATCCGTAGTCAGATGCTCTATTCAGTTGAGCTAAGGAGCCAAAAAAATATGTGACTCCTATAGGATTCAAACCTATAACCTTCTGATCCGTAGTCAGATGCTCTATTCAGTTGAGCTAAGGAGCCAAATTTTTTTTGCGGTGCGTACGGGACTCGAACCCGTGACCCCATGCGTGACAGGCATGTATTCTAACCAACTGAACTAACGCACCATTTTTTTGTTTTTTAGAAATCTCTCTTGATTTCGGGTGCAAAGATAGTGATTAATTCTATAGTGACAAATATATTCGGCCGTTTTTTTGAGTATAATTATTGCAGTTTGATAAAGCATATTTCTTATCAGACTGATTTGCAGGTCAAAAGTATTTCACTTGAAAGAGTTAGGTTGTGTCAGGTATCTTTCTGAAAAAGGGAGAGAGGCGGAAGTCGGTCTTCATTCCCATCGCCATCAGTGCTTCCCGGGGTGGCTTTATCGGTTATGGGATGTGTCATTCTCTTGTTGTCCGTCTGTTTGATGGGACATACCGTAATTTTTATCAAGTTGTTTTCTTCAGTCATCGCGTTCTGTGCAAATCCTGCGTATGACCCGACAGGGATTTCCTACAGCCAATGACCCTGCCGGTATGTCCTTGTTTACTACGCTTCCCGCACCGATGACACAGTTGTTACCGATGGTTACTCCGGGCAGGACACAGACATGCGCACCTATCCATACGTTATCGCCGATGGTAATCGGCAGGGCATACTCCAGTCCTTGGTTTCTCTGTTCCACGTCAAAGGGATGTCCGGCTGTATATAAGCCGCAATTGGGAGCAATGAATACATTGTTGCCGAACTTTACCTTGGCTCCATCCAGTATAACGCAGTTTACATTTGCGTAGAAGTTATCGCCTATTTCAATATTATATCCGTAATCGCATTGGAAAGGTTGTTCTATCAGAAAATTGCGTCCTGTTTTTCCAAACAATCCGGCTATAATCTCTTCCCTGCGCTTGACTTCCGACGGCAACAGGTGGTTATATTCATGGCAGAGCAGTTTGCAAGCCTGTCTTTCGGCTATCAGCTCCGCATCGTTATTGGCATCGTATAATTTGCCTTGACGGCATTTTTCTTTCTCGCTTACCATAAAATAATCATTGATTTCCTGCAAAGGTAAGTATTTCTCGTCTGTGTGGTCTGCTGAGGAATGAAATAAAGCGTGCCGACTATCCGAAAATAGTCGGCACGCTATCAGTTGAAAGCGGCGATGCCGTTTGTCCGGTTTATTCTGCGCGGAGCGTGAAGCGCTTGAAAGCGGCAACCGTGCAGGCCTTGTCTGCCTGCTTCAGGTAGTCGGCAACCGAGAGCTTGCTATCCTGAATGAATTCCTGATTGAGCAGGCAGGCTTCTTTGTAGAATTTGTGCATACGGCCTGTTGCAATCTTCTCGATCATGTTTTCAGGTTTGCCTTCCTCGCGCGCCTTGTCGGCGGCAATCTGGAATTCCTGCTTCTTGATGTCTTCGGGTACGTCAGCCTCGCAGAGAGAAACGGGATTCATTGCGGCTACCTGCATGGCTACGGCGTGTCCGTAAGCGGGGTCTACCTCCATGTTGAGGGCTACCATCGTGCAGAGCATGTTTTTGCCCTGGTGATTGTAGCAGGAGATATGGTCGCTTTCGATAATCATATAGCCATCAAGTTCCATCTTCTCGCCGGTGATACCGCTACGGTCGGTGACCGCGTCGGCAACAGTTCCGTTGCCCATGGGGAGGGCTTTCACTTCGTCAAGGGTCTGGCATTTGTTGGCGACAGCTGCGTCAAGAATGGCCTGAGCCAATTTCACGAAGTCGGCATTCTTGGCTACGAAGTCGGTCTCGCACTTCAAGGCGATGATTGCGCCAAATCCGTTTTCGGCCTTGCAGAGAACTGCGCCTTCGGCTGCTTCGCGGTCGGAACGCTTGGCGGCTACGGCCTGGCCTTTCTTACGGATGATTTCGATGGCGGCTTCGATGTTGCCTTCTGCCTCGGCGAGCGCTTTCTTGCAATCGCCCAAACCGGCACCGGTCATGGTGCGCAGTTTCTTGATATCTTCTAATCCTACAGCCATTGTAGTATCTTCTTTAGTGTTGTGAATGTGAATTATTCGGCAGCTTCCTGGTTTTCTGCATTTTCGGTAGCGGGAGCTTCCTCACCTTTCTCTACGCGGGCCTTGGCCGTGCGTTTGCGGGGAGCTTTCTCTCCTTCGCCGGCGGCTTCAGTGTCCACTTTTTCAGCCTTGCGCTCTTCGAGACCTTCTGCAATGGCGGCACAACATGCGTCGAGAATAACCTCTACGCTCTTGTTGGCGTCATCATTGGCAGGGATGATATAGTCTACGCTGTTGGGGTCGGAGTTGGTATCGACGATGCCGAATACGGGGATGCCGAGACGCTGAGCTTCTTTTACGGCAATGTATTCCTTGCATACGTCCACCACGAAGAGGGCGGCCGGCAGCTTGTTCAGGTCGGAGATGGAACCGAGGTTCTTTTCCAACTTGGCGCGCTGGCGGGAAATCTGAAGGATTTCGCGTTTGGACAGATTGGAGAAAGTTCCGTCATTCATAAGTTTGTCGATGTTGGCCATTTTCTTGACAGCCTTACGAATGGTCGGGAAGTTGGTAAGCATACCGCCGGGCCAACGTTCGGAAACGTACGGCATATTTACGGAAGCAGCTTTTTCTGCGATGGCTTGTTTAGCCTGTTTCTTAGTAGCTACGAAAAGAATTTTACGACCGGACTTGGCTATTTGCTTCAGTGCTTCAGCGGCTTCGTCTATTTTAGCCACAGTCTTGTGAAGGTCTATGATGTGGATGCCGTTGCGCTCCATGAAGATGTAGGGAGCCATTGCAGGATTCCACTTGCGTTTGAGGTGGCCAAAGTGGCAGCCGGCCTCCAATAACGTTTCAAAATTCGTTCTTGACATTGTTTTTTTGTTTTTTGTTCGTTTACTTTCTTTTTAGTTGTGGGGAATGTCGTTGGCATTCCCTGGTTCAGTTCAACCAACCATCGGGTAGTTCTCCTCAAAGGGAAGTCCCGGTGATTTAGATGCTAAACGTATTCCAGCAGTAAAGGGCCGAATATTAACGTTTACTGAACTGGAAGCGACGACGTGCCTTGGGACGTCCCGGCTTTTTACGTTCAACCTCACGGGAGTCGCGGGTCATGAAGCCTTCGGCGCGGAGTGCCTTCTTGTCGTCGGCATTGATTTTGACGAGGGCGCGGGCAATGGCGAGGCGGAGGGCCTGGCTCTGTCCGGTGAAACCACCGCCAAAAAGGTTTACCTTGATGTCGTATTTCTCAGCCACGTCAAGGAGTGCGAGGGGCTGCTTTACGACATACTGCAGGATAGGAGAGGGGAAATATTCGGTCAAATCTCTTTTGTTGATGGTAATCTTACCGTTACCTTCGGTTACGTAGATACGCGCTACTGCGCTTTTACGACGACCTAATGCGTTAATCATTTCCATATCTGCTGGGATTATTTATACAAATTAATATCGATAGCCTTCGGAGACTGCGCTTCGTGCTTGTGCTCGCTACCGGCATAAACATACAGGTTGCCGAGAACTTTCGCGCCCAGGCGGTTCTTGGGGAGCATTCCCTTGACCACGCGACGGACGAGTTTGTCTGCGCCGTTGGGCTTGGCCATGATTTCGGCAGGCGTGTGCTCGCGCTGTCCGCCGGGATAGCCGGTGTAGGAATAATAAATGCGGTCCGTCCACTTTTTGCCGGTCAGTTTCACCTTGTCGGCGTTGATGATGATGACGTTGTCGCCGCAGTCCACGTGGGGGGTGAAGTTGGGTTTGTACTTACCGCGCAACAATTTGGCTACTCTCGTGCAAAGACGACCCAGAATCTGGTCAGTGGCGTCTACCACCACCCATTCTTTCTGTGCGGTCTCTTTGTTGGCAGAAATGGTCTTGTAACTTAAAGTGTCCACTCTTTTTGTTTTTTAATTGTGTGTAACTACTAATTTTGTTTTATCTCCCTGCGCGCTTACCTAACCGTCCCGTCCGGCCAATGGAAGAGACTATTAACGTGCAGTTTCGTAGGCTTTTTATGCCTGCTTGATAATAATCGGCGTGCAAAAGTACGAATAATTTGTGAAACAAAGAAGTATTTCTTCATTTTTCAGCTTCTTATTTTCAATGGATTTGTTTTCGGAGAAGGGGTGTCGGGAGAAGCGAAAACTACATGGCATGTAGAAAATACTATCCCTATCTTAGTTTTTCCTACATGCCATGTAGTTTTTCCTAAGATAGGGATAGTTTTCGGGGAAAATGATGTGCTTGTATCTGATTGGTATATAATGTATTACGAGAAGGCGCGTTTGGCTGGTTTTGTCCTTACTGCGTCAGCATGATTCCGGTGAATATCCGGCCGGAGTCAATGCCGAGACGGCGGGCCGAGAAGAATTGATGATATTCCGTATAAGTACAGATGCCGCAGACCTGTATGTTTGGCACTTCCAGTCCGCAACGTTCCAGTGTCAGGTAATTGGCTGCCCATAAGTCGATGTGCCATTTTTCCCCGTCTGCGGCCGGGTGTTTCCGGGCTATGTCCTGCATGGGGAATCCGGCTTGGCTGAATTGTGCGTACACTTCGTCTCCGACCTCAAAAGCGCTTTCGGAGATGCCCGGTCCTATGACGGCTGTCAATTTGTCGGGCTCTGTACCGTATTCATGTGTCATGGCATTGATGACCGATTCGGTAATCTTTGCGACCGTTCCGCGCCAACCGGCATGGATGGCAGCGATGGCTTGTCTGTCCTTATCGTAGAGTAGTATAGGTATGCAGTCGGCGGTGGATATGCCGATGCAGACGCCGGGCATGTTGGTCATAAGGGCGTCAATGCTGTCTAAAGCCTCGCTTTTTTCTGTGGCGTTTTTTTTGAAGAAGGCGGAGTTTATGCTTAAATGGCGGATACCGTGTGTTTGCCGTGGAAGAATGAGATGTTCGTCTGTGACAGATAGTTCGGCACATAGTAACGCTCTGTTCTTCTTTACGTTTTCCGGGTCGTCATTGCAGTAGTGTGTGATGTTGAGACTGTCATAGTTCCCCTTGCCACAGCCTCCGTGGCGTGTGGTACTGAATGCGCGGATGCCTGCCCCGAGGTTATATTCCAGCAGGCTCAAGGCAGAATCATTCATCTTCCTCCAATTCTTCCAGGTCAAACTCTTCCAACTCTTCTTCCTCTATATCCGCTTCGTCATCCTGCCAGTCTGCGAAATCGTCCGAAAGGATGTTTACGTCGCGGTCGCGGTGTATGATGCTTCCGCCTTCGGTGATGGCCTGCAGTTTGTTGCTTTCGCTGTTCAGTTCGGCCCAGAGCTTGTCTTTCAGCTGGTCGATACCTTTTCCGGTTACGGCAGAAATGAAGACAACGGGCAGGTCGTCGGGGAGTTCTTCGCGGAGCATTTCCATCAGCTCGTCGTCCAGCAGGTCGCATTTGGTGACGGCGAGGATGCGATGCTTGTCCAATATGCCGGGATTGAACTTCTGCAACTCTTCGAGCAATATCTCGTATTCTTTCTTGATGTGTTCGGTGTCGCCCGGGACCATGAACAGCAGGAGGGAGTTGCGCTCGATGTGGCGCAGGAAACGCAGGCCGAGGCCTTTTCCCTCGCTGGCGCCCTCGATGATGCCGGGTATGTCTGCCATGACGAAGGAGCGTCCGTCATGATAAGGCACTATGCCAAGACTGGGCTCCAGTGTGGTGAAAGGATAATTGGCTATTTTGGGACGGGCCGAGGATACTGCGGAGAGTAGTGTGGACTTTCCGGCGTTGGGAAAGCCTACCAGTCCGACGTCGGCAAGGAGTTTCAGTTCGAGAATGACCATCATTTCCTGCATCGGCTCACCCGGTTGCGCGTAGCGGGGAGTCTGGTTGGTGGATGTGCGGAACTGCCAGTTTCCCAATCCGCCCCGTCCGCCTTTGAGCAGCATTACGACCTCGCCGTCCTGTGTCACGTCGCAGATGTACTTGCCTGTTTCCGCATCATACACGACTGTGCCGAGCGGGACGTCAATGTATTTGTCCTCGCCGTCGGCCCCGTGCGAGCAACATTTTGAACCGTTTCCGCCATGTCCGGCAAAGACATGCCGTTCGTAGCGCAGGTGGAGCAGGGTCCAGTAGTTGTGATTGCCGCGCAGGTATATGTTTCCGCCTCTTCCGCCGTCGCCGCCGTCGGGGCCTCCGTTAGGCATGTATTTGGCTCTGTGAAGGTGCATGGAGCCGCGGCCGCCCTTTCCTGAGCGGCAGTAGATTTTTACATAGTCTACAAAGTTACTTTCGGCCATAAGATGGTAATGTTTTTATGAGGAATGAAAAGACGGTTCGTTGTGTGATAAAAAACTGCCGCAATCCGGGTTACGGTGTTTGCGGCAGGTGAATTTTTCTTGAAAAGGCATCAGCCGACGTTGTCGATAATGGCACAGAGTGCGGCGTTGATTTCTTCGAGCGAGCCATGTCCGATTACGGTGTTACGCTTGCCTTCCGCTTCATACCATCCTATGAGGGGAGCGGTCTGGGACTTATAGACGTCGAGGCGTTTCTTGATGGTCTCTTCGTTGTCATCGGCACGTCCCGAGGTCTTTCCACGGTTAATCAGACGCTCCATCAGCATGTGGTCGGGAACGTCAAGCTCAAGCATGACGGCAACTTCCGTTCCGCGTTCGGACAGCATCTTTTTCAACGCTTCGGCCTGGGGGATGGTACGGGGAAAGCCGTCGAAGATGACACCTTCGCAGGGGCATAGGGCATCGTACACGCTGGCCAGAATGTCAATCATCAGCGAGTCGGGGATGAGTTGCCCTTTGTCAATGAAGGATTTGGCGGTTTGTCCGAGCTCTGTTTCATTCTTGATTTCGTTTCGGAGGACGTCGCCTGTGGATATGTGCTTGAATCCGTATTTTTTTACCAATAAGTCGCTTTGCGTACCTTTACCGGAGCCGGGAGCCCCGAAGATGACTATGTTCTTCATGTTCTTTATATCGTTTGGTTTACTTGTCGTTTGGTATGTTACTGCATCAAAGGGGTGGGAAACCTGTCTTGACTCGCTTTCCCTCCAATAACGGAAACACTCATTAATATATAATAGGTGTCATGCCTTGATGTGCGGTGGTCTTATTTGACGATGGTGTAGATGTCGCGCAGGTTACGGCCCTCTCCGTCGTAGTCCAGACCATATCCCACTATGAAGTCGTTGGGAATCTCAAAGCAACAGTAGTCGATATGGAAGTCTGCCTTCAGATTTCCGGGCTTGACGAGTAGCGTGGCTATGCGGATTTCTGACGGATGCTTGGCGCCCAACGAAGAGAGTAGCTCTTTCATGGTCAGTCCCGAGTCGATAATGTCTTCTACGATAATGACAGGACGATTTTCTATATCTTCCTTGAGCCCTATGACTTCCTTGATGTTTCCTGTCGAGGATGTTCCTGAATAGGATGATACGCGTATGAAAGAAATCTCGCAGGGAATGTCAAGATTCCTCATCAAGTCTGCGGCGAATATGAACGAACCATTCAGCACTGCAATCAGCAAAGGTTTCTTTCCTTCGAAATCGTGGTTGATTTGCCGGGCGACGGCCTGGACTCTTTCTGATATTTGGCTTTCCGAAATGAATGTTTCGAATTGCTTGTCTTTTACTTGAACTTTTGACATGACGCTAATTTTTTGCAAAAGTAATAATTCTATTTGAAAAGTAAAGCATGGCTATGTCAAAAACTAAGTGCTGTGGAACTGTTCAAGCGATACAGATAGGGTGGAGCGGGTAATGAATGTGCGGAGATAGGATGGATGCCGGTATATGGCATGTGGTACAAAAACAGGAGCACCACATGAATGGTGCTCCTGTTTGAGGGTATTCCGAAACTACGGAAACGGGATTTAGTTGGGAATTGCGGGCGGGAAAGTGCCGGAATTGTATTCGTGACCGTTGATTTCGAAGATGTCCTTCGTGTAGGAAATCTCCTCGATCATGCCGTCAGGCATAGCCTTCAACTCTCCACTCGTTACCAAAGCGTCCATATCGGCCTTGAACTCGTCGTACATCTTCTTCGTAATGATGATCTGCTTGTTTCCATAGTCGCCGACGCGAAGTGCAACCTGACGGAGGAAGCCCCATTTCTCGTAATACGGGAAGAGGTTGTAGCCCAACAGGCGGGAAGTCTTGCGGATGAAGTTGAAGATGTAAGGCGTGCTGTTTTCCCAACGGCCGCAATGTTCTTCCGTGATATAGTTGTTGCCCGAACGGGGTGCCCAGCAGGAGTTGGGGAACTTCTCGTCGAGTACGGCGAGCTTACCGTTCTTGTTTTCGTTCTGGGCACTGGCCACCAGTTCGTACTTGTCGATGCCGCTCTTCTTCTCGACGGACGAACCGTTTACTTCGTCGGTCTGACGCAATGCCTCGTAGAGGTCGGGACCGAAGTCCTTCAGGCCCTTGGTATAGGTCGCGTAGTTGTAGAGCATGATGAACGGACAGAGAATCTCGCCTACGCCGGTTTCCGTGAGGCCTATACCTCTGAGAGGATCGTCCTTTACAGCGGGGGGCACGGAGTCTTCCATAGCCTCGCACATGGCATACAGTTCATCGGAATAAGCGTATAAGCTTCTGTTCTTATAAGCCTCGTCTCTTTGATAGTACGGCTTCTTGCTGTCACAGGTCGGAACGAACTGCTCGTCGCTTTCGATGAAGTGACGACGGGCGGCCGGCCAGTGGCCAATCTTATCAGATCTTGTGTAGCCCATTGCCATGATGTTGTAGTACGAGTTCATGTTGTTCGTAACCTCGCTCATACCTGCCCAGCAGAAGTAAGGCTGCATCTGGTGCTGGTGTCCCCATTCGTGGCTCAGACCCCAGATGGCGTCATCGTCGTTGTACATCAATGTACGGCAGTTCAGAACGCGCGACTCGCAGTCGTACTTGAACGATACTCCGTAGCCGCCCTGGAACATATAGTAGGTGTAGTTCACGTATGCCATGGTGCGGTTGGTCGGAACGCGGTTGTATTTTTCAAAACCGAGCAAACGGTGTTCCCACTGAATCAAAGAGTCGAGTACGTTCATGTACTGGCGGAAACCAAGGCTTCGGTTGTCGCTTGCCTTGCAGTAGTCCTTGAGACCCTGGGCCTGCCAAACGCTGTGTACTTTCTTTCCGTAAACGTCGATACATCTGTTGGTTGCGTTCTTGCAGATTTCCAGCATTTCCTCGTTGGTCTTTTCGGGAGAAAGGTATCCGTTGATTTCGCCATTGATGAAATGGACCTTTACGTTAGGATAACTTTCGGGATTTTCGTCTGCATAGTAGCAGATGTAGGCGAGTCCGTCGAAATCGTTCTGATAGTCGATGGTGTTGATGCCATTGTTGAGCGGGTAGCTGTAAGTGACCGGTCCGCCGCCTACAAGGTCGCCCTTGTCATTCCGTTCAATTTCTTTGCTGTACCATGCTACGACTTTCATTGTCAGTGTTACTCCGTCAGGAATGCCGCTTACGGCAACGGCATGTTTGCCTTTTGCGATGTTGATGCCCGTAACGCCCTGCATCTGGTCATAATATTTTCCGGGGGCGTTCCATTGGTCGGAGAGGGTTATGTAAGAGAGGAAGCAGGGGTATTCTGCAACGCGGTATTCGGTCTTGTAGGTGCCGGCAAGCATCTGTGTGGCCAGACCTTTGAAGAACGGATTGGTGATTTTGTCCACATCATCGGCCGTCACACCGGGTTTCAGGGCGCTGTAGATGTCATCGACGAAGATGTCGGCAGTGTTGTTGGATGCCGCGTTCTTGACGAAGAACTGCATTTCAGCACAGCTGGCAAAGTCTCCCTGACCGGTAAGCACCTTGAACTGGATGGAAGCAGGGTTGGCAAGCGTTCCGCCTTCCAGTTTGTCGAATTTCACGATAGACGCAGCACCGTTACCTTTCCAGTCATACTTGTTGTAGAGCGTATATTCGGTATCGCCCTGCTTCTTGTAATAGACTTCCACTTCACGGAAATTACCGTTGTTCGTGTCGTCCTGGCGGGGATGGTATACCAAGTAGTCAATCTTTTCTACATTCTTGAAGTTGTAGGTAAGTATGGCCGGGGTTTCGGGTGACACTACAAACTTGTTGGCGCCATATCTGGTATGATAGATGGTGCCGAGGTTGTTGTCCACTGTTTTCTTGATGTCGCAGCCGTCTGCGGGAGCGGTTCCGGTCTGCGAACTGGAGAACACCTGAATGTCGTTGGGCAGTTCCATTACGGATTCGTCCCTGCCCTGAGTGAGTACAAGTGTCTCGCTCACCTCGTTGCTTGCGTTGCTGAATGTGATGTTAGCGGTACGCGATGTAGGCAGTACGTTGCGGTCTACATGAACGTAGATGGTACCGTCTGTACCCTTGATGATGGAAGTCCAGTCCTGGTCTGTGCTGACTTCGAAAGGCACGGTGGCAGTCACATCATAGCACAGTGTACGCTCACGATAGCTGATGTTCTGCTGGTGAGGCACTATGATCATAGGGGTTGCGGCATCGGGCTGGACGGCCTGTCCGTTTGCGGGAACAGGACACAGCGTTGCCATTGCCGCAATACCTACAGACCATAAGAGTGAATGTATTTTTTTCATTTTTGTCTGATGTTAATTTGTTTCGCTGGTGTTTAGAGAATTACTTTCTTACCATTAACGATGTAGATGCCCTTGGACAGTTCCACGTTAATGCCTTCTGACTTGACAGTACCGTTCCAGGCACATTTACCTTCGATGGAGTAGATGTGAACGCCTACGGGTGAAGCACTGCTCATGTAGATGCTACCGTTGCCGGCACGTACTTCCAGTCCTCCGTTACCCTCTACGCTTTCGATATCGGTAGGAGTGAAGGCGTTGTCTGCTCCGACAGCAAAACTTTTGGTCATGATGGATATTGCGTATTGTCTTTGTGTCAGTACGCCGTAAACCCGTTTCTGAGGAGTGAAGAATGCAGTGACACCGCTTGAATAGGAGTAGTCCTTGCCTTGGCCTGCCGCCAGTTCGGTGGACTGTCCGTCATCGCCGACAGCATACCATTTGATTGTAGCCAAAGCTCCGTCGGCTCCGGCAGCGGTTGCTCTGTATGCAGCCAGGTCAAGGGCATATTCGGCCTCCTGTCTGTCATCGTAGCTCGGGCATACGGGAATGTAGGTCGAGTAATCGTCTGCAATGACAAAACAAGGCTTGTGGAAAATGTCGAGAGAATCCTGAGGCAGGAAATTGAAGTGCTTGGGCTTGTTCTTTGCTGCGGGCAGCGCATTGAATGAAAGCATGTTGTTGCGGACATCATAAACGCTCAGCGAAGAGGTGGCCGGCATGGTCAATACTTTCATGTTGTTGTTCTGGCAGGTCAGGTCCTGCAGACCGGCATAATTGGCAAGGCTCAGACTATCAATCCGGTTGTTGTCGATTGTGAGCTGCAGAAGGTTGCTGGTAGGCAGTTTCAGGCTGAAACGTTCGTTGCCGCTGCGTTTCACCGTAATCTGGTTGTCGTTCAGCATCAGGCTGGACATGTTTGTGCAGCTGGTGAGATTCGCTTCTGTCAGTTTGTTGTGGCTGCTCTTCAGTACGGCGAGGTTCGGCGTATATCTGAGGTCTAAGTCAGAGAACTTGTTGTTGCTGATGTTTAACACAGATATAGCAGTGTGCGGTACGCTTCTTGTTCCTATCAGGAACTTGCCGTTTGAGCCCGAAAGCCGGTTGTTGGCCACGTTGAAGTATTCAATGTTGGGCAGGTCGTCTCCGGGTTTTGTTGCGGTAGTGTAAACAATTTCCGTCAGCTCATTGTTCGAGCAGTTCAAGTCGGTCAGTTTGGTCATGCCCTTCAGGTCGAGCTTCGTAAGCTTGTTGTTCTGGCAATACACTGAACGCATGGTGCGTGCCTGTGTGAGGTCCAGTTCGGTCAGACCGCAGTCGGAGCATTGCAACAGGTCCCAAGTCTCGTCGCCCGAGAGGCTGATGGTCTTTCCTTTCACCTGTCCGGTGATGGAATAAGGTTTTGAGTCATTGTTCTTGTAGACTTGCGGGTTGTTGTCTCCCCAATCTACGGTTACGCCGTTATAGGTGTGGTTCACCAACAGCGTGATTTCCGATCCTACGGCTTTGTCCGTAGTCATCGTGACCACTACGTCCTGAGCCATTACGGACGTGGAAGCAAACAGTGCTCCAGTCAATAACGCTAAGGAAAGAGAGTTTTTTTTCTTCATACTAAAAGATTTGATTATTGGTTGGATTTGTTTCTTATATAGTCTTTTGACAGACGTAACAATTGCCTGTCAATGCGTTGGTTTCAGATGGTTTCTCGTTAGGCGCTTGTGTGTAAGGTGTTTTTCCTAGTTTTGTTGTAGTAATCCGCAAGGATATGCGGACACTTTAGCGCTACAAATTTGGGAAAAAAATATAATACTGCAAACCGTTTGATGCTTTTTTTACTTGGATTTAAGGTTTATTTTTGATTGTGGAAGGTGTTTGAAAATCACGAGGTGGAGCATGTGTCGGACCGGACTGCGGCCGAGACAATCCGGTTGTCGGGATCGAATGCCGGAGAATGGGGTTGTCAGGTGTGTGCATGAGGTTATTTTGTGAGACCGGAATGTACCTGTTTTTTTGCCTCTTGCGATTTTAACACTTCTTGCTTTTGGACGAAAAATGTTGTATCTTTGCGGTACGGAAGTGCGGAGGACGGCGAAAGCTGTCCTTTTTTTGTGCAAAAAGTCCCTTTTCCGGGAGGAACTATCCCTATGACGGGATTCAGCAGATGGCTTGTAGGAAAAAGTACATGGCATGTAGTGTTTACCGGCCCGGTATGTATGGAAAACTACAAGGCATGTACGCTTCGCCGATTGTGCACGAAAGTTAAAAATGTTAATGTCATTCTTGCTGTTTGCAGACTTTTACTGTATGGTTTGTCTGTTTCGGACGTTGCTGTAAATGATGCCGATGTTCCGGTATGAAGTGTGAGGTGAAAACAGCCGGAATGTGAAATCGCTTTCATGCTTTCTGCTTGTAGATTTTGAATAGATAATGAAGCCTTATAAGTTGATAAATAATATTTTGTATGCTCGATTATATGTGCTTGTTACGGCTTGGCAGACCATTGTCCTGTTTTTTTGCTTCCGGCCGGTGTATGCCTTTTCGGATTTGCCTGTCATGAAGCCTTTTGCCGGAATAAACGGAGAGGACTTTCCGTCCTGATGGAAAGTCCTCTCCGTTGCGATGTCGTTGTCGGTCCGTATTGTTTTTTAATACGCGAATAACGGATATTTGCTCATTGTCTCGTTCACGCGCTTCCGCATGGCGGTGATGACGGCCTCGTCTTCGGGCGCATTAAGGACGGTTTCAATCATCTCTGCGATTTCGACCATGAGGTCTTCCTTTGCGCCGCGGGTGGTGATGGCAGGTGTGCCGAGACGTATGCCCGATGTCTGGAATGCAGAACGGTGGTCAAACGGCACCATGTTCTTGTTTACCGTGATGTCGGCGGCCACAAGCGCGTTTTCGGCCACCTTTCCGGTGAGGTCGGGATACTTGGAACGCAGGTCTACCAGCATGGAGTGGTTGTCGGTGCCGCCGCTGACAATGGTGAAACCTCTTTTCTGCAGTTCTTCGGCCAGGCATTGTGCGTTCTTCTTCACTTGCAGGGCGTATTCTTTGAATTCCGGTTGCAGCGCTTCGCCGAAAGCGACGGCTTTGGCGGCGATGACGTGCTCGAGCGGGCCGCCCTGTGTGCCGGGGAATACGGCGCTGTTTATCAACTGGCTCATCAGTTTGGTTTCTCCTTTGGGCGTTTTGAGCCCCCACGGGTTTTCAAAGTCCTTTCCCATGAGAATGATGCCGCCGCGCGGTCCTCGCAACGTCTTGTGCGTGGTCGAGGTGACGATGTGGGCATATTTCACGGGGTTGTCCAGCAGGCCGGCAGCGATAAGTCCGGCCGGGTGGGCCATGTCTATCATGAGGAGTGCGCCTACCTTGTCGGCAATGGCGCGCATCCGTGCATAATCCCATTCGCGGCTGTATGCGGAGCCGCCTCCGATGATGAGTTTCGGTTTGTGTTGCAGGGCCAGGGCTTCCATCTCGTCGTAATCGATGCGTCCTGTCTCTTTCTTCAGATTATAGCCTATCGGGTTATAGAGAATGCCCGACGTGTTCACTTTCGAACCATGCGAGAGATGTCCGCCGTGGTCGAGGTTCAGTCCGAGAAACGTATCGCCGGGTTTCAGTACGGCCAGGAATACGGCTGCGTTGGCCTGTGCGCCCGAGTGCGGTTGCACGTTGGCGTATTCCGCTCCGAAGAGTTTCTTTATCCGTTCTATGGCCAAGGTCTCCGTCTGGTCCACTATGCCGCATCCGCCGTAGTAGCGTTTCCCGGGATATCCCTCAGCGTATTTGTTGGTCAGGCATGAGCCCATGGCCTGCATGACTTGTTCGCTCACGAAGTTCTCCGAAGCGATGAGTTCGATACCGCGAAGCTGGCGTTGGTGCTCGGCTTCTATGAGATTGAAGATTTCTGTGTCCTTTTTCATGGTCTTGATTGGGATGGGGATGGATAAATGGTGTCAGTCTATGAGTTTCACGTGTTCGATGGACTGTTCTTTTTCGCAGTAGCGGCATTGTATGATGCCCCTGTCGCGGTCTGATACATGGAAGAATGTGTCCATCGGCTCGTTGTTGGTGATACATTTCGGATTGCCGCACTTCACGATGCCGCGCAGGTCCTCGGGAAGCGTTACCTTTTTCTTTTCAACGACTTCGTAATCCTTGATGATGCAGAGCGATACGTTGGGGGCGACTACGGATAACTGGTTCAACTCGGCATCCGAGAAGTACTTGTCGGACACTTTGATAATGCTCTTGTGTCCCATCTTCTTGCTGCTCAGGTTGTAGCCCACCATGATGGAGGCGCCCCTTATGTCTTCGAGATGCAGCAGCCTGACCACCTCAAAAAGTTTCGAACTGGGTATGTGGTCTATGACGGTGCCGTTTTCTATCGCGGCCACCATGAGTTCTTCTCTTTTCATGTTTAATCGTGGATGATGGTTGGGTCGTTGGTTATCTGCTCGGGTGTGAAGCCCAGTACGTCGCAAATGATGGCCTGGCGGGCATACAGTCCGTTGCGGGCCTGCTCGAAGTAGTAGGCATGGGGGTCATTGTCCACGTCGTAGGCAATCTCGTTCACGCGGGGTAGCGGATGCAGGATGCGCATGTTGGGCTTTGCTTTTTTCAGCATGGAGGCCTTTAATATATATATGTCTTTCACGCGCTCGTACTCCATCAGGTCGGTGAAACGTTCGCGCTGTACGCGCGTCATGTAAAGGATGTCGGCGCCGGCGATGCAGTTCTCGTCGAATGTTTCCTGCTCCTCGTATTGTATGTTGTGCTCTTTGCAGTAAATTTTGTACTCTTCCGGCATGGCTAGTTCCTTGGGTGCTATGAAGTGGAAACGGGGATGGAAGTGCCGCATGGCCATGAGCAGCGAGTGTACGGTACGGCCGTATTTCAGGTCGCCGACCAAATAGATGTCCAGGTCTTCCAGCGTCCCCTGTGTCTTATATATGGAATACAGGTCGAGCATGGTCTGCGACGGATGCTGGTTGGCGCCGTCTCCGGCATTGACGATGGGGACGGGAGAAATCTCGCTCGCGTAACGGGCAGCCCCTTCGAGATAATGACGCATGACGATGACATCGGCATAGTTGCTGACCATCATTATTGTGTCTTTCAGTGTTTCGCCTTTTGTGGAGCTGGTCACTTTCGGGTCGGTGAATCCGATGACCTTTGCGCCCAGACGGTTGGCGGCTGTCTCGAAGGAGAGGCGTGTACGTGTGGAAGGTTCAAAGAAAAGGGTGGCGATGATTTTCCCCTCAAGCAACTTCCTGTTGGGAAATCTTTCAAAAGTCTCGGCCATCCCGATAAGGTGCATGATTTTGTCTTTTGAAAGATTGGCAATGGTGACTAAACTGCTTTTCATGTCTGTGATGACTATATGTCTTTGCGGCAAATTTAGAAAATAACTTTTGAAAAGCACAACGGTTCTCTCCTTTTTTCTTAGTCTTTCTTTACGTTATGTCCAATTTATGCAAAAAGAAGAGATTCCGCTTGGAACGTGTGATTTTATTGCTACCTTTGCGACAATTATTCCCTTAATCCTAAAATGAAGAAGAATGATGAAAGAATTGAAAGGAACAAAGACTGAGAAGAATTTGCAGACGGCTTTTGCCGGCGAGTCGCAGGCACATACCAAGTACCAGTATTATGCCTCCAAGGCGAAGAAGGATGGTTACGTGCAGATGGCAGCCATCTTCGAGGAGACGTCGCGCAACGAGAAGGAACATGCCAAAATCTGGTTCAAACTGCTGCATGGCGGCAGCGTTCCCGGCACGATGGACAATCTGGCCGATGCCGCAGCCGGCGAGAACTATGAGTGGACCGACATGTACGCCGGTTTTGCCAAGGAAGCCCGTGAAGAGGGCTTTGCCGACATTGCTGCAAAATTCGAGATGGTGGCCGCCATCGAGAAGGAGCACGAAGAGCGTTACCGTAAGCTCCTGAAGAATATCGAGGACAAGGTTGTGTTCAGCCGCGATGGCGATTGCGTGTGGCAGTGTGCCAATTGCGGTCACATCGTTGTGGGGAAAGCCGCTCCCGAGATATGCCCGGTCTGCGACCATCCGCAGAGCTACTTCCAGCTTCGTGCCGAGAATTATTAATCTGAAAGTCTGCTGGGATTTAAGACTTTCCAGCTACATTTTCCCGCCCCTTGCGCCGGTTGTCCGGTACGAGGGGCGGGATTTCTTTTTTAGTGGTGTGTCCTGCGCGGAATGGAATGTGCGCGGATGCAGCCTTCAGCCACGGTCTTTGGTGTTGCGGTCCACGTTCATTTGGTCCATGGCGGTCTGTACTTCACGCCGGGTGGGGTTGATGGCATCCGTGCTGATTTGTTGCATGGCGCGGCCTCTTTCTTTTCCGGACTGCATTCTTCCGGTTTCTCTCTCTGCATTGTTCATAAGTTCCATGTTTTTGGGTTCTACATAGGCGCCGGTAACCGGAGAAACGCTTCCCGTCAGTTCCGACAGCCAAGTGCGAAGATACAGAAAAAAACAATGTGAACGTTTAGCCTTTTGCCGGTTATAAGTTTCTTTCCGCTTTTTTCGTCTTCGTTTCGACAAGCATTCCGTTACCTTTGTATAGATGTGTGAAGATATGTATGACATTCCCTTTCCGCTTGGCTTTTTCCAAGTGTTCCGGCATTATCTTTCTTTGCTTGGGCGGACTGGGGCTGCAGGCTCAGGGATTCAGCAGTATGACCTTTGCGGTCCGGTTCTCCATGCCGGGCATAGTGCGTCCGACAGGCGCGCCGATGTATGTCGGGTCACATATCGTGAAACGCCGGCCGTCCACCGTTACATAGTCGCCCGTGATGCTGTCCGGAAAATGTACGGCTGTGGCCAGATGGCCGGGGTAATAGACGAGCAGGACATCGAGACGGAGCAGGTCACGTATGAGACGCGAGAAGAGTATGGAGCGGTCCTCGCAGTCGCAATAGGGATAATAAAGAGTTTCTTCGGCAAAGAAAGCGCGGTCGCCGCCCCAAACTTTGTCATCATACTCATATACGAAAGCTGTTTGCACGAAGTTGAGTAACCGTTCGGCAGCTTCCTTTGCCGTCAGTCCGGCAATGTTTTTCAGCAGTGCGGGATAGAGTGTCTGGCGTGCTTCCTCTTCGAGCGGTGTATTGGCATACGCTGCCCAACGTGTCATGCAATTGCCATCGGTCTCTGACGAAGGATAGGTTTCATAGAAACGTATGAGGTTCTCATTCGTCCTGACTGCTGCCCGGACCTCGGGATAACGTTGGGAATGTAGCTGCCGTTCATTCGTTTGTGTCCGTGCGAACCGGGGTTGTCGGGGCAGAAGCAGGGACAGAGGCTGTTCTTTCGGAAAAGTGGCGGAGCAAACGGACAGCCGCTGCGGGGAATGTCCGAAAGGATAGAACTTGTCGCTGCCTATGCTGAAGAATGGCCGGTCGTAGATGCTGTGTGCGCTGGCGTAGAGCAGGACAAGTCGCTCCGGAGTGCGTCCGAGCCGCATCTTGTAGCCGGATTGACAATAAATGAAAGCCATGAACAAGGTTGCTTCGTCTGTTTTCCCCAAGCAGGCCTGCGACATGGAGTCGAGCAGGTTCAGATAAGCCCAGTCGCAAAGTTGCATTTGTTTCCGTAGTTCCAGGCAATCGAGGACGGTGTTGTCGTAAGTTTTTTCTGACAGCCTGTTCCAGGCCGCCGAAAGCGCTTTCTCGTCGCATCCGGACAGTGAGAATTTCACCGAACTGTCGAACCGGACTTTGCATTCCGTTCCGAAAAATCGGAATGTGGCTTGTCGGGCAGTCGGTTGCGGCTGTTCTCTGACAGGGGCGACGGGGACGGGGTGGGGAAGTGGTGCGGGCGGCACAATGATATCCTCGATAGTTACGGGGTGCTCCTTTACGGGACGTGCTTTGTCCTTTTCAGGCATAGTTATGGGCGGTACTTTTTCGTCTTTGGGGCGGGGAATCGCCGGCGAGATGTTATATTCCTGCCATGCCTGCCGCATATACGTTGCATATTCCCGGTTTGCGCGCCGGCGGAAATCGGCATATTCGGTTCCGGCCTGCCGCCTGAACTCATCGTAGCGGCGGTGCAGTTCGTCTGTTTGTGCGAAAGAGAAAGTCGCGACAAGTGTGGAAAGAAAGATGAGGAATGTATTTTTCATGGTGTGCGATATGCTGTGTGATGGCGCTTGCCGAAGAATAAATAGGTTTGTCCGGAAATGGTGCAGGCCTGTTAAGGTTAGGACGGACCTGCTTTAAGTTGAAAGCAGATCCGTCCTTGTCCAATGCAGAAACGGGTCAGAATTTATAACCTACGGTGAAGTAGGCTGCCGCATTCTTTACGTCCGCATCATCGGGGGCGAACTTCAGCAGGCCCAGCTCATACTCCGCACCGAAAACGAAGCGGTGGTATTCGAAATCCACACCGAGGTCAAGACCGGCGTCGAAGCGTTTTCCGGCCTTGACATTCCCATCTTTACCATAATCATAGTCCTTAAAAATGTCTTCGTCCTAACTGTCACTTCCATAACTGCCTTCATAAGACCCTTTCATCCTTCCGGAAAGACCATAAGCAAAGTAAGGGCCGGCCTTGAGCGTGATGTTCCAACTACTGTTCAGGTTGATGCGGTATGCAGCCACGATGGGTATCTGAAGATAAAAGATGTCCAAAGTCTCTTTTATGCTTTCATAGTCGCTTCCGTAATCGCCGTAATTTATAGTGGAATTGTACTCTGCACCTTTCCAAGCCAGTTCCAGTGACGGCATGATGGACCAATTCTTGGAAATAGGTTTTTCGATGCCTACGCCCAATTTGCCTACGAGGTGGTTGCTCATGTCTTCCACGTCGCCATGGCAGGTTGCTGCGCCGATGCCGCCTTTTACGTTCCAAGTAATCTGTGCCTGTGCGGCTGTCGCGAGGAATGCGACACATACCAAAGTGATAATCTTTCTCATAATTGTAATGTTTTAGTTAATAAAAAGGGATTAAAAGTGTAAGTTTTTCCATTTTTCCTGCATACCGGCCGAAACGTTTACAGAAGGCGTCTGCAATTTGTCGTTTTCCAGCATGGAATTCTTCTTTACTGCGGCCGCAACCGTAGAGAAGAGTTCGCCGAAAGGCATTTTGCCTTTGCTTTCCTTCAGCTTGTCCAAAATGAAATAGGTGAACATGCCGTGATGCTTCTCCTGGTAGGCCAAAGCCGTCTCGTCGTCCGAAGCGGCAGTAAACACGACAAGGTTTCCGCTAAGGGTTTCCGCTTTCGGCTTGATGGCAATGCCGCGTGCCGCTACGAGAGCCTGTCCGCTTCCGCGTTTTACGCCGCTGAAACAGGCATCAAGGAGCACGGTGACGTTTTGTGTCCGCATCTTTCCGAGACGTCCGTACAATTCGCTGAGTTTGAAACACGTCGTGATGTCTTTCGGAAATCCGTCGGTGGGTATCAGATAAGCCGTTTTGTCCTTTTCGTCGGGCATTCCGTGCCCTGCGTAATAGAACAGCATTCTGGAATTACCTTCGGTCACGCCGGCAATGTTTTCCATCCAGTTGAGAGCCCGCTTGATGTCCGTGTACGATGCGTCGAGGAATACTTTTACTTGTTTTTCGGGTACGCCCAAGGTCTTGATGCAGTATTCCTTGAACACTTCGCCGTCGCGCCGGGCGTATTCCACCTCGGGTACATCCTCGTATTTCTCGTTTGCGATGATGACGCAATACAGGTCCTGGTTCTTGTGTGCCGTTACCGGGATGTCCATGTCCACGTCGGCCAGCAATATCTCCGTTTCGGGTGTTTCCTGAGGTACAGGTACCGGCTGCTGTTCCGGTTGTCTTCCGGCTTTTCTCGCCTGCTTTTCCGCCTCTTCCGCTTCCTTCTTTGCCTGTTTCTCCGCTTGTTTTTCCGCTTTCTGGGCATAAGCGGTGAGCAACTTGTTGGAAAATCTGCTTATGAGTCCGCCTTTCGACGTTTTTTTCTCCTCTTTCTTCTCTTTGTCCTCTTTTTTCTTCTCTTCCTTTTCGGCTTTTTCCTTGAGTCGCTTGTTCTCTTCCTGCATTATGGCCAGTTGTCGATCGCGTTTCTCCTGTTCCTTTTGCACTTCGGCACTCTGCCGCGCCTCTTCTTTCTCCTTTTGGGCTGCCAGTCTGCGTTCTGCCTCGGCCAGGTGATAATTGGTGTTGATTATCTCCCCGTCGCCGTTCGGGAATAGCTCGACTCCTGAACGTATGGACTGCTCGTTGAAGGACGAAGGCATGGTAAGTGTCATTTCCTTGTTGTCCCGAAAAGCGTTTTTGCCTATGTGGCGCAAGGAGGCCGGCAACGCTACTTTCTGTAACTTCCGGAATTCGTTGAAGCAGTATTTGTCCACGTCCTCAATGCCTTCTTCCAGCGTGAGGTTCACGGTGAGGTAATTGACACCGTTGAGGAAGGTGCTCACCTGCCGGACGGGGTATTCCATACCTTTATATATAACACTCGCAGGAATCGTCACATCAGTGGCTTTCGTGTTGAAAGCCGTGATGCAGACGCGGTTGTCATCGATTTTGCATTTGAAAGCTACACCTTTATATACATATTCGAAACGCTGTGCCTGTGCAAAAGCCGCCAAGGTGCACAGCATGATGATGAGAGCCGTTTTCTTCATTTTCGTTTTGTTATGGTCAGTGGTTTCAGAATGGTTTGCATGTTTTTGTCGTGCCTGCGGCATTTGGCCAGCCATTGCTGGAACGCCTCGGAGTCCAGTTGCCGCGGGAGCGTTTCGGCTATGGCGTTGTCCGCTGCCTTGGCAAACGGCTGCGGAGAGAATATCAGATAAATCCGGTTGTGCTCGTAAGGGCGTGAACATGTCATTGTATATTCGTCCACCTGGGCGCGTTCTTCACGGGGAGCCTCCTGTACGTTGAAGAACAGGTATCGCCGGTTCGCGTTGATTCTGTATATGCCGTCGGACTGGCCGCGATAGGGCAGCAGACAATATACCTGTCTTTCCGCATCCATGAGGTAGACGGCGAGATACCCGCTCACGGGCGAGACGAAAGACAGGTAGAGATCGTCGCCGTCGCGGAACTCGTCGCTTTCGAACTTGTCGTCCGTGCCGTTGCGGAGCATTTTGGCGCGGAGGTCTATCCGTGAGGATACAATCTCGCGGGCTTTTCCCTTGACGTGTACTTTCAGTACAATCATGCCGTTGTCAAATGAAATGTCGTATTGCGGTTCTCCGACGGTCTCTATCCATTCGCCCTTTACTTCACTGCTGCCGATGGAGAGGAAATCTATGTCAGACTTTCCTCCGTGGTTCTGTATGTCGGTCGTGTTCGTTTGCGTGATGATGGTGCCGAACGCCGTGGCCAGCGCCTGTATCTTGGCACGTTCGAGAGCCGTCCTGCGGGCTTCTTCGAGCGACATGTTTTCGGGAGCATGGTAGGTATATTCCGCTTCTACCGTCTTCATCTTCTGGCCGAAGGCGGAGCAGGCGGACAGGGCGAGCAGGAATGTGAATATCTGTCTGTTCATGCCGGCGTTTCTTACTTGCCGAAGATGTCGTCAAGCTGGTCCTGAAGGCCGTCGCCCTGTTTTTCCAGTTCCTCGCGCACTACGGATTTGGCTATTTCCCTGGCCTTGTCCATACTGTAATAGGTCTGGACGCGCACCTGTACGTTGCCGTTTGGCAGTTCGCGGTACATTTCGATGACTGAATTGGTTTGTCCGAGTTTCTTCGAGACGAACGATTTCGAAGACCGCAGCACCTTGATGACCGAAGCCGCATTGTCCGCGCTGATGTCCTTGTTGCTGCGATTGGTCTCGGCCAGCTCGGTAATGTCCGTCTCGATGGAACTGACAAGGTTCAGTCTGGCCAGTTCGAGCGCCTGCATTTTGCCTGCGTCATAGCTTTCGGCGGTAGAGGTTGCGTCTCCTTTCGCGTATTTCTGGGTTACGCCGTCCTCCTCGAAGGAGTTGTCAAGCAACTCGGCCCGTGCGAGTTGTTTCTCTATGCTCATGCCTCCCGGAGCGACTTTCCATCCTTCTTTGACAAGCTGCTTGGCCTGCTTGCGGGTGTCTTTGGAAACCTTGATTTCCTGCAGTTTCCTGTTCAGTCCCATCATTTCCGACCGTTGCTTGAACTGTTCTCTCGTAATCTGTGCCGGCATGGTCGTGAATGTTCCTGCCATTATGACGGCGATAATGAAATGTACTGTTTTCATGGTACACATGTGCTGGTCTGACCGCAGTTCCCGAACCGGACAGATTGTTGGATAAATTGTAGATGTCGGAACCTATATACAAAAAAGAGCGCGGGATCTGTACCTGTCACTTATCCCACGTTCTGGGCCTTCGCATTGCCTTCGCTCAAGGATAAGCAACGCAGAGCCCACGCCGATATGTAATATACCCTTGCCCGTGGCCGGGATACGACGACACGGACAGGGGGTAAAAAAACATACCCATGGACATCTACCGCTGCTTTATCGTGTGAGCTTTTTTGAAGTTGCGAAGTTCAGAACGTCACAGATAAAACGTCAAGTAAACGTCTTTTCCATAAATAGTACATTCCCGCTCCGTCCATCCTCCCCGTAAGGAGGACATCGGCGTGGGTCTGCGCTGCAAATGTATGAAAAAATATATAAAGAAAATATATAAACGGAGATTTTTTTCGGGCCGGATTTGTTTTGTGACGACCACGGAAAAACTACATGGCATGTACGACGAACTACATGCCATGTAGGAAAAACTAAGTGCCTTGTAGTTTTTCCTATCATAGGGATAGGAAATGCGTTTCCTATGTTGCTGTGTTTCAACATAGTTTTAGATGCTTTTCATCCGAAGCCTGTCCGGACTGTCCGCCGGTTGTTTTTTTATGGGCGATGGAATGGTGTCTGCCGGAACGGGACGTAGTGGAATTTAGTCACATGAAAGTCTTGTTTTCCCCGTTCCGGGTCTGTCTGTGCTTGAGGTGATGATAAAAAAACGGCCGCCGAAAATTCTCTTTCGGCGGCCTGTTCTGTACACTCTCAGGGGTTCGAACCCTGGACCCACTGATTAAGAGTCAGTTGCTCTACCAACTGAGCTAAGAGTGCAGGTTGCAAGACGAAAAATTCTTTCTTTTTTGTACACTCTCAGGGGTTCGAACCCTGGACCCACTGATTAAGAGTCAGTTGCTCTACCAACTGAGCTAAGAGTGCAGGTCTCTTTTTCGTTTTGCGAGTGCAAAGTTATAATTTTCTCTATTGACAGCCAAAATAATCTGAAGTTTTTTTCAATTCTTTTACGAAAGTCCTTTGCAAGGAAGGGGCAGGAGGCCGGTCTGCCGTCTCAGGAGCAGGAAGGAGGCATTGCCGGAGAGCCGGACGGAAGACAGGCGGTCGGTGCCGGAAACAAGACCGGCCGCATGGCCGTTGCAGGGGCCGTGCGACCGGTTTTGTCATTGTTGCGGGAAAGGTTGTCCTTCCGGTTCGGACAGGGAGGACCGCCGGGCAGGAATCAGCTGTTTTTCCGCTCGTGGAAGACGAGGGCGAAAAGCAGCAGAACGGCAAGGGCGTAGGCGGCGAAGATGTACCACACCGTAGGCCATTCGCCTGCCTGATAGAACTGCCCGCCGATTTCCTGGCTGTGCGTGAAGTGATTGACCACGGCTTGCGCGCCCAGTGTGCCGATGGTGGCGCCGAGGCCGTTGGTCATGATCATGAACAGGCCTTGTGCGCTGCTCCGTATCTCGGGTGTGGTGTTTTTATCGACGAACAGTGCGCCCGATATGTTGAAGAAGTCGAACGCGACACCATAGACAATCATCGAGAGGACGAAGAGCCATACGCCGTTGCCGGGGTTGCCCAGGCCGAACAGGCCGAAACGGAAGACCCAGGCCAGCATGGCTATCATCATGACGCGCTTGATGCCGAACCGCTTCATGAAAAACGGGATGAGCAGTATGCAGCAGGTTTCGCTGACCTGCGACAGGGAAATTAGGATGCCGGCGTGCTCCACACCGAAAGTATGCGCGTAGACCGGTTCGGCGGCGAAGCTGCCGATGAACGGGTTGGCGTAACCGTTGGTTATCTGCAAAGAGACGCCCAGCAGCATGGAGAAGATGAAGAAGATGGCCATGCGCCGTTGCCGGAACAGGTGGAATGCGTCCAGTCCGAGGGCTGCCGCCACGGACTTCTTCTCTCCCTTCGCGCTGACGGGGCAGTTCGGCAGTGTCTGTGCGTAGGCGGCGAGCACGAAGCTGAGTGCGGCCGAGACGAAGAACTGGTTCTGGTTGGTCATGTAGCCCATGATGTCCACGAACCACATCGTGCAGATGAATCCCACGGTGCCGAACACACGTATGGGCGGGAAGTCTTTCACCGTGTCAAGGCCTGCGCGCGACAGCCCGTTGAATGCCACCGAGTTGCTCAGCGCGAGGGTCGGCATGTAGAACGCTACGCTCAGCGTGTAGAGCGTGAAGAGGGTGCTCATGCTGACGTCGGGATAAGCCCGCATACCGTAAAGGGCGGCGGCGCTCATGAAGATACCGGCCAGCATGTGGCAGAGGGAGAGCAGACGCTGTGCCGGAATCCAGCGGTCGGCCACAATGCCCATCAGTCCGGGCATGAAGATGGAGACGATGCCCTGTACGGAATAGAACCAGCCTATGCTGGCGCCCAGTCCGATATTGCCGAGGTAGCGTCCCATAGACGTAAGGTACGCGCCCCATACGGCGAACTCCAGGAAGTTCATGGCAATAAGGCGCGATTTCAGCGAAGAGTTGTTCATGGTATTGTTATAAGTTTTGATTTTTGTATATCCGTTTCTTGTTTCATGGGGCTGGTTGCAGGGCCATGGCTTTCTCGACCGCCGCTTTCAATTGTTTGTACGACGCTTTCCCGGCAAAGGCGGCCCGTATCGTACCGGTTGCGTCCGTCACGTACAGTCGCGGAATCGTATGCCGGGCAAATTGGCCGTAGATTGCGCGGTCGGGCTGCGCGCTATAGGGCAGGGACAGGTTGTTCCGCTCCCAGTACGCGCTTACGCTCTCCTCGCTTTCCTCGCGGCCGATGCAGATGAACCGGACCTGCCGGCCCAGTTCGTCGAAAAGCCGTTGGACGGTCGGCAATTCCTTGCGGCAATCGCTGCATCCGGTGTTGAAGAAGACGATGACTGCCGGCTGTCCGTCCAGCATGACGGATGATATTTCCGTGCCGTCGGACAAGGTCACGACGAAGTCAGGCACAGGTTGCCCTATGCGTACGATGCCGCCGTCGTCGCTCTCCGCTTCTTCGGATATGCAAGAGGCCAAGGCGGGCAGAACAATGCTGAAAAGGCAGGCGAACCACCATAGTCTTCCGGTCAGGTGTATCATGTTGAATCGTTGTCGTGCGGACAAAGATACGGTAAATCGCAGGCACGTGCAAGCAAAAGCCGTGAATTTTGCTTGTTCCGCCGTTTGCTTTTGGGCGGATTGCCGGTGGTTCTTGTCGTCTGTGCGGAAGGGTGGAGCGGGAGCGTGCCCGGTTCCGTCCGGGAGTATTTGAGAAAAAATGACCGGCGGAATGTTACAAAAAACATACCTTTGCGTTATCCTTGTGAAGAAGGTTCGAAAAAACTGTTCCGCAAACAATGTGACGCATCCTTGCGGCAATGGTTTGAAAAGCCTTTTCCGTGGTTTCCGACATATAATATCCGCATACGAAGAACGCATGAAGACCGACCTGAGGCAGTCTGAAGAAAACCACCGGCAGTTAGAAGATGACTTGTCACCCGTCTTGTCCGCATTCAGACGGACAAGGTCGGCACTGCGGCGCATGGCCGGCGCCATGCTCGGCGATGAAGCTGAGGCTGACGATGCCTTGCAGGATGCGTTCTGCCGCTTGTGGCCGCGCCGTGAGGGCATACATACGGAAAGCGAGGCGGCCGCGCTCTTTACCACCACGGTACGCCGTCTGAGCATAGACGTGCTGCGCCGGCGGAAAGCCTCTCCGCTCGTCGGGTTGGAGGAAGAGCGCGTGGAGCTGTCCGACGATACCGCCGATGCCGCGGCCGAACGGGAAGAATGCTTCCGCCGGGTGTCGGCGCTTGTGGAGGAACGGTTGTCTCCGACGCAACGAGAGATTCTGCGTCGCAGGGAATATGCCGGAGAAGATATGGACAGTATCGCCGAAGACCTCGGTATGCAGCCCGCAGCCGTCAGGATGCAGTTGTCGAGAGCCAGAAAAACGATTAGAGAACTTTATAACAGACGATATCATGAGCAGCAGTAAGAACAGCCATGCCGTATGGGACGAACTTGTCCGCCGTTATTTCGAAGCGGAAACGACCGATGAGGAAGAGATGCGCCTGCGCCGTTTTCTTGTGTCGGAGGAGGGCAGAGACACCCGCTATGACGAGGTGCGTGCCGTGATGGGATTTCTCGCTTGCGGCAGGGCACAGGCCGCTGCCGGGGCATTCCGCGACAAGGCTGCCGCACATGAAGTGCCGTTCGTGCCTTGTCGCCATCGCCGTCCGTCCGTGTGGTTCAGGGCAGGTGCCGTGGCCGCGGTGCTGGCGCTTGTCGCACTGCCGGTGGCGTGGCGGCTGGCTGCTGCCGGACCTAATGTCTGTGTGGCCTATGTCGGCGGGCACGAGGTGACTGCGCCCGATGTGGTCATGGAACAGATGTTCCGCTCTTTTGAAGACGTGGAGCTGGCCGGCGGGGCTGCTTCTGTCGAGAACCAACTGAATGAAATGTTTGACACGCTTGAGGAATAGGAAGAAATGAAACGTAGAGTGATTTTGTTTTTGCTGTGGTGCTGTGTGCTGACACCGTTGTCGGCCCAGGACGGTCTGCAGGTAGCCGCTCTTTTCGACGGCCGTTACCGCAAATGTCCCGATGTCATCGAGGTGATGTTGCAGGGAAAGAAAGTGAAACCTTACGGTCTGACGTTGTTTCGCAGTCTGACGTTGCCGGCCCATACGGCAGACGTTTCCTATGTGGAATCCCTGGTCAAGTCCGACGGGGCACGGGCCGGGGACAAGGAGGTCGGGATGAAGGGCCGGCGGCTCTATTACGGCTTCTACGGGCTTCCGTCCCGGAATAACCTGAACCGTTATATCTTTTACCGCAACAATAGTTTGCAGGCGGGCAAGAAACCGGTGCTGACCATTATATATATGGAGGGAACGGCCACCATTGCCGAACTGAAAGCCCGTTTCGGAAAATGATGTCCGCGGAAGGCGGTGCTGTGTCCCTGTCGGGAGCAACGATTACAAACACAATAAAATATATGAGGATATGAAAAAGTTTTTTACTTTATTGGTTGTCCTTTCCATGACATCGGTCGCGTGGGCCGACGAGGCGGGCGACACCATCGTGAACGTACAGAATGCCGGTGAGGTGCTGCTTACGGAAAACGACACGACACTTCATCTGAGCATCAAGGGATGCGGTGAGGACACGACCTACTGTTTCGATTACCGGAAAGAACTGGGAGGCGGGAACGTGCGCCTGCTGGAAGAGCGGAGCAGCAACTGGGATTTTACGCTCTCTCTGGGCCGGAAGAAAAGCCGGAAGTCTTCACACTTCGTGACCATGGGCGGGGTGGGTTTCGGCTTTGTCACGGCTGTCGGTGCGCCTGATGGAATGAACGTGGATATGTCTTCGTCCTACGAAATCTTTGCCGATTTGTTGGGAATACATACTTCCTATTATCATGGCCGCCATGATTTTTCCGTGGGACTGGGTATTGATTGGCGTAACTACCGCATGACGGGCCGGAGATGCTTTGTCAAGGATGACGATGGCGTACATGTAACCGGCTATCCCGAGGGGGCGGAAGAAGATTTCTCCCGAATCAAAGTTTTCAGCCTGGCCTTTCCGTTCCGGTATGAGTGGAAAGCCGCAAAGAAAATCTCGTTCAACGTGGCCGCCATACTTAACCTGAATACGTACGCGAGCATCAAGACGCGTTACACTCAGGACGGGCACAGGATGAAGGACGTATATAAAAATATCCGCCAAAAGCCTGTCACTGTCGATTTCATGCTTGGCGCGCGATGGAACATGCTCGGCCTTTATGTCAAATATAGTCCCTGCGACGTGCTCAACAAGGATTTCGGACCGCGCTTCCAGACGCTTTCCACAGGCTTTACATTGTTCTATTGATACGGTCTGCCGTTGTCGGCAAGGGATTTGGCCCTTTGTCGGAAAGTTTAACGGACGCCGATATACCGTTTCCCCGAAAAGTCTTACCTTTGCACCGGACTGCGGAACGTATATCGGTGTCCGTTATTGTCGGCTGCCGTTCGCTTTGAATACTCTTCGTACTCCTTTGCATCAGTTTCCGCATCGCCGTTCATTATTATCGTATGCAATTATCGTATGTATAACGGATTTATCAAAGTGGCTGCGGCCATTCCGTCGGTTCGTGTGGCCGACTGCCGCTATAACACCGACCGCATGGAGGCACTTATGGCCAAGGCCGAAGGGTTAGGTGTGGAAATCATCTGTTTTCCGGAACTTTCTGTCACGGGTTATACGTGCCAGGACCTTTTTCAGCAGCAGATTCTTACGGACGAGGCCGAGGCGGCCCTGCTCAGGCTCATGGAGTTCAGTCGTAATCTGAATATCGTGGCGCTTGTCGGCGTGCCGCTGGCTTATGAGGGCATGTTGCTGAATTGTGCCGCCGTCATCCAGAGCGGAAAAATTCACGGATTAGTGCCGAAAACCTTTATTCCCAATTATAAGGAGTTCTATGAACGGCGCTGGTTCACTTCGGCTGCCGCGATACCTGCCGGTACGTCGTTGAAATTTTGCGGACAGAACGTGCCCGTCGGTACCGGTCTGCTGTTCGAGACGGCCGGAACTACATTCGGCATCGAGATATGCGAGGACCTGTGGGCCGTCGTGCCTCCCGGTTCTCAACTGGCCCTGCAGGGAGCGGAAATCGTCTTTAACCTCAGTGCGAGCAACGAACTTATCGGCAAGAGCGGCTACCTGCGCGGGCTGGTCGGGACGCAGAGCGCGCGCAGCTTGTGCGGCTATGTCTATGCCGGCGCCGGCTATGGCGAAAGTACGCAGGACGTCGTCTTCGGCGGTCGGGCATATATTGCCGAGAACGGGCACATCCTGGCCGAGGCGGAACGCTTTGCCATGAAAGAACAACTCGTGGTGAGCGAAATAGATGTGGAGCGCCTGCGCGTGGAGCGTCGGGTGAACACGTCTTTTGCCTGTGCGCGTCAGTTGTCGGTCGCCGGTACACAGCAGACAGGCCGGAGGGTGGAACTCGACCCCGTGATGCACGCCGAAGAACGCTTCGAACTGACACGTGCGGTCGATGCCTTGCCGTTCGTACCCGACGGGCCGGAGCTCGACGAACGGTGCGAGGAGATATTCTGCATACAGTCCGAGGGACTGGCCCGCCGCATCGAACACACACATGCACAAACCGTCGTTGTCGGCATCAGTGGCGGTCTCGACTCCACGCTGGCCTTGCTGGTGTGCGTGCACGCTTTCGACCGTCTGGGCCTCGACCGCAAGGGCATTGTCGGCATCACGATGCCGGGATTCGGTACGACGGACCGCACTTACACCAATGCCATCGACCTGATGAAGGGGCTGGGCATCACTATCCGCGAAATCAACATCCGCGAAGCCTGTGAAGTGCATTTCCGCGACTTGGGTCACGACATCTCCAAGCACGATGTGACGTTCGAAAACGGGCAGGCCCGCGAGCGGACGCAGATATTGATGGATGCGGCCAACCAGATGAACGGGTTTGTAGTAGGGACAGGCGACCTGAGCGAACTTGCACTGGGCTGGGCCACCTACAACGGCGACCACATGAGTATGTATGGCGTGAACGCATCCGTTCCCAAGACATTGGTGCGCCATCTGGTGAAATGGATGGCCGAGAATGTGGCCGATGAATATAGCAAACGCACGTTGCTCGATATTGTGGATACTCCCATCAGCCCGGAACTGATTCCGGCCGACGAGGAAGGAAACATTGTGCAGAAGACCGAAGACCTTGTCGGGCCGTATGAACTGCACGACTTCTTCCTTTATTATGTTTTGCGCTTCGGTTTCCGTCCTTCTAAGGTTTATTATCTCGCGAAACAGGCATTTGCGAAATCCGACGGCAGGGTGAAGGCTTACGAGGACGAGGTAATCAAAAAGTGGCTTACTGTCTTTTACCGTCGTTTCTTTTCCCAGCAGTTCAAGCGCAGTTGTCTGCCCGACGGACCTAAGGTCGGAAGTTGCTCACTGAGTCCTCGCGGCGACTGGCGTATGCCCAGCGATGCCTGTGCGACGGCTTGGATTAACGAATGCGAGGCCTTATGAGCGGGAAAGGCATTCAATGGGCAATAGGGACCATGTGCGTGTTGCTGTCCCTCTGTCTGCCGTTGCAGGCCGAAGGGACAGGCGCGTCCGCCAAGGATGAGGAAGGCGTCGAGTTCTTTGTCCGTGCCGTTCCCGACCGTGCTGAGGTCATCTATGGCGACAGCTGCCTGGTCTCGTATGTGCTTTACGCCTCCGTACCCTTTGTCAAGGTGGAATGTAAAGACGAGGTAAAAGTGAAGAACGCGCATGTCCGTCGGCTTGACATACGCCGTGAGGCCACTTCCGGCTATGTAGTGGAAAACGGCCGCCGTTACCACACACTGGTATGGGCGCAGTATGTCGTCGCACCTGAGCGGATGGGCGAGCTTATCCTGCCGGCCTGTAAGTTCAAGGCCGTATTGGGCGTGCCCGAACCGGTGCGTGATCCTTTCGAGGCCTTTCTTGGCCGGAGAAGAGTCCGCGAAGTGGAAAAGTCCGCGGCAAATGACAAAATACACATCAAGGTAAAGGAAAAACCGCGTCACACGTCGAAGGAACTGCTCCGGCGGAAAGGAACGTTTATGTAATCTTTTAGTGTCTTATGTAAACTTTGGGCATGTTTATGTAGGTCTTCGACGGTGTCTGCTGTGAGATATGTCGTAAGCATTGCTGTCAGCAAATTTAACGAGCGCCATGTTCTGATACCTTTTTGCGGGAACATGGCGCTGTTATTATCATATAATGTTAAGATATTTATATGTTGTCGTCAGTGATGACATATTTAGGCGATTCTCCATATTCGTTTTCATCAGGTTCGCTATCCATGCACAAGAATACAAGCAACATAATTTTATAGGCAATAATGAGTAGTGATAATAACCAGTATTTTACTATTAATGCTGATAAAGAAGAAATATTATAATCATTTGACATCATATTCATTGCTTCCAAAAAAATGTCGCAGACGGCCCAAATGATGAATAAAGATTGTAGGATAGCTCCTACCCCCCACCACCAACCGCTACGTCCTGTGTCATGTAGACGGCGAAAAGTAAGTGGAATTGTTGCAAGGTAAAGGCAGAAAGATAAAAATGACGGTAAAATGAAAGAAATCACTATGACTACAGCCATTGTCCACCAATATTCAGAACGTCTTGAACGTCCGCTAAATTGTATTACCTTATTACCAGCACTAATAAGAGCTTCTTGAAAGCTCAATGTTGTTTTTTGTGTTCGTTCGTTTCCCATGTTGTTGGTTTCAGTTCTTTTTTAATAAAGATTGCTTAAGATTTTAGGCTTTCTACTACTCCCTTTCTCCGAAAATATAGCTGCCGATGCGCACCATGGTGCTGCCTTCTTCCACCGCGATGCGGTAGTCTCCGCTCATCCCCCACGAGCGTTCGCGGAAGTAAGGGCTATCGGGGAAAAAAGCGCGGCGTGCCTCCTCGTAGAAGCCGAGGGCGGTGCGAAAGTCCTGCCGTATGCGCGCTTCGTCGTCCGTGTTCGAGGCCATGCACATGATGCCGGCGATGCGTGTGTGCTCCAGCCGACGCCATTCGCCGGCGGACAGCATGTCGCGGCACTCTTCGGGAGTGAATCCGAACTTCGTTTCTTCCTGCGCCACGTGCAGTTGGAGCAGACAGGGCAGCACACGGTCGCAGCGGCGTGCCTGCTTGTCGATTTCGGCCAGCAGCTTGAAACTGTCCACCGCATGGATGAGGCTGACGAACGGGGCGATATATTTCACCTTGTTCGGTTGCAGATGGCCGATGAAATGCCATTCGATGTCGGCAGGCAGCACTTTGTGCTTTTCGGAAAGCTCCTGTGCGCGGCTTTCACCGAATATGCGTTGGCCGGCCGTGTAGGCCTGCATGACAGCCTCGGCGGGATGATATTTCGACACGGCCACAAGCCGCACCTCGTCCGGCAATTCGGCGCGTATCCCGCACAATCGTTCGGCTATCCCGTTCATCATGCCTCCTCTTCCGGATTTTTGGTGAAGTCGGGCGTCGGTTCCTTGTAGCGGAACACGTCCATGATGGCCGTTTCGGTGACGGAAGAGATGACGTAGTCCAGCATAGAGCCTTTCATGCCCTCGTCCAGCCGCGCGATGGCGCCGCGCAGGTCGGCCGCCTGTATGAGTACGTTCTGCGAAGACTTCTTTTCTTTTCCGCTCTTCTCATCCAGCGTGATGAAAGTCAGTTTCGCGCGAAACCAGCGGTCGGCACTTTCTTCCGCCGTTTCGAAAAATTCGGCGTAACGGGCGCGTTTGATGTCGGCGACCTCGAATTCGCCCGTCATGAAAGGTGATACCTCGTCGATGATGCGCTTTTCGGCCTCGGTGAAGCTGAGGGCGTCTACCAGATAAGGCTCGGTCACTTTCTTTACCAGCCCGTTTTCCATTGTTTTCTCGTACTTGATTTTACATTCGAACCATTCGTTCATCATATCGTTTACGTTTGTTTTGTGTGAGTCTGTGTTTGTCTTCCTTTTCGGCAGTCAGGATTTTCCGTGGAAGTCCGTCTGCGGCCTGCAAAGATACGCAAAAACATGTGCACATCCGTTCTTGCCGGATGGAATGTGCGTTCAAATTTTGAATGGATGTCTTGTGCGTCTGCCTAAAGTGCGTTTGCGTCGAACTGGAACGGGAGCAGGTCGCTGACGGATTCGAGTACGAAAGTGTGGTGCGTGCCGTAGAGTAGCACACGCAACGGTTTGCCGTAGCGGTGTTGCGTCTCTATGAGTACCTGCCGGCAGGCACCGCAGGGGGTGATGGGCGTTTCGGTGAAAGAACCGTCGTCTGCGCGTGCGGCAATGGCGATGGCGGTCGGGGCCAGATGGGGATGGCGCGCGTTGGCATAGAACATGGTGCAACGTTCCGCGCAAGTGCCCGACGGGTAAGCCGCATTCTCCTGATTGCTGCCGCAGACCGTCGTCCCGTCCTCCAGCCGTACCGCCGCGCCGACGTGGAAGTGCGAATAGGGTACGTAGCTGGTGTCGCAGGCCCGTCGGGCCAGTTCCACGAGTGTGCGGTCTTCCGTGTTCAGTTCATCGGGTTGGCAGACGGTATAAGGTATTTGCAGCGTGAGTCTCTTCATGGTAGTCTGTATTAGGGTTGGGTAGGCGTCGCGCAACCGGCTGCGCCGTGCCCTTGACGCAAACTTACTACTTTTTTTTGAAAGTCCAATGCTTTTCGTGCCGCCGTTTCAGAAGTTTTTTGTGCGCCTTGCCGGATGTCTCCATAGGCCGGTTTTGAGAAGACGGGTTGTCAAAACCGACCGGAAGATGTCAAAAATAGCATAAAAAGCGCGTTAAATGGTGCCGGTTGCCGTTTCCGCGCCTGCTTCTTCGTATCTTTGCATCGGTAAAAGTAACGAAAGAATATCGTACACGGTCTGTCCGAAACGCGGACGACACAAAAAACAAGATGATTATGAGAAAAGAAGTAAACAAAGACATCTCTATGCTGCGGTACCGTTTGTCGCGCTATCAGGCTATGGGAAACGGCACAATGTGCCAACGGCTGAACGGGGAAATCCGGAAGTTGGAAAACGCACGTAACTCGTGCAATTAATCAGGAAACATTTCAAAATACATTTAAGGTATAGAGCAACCGAGGCATCGCCGGACAGTTCCGATGATGCCTCGGTTGTTTTTTTCCGTTCCGCCCATGCCGGTTCATGTCGCGGGCTTCCGCCGGCACAGGTCCTTCATCAGGTGGCGCAATGCCATGACCGGATGTCGCAGCAGCATACGTGGGCCGGCGTACCGCATGACCTCAATCATCCGTCGGCGCATGTCGGGGCGATAGCAGTGTACGGGACAGCGTCGGCAGGCCGGTTTCCGTTCGCCGAAGCGGCAACGTTCGAGCCGGCGGGCTGCATATCGGACCAGCTCGGCGCAGTGCGGGCAGAGAGAACGATTACCCTCCTTGCCGCGGCAATAGAGGGTAATCATGGTTTCTACGGTCTGTCTTTCCTTTTCGTTGGGTCGGCGCATGTCAGCCATACGTATACCGGTCCTGGCAAGGCGTGAGGGAAGTCATTATTCCTCCACTTCGATGACCTTCTTTACTTTTCCGACAACGCCGACGGCACGTGCCGCGCCGCGGAATATCTCATCCTTGCGGTCAATGGTGTGGCGGCGGAATTTTCCCCCGATGCGTGTCAGTTTGGTCTGTGCGGAGTTGAGCGCTTCCTTGTCCGTAATCCAGTTCTCGGCGCGATAGTCCTGTGCCTGCGGCACGTCGTCGTACAGATAGTGCAGACGGCGCATCTCGATGTTGAACTTCCCGTCCTCTATGCGGTAGATGAGCTGGTAATAAAAGCGCACGCGGTCCATCGTCCAGGCCTTGCGTTTGAAATAAAGGTATTCCTCGATGCTGGCCGCTATGATGCCTGTTGCCGAGTCGGCTTCCGTGATGCGCGCCTGCGGCAGATGGTCCTCGCCTTCCACGATGGCGGTTTGCGTATATTCGCGAAGCAGGCTGAAAAGTTCGGCTTTCGACTTGCCCGGTACGTCGTACGTCCGTTCAAAATAGACGTAGCCTTCGGGAGTCACGGGCACGGCGCCGGCAAGATACTTGGAGAGGTCGGATGACTCTTTTTGTGCGCCTGCAGCCGCCGGCAGGACGAGGAGCAGAAGTAGGAGAATCTTTTTCATGTTCAGTGTCAGGTTTTGTTTTTCCCGACAAATATACGAAAAAACGGGATAAAAGCCTTCTTGTTTCCTGATTTAACATCGCCGGAGCGCGTATGCCGGCCACTTATACGTCCTTCTCGTCGTTACGTCCCCGCAGCAGGCGGCTGTTGATGTACGTCTGCAACTGTTCCTTGTAGCTGTCGGAAACGGGGATGTGTCTGTCTCCGAAAACTATCTGCCCGCGTTCCAACAGAGTGACCTTGTCCATGTTCACGATAAACGAGCGGTGCGTGCGCATGAACGATGCGGAGGGAAGGATTTGTTCCAGGCTGCGCATGGACATGAGCGACACGACGGCGCGTCCCGTGGACTCAAGGTGAATCTTCACATAGTCTTTCAGTCCCTCCACGTAGAGGATGTCATCGGGGTGTATGCGTATCAGTCTGTAGTCGCTCTTTACGAAAAACGCCCCCGTGTCATTGCCGTCGCCACCCGACGGAGAAGGCACGTCGCCGGCGGTCTGTTCAAACCACTCGCAGGCCCGTTGCGCCGCAGACAGGAAGTCGGCGTAGCTGATGGGTTTCAGCAGGTAATCGAGCGCGTTCACCTTGTAACCGTCTATGGCATACTGGCTGAAAGCCGTGGTGAAGACGATGCGGGTGTCCTTTCCGACGGTCCTGGCAAACTCCAGACCGTTCAGTTCCGGCATCTGGATGTCCAGGAACAGCAGGTCCACGGGGTGTTCCTGCAGGCCGCTCATGGCCTCCACGGCGCTCGAGTAACTGCCTGCGGCTTTCAGGAAAGGGGTTCTGCTTACGTAGGTCTCCAAAAGTTTGACGGCCAGCGGCTCGTCGTCTATGATGGCACAGGTCAGGGTCATGTCAGTATTTCTTTATGGGAGGGTAGTGCTTCCGTTGTGGGGTGTCCGGCCGTATGGCCTGATGTGAATTTCCGACGAATAGGTCTGTCCCTCGTCGCGGGGACCGTATTGCCAGTCGTAATGTCCGGGATAGGAATGGTCCAGCCGGCTTTTTACCTGTTGCAGGCCTATGCCGCCGGGGCTTTTGTCGTTCTCGCTTTTCGGGAAATTACTGTTGCGGCAGCAGAAGTGTATGCCTTGTGCGTCCGTCCGCAGGCTGATGTGTATGAAGCCGGGGCGCGTGGAGCTGACTCCGTGTTTGAATGCGTTTTCCACGAGGGAAATGAAGATGAGCGGCGCCACTTCGGTGTTGTTTTCCGCAGGTATGTCGAAGTCCACGCGCACATCGACGTTGCCCGACAGGCGTATGCGCATCAGTTCTATATAGGTATTCAGGAAATCGGCCTCCTTGTGCAGGCTTACGAACCGTTCCCGGTTTTCGTAGAGTACGTACCGCAGCAGTTTGCTCAGTTCCTGTATCGCCTGCCGGGCCTTTTCGGAGTCGAATGCCGTGAGTGCGTAGATGTTGTTGAGGGTGTTGAGCAGGAAGTGGGGATTGATTTGGCTTTTCAGGTTTTTCAGTTCCGCCTCGGCGCGGCCCAGTTCCGCCTCCTGCCGTGCAGTCTCGGCTTTGCGCCACTGGGTACTCAGTCTGACCACGCTCGCCATGAAGGTGGAGAACAGCAAGGAAATGAAACTGCGTATGAAAGGGACCCAGTTGAACGCATGTGGGTTTTCGCGTCTCATGCGCCGCATGTGCCGTCCGCCGTGGTGGGGCATCTGGTCCAGGCTGAATTGTACATAGAACTCGCGACTGACGGCGAAAAACGTCAGCAGCAGAATGTTGTAGCCCACAAACTGCCGGTAACGCTTGGTCTGCAGATAGCGGGGAACGAGGTACAGGTAATTGATGTAGAAGATGATGCACGTGGAAGCCGGAAAGTAAAGCGTCCACATGTAGTTGTTCCAGTCTATCGGGGTATTCCCGCGCCGGAACAATAGGGGAGAGGCGAATACGTATGCCCATATCAGCAGGTGGGCCGCTATGGTGATGGTGCGTTCAAGTCTGTTCTTTTCAATCATGGCCGTGACAAAATTACATAATTAGGTTGAAAATCCGCCCTGCCGGGACGGATAATCCGTTTTCCCGTAGCCCGGAACACCGGACAGCAGAATCGGCTTCGTTGCAAAGATAGACAGTGTCGGCGGGATGTGCGGCCGGACGGCCTTTCTTTTGTTCCGTAATTCGACGAAAGGCCGGATTTTATCGACAAAACGGTTCTGAAGGTATGTCCGAAGCATCCGGAAATAGAATGTACGGCATGTTGGCGTGATACTTGCGCAAACAGGTGTAAGTATATTGGATATACAGACTGTTAGGTTCTGAAAAAACATTCCTTCCACCGGCCTTTTCGTTTTCCGGTCGCTTATCAGAAAAGGCCGGACGGGGACATCCTCCCGACAATCGGCGGAGTCCTTTTCTCGGATAGGGGGAAGGTCCGGCCTGACATTAACATTTTTAACTTTCGCTCACTTTTGGCGTGACGTAAGTCCCTGCTATTTTCTTTTACATGCAGGGCCGGAAAATCCTATAAGCCATGTAGGAAGAACTATAAGGCATGTAGGAAAAACGATAAGCCATGTACGAAAGTCTGTGATAGGGGATGTTTTGTCCGAAAACGGGCTTCCGGATACGAAAAAAGGACGGTTGAAGCCGTCCCTCGCACTTTCGCTATACAAAGATAATAAAATTTTCTGCGAAAAGCAAATAGTGTTAAAATCCAAAACGGTGGAAAACACGGAGGCTTTCCGCCCCGTGTCAGGCAAATCCGTTCCACTTGCGCCAGAGGTAGTGCCACGTGCGGAAGAAAGGCGCGCAGATAGCCTCTTCCGGATAGTGACGGAGCAGCCGCAGGTTGCCGCGCAGGTGCGACAGGTATCGGTTGGCCGGTCCGCCTCCTTTACTGTGCCCTTGCCGGCGGTCGTGATGCCCGAAGTTGCCCGCCATCATGATTTCGCGCAGCAGGAAACGTCCTTCCCGCGCATCGGGCGGGGCCGGCAGCCGGTCCGCGTCGGTGAGGAATACAGTAGCCAGCACGTAGGACACGGCCCGGGCAAAACGCGACAGGCCGAGGCGGCGCAGCGTGCGGCGTGCGGCTTCGCGGCCCTCGGGCGTGAGTTCGGGCGAGGACAGGCAGTAGTGATAGTCGAGCAGCTGGCGCAGGCCGATGCCCTCGTGGAAGAGGTGGCGGTAGATGTGCAGCAGCAGGAATACGGTGTTGAATTCCGCCGTGGGCGTGCACACGTCGCCGTCCGTCCCGGGAAGCCGCGTGCGGTGGGCGAGCAGTGACGGCAACCGGCGGGTAGCCCAGCGGCGCAGGCGGTACTGGCGCAGGGGAGAGAAGAAATAGGAAGGCCAGAAGTGCGCTTCGACCTCGGTGAGTGCCGACAGTCGGAAGTCCGTGTGCAGCAGCTGTACGGAGGCCTGCGGGTCAAGACGTCGCGCATGGCCGGTAACGGCACGGAAGTTGCCCCGCGGGAACTCTTTTCCGCCGTCGCGCACGACCCATGCGTCGATGTCGCCCGGCTGGCGCAGCGACGGGTCGGGATAGCCTGCGGCCACGCCCTGTCCCTTGAGCACGACGACACCGAAACCCGCGCGTTCCAGTTCGCCGCATACGCGCACGGTCTCGCTGTTCATGCGCCGGTTCATTTCGCGTGTGCGCTCCGTCAGCGCGAACCATTGCAACAGCAGCGTGCGTGGCGGCCGTTGCTCCGCGGGCAGGCGGCTGATGCCGGCAAAGAGTACGGCCGCCATGGTCTGACGCACGGCCTCGCGGTAGAGGGCCGCCCATTCGTCGGCCGACGGTGCGTGCCCGAGGTCTTCGCGCCGGCCCAGTGCGACGTGTATGAGTTCACGGAAGAGCCGGTCCATGCCTGTGCGGTCAGAACTTGTGCCCACGTACAATCCGGTAGAAGGTGGTCCAGAGAATCCGGATATCCAGCGCCCACGACCTGTGCTGCAGGTAGAACAGGTCATAGTGCAGCCGGCTCACCATCTTCTCAATGGTATCGGTGTATCCGTTGTATAGTGTGGCGTAGCTCGTCACCCCGGGCCGTATCTGGTACAGGTAGGTGTAGCGGGGATCCTGTTTCATGATCTGGTCGATGTAGAACTTGCGTTCGGGCCTTGGCCCGATGAACGCCATGTCCCCGCAGAACACATTCCAGAGTTGCGGCAGCTCGTCAAGATGGTGCTCGCGCAGGAATTTCCCTATTTTGGTCAGTCGCGGGTCCGCCCCGGCGGAGTACAGCTGCGGCCCGTTCTTTTCTGCATCGAGACGCATGGAGCGGAACTTGTAGATGTGGAACGGCCGTCCGAAGCGTCCGATGCGCTCTTGCTTGAAGATGGCCGGTCCGCCGTCCTCCCTGCGCACGGCCCACCAGCACCATAGCATCAGTGGCGAGAATACCACGAGACAGCCGGCCGCGACGAACATGTCGGCCAGCCGCTTCACGTTGCGCTCGAAAGCGTTCATCCCGTCGGGAATAAAAGGTTGCGTGTTGTTTTTCATGATGGTATAAGTCCTTTTTATTGTCTGAGTTTTTTGCGATAAAACCATGCGAGCAACCGGCGTGGCATGATGCGTGCCGTGAAACGTATGGCGATGTTGGCCAGGAACGTCCCGAAACCGATGTAGCGCAGTCCGAAGAATAGGAATTGCAGGCGGACTTCGGTCAGTGCGTATCGCAGTCCGCTACGGCGGGCATACATTTCGCCCGATACCCTGAAGAATTGCAGGGATTCCTGTATGGTGTAGAAACAGCATCCGTTTGTGAGCATCCTGACCCACAGGAAATAGTCCTCGAACAGCGGGTAGTGCCTGTAACCTCCGTTGTCGGTGACGGCTGTCTTGCGGAACATTGTGACGGGATGGTTCACCGGATTACGTTTTTTGCCGTACAGGAACAACTCGTCTGAGTTTTCCGGCAGTTTTTTTACGGAAAGTATATTGCTTGTGTTACCTGAGAATTCCTCCATCCATGCCCCGCACACGTCCGTTTCGGGCTTTTCCTCGAATACTTGCAGTTGCCGTTCGAAACGCCAGGGCTTGCAGATATCATCCGTATCCATCCGGGCCACCAGTTCGTGCGAACAATGGCGCAGTCCGGCGTTGAGCGCGCGTCCCAGTCCGACGTTTTCTTTCAGTGGAACGGTTTTCAGTTCCGGATGTTCGGACGCGCACTCCCGGATGACGGCTTCCAGCTCCTCGGTCAGCGGTCCGTCTTGGACGAGCACCACTTCCGCCGGCATTGCCGTTTGCCGGAACACGCTAGCCAGACTTTCGCGCAACCACTCGGGCCGCTCCTTCTTATATACAGATAGCAATACCGAAAATTTCTGCATGTATATAGTCCTTTCTATGAATTATGATTAATAAATCAGAAGAATCCCCCGATTTTATTTGTTATGATTAATAAAATCCTTACTTTTGCCGTAAGTTTTAATTACGATTAATAGAAGAATATGTTGCAAATCATCAATCGTCCCATTTATACCGACCGCATCAAGCCTTTCATCGACAAAAACATCATTAAAGTGCTGACCGGACAGCGACGTGTCGGGAAGAGTTGCATATTGCGGCAGTTGCAACAATATGTGGCTGAGAGCTGCCCGCAGGCCAATATCGTTTATATCAACAAGGAACTCGAGGAGTTCGCCGCGTTGCGCACGCATACAGACCTGATGGAATATTTGCGGCCGCGTCTTGATGCGACAGCCCCCAATTACCTTTTTATTGACGAGGTTCAGGACATTGCGGGCTTCGAACATGCACTCCGCAGCCTGCAGGCCGACGGTAGTTGCGATATATTTGTTACCGGCAGCAATGCCACAATGCTTTCGGGAGAGTTGGCTACCTATCTTTCGGGGCGTTATGTCGAGTTCCATATCCATTCCCTCGGTTACGGGGAGTTCCTGACGTTCCACCGTCTGGAGGCCGGAACGTCGGCCCTGCGCGACTACCTGACTTATGGCGGACTGCCTTATTTGCAGAACCTTCCGCTTGAGCAGGAAATCGTTTTTGAATATCTGCGTAATGTTTATTCCACCGTCTTGCTTAAGGATGTGATTCGCCGCGAGGGCATACGCAACGTCGATTTTCTCGAACGGCTTGTCCTTTATGCCGCCGACAACATCGGCAGTCTCTTTTCGGCCAACAACATCAGCCGTTATCTGAAGTCGCAGCGCGTCGCCATCGCGCCCGTACAGGTCATCAATTATCTGCGCGCCCTTCAACATGCTTATCTTCTCCATAAGGTTCAGCGTATAGATGTGAACGGTCTGCGTAAGTTCGAGATAGGCGACAAATATTTCTTTGAAGACCTTGGTTTGCGTAACTGTCACCTCGGTTTCACATTGGGCCGCGACATTCACAAACTCATAGAGAATGCGGTTTACCTTCACCTTATCGGTTTGCGTTACGAGGTCTTTACCGGACAGCAGTCCGACGGTCGCGAAATAGACTTCGTGGCCCGTCGCCGCGACGAGGTGGTTTATGTGCAGGCCGCTTACCTGCTCACGGACGAGTCCACGCGGAACCGCGAGTTCGGCAATCTGCAGACCATTCCCGACAATTATCCCAAATACGTGGTCAGCCTTGACGAATGGACGAGCGGGACGAACGTGAACGGCATCCACCATCTCCACTTGTCTGACTTCCTGCTGCGCACGTCATTCTGACCGCTTTCCGGCAGGCTGCTTTTTCCGGTATGTAGACAATAATTCGAAGACTTTTGCATAGTGCCGTTCTGTTATTTGTTATACTTTATGGCTCGTTTCATAGGCATGGCCGTTTCCTTTCATCGGGATAGGATTTCCACTTGTATGGGAATCTTGCGCCCGAATGCGAGGTATGTCCGTTAGTACTTTCCGAAATCGACGGAGACGAGGTGTAACCCTTTCTGTTGCTCGACAGGCGGCAGTTTCATGTAGTTCCCGAACATCTGTGTCAGGTATTCGTGATATTTTTCTGGTACGGGCAGTTGCGTGTCTTCGAACGGTACGCGGAGGGGATGCCCGTAAATGTCGCGCGACGTGATGGCCGTGCGAAACTTCGTGCGGCCGTAGAAAAATCCGAGCCGTTTTGTTTCCCGCCTATTGTATTTCTCTACTTCCCGGCGTATGAAGTGCCGCAATGGTTTCAGCTTCAGCAGTTGCGAGAGGAATATCATGGCCCGCTTGGCCGGTGTGGCGGTATGGTATCCGCGACAGGACAGCTGGTAGCACAGGTAGAACTTTGCACAGAAGTATTGCCAGTGCGCCGCTATGTCGTTATCCGGCACATTGTCCATGCGGAAAATGTCTACGAAGATGCCGCTTTCGCCGTTTACGCTGTTGTCCTCGCATTCTACGAGCCGCGTGCCGCGCAGCTTCAGTTTTGTGTAGTGCAGCGGCCAGTCCTTCAGTCCCTCTTGCACGAAATATTTTTTCGGGTCGAGCTGTTCCCGGCATGCGCGTATAAGTCTTTCGTAGTTGCGGCTGTCCAGCAGGATGTCCAAATCGTCGTCCCAGGGAATGAAACCCTTGTGGCGGATGGCTCCGATGGCCGACCCGCCCAGCAGGTAGTAGTCGATGCCGTTGCGGCGGCATAGTTCGTCTATATCTTTTACTATGCCGAGAATGACCAGTTGGAGGTGTCTGAGTTTTGTCATGTCCTTTCTGTTTTGATTCGTCCGCTGTTCAGTTTGTATTGATAGCTGCGCCGTCCCTCGGCGCGGAAGTCTTTGTGATAGCGTTCCAGCACTTCCCTGAAAGTTTCCTCGTAGCCCGGAATGAACAGGTCTTCCTTGCGCTCCAGCCGCCCTATGATTTCACGTGCGAGGGGTCTTACTTTTTCCAGTTCAGTCCGTTGACGGGTGAAACTCGTGCCTGCTATGGAACCGGGTGATACGTTCAGTATGCGGTTGGTAGTACCGGCCTGCTCGAGTTCGGCGTTCACGCTCTCGATGAACACACGAAGTGCCGCCTTTGTCGCGGCATAGACAGAGAAGAACGGCGAGGTCATGAATCCCGCAATACTTACCATCACGCCGACATGGAAGTCACTCCGGCCCTCGATACGGTCGTAGAACCGCCGTATGAGCCGCATGGCCGCTATCGTATTGACACTGAAAGATTCGGCTATGTGCCGTTCTTCCACATCGCGGAAAAGGGCTAGTCGCCCGAAGCCGGCCGTTATTACCAATGTGTCTATGTTCGTGAACCTGTCGAAGAAAGAAAAGTCGTCAGCTGTCAGGTCGAAGCGGAAAGTCTCCATTTTTTTCGTGACATATTGCGGTTCGGGGTCGGCCTTGTCTACAATGTATACGTGTTCGCATCCGGGACACGCCGCCAGCTCGGTGGCGACGGCCAGTCCTATTCCGTTGGCTCCGCCCACTATCAGTGCTCGTTTCATATCTCCATGAAATTTTTACGTTTGGTGAATTGCTGCATGATACGCGCCATGGCCACGCTTTCGCACCGGCGCAGCCGGACAGAGCCGAGCCGGTGATTTACGATGCAGGATACGAATTCCTGAATCTCGTATCGCAGTCCGGCACCGTCCCATTTGTAGAAGAACCTCTTGTTCTCGTTCCGGTCTTCGTAGCATAGCTCGAAGTAATCCGTTTTCCACCAGGGCGACGGCACCAATGCGTATCCTTTCGTTCCCGAGATGACAAGATTACCTTCGGTCTTTACGCCCAGCCCGAGTTTGAAGGAACATACGGCTTTCGGATAGTGCATGACGCCTTTCGTGTAGACATCTATGCCGTTCTCCATGCGCGAGTAGAGGGCCAGGTCGCGGTATTCGCATCCCAGTAGCTTGATGATGGGTAGGAGCGGATAGGACCCCAGTTCGTACATGGAGCCTCCGGCCTGTTCCGGGTCGAACTCGCGCAACGTCTTGTCTGCAAGCAGTTTCGAAAGGGATGCCTCGATGTCCACTACTTCGCCTATCACACCGCTCTTTATCATGACCATCAGGTGATTGAATGCCGGACAGTGAGCCGTTTTGTTGGCTTCCAGAAGTACCACCCCCTTTGCTTCGGCCATGTCGAATAGTTCGGTTGCCTCGTCGCCGTTGAGGACCATCGGCGTTTCGCAGAGTACGTGGCGCCCGGCCTTGATGCACGCACGCAATAAACCGTAGTGCGTCAGATGGGGCGAGGCCACGTAGACCGCATCGTTTGCTTGTATCAGTTCGTCCATGGTGCGGTACGTGCGGACCGCGGTGTTCGCGCCGGCAAGGGCTTTCGCGGCATCTGCGTCCGTATCGTATATTCCCGTGACGCTCACGCCGCTCACGAATTGTGCTTCGGGTACGAAGCGCCGTGCTATGCGTCCTGCGCCGACGATACCGATGCGAATCAGTTGCTGCGATTCTTCGCGCAGCAGAGTGGAGGAGATGCCTTCCGTGCGCGGCAGGTAAACCACACGGCAATACTCTCCGAGATAGTCGAAACGGCCTTGCCAGTCAGAACCGATGGCGAAGATATCTACATCGTAGCGCTGGATGTCGTCAATCTTCTGCCCGACATAGTCTTCGATGATAATCTGGTCGGCCAGCCCCGTGGCGCGCACGGCTTCCACCCTTTCGAGCACATTGTTGCGCACGTTCAGCTTTCCCCGTTCGCGGTCGAAACGGTCGTTTGTGACGCCCACGATGAGCCAGTCGCCCAGTTCGCGGGCGCGTCGCAGCAGATTGATGTGCCCTTGGTGCAACAAGTCGTAAGTGCCGTATGTGATGACTTTCTTCATGTCAGTGTTCGGTGATTGATTTCTTTTCCCTGATACAAGTTTCGTGCTTATTCCGCCGCTTCTCCGGCATATAGCCGCATGTAACCGTCGGACATGACCTGCGCGCCGTAGAGCGGGACAGCGTGGGCGCGTATCTCGTCGCGGTAGAATGTGCGGCCGAGGTTCGCCTCGACTGTGCGGCGCAGTGCGTCCGGGCTTGTGGGGTCGAACAGCAGGGCGTCGGCCGCGTCGCCGAACAGGTTGCGGGCTATTTCGGCATGGGGCGGAATGTCTGACAGCAAGCAGGGCAGTCCGCGCACGGCGGCCTCGAGCACAGCCAAGGGCAGACCTTCGCTGCGGGAGGGCGACAGCATGAAGTCGGCCGCAGCCCATGGCACCGTCATGTCTTTTCGGTATCCGAGAAAGTGGAAACGCGCGTCGCCGGCTGCCAACCGGCGGCACTCGTCCTGCGTATCGCCTATGCCGGCCATAAGTACGACGAAGTTGCCGCTGCTTCCGCGCAGCCCGTTGATAAGGGAGGCGTGGTTCTTTATCGGATTGAACGAGGCCGGGTAGAGCAGTACGCGCGTATGGGAGGGAATGTCGAGTTCGCGACGTGCTTCATCCCGCTGCTCTGCAGAGGGGAGAGCCGCCGGCACCTGCACGCCGTTGGACACGGTACACAGCCGTAGGCGCGGGTCGCGGGCATAGAAATCCTGCATCGTGCGGCAGATGGCGACGCACAGGCCGATGCGTCGCAGGGCTCGCTTGTAGGTGGCGGCCATGTACCGGCCCATGAGCGCTCCGCTGCGTAGTCGGAAGTCCTCGTCGCAGATGTTGTGGACGGTGACCATAGTGCGGCGGTCGCACAGGTACGACAGGATGAGGGCGGGGTAGTAGCCATGAGCGTGGAGGACGGCATCGGCCGGCAGGATCTGCCGTAGTCGGCGTGCTATGCGCCGTGTTTGCATTTGCAACTGCCAGTGTGTGTACTTGTATCCCACAACTTCGATGTTTTCGCGTTCGAACTCCGTCCGGTTGCCGCGTTTCGCTTCGAGCTTGTGCCGCTGCAGGGCCACGACAACGGGGCGGAAGCGTGTGCGGTCAAGATGCCGGATGATATTCAGCACTACGTTGATTGGACCGCTCTTGATGAGCGACGGCACGAGATAGATTATGGTTGTTTTATCGCAGTTGTTCATGGGTAAGACTTGACATATTAGTTTGTATCTTATAGGGGCTGCCGCGTAGTTTCCTATTAAATAGTCGTGTAGGATTTATAGAAGTTGTCCAGTGTCGTGTATGGTACAATCATGGCAGAATTATTCAGAAGAAATATGAAGAGAAATATAGAAAGCAAGATAATGAGCGTGAATTGTATCAAAGCTGCGTTTTTTTTGCAGTCGCGGACTAACATAGGATAAATCAATGTTTGTACTATGCTGTAAAGGAGTGTTACACGTATCCCCAACTCCTGTTTAACTAGAATGTTGTTTATCAGGATGGAATACCAAAATATTTTCATATAGGTAGAAGACCTCAATTCTTTGCTTGCCTGAAAATAGGTGAAACAGAAAAGAAATATCCAGTAGACACATAGGAATACTGACATAATTGTACGAGTTTCGGTACGTGTACCTACGTCGCTGTTAATATATCCCGAATATTCTCCAATAAGAGAACCTAACATGTCATTGCTTAACAATAGTCCCATGACCAATGAAAGGAGAAATCCTAAGAGTACTCTTGAACTGTTAAGGTTCAGTTTGACGACAAAGGGTATTAAGAATGCTGTCAAGGCTGTGATATGGAAACCGGATGCAATGATTACTAAAATGGAAAATGGCAACAGGCTTCTCCGCATCCCTTGGTTTTCAACAAAAAAATAGTAAGCCGGCAGTAGAATGAAACAGGACATGGCTTGCCGTGTAATGTTCATCGCATAGAAAAGGAAGTATAAGGAGAATAAGGTGAATACCGACAGGGCCGGATAGGAACTACGGTACTTGAATACAAAGAAAACGGGACTGAGCGTAAGAAACATTAGAAGAGTCTGTGATTCGGAAAAGTTCAAACCAAGCTGAAACATTAACCATCCTATCCAGCCATAGATAAATTCCGGATAGCCGTTGTAACCAAATATGCCATTTCTGTGATATATCTGGATATATATATGAGTATCAGTGCCGACATCAATTCCACGCATGCCAACCAACAGACAGAATGTTACGCAGAAGAGTGACAATACTATTTTGTTTCGGGGGCAAGCAAAAGTATAGATTAATAAAGCAATATAAAATATTATGTATATAGTCATGTTTTGGTGATTAAAGGATAGACTATATGCTTATAGCCTTGAATGTCTTTTTCGGTTTCATTCCCCAATCAACGATGCCTAATAACGGGCATACGAAAGTAGACCGCCTGATGCGAACCGAATCATTTGATAAGATTTGTACTTTCGTTTTTCTGACGTATAGCTATGACTTGCTCTACAAATGAGAAGCGTTTCCATTTATTTGTAATTATAGGCATTCAGTAGAAATCTCATCATTTTATCTTAATAAGATTTCTATATGATGCCCTAATAAAGAAAATATCTGCTTATTAAATATTTTGATGTTATTTGGAAAAACAACGCTTTACTGCGATAATGGCGCGGGTGATATCTGCTCCTAAGAAACGGGTGATTCGGTCTTTCCACAAGGGCCAGCCTGTAACCCATGATGCAGCATAGTGGTGAATACTGCGGGTATTGGACGTGAGAACAATTTTGTGTCCCGGTATCATAGGATTAAAATAATCCTTTGGGTAAATCCATACGTCGGCACACTCCTGTATTTCCATCGTATTCTTTAGCCCGTGACGGCAAAGTATTTCGGTGGTGATTTCCACGATGGTTTTGAGGTTGAGCGAACCATTGGGATTTTTGAAATGTAGGGTGGTATAAAACTCAAGTATTTCAGCGTAGAGCCCGAGACCGGGGATTGCCCCCAGTCCGAGGCCGGGGGCAACAGTAATATCTGTAGCTTTGGTGACTTCGCATTCACAGCCCATGAAAGGTCCGCGTGCAATGATGTCATCCATCGGCCGAATGACCTCCACGTCAGTATCAAAGTAGAGTCCGCCGTGTTCGTGAAGAATCTTGAATCGTGCATAATCTGATACGAAGGCATATTTTTTTGCTTCGTAGGCTTCCTGTGTATAGACAATGGCATTGACATCGAAGTTATCTTCGTTCCATTCTTTAATCTCATAGTCCGGAAGATACTTTTTCCACGAATTGATGCACTTCAAGGCTAATTCAGGCATTGGGCTACGACCAAACCAACAATAATGGATAATCTTGGGTATCATAGTCTTATTTCTGTCCATTCTTCTTAGGTTCTACTTCTATTGTAAATTGTTTCAATTTTGGATGTGTATAGGAAAAGGACATGCTTGAATTAAAGGATTGGCATCAAACTCTATCCGGCGATAGTTCTCTTTGTGGATTAATAGCCTGTCCAATTCTATGGAATCGTCTATTATTATTGGAGGAACATGTTGGCGATGGACTGCTGCGAAGTAGTCAAGGTATTTGAAATCTCCTCCTAAAATTTTATCTGAGAACTTCACCCGAAGATTAGGTATACCATATGCATCTGCTATGATAAGACCATGCAAGGAACTAGATATAATAAACTCACAACTGCAAATATCATCTATCACGTCGTGCCAATGGGTATAATTTTTAAGATTTATCATTCTGATAGATACAGCAGAACTTTGTGATAATAAACGATGCAGATGTTCATTTCCTTGATCTATATAATGGGGGATGATACCTATTTTATATGTTTGGGCTATATGAGGTTTATATATATAAGGAAGTAATAATGCGGGGTCTCCATAAACTTCCGGACAGTCAATGCCTTGAGAAAGTAGATATTGTCGGGTTAGTGGTCCTCTGACGGCTAAAACTTTCTTAGGTTTGGTTTTCATGGAGTATTGTCCGCCAAACATAGCTCCACTTCCCCAAATAGTGCTTTTTTCATTGGTCAGCCATTCTACTATAGAACCTATGCACATAAGGTTTTCTACATTCTGATACAGTAGTTCATTACTATTGATTATTTTTTTATGGCTTAACTCTCTCAATAAAAAATAATTCAAATCATCACCTAAATTAGAAGGAAAGAGATGTTGTCCACGTATTATCATGGAGGCATTGACTATTAATCTATCAGACGGATTAGTAGATAGTTTGTATAAACTATTATAAAGTAGGCGACATCCTTTCTTTATTTTATGTCTTATATTGAATTCTTTCTTTTTCATTCGTGATGGTTTTTCCTAATCTTTTCATGGCGAGATAAACTCTCTCTTCCTTTTTCAGTCGTTCATAGGTTTCTTTGTCTCTGCTTTTGATGACCTTTGCGGGGCATCCGCCGACGAGGGCGAGCGGCGGCACGTCTTTTGTCACACAGGAGCAGGCGGCTATGACAGCTCCTTCTCCAATATGTACACCGGGCATTATTGTCACATCCGCTCCAATCCAGACATAATCGCCAATAACAACGTCTTTCACTTCATAGATATCGTCGTAAGGAAGCATTGTTCCTTGCCAGCGATGATTGGATGTGTGAACCTTGAAACGCGGTCCGATAATGGTTCCATGGCCTATTTTTAGTTTGCCTCTGAGTGACAGCCATGACCCTGGTCCCAAATAATTCGGGGGGTAAATTCGAGGTTGCCGAAGTCGGAGATGTCGAACGGACGGTAGATTTCAACACCCTTTTTATAATAATCACGCAACAGTTTCCTTTCATGGAATATGCGGGCGACCTTTCGTAGAATTCTATGCAACATGTCTAATCTTTTTTAGTAGTTCTATACTCTTCGCCTTGGCAAAGTTTTTTTCTTTGCGGTCCATTCCAAGATGGTATATGGCTGTCAGGGCGACGGCTTCTCCCACCACGATACTGGCAACCAGTCGTATCCATCCAGAAGGAAACAGTACAGGAATAGCCCAGGTGCAGGCCGTGACGGCAGATGCAGCAGCTGCTCTGGCTATCACGGATTGTAGAAAAATCCTGACTGAAATCCCCGCCATCTTACGCAGCAGCAGGACGCGTGCAACTAAAGCTACGGTTTCCATCATCAGGATAACAAGGAATGCCGATTCGGGAATATGTGTGAGGCGTAGGGCTATATATGAGAGCGGAAGAATGAGTAGGAGCAATCCCCCGACCACCGTCTGATATCGTTTGATTTTGCCTGTAGCTTGTGCGGCTGTAACGAACGGAGTCGATAAGCAACTGACGAGAGTTGTCAGCAATACGATGCGTATGAAGGCGACCGAGTGAGTCGGAATCTGTCCGAGCCATATATATAATACAGTTTCTGTCTCAAGCATGACCGGAGTAACGAAGATAAGCACAAGGAAGAACGAGTAGCGTGCACTCCGATAGACAAGTTGATGCATGTACGAGAGGTTCCCTGTTGAATATTGCTTGACAATTTGTGGATTGACAGATTGTTGGAAACTGGAAAATAGTGCGCACATTGCGGCATTGGCTTGATGGGCAATACCACGGGCGGCATTGACGGCAGGGCCGAAAAACATATTGAGCAATACGTTTACGCCTTGTGCCGAAAGCACGCCGGCCAATCCTCCGAAGAGGTTCCATGAAGAATAGCCAACAAGTTCTCTGAATAAATCACCGTTCCAAAAACGTTTGTACCGGCATTCTCTGAAATGCCTTTTGGAAAAAGTCTTGTAAAACATTCCCGTCATGAATGCCACGGACAAAAGCAATATTGCATACCATTTGAGGCTGTCTCCCGGCAACACACGCAACAAAAGTACTGTCCCGAGCTTGGCAGACACATCAATAATACTGATGATGGCATATGCGTCCATCCTTTCATGAGAGACAATCGACGCCATGTAGGGAACTTGAAGAACGGTCACGGTGAAAGACAACACAGAACAGTGATAGACCCACAATGCGGCTTCGAATCTTTCAGGTGGAATATTGAGTAGTGTACTAACAATCCATAATCCGAAAGTTTCAGCCAGAATCAAAAGTATTGCGCCAAGTATAAGATGTATGTTTACGGCCATCCGGAAGATTTCCGTAAGCTTTCTTTCATTCTTGCGTCCCAATTCAAATGACAGGAATCGTTGTGTGCCAGCCGTCATGGCATTACTCAAGAACGTGAATAGTACAACGATACCGCCGACAACATTATAGATACCGAAGTCAGTAACTCCAAGCACGGTAAGCACCACGCGCGAGGTATAAAGTGCAACGAGCATGGCGAAAACCGTCCTGAGATACAGAAATACCGTATTCTTGGCTATTCGCTTGTTGTTTTCAGAGGTTGAGGGCATGGAGATAAAAATCCATACAAGTGATTAAAGGTGGAACACATAGGTGTCCCGCTCGCCGGTTCATCTATTTTCTCTTCCGGCAGGTCTTTATAAAATGTTGGCTTCCATAACTTCCTGCGACTGATGCAAGGCATATAATATGGAATGGACCATAAAACATGAACGGAGCTGCCAGTCGGTCGTTCCGGACGGTAGTTTCCTTTGCAGACCAAGAACTAAGGCTTCGCAGTCTTCCGGGTTGATTCCCCGGAACGGCATGATCCTTGTCGTGTCTGTGAATGCCGCAAACGTGTTCAGGTCCTGTCGGGATTTTATTTCATGGGGAAGACGATGCAGATAGGCTCTTACAATCTTTTCCGATAAGGTTTGCGGTTCTGCTGAACAGGGTAGGGAGTCGTCTGCTGCAAGGACGGCTATGCGCTTCCATGCCTCGGCGTCGGAAATGCCCGGCCAACGACCATCCGAGGCCAGTGAGGACCGCCAGTGGCGGAGTACGTCTTCGTAGAAGCCGGCAACGGCTGCGTTATCGTCGCCTGACCAAAGGAGATAATGTGCTGCGCAGGCCATCATGTCACCCGACGGTGCGTATGTTTCATTCTCTTGCTCAGACGACAGCGTGTTCCCGAACAGTGTCTCTGCCATTTCGAGACACTTGTCTTCTTTCTCTATATTAGGAAAGGATTCTGTCTGAAATGCAAGTTCAAACAGGAGTGAGAGTAGGGCGTATTTGTCTTCTTCCTTATCCTGCTTATCAAATGATTGCAGCGTTTCACTAAAGAGAATATCCAAGTGGTTCCGGATGTTTCTTTCAAGCCGGCGGTCACTCTCGGAAATGTTTACGGAGAGGTAGGTGCGAAGGGCCGAAAGCACTCGGAGACGCGCTTTCAGTATTTCGGGAGAATCATCCAATGGCGGAAATGCCAGATACTCGGACAGAATATCGCGAGGGTATATCATAGTGTGTTATATCTTCTCGACCAAGCGTGCCGGAATAGTGGTTGTAGCCACGGCCACAACGCCTTCGATGCGTACTACCACGCGCCGCAACCGCTGGCCCTTAAGGCGGACGAAGCAACCCTCCACTCCCTCGAACGCACCGCCGAGCACCCGGACCCTGTCTCCCGGTTCGAGCATGGTCTCCACCGGATTGAGAAACAGAATCTGCTGTTCCGTATTTCCGGCCACGGCGATGAAGTTCTGCATCTCGCGTTCGGGTACGGTCAGAATGCGTTTCCCGTCGGAATTATTGGCCATGACGTAGCGCAGCCATGGCAGTCGTCCGTGTTTCAGTCCGTCTATGGTTTCTCGCGTCGTGCGTACGAATATATAATTGTGCACGGCCACTTCGTCGGCATAGAAGAACCGGCCTTGTCTGTTGCGTTTTCTGACGTGGCGTATCGGTAGAAAATTCTCCACTCCCAATTCATCGAGTTGTTGTTTGGCTATTACTTCACGTTGATACGTGACACGCAAAACGAACCACGCGACCGGTGGCGGGGAGATAGCCGGACCTGAAGATTCGGTCGGAATTTCCGTGAACTTGTTCGCTGTTTCCAAGAGGTGTGATAATACAAGGGGACATTGAAGGCGTAATAAATTACTATGCTTCAATGATTTACAGAGAAACCGCTATGCGATTTTTAACTTTCAAACCGTTTGTCTCTGCGTAAGAGACAAACGGTCACAACCAACCGATTATATTTCAGAATGTTTGTTGATTATAAAAATATAAACTTTTGCATTTTGCTATTACTAAAATAACAAATGAACTGCATAGATTTGTCTGTGTGTGTCTTTTTCGTCTGTGGCGAAGTAATAATAAAGTGAAAGGAGATATCAAGCGTAAAAATATTACAGGTACATGATATACAGATACATAAACTCTTGATGCCGTAAATCCTAAGCATAAAACTACAGGAAATATTTTGTTCTATTCTTATTTATTAATATCTTTGCGCAAAATCAATTTGTCTCTTACGCAGAGACAAACGGTTTATTGTTGCAATTTCAAGTTTCCTTCTTTTATTTATTACAATTGTTTTCCGGATAGGCTGAGAGGGTAAAATACATATTATATATATGCCAACGGATTCGGTCCCTTTTCCGTTGCATGGAAGTCTGTCAGATTTTGCGGTTCCGGTGGTGGAATAATCGGTATTGATGAAAATAGTTTGAAAAATAGGGTGTGGTTTCCTCTATTTTATGACTTGTTTTCATTTGGAATGTATTACTTTTGTCATCGTAATTGATAAAGAAACAGACACAGCAATGAAAACATTCAAAGAATTGGCCGAACAATATAAGGCCGAATTGTTGGAAAAAGTTGTTCCGTTCTGGTTGGAAAAGTCCCAGGACAAGGAGTTCGGCGGTTACTTTACCTGTCTGGAACGTGACGGTGAAGTGTTCGATACCGATAAGTTTATTTGGTTGCAGGGGCGTGAAGTATGGATGTTTGCCACGCTCTACAACAAGGTGGAACGCAAGCAGGAATGGCTTGATGCTGCCATACAAGGCGCTGAGTTTCTGAAGAAGTACGGTCATGACGGGAACTTGAACTGGTATTTCTCGCTTGACCGCGAGGGACATCCTTTGGTGGAGCCGTATAATATATTCTCTTATACCTTTGCCGTTATCGCGTTCGGGCAACTGAGCATTGCGACGGGCAACAAGGAGTATGCGGAGATAGCCAGACGTACCTTCGATATCGTTCTTTCGAAGGTGGACAATCCTAAAGGCCGTTGGAACAAGGCTTCTGCCGGCGCACGCTCGCTCAAAAGCTTCGCCCTGCCCATGATTCTCTGCAATGTCGCGCTTGAGATAGAACCTCTGCTCGATGCCGACTTCCTTCGCCGTACCATAGACACTTGTGTGCATGAGGTGATGGACGTGTTCTATCGCCCCGAACTGGGACTTATTGTCGAACACCTCGGGACGGACGGACAGTTGGTGGACTGCTTTGACGGACGTCTGCTCAATCCCGGCCATGCCATAGAGGCCATGTGGTTTATCATGGACCTGGGCAAGCGTCTGGGGCGTCAGGACCTGATAGAGAAGGCTGTCGGCATTGCGCTCAACGAGGTGGAATATGGCTGGGATAAGGAATTCGGAGGCATTTATTACTTCATGGACCGTCTGGGCCGGCCGGTGCAACAGCTGGAATGGGACCAGAAACTTTGGTGGGTGCACATCGAAACGCTCATCACCATGATAAAAGGCTACCAGCTGACCGGAAACAAGGCTTGTCTGGAATGGTTCGAGAAGGTACACGACTATGTGTGGGAACATTTCGCAGACAAAGAATATCCCGAATGGTTCGGTTACCTGAACCGCCGCGGCGAGGTGCTGCTTCCCCTCAAAGGAGGAAAGTGGAAAGGCTGTTTCCACGTGCCGCGCGGACTTTTCCAGTGTTGGAGAATACTTGAAGAACTGGCTAAAAACGAGGAAAAATGATACGTGCTAATCTGAAAGACGCCGCAGCCGTCGAGGGGCTGCACCCGTTGCTGAAGCAGCTGTTCGAATATGTGCGGACACACGACCTCAGCAGTGTTCCCGCCGGACGTATAGAGCTTGCGGGCAATGATTTGTTCATCAACGTGTCGGACGTAGCCCTGTTGAAACCCGAAGAACAAAAGTTGGAGGTGCACCGGGCCTATTTAGACGTTCATATACCTTTGGACAAGCCCGAAATTATCGGCTGGCGGTCGTTGGGAGAGATAAGCGTACCGTCCGAGCATCCCTTTGATACGGAAAACGACTTCGCCCTATATGCTTGTCCGGCCGCAACCTATTTCACCGTACTTCCGGGAGAGTTTCTGATGGCCTGGCCGCAGGATGCCCATGCCCCCATTATCGGAGAAGGAAAATTGCGCAAACTCATAGCCAAGGTCAGGCTTTAGCCCTGTAAAACGGCATAAACGGTAGTCCGACTACTTGTTTATGCCGTTTGCATTTTCCCAAGAAACTCTTTCCGGTATGAGAAGGAGAAAAAGTTTCCGTTCCGTTCCGGATATGCCATGAAAAAAGTAACGGGAATAGTTTGTCCTTTGCATAATGTTTATTACATTTGATGCCGAAAAAGGAATATGGATTCCCAATCAGTCTGTATGCGTAAAGAAGATACTTGTCGCGCGTTTCCCGCCTGTTTTGTCGAACTTCCGGCTTCGGCCGAAGGGAAGAGGGCTGCCTTTTATCTGGCTGCCGAAGAATATGTGGCGCGTGTCCTGCCCGAGGGAAATTATCTTTTCACCTGGGTACTTTCTCCCACGGTCGTGATGGGTCGCAACCAGGTGGCGGCCGATGAAATCAATCTTGCTTTTTGCCGTTCCGAAGGTATAGACGTGGCGCGTCGCAAGAGCGGCGGCGGTTGCATTTATGCCGATACGGGGAACATCATGGTCAGCCTCATCACCGGAGCAGGTGCGGTTGAGCCGCTCTTTGCGGAATATGCGTCATGCGTGGCCGGCGGTCTGAGACAGCTGGGTGCTGGTGTCGAAGTGTCGGGACGGAATGACATTGTCCTGTCCGACGGAGGAAAGATTTGCGGCAATGCCTTCTACCATCTTCCTAAACGGAATATAGTGCACGGCACGATGCTTTACGACACGGACCTGCGCCTCATGACCGGTGCCTTGACACCCGATGCCGGCAAATTGCGTTCGTCCGGTGTCAAGAGTGTCCGCAGCCGCATCGGATTGCTGAAGGATAAACTGGACATCGGTGTGGAACAATTGCGCGCTGAACTGCGCAACATACTTTGCGACCGTACGATACGTCTCGACGAGGACGACATACAATATATAAAGGCCATGGAAACCGACTATTACGACCCCGAATATCTTTTCGGAAAGGCCGAGTCCACCCATTTCGCCTGTTCGCGGCGCATCGAAGGCTGTGGTAAGGTGGAATTACATTTTGCCCTGAAAAACAATATTATAGAGAAAGTTGGCGTACATGGCGATTTCTTTGAACAGAAAAGTGCCTCCGAAGCATTCACCGAGGCTTTTTCGGGAGTGTCGCTGACATACGGGGGCATAAAGGAAGCCATCACCACATGGCATCCCGAAATTTCCATACGAGGCCTTGATGCCGAGTCGCTGGTTGCCATGATAACCGAAAAAATATCTGATTGAAACCGAACCTTAAATACATATACTAATAATATTATGGCTGATAAAAGAACCTGTCTTTATGACAAGCATGTGGCACTCCATGCCAAAATGGTGCCTTTCGGAGGATTCGAGATGCCAATACAGTACACTGACATCGTGGATGAGCATAACGCCGTGCGGAAAGCCTGCGGTGTGTTCGATGTGAGCCACATGGGCGAAGTCCTCGTCACGGGAAACGACGCGGAACGCTTCGTGCAGTACATTTTCACGAACGACGTGGCCGGTGCTCCCGTGGGAAAGATTTTTTACGGTATGATGCTCCACGAGAACGGCGGCACCATCGACGACCTGCTGGTTTATAAGATGGATGACCGGCGTTTCTTTCTGGTCATCAACGCGGCCAATATCGACAAGGACTATGCCTGGATAGAAAAACAGGCGGAGGCTTTCGACGTGAAGACGGAAAACCTGAGCGACTACTATGGCCAGCTGGCCATACAGGGACCTCTGGCCGAACAAGTGGTCGAGGAGGTACTCGGACTGCCATGCAAGGACATGACGTTCTATACTTTTGAAACCGTCGATAAGGATGGCGAGACATTAATCCTGAGCCGGACCGGTTATACCGGCGAGGACGGGTTTGAAGTCTATGGCAGCCATGCCTATACGCAGGCCGCATGGGACAAACTCATGGATAGCGGCCGCGCCAAACCGTGCGGGCTGGGCTGTCGCGATACCTTGCGTTTCGAGGTGGGCCTGCCGCTTTACGGCGATGAACTGACCGACGAGATTTCGCCCGTTATGGCCGGTCTCGGCATGTTCGTGAAGCTGGACAAGGAGGACTTTATCGGAAAAGCCGCCGTTGCCAGACAAAAAAGCGAGGGTGTACCCCATAAACTGGTCGGCATAGAACTGTCCGGCCGCGCCATTCCGCGCCATGGCTATGAGGTCCTTTCGGGCGACACCGTGGTGGGCTGTGTCACTACGGGATACAATTCCATTTCCACGGGCAAGAGCGTGTGCATGGCCATGGTCTCTACGGAGTTTGCCAAGTTGGGGACACCGCTGCAAGTGCGCATACACCGCAAGCTCCAGGACGGAGTGGTGACAAAGAAGCGTTTCTATGAGAAAAACTATAAGAAATAATAACCTTAAAATCAAATAACAAAATGGCAAAAGTAATTGAAGGTCTCTATTATAGCGAGAGCCACGAGTACGTAAGAGTTGAAGGAGAATACGGCTATGTAGGTATCACCGACTATGCCCAGGAACAGTTGGGAAATGTCGTATATGTGGACATGCCGGAAGTCGATGACGAGGTTTCCGCCGGCGAGGAATTCGGTGCTGTGGAGAGTGTCAAGGCCGCCAGCGACCTGATATCTCCCGTGAGCGGTACGGTTGTCGAAATCAATGAGGCACTGGAGGATGAGCCGGAACTCATCAACAAGGACGCATTTGCCCATTGGATCATGAAAGTGCTGCTGTCCGACAAGTCCGAACTGGACAACCTGATGAACAGCAAGGACTATGAAGCATCTTGCGAATGATTGACTATGCGCGGGACCGTTGCCGGTGAGGACATGTCGCCGGTAACGGTCGCTGCGACTTTACCTTTTGCACACACAGCCGTCGGAACAGTCCCTGTCCGCCTGTCGGGAAATCCGGAATACTATTGCGGGCAATCCATGAGTCATGTATGACATCCGGTGCTGTTCCCGACATTTCCGGACTTGCGGGGAAACGGTGCGAGAAATCCGTTTACCGGTTTTCGGGCGTCAGTCGGCTGCCAATGTCCCCACATGCACTTGTTTCTATCATAGGGATAGTTTTCACTATAATAATTTTGCTTTCCATGAAATACTTACCACATACATCCGAAGACCTTGGCGAAATGCTGAAGGTTATCGGTGTCAGTTCCCTGGACGAACTTTATGCCGAGATTCCCGAGGAACTGAAACTGAAGAAAGAACTTGATATTCCCTCGTCGAAGTCGGAAATCGAGGTACGCCGCATCATCGGTGACCTGGCCGCCCGGAACGAAGTCCTGGTTCCCTTTGCCGGAGCCGGCGCGTACGACCATTACACGCCGAGCGTCATTCCTTATATTACGGCCCGCTCCGAGTTTTCCACATCCTACACGCCCTATCAGGCGGAAATATCGCAGGGCACGCTGCAATACATCTTCGAATACCAGACCATGATGTCCGAGCTTACGGGTATGGAGTTGTCGAACGCTTCGATGTATGACGGCTCCACGGCCACGGCCGAAGCCATGATGATGTGTGTCGCCGCGGCCAAGAAAAAGAATCGTGTGCTGATTTCGGCCACATTCAATCCGGCCGTGCTGCGGGTGGTGGAGACCTATGCCCGTTTCCATGGCGTGGACCTGACTGTTGTACCGGCCAAAGAGGGAGTTACCGACAAGGAAGCCATTGCAACCTTGCTCGAGGCCGGCGATGTGGCCGGTGTAATCGTTCCCCAGCCGAACTATTACGGTATAATCGAGGACTTCAGCGGGCTTGCCGACCTCTGCCATGCCCGGAAGGCCCTGTTGGTGGTCAATTCGGTGGCTTCGGCCTTAGGCGTGCTGAAATCTCCCGGAGAGTGGGGGGCCGACATCGCCTGCGGCGATGCGCAGAGCCTGGGTATTCCTCTCGGCTATGGCGGTCCGTACATCGGATACCTGTGTACGAAAAACGCGCTGGTGCGCAAGATGCCCGGACGCCTGGTGGGAGCTACGACTGACGCCGAGGGACGCAGGTGTTTTGTCCTGACCATGCAGGCCCGCGAGCAACATATACGGCGCGAGAAGGCTACCTCGAATATCTGTACGGCACAAGGATTCATGTGCCTCTATGTGGCGGCATATCTGTCTCTGATGGGCAAGGCCGGACTGCGCGAGGTCAATGAACTGTCCTATGCTGGTGCGCACTTCCTGCATGACGAATTGCTGAAGCTGGATTGTTTCGAGGAAGCCTATCCGGGCAAACCCTTCCTCAATGAATTTACGCTGACCTACAAAGGAGAGTTGCCGCTGGACGAACTCCGGCAGGCACTCGGATACGAAGGCTTCCTGGCCGGCGTTATGGTAGAGGGTCGTTCGGACCAGGTCATCTTTGCCGTTACGGAACAGCGTTCCAGAAAAGAGACCGAGACGTTTATCGCCTGTCTGGCGGCATTGGCCGAGAAGGGGGAGTAGTGTGTAACCGATAAAGACTGTAACCATGAACAATACATATTACGGAAAGTTGATTTTCGAACTTACGAAACCGGGCCGGACAGGGTATTCCCTGCCGGCAAACGAATGGGGAGATTACGATATGAACGGGCTTCCCGACCACCTGTTGCGGGAGAAAACGCCCGACCTGCCCGAAGTGGACGAACTGACGGTCGTAAGGCATTACACGAATATGTCTAACAATAACTTCGGTGTCGATACGGGCTTTTATCCGCTGGGCAGCTGTACGATGAAGTACAATCCGAAGGTCAATGAAGAGTTGGCGGCCCTCCCGGGCTTTACCGGGTTGCATCCGGCCCAGGGCGAGGAGTTCGCACAGGGCGCTCTCGAACTCTATTATAACGTCCAGAAGACATTGTCCGAAATCTCGGGACTTGAGGCGTTCACCCTGAACCCTTATGCCGGGGCCCACGGCGAGCTGACCGGTCTGATGCTCATCCGCACCTATCATCAGCGTCGCGGCGATACGAAACGCACGAAAATCATAGTGCCCGATTCCGCACACGGAACCAACCCTGCGTCGGCTGCGGTCTGCGGTCTGCAGATTGTGGAGGTCAAGAGCATGGCCGACGGTACGATTGACGTGGAGGACCTCAAGCCCTTGCTGGGCGACGACATCGCCGGCATGATGATGACCAATCCCAATACGCTGGGCATCTTCGAAAAGAATATCCCCCGGATAGCCAAGCTTGTCCATGACTGCGGCGGGCTGATGTATTACGACGGTGCCAACCTCAATCCCATGCTGGGCGTTTGCCGGCCGGGAGACATGGGATTCGACGTGATGCACATCAATCTGCACAAGACCTTCTCCACCCCTCATGGCGGCGGCGGTCCGGGTAGCGGTCCTGTCGGAGTGCGCAAGGGGCTGGAGGAATATTTGCCCAATCCGCAGGTCTTCAAGGACGAGAACGGCCATTTCGGTCTGCGCGCCAATTCCGAGGCGTTGGGGTCGGTATCCTCTTTCCTCGGCAACTTTGGTATCATTGTCCGGGCCTATGCCTATCTGCTCACGCTGGGCAAGGAGTACGTGCCCATGGCGGGTAAACTTTCCGTCCTTAACGCCAATTACATCAAGGAAAGTCTGAAGGACTATTACAAGTTGCCTATCGAGGGGCTTTGCAAGCATGAGTTTGTTTTCGACGGTCTGCGCGACGAGTATGGCGGTGACAAACACGACGAAAACCACGTGACGACGCTGGATGTGGCCAAACGTCTGCTCGATTACGGATTTCATGCGCCGACCATCTATTTCCCGTTGCTCTTCCACGAGGCGATGATGATCGAGCCGACCGAGACCGAGAGCAAGGATACGCTGGATGCCTTCATCGCCGTGATGAAGCGGATAGCCGAAGAAGCCCGCGACAACCGGGAACTGCTGAAAACCGCTCCGCACGACACCCCCGTCCGCCGTCTGGACGATGTGAAGGCCGTGAAGGATGCCAAGTTCGTTTTTGGTTCGCTGTAAACCGGAGGGATTGGCATGAAAGCGGATATCATCATTATAGGAGCGGGACCGGGCGGTTACGAATGTGCCGTCAAGGCTGCCAAAGAAGGATTGCAGGTTATTGTCATTGAAGAGAAGCACGTGGGTGGAACCTGCCTAAACGAAGGCTGCATCCCCACAAAATGCTTCTGCCGCAACGCCGAAGTGCTGGAGAATGTGCGTGACGCGGCCCGCTACGGCCTGTCCGCCGGCGAAGCCGTGTTGGATCTGCAACAGGTGGTGCGGCGCAAGGACGAGGTTGTCTCAAAGTTGGCGGCCGGCATACATACGTTGCTGAAAGCGCCCGGAATCACGCTTGTCGAGGGCAAGGCCCGCTTTGTGGACGCACATACCGTCGCGGTAGGCGGAGAGGAGTATCGTGCGGACAATGTCGTGATAGCCACCGGTTCTGTGACCAGGATGCTTCCGATACCCGGAACGGACAATCCGAAAGTCGTGACCTCCACCGGGATGCTCTCGCTTGAGCAGGTGCCGCGCCGTCTGTGCGTCATCGGTGGCGGTGTCATCGGTCTGGAGTTCGCTTCGATATTCCGGACGTTCGGTTCAGAGGTCACCGTCGTGGAGTTCTGCAAGGAAGTGCTGCCCAACTTCGACAAGGACGTTGCCAAGCGTCTGCGCCTGGCACTGAAGAAACGGGGCATTGCTTTCAAGACCGGGGCCGCCGTCACCTCCATTGAGGAAGGGCCTGACGGCAGTGCCGTCGTTCATTTCGACGAGAAAGGAAAGTCCGGCAACACGGAGGCCGACTTGGTGCTGATGGCGGTAGGCCGTGGCGCAAACGTGTCCTCGCTGAACCTTGCAGACATCGGTGTGGCCTTTACCCCGCGCGGGATAACCGTAGACGATAACATGTGTACGAATGTTCCGGGCGTGTATGCCGTCGGCGATGTGAACGGACGTGTGCAACTGGCTCATGCCGCCACGTACCAGGGATACCGTGCCCTGAACCACATGCAGGGGCGTGCGGATGACATCTGTTTCGACATCATTCCGGCCGCTGTGTTTACTCTGCCCGAGGTGGCAAGTGCAGGCCTGACGGAGGAACAATGCACGGAAAGGGACATAGCCTATAAGGTGTACAAGTCATTTTATCGTGCGAACGGGAAAGCGCTCGCGATGGATGCCGATGACGGTTTTGTCAAGTTGCTTGCCGATGCCGAAGGGCATCTTCTGGGGGCACACATCCTGGGAGCACATGCCGCCGACCTCATTCACGAAGCGGCATTGCTGATGAAACTGGGCGGAACCGTGGGACAGATGGCCGAGGCCATCCATGCGCATCCCACACTCAGCGAACTGCTGCCGGCGGCAATAGGTGAGAACTGAGATAACTAAAGCAATAGCGTATGAAAAATCTGCATAGGCCGCATAAGGTCTTATGCAGATTTTTCTTTGCGCGGGCTGCCCGGAACTACCATGCCGGCAGTGTGCCTTGAAGTGTGTTTCTTCGGCCGTCGAACTTTAACATTTTTAACTTTCGTATACAAAAAAGTCGCAGTTTCTCCTCTGTTTTTTCTTCACAGACAGGGTAGGGGAGAACTACATGGCATGTAGGAACGACTACAAGCCACCTGCGAAATCCTGTCATAGGGACAGTTTCTCCCGGATACGGTCCTTATAGATACTGAAAAAGGACGACTTACGTCGCCCTTTGCATTGCCGTAGGGCAAAGATACAACATTTTTCAGCCAAAAGCAAATTGTGTTAAAATTGCGGATTGTATTTGTGTTGTGATGTTCCGGTACGTACTATGCTGTTCCCGGCAGTTCAATTTTTGACATTAATTCCGGACCTCCGTGTTATGGAAATCTGCCGTATCCGAATTCCCCGCATCATCTTTTCTTACGCGAAAGACCATGTGTGGCATATCCACTCCACGATAATGCTTGATAATCATATCTATGAAGGTCATACCGTTGCGGAGCGCAACATGCTGTGTCTAGTCCTGAAAGATCTTGACTAAAGGGTTAAAGATTTTAACGGACAATGA